>Ga0070741_10000866_pt1 | contig 100743 bp, 91 predicted proteins | sample Coa_R1_4_FD_66440 | JGI IMG/M metagenome (GOLD analysis project Ga0070741, IMG submission 66440) | Surface soil microbial communities from Centralia Pennsylvania, which are recovering from an underground coalmine fire - Coalmine... | ecosystem: Environmental > Terrestrial > Soil > Unclassified... | reverse complement strand
GTGCCGTATTGATGGAAATTAGTGAGGAGTGGGAAACTGAGAAAACTTACCTGAGGATGGATAGCTTGAACTCGCCAGAATGAGACTAACTGAATTTACAGAAAAACTGTTGCTTTATCCTGGTAATAGTTATGGCGTTCCTTATATCTGGGTACAAACATACGGATACGACAATGAAGAACCCTACGGCGTACCAGGATACGACGAAGCTACGTGTGACGGGAGGGACTACGTCTCACCTCCCGGAAACTATTACTGCGCGTAGCGATATTCTGGGTGCAACGATGGTACAAACTGATCGGGAATAGAAGTGTTAATTAGTTCGGCTCGCACATTTCGGGCTAACAGTTAGACGCTTTTTTGCATGCCTAAATGAGCTGGATTCTTCGGCAAAGCATTTTTGAGGGCAGAGGGCTGATTGGTGCAGCCGAAGCCGGTCACTATTTGAGGGCTTCGTGCTCCGAGTAGTATATGTTCTCTAAAACGTCAGTTTCCCGGCCAGACTGATAATGCGCGCTCCACTGGCGCTGGTGACCAATCCGAAGCTGGAGCTGCCAAGCGTCGTATTTGGATTGGCAAACTGGGGCGTGTTCGTGGCGTGAAACCATTCCGACCGCAGCTCCAGACCCAATCGCTCGGTCAGACGGATTCTACGGAAAATCGACGCATCCAAATTGAAGAAATCCGGACCGGAGGAAACGTAATTCCCCACGTTGCCCTGTGTTCCGGCTGCCGGCACGGAAAACAGCCCCGTGTTGAACCAGGGTTTTGTCTCGATTCCATACAGCCTTTGGAACGGGCCGTTGATGTTGGGAAACGCCTGGCTGGCTGGAGTATTAAAGCCCGGACAGGTACACGAGAAGTTCAAAGGGAATCCGGTGGCGAATTCCCAAACGCCAACCAACTGCCAGCCGCCCAGCAGTGCGCTTGCGAATCCGGTGTTCACAAACCGCTGGCCTTTGCCGAAGGGAAGCTGCCATGTGAAGCTCTCGTTAAAAATGTGCGTCTGGTTGAAATCCGTCGGAGCCCAGTTACGGCGCTGATTGACATAATCGAGCAGGCCGTTCGGGTAAGCAGAGTTATTCGCCAAGTAGCCAAGCGCCCGGCTCCAGGTATAAGAGGTCGTGACGCCAAAATTGTTGGCGAACCGGTGATCGAGCTTCACCTGCAGCGAGTTATATCGGGAGCTGTAGCCGGCAAAGAACTCATTCGTGGTAGCGGTGCGGCCGAATGCACGATACGCGGGCTGGCCTGCTGCGCCGGCGCCGTACACTTGTGCGGCGTTCAGGTTGTAATCGATGGGCGTGTCGACGCCGCGGTTCCCGACGTAGGCGACATCCAGCACCCACTTACCCGGCAGATCGCGCTGATAGGCCAGATTCCAGCTCATCAGGTACGGATTCTTCCAGTTGGTATTGACTGTGTAGTAAGTCTGATTGAGGAGCGAAGGCGTGCTTGCCGAGATGATGCCGTTGGAGGGCAGCGTATAAGGCGGCAGCGGCGGAAAACCAAGCGCGAGAGAAGCAGCGGTTGTACTGGAAAGCACGGCAGGGCCGAAACTGCTCAGGCTGCTGAACTGCTGTATGGGTTCGAGTGGATAGTTGTAGGCGTAGAGATCGATGGGGAAAGTCATGTAGCTCATCCCAAAACCGACGCGCAAGACGCTATTCGAGGTAAGGCGCTCCGCCACGCCGATGCGCGGTCCAAAGTTGTGGTAATTGGCTTTCATGCCCAAATCGCGCGGCACCGATCCGATGCCTGCCAGTTCGAGCGTGTTGTTGTCCTGGTTGTAATTGGAAAATCCGCCGGCGAAGCGGGGGGTCGGCGAACCGTAATACTCCCATCGCAATCCAAGATTCAGTGTCAGTTTCGGGTTGACCTGCCACTTATCGCCTACATAAAGAAATAACTGGTTCTGCCGGTAGGCGGGAAAGACATTGGCGTATCCGCGATTGATCGAACTCGGGACGCCCAGCAGGAAGCTGGCAAAGTTATTGGCAAAGCCGGAAGTTCCGCCGCCATTCAGCGCCGTAGGTCCGGCTGCAAAGTTGAAAGCGCCGGAAGGTTGGTTCACGAGCAGCAAGTCGTCCCGTACCCGATGATAATCGCCGCCCCACTCGATGGTGTGATTTCCCGCGATTTTCGTCCAGTTATCCACGCCCTCAATAATGGTTCCCGCGCGCACCCAGGGGAGACTACCCGAAACTCCGAGCAGCGGATCCGAGAAACCCTCGCCGGTGATAGCGCTGATGCCGCTGGTGAAGTCATTGAGATTCGCGCCGGGAATGCCCACCTGCGTCGACAGATCCTTGCCGTAGCCCGCTCCGAAAGCGACATTTTTGAAACGGCTCACGCCGGCACGTGCCTCGGAAAGCAACGTTGGCCGGACGCTATGTACCCAGTTGATCCCCGTCGAATACGTTCTGTCGCTACCGGTTCCCTCCACTCCGCCCAGGCCGCCGCTTGGAAGCGGCCCGCCAACCTCGCCGAAAATTCCAGGCTGGCTCAGAGTCGGATCGGTGAAGCTGAACCGGCCAGAGAGATGATCGCTTTGGCCGAAGAACTGATCGATTTTGACGTCCAGGTCCGGCGTATCCTGATCGAAAACGCTGCTGGTGAGTAGATTGTTTTGATAGGACTGCGTTCCCGCTAAATTCTGGTTGTTATTGGGCAGTGGAACGAACGAGAGCATTTTGAGAGCAATCGGACTGAGGCGATTGGCGGGAATGATGTTGCCCGGAAACTGCGTGCGGCCAGTTCCGCAGAGTTTGGCGTTTCCGCCAGGCAGGCAATCGGCAGAATCCCCTGTCGCCGGATCGTAGATGCGCGTGAGCGCAGGATTGCTGAAATTCCCGCCGCGGATATCGGGCGTGGGCACGTTCAATTGATATGACTCGCCCGTGCGCTGCCGGTGCTCCATGAAATCGACGAAGAAGAATGTCTTATCTTTGCGGATGGGACCGCCCACGTTCGCCCCGAAATAGTTATCCACAATATGAGGGAAATGGAACGGCTGGCCGTTGGTCCCACGCTGAAAGAAGTTCTGTGCATCGAGCGCATTGCCTTGGTAAAACTCGTAGGCTTCGCCGTGAAACTGATTTGTTCCAGACTTGAGAATCACATTGGTCACGGCGCCCAGGGCCGAACCTTGCTGGGGATCGTAATTGCTGGTCGAGATATCCACTTCCTGGATGGCTTCCGCAGGAGGGATATAGATCTGCAGCAGATTGGTGCGCTGATTGTCGTTGATCCCTTCAATCTCGAAATCGTTGTAGAGGCTGGAGTTCCCGTTCACGGTGGACGCCATGCTGTTTTGCGGATTGAAAAATGTGGAGTGATACCGTACGGCCACTCCCGCGCCGGGAACAAGATTCAATAGGTTTTGGAAGTTGCGTCCGGTGCTGAGCGGCAATTGGGTTACCTGCGCCGTATCGACTTTGCGGCCCGTATCGGCGGTTTCGGTTTGAAGCATCGGAGTCGCTTCGCTGCTGACATCCACGGTCTGCTTCACGACACCGGGGTTCAGCGTCACATCCACGCGAACCGTGCTGTTCACGAACAGAGTTACGCCGGTACGTTCGGCTATGGCGAATCCGGTCTTTTGGAACGAAACGCGATACGTCCCAGGGGGCAGGTCCGGGACCGAATAATAGCCGCTGTCGTCTGTTTGCAGCGTGCGGCTGACATTCGTGTTTACTTCCGTAATGGTGACCGTGGCCGCAGGCACGCTCGCACCGGAATTGTCTGTCACGGTGCCGACGAGACTTCCGTTCACCTTCTGGGCGTTTGCACGGAATGCTGAAAACAAGAGCGCTAATACGAGAACCTTCTGAATTCGACGTAAGGAATACACAGCGGTAGGATGATAAGTCACAGACAGCGATTTGTCCAGACGAAATGTTCCGTGTCTTTTGAAAGCAGGAATTGACGGCCCTCGCTGTAGGATCGATAAAGGAATGTATCAGTCTCCTGTACTCCGCCGACAATTTCTGCAGACCTTGACTGCTGCGAGCGTTGCATCAGACCTGCCCAACTTTGCCGCACTCGGCGCCACGCCGATAAACGAGGATTCCGTACAGCAGGAAGTAGTGCCTCCTTCAGAACCGATCGCCCCACGCTACTCCATTCGCTTCGCGGTTTGCGGCATCAGCCACGGACACATCTACGGTATGGTCGAGGCCATTAAGCGCGGTGGGGGCATCCTGGTCAAGGCTTGGGGACAGGAATCGGAGCTCCTGGCCGCTTTTCGGAAGCGTTATCCGGACGTGCCCATCGCAAGGACTCAGGAGGAGATCGTTCACGACTCCTCGATTCAGCTCGTCCTCAGTTCGCAGATCGCCAATGAACGGGCGCCGCTGGGGATCCGCTGCATGCAGGCAGGCAAAGATTTCCTGTCAGATAAACCCGGCGTGACGACGCTAGAGCAGCTCAGTGAGGTTCGAAACACGATTGCAGCGACTGGCCGCATGTACGCCATCATGTACTCCGAGCGCCTGGAAGTGAAAGCGGCCGTAAAAGCCGGTGAACTGGTGCGAGCAGGTGCTATCGGGCAGGTGATCCAGACGATCAATATCGCTCCCCACCAAATTATTCAGCGGCCCGGTGGTGATGCCGCGAGCGTAGGCAGAAGCGGGGGAAGACCCGATTGGTTCTGGAATGAAGTTCAGTTCGGCGGAATTCTGTGCGACATCGGATCGCACCAGGTGGACCAGTTTCTCTACTACACAGGCTCAACGCAAGCAGAAGTAGTCGCTTCTCAAGTCGCAAACGTTCGGCATCCGGATCATCCCCATTTCCAGGATTTCGGCGACATGATGCTGCGCGGGAACAACGGTTTCGGCTATGTCCGGCTGGATTGGTTTACGCCTTACGGGCTTGGCACCTGGGGCGATGGCAGGCTGTTCATCCTGGGCACCGAGGGATACATGGAAGCACGCAAGTACACGAATGTGGCCGTAAGTAAACAAGGCAATCACCTATTCGTGGTTGACCAGAAGCAAGCACGGTACATTGACTGCAATAACCTGGAGCTCCCCTTTGGTCCGCAGTTTGTGAGCGACATTGTCAATCGCACGCACACCGCCCAAGACCAAACGCAATGCTTGCTCGCTGCCGAACTCGTGATTAAAGCACAAGCGATGGCGAAGCATGCTCATCTGGACTGGGAAAGCAAAGCGTGACATTTTCGGAGTCACTTCCGGATGGCGTACGTGCAATTACAGACGTCAACGAAGATTGACGTTTCCACGACTGCGGAGTCTTACTTCTGGAGTCCGTCCCACGACCAACGTGGGATTTCGAGACCGCTAGGTACATCATCCGCGGAGCGGTGATAGCGGGACATCGTTGTCGTGGTCGCCCAAGCGAAATAGTCGTGCAGCACTTGCCGGAGCGCCGTATCGCCGGCTAGTCCGACATCAACCAGAGCCTGGTCGAAGCAAGCGATGGCGCGGCGATCCATTTCGTCGTGCTCGCCGTGTCCGCTATGCATCTTGATTACGCTGGTCTCATCACCATAGGATTCGGAATACGTGTTCGGTCCACCGAGGGCCTCCGCCCAATAGGCGGCTAATCGCTCGACATGCTCGGGATGGAAACCGTGGCTGAATGCATGGCTGACTATCTCGTCCGCCATTACCCGGCGATGCCAGGCTTCAGCAAGACGCTGCAGGCCCTCGCTGCCGCCCGCCGCTTCGAAAACACTCTGCATACTTTTCATAATGATAATGCCGATGCCAGTCAGCGTTCCTCTGGGCTTCGAGAGTATCGGACCAAAGGGCCGGGGTGGACGTGGGCCTCGGCGCCGCGCAGACTCAGACGCTAGTAATGGATCCGAAATGACTTTTGAAACCATTCTGTTCGAAGTAGCCCGCAGTATTGCGCGGCTGACACTGAACCGGCCGGAGAAGCTGAACAGCTTTACGCGCCGGATGCACGCGGAAATCCGCCAGGCGCTTTATCTGATGGAGGAGACCCGAACGGCTCGCGTGCTGATCATCACAGGCGAGGGACGGGGGTTTTGCGCAGGACAGGACTTGTCTGAGGATGAGGCGGATTTAGGCGCTGCGATTGAACGCGATTATGCTCCGCTGGTCCGGCGATTGCGTGCGCTTCCCATACCGGTTGTGGCGGCAGTCAATGGAGTCGCGGCAGGAGCGGGCGCAAATCTGGCGCTCGCTTGCGACGTGGTGATTGCGACGAAATCGGCCAGCTTCATCCAATCTTTCTCGAAGGTCGGACTGATGCCGGATACCGGCGGCACTTACTTTCTCCCGCGGCTCGCCGGGACCGCACGCGCCATGGGCTTGGCGCTGTTTGCCGAGCGAATTTCCGCCCAGCAGGCAGCCGATTGGGGTTTAATCTGGCGTTGCGTTGACGATGATTGCTTCGCCAAAACAGTGGAAGACGTGCTGAACGAGCTTGCCTATGGGCCAACCAAGGCATTTGCACGGATCAAGCAGGCGATGTACGCCTCGACTCAAAACTCGTTAGAGAAGCAACTGATGCTGGAGCGAGACTTCATGCGCAAACTGGGGCACAGCCGGGATTACCGCGAGGGAGTAGCGGCATTTCTGGGAAAGCGGGCGCCGCAATTCCGCGGCGAGTAGCGAAGAGCCTCAAATTTCGAGGCGGCTCGTCCGATAAGAGTCCCGTGAGCTTTCTTAGCCTCGAAAAGTATTTGTACGCAGCCCAGCAGAAGTCGTCAGCAGCTATTGTTGCCGAAGCCGAACCGGCGCTCGGTTATTTCGACCTGAGCCGGAAGATTCTGACCAGCGTCGGCAGCTCGTTTTTTATCGGGGAGGCGCTCGCCGATCTGTCGCAGGAGCTGGATACGCTGCGAGAAGGGCTCCACCCCGACTCCGGCGCCGACACTCTGGCAGCTGCGGCAAAGCACTTCTCCGGTCTTCTGCACGCATTTCGAGAACGGTTGCGGCAGGCGGACCAGGAACGGGCCGAAGACTTCCGGAAAGTGCTCGCAATTCTCAATGAGGCGTTTGCAAACCTGAACACGGGGGGCGACCGGTCGGATGTACGGCTCCGGAAATTGGAGTCGTCGCTGCAAGATGCTACGCGGATCGATGACCTAAGGAGGCTCAAGACACACCTGTCGCAGACGCTTCAATTTGTTCGGAAGGAAGCCGAAAAGGAGCGCGAGGAACGAAAAGAGGCTCTCCAGGCGCTGGGAAATCGGATCACGGAGGCTCACAAGTCCGCAGCGCGGTTTCGAGTGGGACTGGCGGGCAGAGACGAGGCGCTCAGCGAGCTGGCCTCCTCTTTAAACCAGAAGCAGCCGGATACCAATCTTTATGTGGCTCTGTTCGTAGCGGACGCAGTGCCCGCACTGCGCGCGCGTCACGGTAACGAAATCGCCGATGGTTTGCTGGATGAACTGGGGCGAAAAGAGATTCAGGCGCTCGCACCCGAGGGCAAAGTGTTCTGCTGGGCGCCGCACGCGCTGTTGCTGGTTTGGCGCAGCAGCGAGGACCGAGATAAGGTTCGCAAGCTGGGGAACCAGCTCAAGACTCCATTCCAATATGGAGCGTCGGTGGGAACGCGAGTAGCCACCTTCAGCATCGCTCTACGATCGCTCATTATGCAGGCCGGGGAAGCGCTCGAGCAGATCACGGCTCACTTGGACCAGTTTGCGCAATGCTGAATCTGGAGGTGCTTGCATCTGACTCGGGCCGTGCAGCGTGCGGCGCGCCCAGTATGCCTGTGGACCGAGCGCTGGAGGGGATTGCCACGATGGCGGCCCGGCTGCAAGCGCACCTCCGTTGCGCCATTCTGGTTCTGGAAAATTGCCGGTTCCAGATCGCCGCGGAACATGGCCTCAGCGCCGAGGACCGGCAATGGGTTAAAACCATCTGTCTTGCGGGGCTCTCGATTCCTCCGGAACTGATTGCGCAGTGCCAAGCGCACCTCAAGCCCCTCATCACGCAGACGGCCGAGATGATTGGGGCAGTGGTGCTCTTCGGTATCGAGCACAGCTTTGAAGACTCACAGCTTGCAAGGCAAGTGGAGGATATCTGCTGGATTACAACGCTCGCCATCGAACAAAAGCACCTTTCTGACGAACTAGCGTATCGCGCTCATCACGACCCTCTGACGCACTTGTGGAACCGTGTGTGGATGGAGCAGGAGATCGAGTCCACGCTACACCGGGCGCACCAGGCAGAGCGGGCTGTAGGTCTTCTAGCAATCGGGGTCGATCGTTTTCGGATCATTAACGACGTGCTTGGACATGAGGTGGGCGACGATCTTCTGCGGCAGATCGCGCATCGTATGGGCCGTGCACTCGATCCGGCTTGCGCGCTCGCGCGCGGCGAGGGAGACGAATTCCTGATGTTGGTGCCGGATGTCCTTTCGCCGGCGCAACTCGGCGCGAACGCCGAAGCAGCGCTCCGGTGTTTTTCCGACACATTCCGAATCGGAGACCACGAACTAACGGCGCAGGCTACGATCGGCGGCGCGGTGGCGGTGCCGGCGCTTTGTAACAGTCAGGAGCTGCTGAGTCAAGCTCACATTGCGCTGCGATACGCCAAAAAGCAGGCGCGCGGCCGCTTCGCCCGGTTCGAGCCGGCCATGATTACCGTGCCTCCGGAACGCCTGGTCATGGAGCAGCATCTGCGTTTCGCGCTGCAAAAACGCGAATTCGAGGTCTACTACCAGCCGCAAATCGATCTGGCGAGCGGAGAGCTGGTGGGGGTGGAAGCGCTGCTTCGTTGGAAGCATCCTTCCCTCGGATTTATTTCGCCGGGAACCTTCATCCCGATGGCCGAAGAGATCGGGGCCATCGAAGAGATCGGCGATTGGGTGATCGACGAAGCATTGGATGATTTGCAGCAATGGCGGGCAGCAGGGCTGGGGAAACTCCGCGTGGCTGTGAATGTGTCTGCGCTCCAGTTTTCGAGGAGCGATTTCGGCAGTATCATCGCGGGCAAGTTGAGGAGGAGCCGGATTGCTCCCGAAGAGTTCGAGTTGGAACTGACTGAGAGCACCGTGATGGCGAAATTCGAGCAAGGACTCCGACAGCTTAAAACCCTTCGCAGTTTGGGAATTCGGATTGCGGTCGACGATTTCGGAACCGGACACTCTTCCCTGGCCTATTTGCAACAGCTCCCGATACACCGTTTGAAGGTGGACCGGATGTTTATCCGCGGGATTCTCGCGCGCGAAGAGCGGCCTCCTCTGCTGGTGAGCATTATTCAGATGGCGCACGCGCTCGGGTTGTCCGTAATTGCCGAAGGAATCGAGACGCCGGAGCAGGCGCTCGCGCTCGCGGCGATGGGCTGCGAGGAAGCTCAGGGATTTCTGTTCTCCAAGCCGTTGCCGTTTCAAGAGCTGCAGGCGTGGGCGAAGGAACGGATGTGCCGCGAGGAAGCACGGGCATTTCAGAGTGCGTGACCCGTTCACCCCAATCACACCGCCCCAATTACTAGTTAGTGAATTTACGCGTAGATTCGCCCCGGCGTATCTTCAACACCTTCCTGTTCTGGAGATCCGATGAATACTGGACGATAATGGTTTACAACATGAAGGCAGAGATGCACGGACAGGAATCGAGTGTAGCGAAAGGAGAGGTGTTCGAATCGCGATTCACCGCGAAACCGACGTCGTATTTCGATTATCTCAGGCGATCAATAGCTCCCGTTATGTGCGCCTGGATGATTTGCGCCATTTTGGCTACGCTCGTTCTGCAGATCTCGCAAATCAGTGCCCCGTTTACGTATGCACGTGGATTTGTCAGCGCAGATGTGAGCGTGATAGCGCGCGCTTTTGAGGAACACGGAATTTTGAAACTCGGCGGTGTACCGGTCAGAAACAACGGACAAATTGGCCCGATCGTTGCGGCCTACACTCATTGGCCGCCGTTGTCTTATATCGTGCTTAGCTTTTGTTTTCGCCTGTTCGGGGATTCCGAGGCAACCGGGCACGCTGTGATGCTGGCGATATTACTCTTGACGGCCGTGGGCCTCTTTCTGGTGGCACGTACCTGTTTGCCAAAGCCTGGTCCGTACGTGGTTGTCTTTTCCTGGCTGACATTCGAGTTGATCATCACGTTTAGCCATCTCATATCTCAGCAATCGTTCGCTATGCTCTTTGCGGTGTTTGCCGTATTTGCCTTCTGCCGGGCGGTAGGAAGCGAACAGCATAGCCGAGCATGGATGTTTGTCGCCGGTATTTTGGCGTGCCTCGCCGTGCTGAGTTCGTGGGAAGCGATGTTCGTTCCCCTCGGCCTCCTGGGTTCTACCTGGTGGAGCGGGGATCGTAAGGCACAGCGCGTAGCAAAAGCTGTGGCTCTATCCGCAGCGGCAACTTTGGTTTTCGTACTGCTTCTGTATACGGTTCAATATCCCGAAATTGTGATGGATACACTCCGAACCGCTTCTTTCCGAATGGGACTGTCCGCTCAATACACACACGCACGCCTCTACCGGGACGCGGCAGTAAATGCCTGGCGACCAAGCGCGCATCAAATGCTCGTCATGATTGCGCAGCACTATCGCGCGATGCTCGGAGTAATGGGAATCAGCGCGGTCGGGTTTCTTATTTTGGCGAGCTTGGATAAATATCTCAGATCGCGAATTCCGGCTATCTCCCACCCGTATCTGGCGCTGATAGCACCCTGGGTGTTCTGGTACAGCGTAATGTGGGAACACGTTGCCGATCACAACTTTGAGTTGCTAATTGCTGCTCCGCTGTTTGCTCTCGCGATGGGTTGTTGCTTCTGCCGCCTGCTGTCCTGGCTGGAGAGGCAGGAAGAGCGCAATGCTTTCCGTTTATTCGGCTTAACGCTCGTTCTACCCTTTATTCTATTCGTGCCTTTAGCCAAGGCCGCCTGGCATTCGTTTGAATATAACCGCCATGCCCCGCCGCCAAGTCAGGAAGCCCTCGATCAACAAGGCCGATGGATTGGAGCGGTCACACCGAAGAATGCAATCATTATTCAACCGGATGAATCGATGGTGCCTGTTTACTATTCGCGGCGCCACACGGTTCGCAATATCATCAATGACAAGGACTTGGCGAATACGCTTCCTTTGGCCGTCGGCAACTTCCCCGGAGCCCCGATTTACTTAGCTCTGACCAAAGAATATGCGGCCGCTTTTCGTGGGAGCGCCGCGCGGTATCCGCTGGTTGCTTCGAATAGCGCCGTAAAGCTGTACTGTTTGACCAGGTGTCCAAGTAGCCCTTCGCGCTAACCCGACGTCTGGAGCTGCAATCATTGGCGCCGGAAAATCACGACGGTGTAAACGTTTGGCTGCTCCACCTGTCCCGTGAATCCGGCTTGCCCCATGCGAGCCATCATCCATGGCACCCATACACTAAAGTTGGCCTGATGAGTGATGAAGATCACTTCTCTCGCATGAGTGAGTTGCGATTCGATCGCGTTGGAAACGTATTGCTTGGCATCATTGGCGGGAAGGTATGGCAGAGGTAAGAACCGGTTAGGTATCGGATAAACAACAAACGGAGCATATAGATACGTTTTGGCCACGCCGGCCTTCCAGTTAAGGAAATTCGATTCCGGCAAAGGGCTGGAAAAGAACACCGGCGGCAGGTTCCCCCGCGAAGATTCCGCCCGGATGATGTTCAGCATAGGCGCAAGATCGTCCTGTCCGGAATGGAAACCGGCGGCCATGGCCAGCGGACTGGCGGTTGAAAGGAACGCCGCTAACAGGACCCAGACTCGGGCCGCTTCTGATTGGAACACCGACCATCCAGCGTAGGCGAGCACCAATGCCTGCCCTAGGAGCGCATAGCCAAAATATCTGTCGAAGAAGAAATTTCCGGATACGGCGAGCGAGAGGGCAAACAGAAGCGCCGGCCCGAATAGCCAAAGTAACAGCGCCAAAACGGTATCCGGCCGCGTGAGGGGCACCGCTCGCCGGAGCATTCCCGGAAACAGGAACTGCACCAGTAGCGCGGACAAAAACAGGCCAAAGGCGAGTAACATCGGCAGCAGGTTTCCAATTAGCTCCAGCACCATGGGCTTCCTTGAATACTGAAAGGTATGCGCCTCGTGCGCTATGAGCAGCATGTGTGGGAGTAGGGGTAAGGCCAGCACACCCACTGCAACCCACGCCGCTATGACCCGGCTCCAGCGGACAGGCAGACGCGCAATCAACGACGCATAGAGCAGATAGCCAAAATGCACGCAAAAGATGACTGCAAAGAAATAGTGAAAATAGACAATCAGCGTCGAAGCGGCAATATACGCAGCCAGATCCTTACGGCTGCTTGTCTCCCGATAACGATATAGGAACCAGGTGGAGGCCGCAGCGGCCCCCACGGCGAGACCATAAGGCCGCGCTTCCGTGCCAAGCACCACGCTGGTGGGATTAAACACAAAGATCGCCACGGCAGGCAGTCCGGCGCCTTTTCCAATCGCGGTTTCGGCCAGCCGGTAGAGAAAATAGCCCGCCGCCAACATTCCTATAAGCGTGGGGATGCGTAACGCAAATTCGCGGAGCGGTCCGCTGTTCAGGCAGAACAGCGAAGCGGTCGCCGAGTAAAGAACGGACTGCCCGGGCCAATGCCAGGTTTTCTGAATCGCCGCAATCAAGCCATCGTGCGCCATCCAGAAAGTACCGGCTTCATCCACCCAGAAACTCCGGAGTATCACTCTGGGGAACCAAACCAGCGCAGCCAGAATAGAGAACACTATCCACATGGACTGCGGACGCCCGATCCAGGTCCGTAGTCTTGCAGCAGCGAGGCTACTGTCGACCGGCTGTGGCAGAGAGCGCGAGAGACTTGTCATTCGATGTTGTTTGAACAGACAGGTTGGAGAGTTGCAGCTCGTTCGCGAGAAAGCGCGCGTCCCGGATGGCTATGGCGCGAGTCAGTTCGGTAATCCGGCGATCCAAGCGCCGCTCTTTCAAGTAGAGAAGCAGAAAAGAATGGATTCCCGCCAGCAGCCCGAGGTAAAGCAGAAGATCGGCGCCGCGGCCGACGCCTAGAGCATTGGCGAGATCCGACGTAATTCCCGGAAAGATGACGCAGAGGCTTGCGCTCAGGAAAAGAAACGCCGCCAGCAAGCGGTAGGCGAGCTTCGATCGGAACGCAATGCTGCCGAGAATCGCTGCCAGCAGACAAAGAGCAATGAGGACTGCCTGGATGGATTTCACCGCATCACCTTTCTTGCGACCAGATCGAAAACGATGTTAATGCTGTTCCAGACGCTCTGACCCTTACTACGCGAGTAATCCGTGTATGTGATGGTAGTGGGGATCTCTTTATAACGCAGGCCGGTCCGCCGCAGAATTTCCAGGATTTCGGTGGCATGGGCGAATCCGTTCTCGGTGATCGAGATCTGTCCGGCCGCCTTGCGAGACAAGGCGCGGAAACCATTATGGGTATCCGTCAGCCACACTCGGGAAAACAGCCAGGTCACCAGGACCCCCGCCTTCAGCACCATTTGCTTTTCGACTGGGACGAGCTTACGGTCTTCGGGGTCAAGAAAACGCGAACCCAACGTAACATCGCATTCCTGCTTCCGTATGGGCTCGATCATCCGCGCAATCAGCTCAGGCCGGTGCTGGCCATCCGCGTCGAAGTGCACCACGATTTCGGCATTCTGCTGCAGGGCAAATTCGGTGCCGGTTTGCAGAGCGGCCCCCTGCCCCAAATTGGTGAGATGACGTAGGTAATGGACCGGCCGGCCAAGCAGAAACTGGGAGGCTGGAACCGCCGAACCGTCGTCCACCACGACGATCGAATAGCCGAACGGAATAAGACTGGCGACCGTATCGCCAAGAACAGCGCCCTCGTTGTAGGCAGGAATGATGACGTAAACGTCTCGGTTTGAGTTCGGCAGCGTGTTTGTGCTGTGGATCTCTGGCACGAAAACCTCAACAGGCTGGGGCTGCTGAATGCTCCCAACAGTGTACCAGACAGAGCGCTTCCGGGATTCCTGCTGACGGGAGTAATCTGCCAGGATTCCGCTACAATTTGACGACGATCAGAAACAAAATGGAACTGAATTTTCGCGGCAAGCAAGTTGTGGTGACCGGCGGCGCCAACGGAATTGGACTCGCTGTTGCTAGGGGCCTCGCGGCTGCCGGGGGGTCGCTATGGATGTTCGATCTGCCCGGCCACCAGTTGGACGAAGCCGCCCGTTCGGTTAGGGCTCAGGCGTGTCCGGTTGACGTGACTGATCGCCAATCCGTCCGGCAGGCTTTCGATCGAATCGATCACGTGGACGTTGCAATCGTGAATGCTGGGATCGGCGAAACGAAGCCACTCACCGAGACCTCGTTGGATCTTTGGGATCGAACTATTGGGACGAACCTGACCGGGGCCTTTTACACGTTGCAAGCGGCTGCGGAGCACATGATGCCGCAACATGACGGCGCGATCGTGCTGACCGCCTCTACGAATTCGTACGACGGCGAGGCCGATCTCATTGCCTATAACGCGAGTAAGGCCGGTCTGTTGGGATTGCTACATACTGCGGCGAATGAACTGGGTCCGTATGGCATCCGAGTGAATGCGGTGTGTCCCGGCCTCATCCGCACCCGGCTCACGGCGTCCAGCTTCGCCAATCCGAAGCTCTTGTCGGAATATTTCAAGCACATTCCGCTCGGGCGCGGCGGCGAACCCGAAGAAGTAGCGCAGGCGGTCCTGTTTCTCGCTTCCGATCTGGCTTCCTATATAACCGGGGCGGCGCTGCTGGTGGACGGAGGGCAGATGGCGTCGAAGTTCGGAACCTGGGGGAAAGAGGGCGACACGTTCGATGGGCAGCGCTGGAGCAGAGTTCGATTCCGCTAAACCGGTAATTGAGTTAATTTGGTTGATCCGCGCCGGCCTGATCCTTTATAGTGGCGGGCGGTGTTCACGTCGCAAGGAATACGAGCCGGCCTTCTCTTTTTGAGCCTGATGACGGCGGCAGCGCAGGATAGTCGGCAGGTGCGGGAACCGGTCCTTCCACGAACTTGCATCGTGCTACGCGCGGTGCTGAGCTCGACCGGAGGCCTGAAACTTCGCGATGCCGACGAGAGCAAGCTAGACACGCAACGGATACAACAAGCCATTGAGCAGTGCCCGCAAGGACAGGCGGTCGAGTTGAAAGCAGACGGCGAACACGACGCGTTTCTGAGCGGGCCGCTGGAACTGCGCACCGGCAGAACGCTCGTGATCGACAAAGGCGTCGTGCTGTTCGGCTCGCGTAATCCGCGCAACTACGACATTTCACCCGGAGTCTGCGGCACTCTGACCGAAGGCGGACACGGCTGCAAGGCCATTATCAATGGCGATCATGCGGCGCATGCGGCCGTGATGGGCGAAGGCGCCATCGATGGCCGGGGCGGCGAACAGATCCTTGGGAAACATTTTTCCTGGTGGGATTTGGCTGAGCAGGCACGTCATACGAACAAGAATCAGAACTGCCCGCGCATCATGATCCTTTCGCATTGCAATGACTTCACGCTTTATAAAGTCAAGCTGCGCAATAGCCCCAATTTTCACGTCTATTACGGGCAGGGTAACGGGTTCACGGCTTGGGGCGTGATTATTAACACTCCAAAGAACGCGCGTAATACCGATGGGATCGACCCGGGTAGTTCGACAAACGTGACGATCACACATTGCTACATCCACGCCGGAGACGACCAGGTGGCGATCAAGGCCGGCGAGACCGGGCCGTCCACGAACGTGACAATTGCCCACAATCATTTCTACACGGGTCACGGCGTGTCGATCGGGAGCGAAACGGTGGGCGGCGCGAGCAGGATTCGTGTTTCCGATCTGACGATTGACGGCGCGGACAACGGTATTCGGATCAAATCGAACTCCAGCCGTGGCGGGCACGTGCATGACATAACTTACGACGATGTTTGTATACGTAACACAAAGAATCCTATTTTCATGGACTCCAACTACTCGTTTTACGGAAAGGCGCGAGATAAGTTGCCACTATTTACCGGGATTACACTGCACAACGTACACATTTTCGGTGGCGGGAAGATTACTTTGGATGGCTATGACAAGGATCACCGGTTGCAGATGAACTTCGATAATGTGACCGCGAGCGGCACACCACCCGTGGTGAGCGCAAAATACGCCGATATTACACTGGGGCCTGGACCAGTTAGTCTCAAGATTGAAGGCCCGGACGTGCACGCCACCGGGCAGCCCGTTCAGAAGGCGGCGAACAACTCCTGCGAGAGCCGGTTTGTACCCATGCCTCAGGAATAAACATGACACGCAGACAATTACTACGGAGCGCCGCCGCACTGGCCACGACGCCCGGCATGCGCGCGATGCAGGCGGAAAACGGGCGCCGGGCGATTCTGGACCGAATCAAGGAGCCGGTGTTTCCGAAACGCGACTTCGATATCCGGCACTACGGAGCGAAAGCCGGCGGAACTGCGAAATGCACGGAATCCATCACAAGGGCCATTCGGGAGTGCAGCGCAGCGGGAGGCGGCCGGGTGATGATCCCTGAAGGCGTGTATCTCACCGGCGCGATTCATCTGGAGAGCAACGTTCACTTGTATCTGGCGAGCGGCTCCAAGTTACTCTTCAGTACCGATCCGGCGGATTATCTTCCGGTGGTTTACACACGTTTCGAAGGTACGGAGTGCATGAACTACTCGCCGTTCATTTACGCCTTCGAAAAGGAAAACATTGCCATCACCGGACCGGGCACGCTGGACGGCCAAGCTGGCCCGGATCACTGGTGGCCGTGGGCCAGGAAAGCGCGTAGCGACGACCGAAAGGCGCTGGTGCAGATGGGCGACCAAGAGGTCCCCGTGGAAAAGCGGATCTTTGGCCAAGGCCATTATCTGCGGCCGAATTTCGTTCAGCCGTATCGCTGCACGAATGTTCACCTGGAAGGCTTCACGGTGGTGAACTCGCCCATGTGGGAGTTGAATCCGGTCCTGTGCCGGAACGTCATCGTGCGCGGGATCGCGATCAACAGCCACGGGCCGAACAATGACGGATGCGACCCGGAATCGAGCAGCGACGTGTTAATTGAGAACTGCGATTTCAGTACGGGCGACGATTGCATTGCCGTGAAATCCGGGCGCAACCGGGATGGGAGGAGAGTTGGCAAGCCGTGCGAAAACGTGATCATCACGAACTGCCGGATGCGCGATGGACATGGCGGCGTGTCCATTGGAAGCGAGGTTTCGGGCGGGATCAAAAGCATCTTCACGGACCATTGCGAGATGAGCAGCCCGAACCTGCAGCGTGCTCTGCGCATTAAGACGAACGCGCAGAGAGGCGGCACGATTGAGAACATCCGCTTCGAGAACGTCAAGGTCGGGCAAGTTGCCGAAGCCGTTATTGAAGTCGATTTCTACTATGAAGAAGGTCCGAACGGCCCCTTCAAGCCAATCGTGAAAGATGTGTACGTGGCGGATGTTACTTGCAATAAGAGTAAGTACGGGATCTATCTGCGCGGCTTCCCCGACGCGCCGATTACGGGCGTTCACATTGCGAACTGCACATTTAATAACGCAGCGAACGGGAATTTCTTCCAGAATGTCAAGGATGTGGATCTGAAGAATGTGACGGTGAATGGAAAAGCGGTGACGTTGTAGGGCGCCAGCGGTCGTGGCCTGCCAGGAAAACATCGGGTTCGAAGCGGGCCGCTTCTTTTTTGGTTAGTTTGTGGGCCCACGCGACACGCTGATCCTGTTTTGCTCCCGGGCCGGTGCAGTTGTATTCGCCGAACCAGGCGGTCTTCTCATTGCTCGCCTTACCCCAGTTGTTCCAACCTTCGGGCCGGATATGTTCTCCGAGCCAGCAATCGATGTAAACGACGCGGGCATACGGCCGCCACGGACGGCCCAGAAACACGCCTTTGGCCGTATTCTCTCCAGTAATCTTGCAGTGGATGAATACAAATCCGGTATCGGCATCCGGCGTAACGCGGCTTTGCGCGGTAATGTAGCCTTGCCCGCGGCTGTGAATTTCGCAGTTCTCGAAAACGGCGGCGGCGTTGCCGAAGATAAAATCCACGTGACCTTCGATGAAGCAATCGCGGTAATATTGCCGGCCGCTCGCGGCGTATAGCGTGTCCTGCCAGCCGAGAAAACGGCACTTTTCGAAAACGGCGCGGTCCGAGTGAATCATCAGCGCTACCGCCTGCGTGCCGGGGCCGTGGGTGTTCTCGAACGTAATGTTGGCGGCTTCAAAATCCGAGCCTTGCACATCGACGATGCTGCTGAAAAACGTACCGCCTACAGCGGAGGCGCCTTCGTCGTAAGCGATTACGGTATGGGCAGCATCGGAGCCCAGAAACGTGACTCGCGGCCGGTCTTGCGGCACCACGACGCGCTCATGATACGTGCCGGGCCGTATCTCGATGATGAGCCGGTTTTCGCCATACGGCGGCGCATGATCAATGGCCATCTGAATGGTCTTAAAATCGCCCGTGCCATCCGCGGCGACAACCACTTTGGTCACCCCCAGCGCTGGGCAAAGTTGAGCGGCCAGGCACAAACAGAAGACCAACAGAAGCCCGTGGTGCCTCATCTCCCTGAGTCTACCGTGCGAAGATGCGAACACGGCAACGCGAAGGCGACCATGGAGATCCGGCAACTCGAACTGTTTTTGGCGGTAATGGAGCATGAAAGCGTTACCAGGGCCGCCGAACACGTTTTTCTCTCGCCCGGCGCCGTAAGTTTGCAGCTTCACAATCTCGCGATGGAGTTGCAGACCGAGCTCTTCGTCCGCTCAGGCAAACGATTCGTCCCGACCCCCGCGGCGCTGCGTTTGGCCGAACTGGCCAAGGTCGTGGTCCGGCAGATGCGGGCCATCGGGCAGGAGTTTGCGAACGACCCCACGCTGGACCGGCGGCCCTTCCACTTGGCGGCAGGCGCAACCACGCTGATCCACCGTTTGGGCCGCCCTTTGCGCTTGTTGCGCAAAAGATACCCGGACACGCCGATTCAAGTCACCGTCTGCCCAACCGAAGAGATGGTGGCGGGCCTGCTCGAACGGCGGTTTGATTTAGCCCTGATTTCTTTGCCCTACGAACACCCGAGTCTGACGGTTATTCCCTTATTCGATGAAGAACTGCTGATTATCCGCCCCTCGGCAAAGCCGTCCCGTAGCAGCAAGGTCCAGCCGATCTGCGCCGAAGAACTGGCTGCCGCGAAGTTCTTGCTTTATCCGCTCAGAAGCAACATGCGCACCATCATCGAAAAGTTTTTCAGTGATCTGAATATCGCTCCGCAAGTGGTGATGGAAGCGGACGATACGGAAGTAATCAAGAAGCTGGTGGAAACAGGATTCGGCTATAGCATTCTTCCGGAAGCGGCGTTACAGGACCGGCCCCGATTTTTTGAAGCGTTTCGAGTGCCGGAGCGCCAGATTGTGCGGCGGCAGGCGCTGGCCATGATGAAAGCCGAATATCCCCGGGTGCTGACGCTTTCAATCAGCAAATATCTGGAATCGCTTCTGAAAACGGATAAGCTGAGCAGAGCCCGCCTTACTGCGGGCAAGATGTCTTGAGCGGTTTTGCGAGATCGATCTGATTTGGGATGTCGCCGAAACAGAACCAGGTGGAGGTGAGGTCGCGGCCGCGGACGGGAACAATCCGGAACCCCGATAACGAGCCTCCCAGCGGCATGCCCACTGCGCCGCTGACAAATTCCGTAAGTTGCCCGTCTATACCGCCGGCGTTGCGATGATAATGCCCGGCAAAGACGTATCTGACACCAGATTCTTCTAAAAGATCAAGATACTTCCGGCGCGTCGGTTTGGGGATGTTGAAGTAATCGTCAGGCTCATCCGCACTCTTGAGAAAAAACGGAATGTGTTGGAACACGACGATCTGGCTTTGCGGATTCGACGGGGCTTCCTGCAAGGTCTTTACGAGCCATTCTTCCTGAGCCTTAGCCGCGGACGGTGCGGATTCGGGCGAGCGGATCAGGTTTGAATCGAGCACGATCCCCTCGATGTCGCCGGATGTGAAGGTGTAATGATCGGGGCCGATATTAGTGCGATACGCATCGAGGGTTTCGGGAGTCGGCACGTTGCCGACGTCGTGATTGCCCGCTACGCTGTAGACCGGGATGCCCGGATCTACCTGTTTCAGAATGCGCTTGTATTCCGCAATTTCGGCGGTATCTCCGTGTTTATTCACCAGATCGCCGCAAATGACCACAAAGCGGGGATGCAGCCGGTTAATGCTGGCGACGGCGAACTCGAAATTCGCGGTCTCCTGCGCGAAGTTCTGATCTTTGGCATACATGCCGAATTGCGGATCGGACATGACGGCAAAGAACCAGGGTTGCTGTGCGAGGGCAAGGGTTGAGAAGAAGCACAGACTGACAACCCAACGCATCTTAGAATTCAAAACGCCCCACCAGCTGCAGGATGCGAGGATCGCCGGCTGAGGTGATGCGCCCGAACGTATTCGTGCTGCTCACGTTGTTTCCCGGCTGGCTGAAATGGACATTGTTCGGAAGATTGAACGCCTCTACGCGAAATTGAAACCGGCGCTTCTCGCCGATCGGAAAATTTCTCTCCAGGCCCATATCTAAATTGAAATACACCGGGTTCCGCAGCACATTGCGAGGCGCCGTGCCGAACGTTCCCGGCGCATTGAGCGTAAATGCGTTGACGTTGAAGTATTCGGCAATCGTTTGCGATGTGGAGCGGCTCGGAAGATAGGGATTGCCGACCAGATCGGCGCGATCGAGGCCGACTCCACTGAATGACCGGTCCTGCCCGGAAACGATGTTGAACGGAGTACCGCTTCTCCAAGTTAAAATGCCCGTCACGGCCCAACCTCCCGCGATAGCGCGCAGCCAGCGATCGGATGATTGGAGCTTCGGCAGATCCCATAGTGTATAAAACGAGAAGTTATTCGGGGTGTCGAAGTCCGAGAGCCCATAATTGAAGGCCCGGCTGAACGGATCCGGAGACGAGAGCGAGAACTGCTGGTCGGTCGATTGATTATCGAGAGACCGGGAGCGGGTGTAATTCGCGACGAAAGTCAGGCTGTGGCTGGTTCTCTTCTCCAGAGATAACTGGACTGCGTTGTAATTCGACAAACCTCCGTTAGTCATCTCAATGAGAGAGGCGTAATTCGGATACAGCGGCCGCCTTTGGTTAGTGTTACTGACACTCGCGCCCGGCCGGTAAATGGCGGGATTTTGTTCCTCGAAGTATTGCAAGTGGACGCCGCGCGTGCCGACATAAGATACGCGAGCTACTAAGTTCGTGGCAAGCTGCTGTTCGATGGTGAAATTGGCCGATTCGATGTGCCCGAGCCGCCAATTTCGATTGAAGTATTGGAAGGTGACGGGCAAGACGAAGCTCGTGTTCGGGCCCGGATTCACAGGGGCAAACGGCGGGAAGGGATTCTGAACTCCGGCGCTCACGTAAGGGTTGGCGAACTGAACACCAAATAACTGTACCGAGGGACTGAACGGCGCGTTCTGCACGAAGTTGTTGTATAGCTTCATGAACGGCTGAACGAAAAAGATTCCTGCACCGCCGCGCAGCACCGTCGCATGCGGGCCGGATGTAGCAGCGTAAGAGAAGCCGATGCGCGGAGCGAAGTTGCCGAGATTATCGTGCATGCCACCGGCAGGAAAGTTTGGATCGCCGGCGAACACGAGTCCAACCGGCGCATGCGCGAACCGAGTGGAGTGCGCTCCGGGAACGTAGCCGCCCACCTGGTTTGCCACCGGATCGGTGTAAGGAAGAAACGGTTCCCAGCGGAGGCCGAGATCCAGAGTCAGATTGCGCCGGAGTTTCCAATTGTCCTGAATGAAAGCCGCGTACTGCTGGCCCCGCGTGAATTTCACCTTACCAGCGGACTGCGTGAACGTCGCGACATCCCCAAGCAGGAAATCGGCCAGGCCATTGCCGGTGAAGCTGCCATTGAAACTATACAGAGGTTCTTCCTGATAACCGGTACGCGAATCGAAGCGGATGTACGGATCGAGTTCTGCGCCGATGAACAGCGAGTGGCCGCCGTGCACGTAATTCAACAGTTCGGAGGCTTCCAGGTCCTCGCGCAGCCATTTGCCGGGCGGCTGCGGCGACCCGCTCCCCCAACCCGAAAAGCCGGTGACGGAAATTCCAGTTTCCAGAAATTCGGGGGCGGGTTTGGTAACGTTCGGATTTCCGAAATCAAAGATGGAGAAGGGCGCGGTGCGAGTCTGATTCGAATTCAGGACAAGACCGTCGACCACAAACGAATTGACCAAGCGTGGCGTGATGCTGAACGTATCGCTGACTTTTGCTTCGGTGGTGGTCTGAACCTGGCCGAGGCGGTAATTCAGCAGCGTGCCGTTGCCGTTCCAACCGGGGTCGGAATAATTCACGAAAAAAGCACTGGCGGAAAGCTGGTGCCGCCCCAGTGTGTAATCGACTTTCGCCAATCCCTGGTGGTTGCGCGTGGCGCTCGGCTGCGAATAGAGGAGCAGACCGGTGGGATCAGGCGAGGTCGGGACCTTGGCGAGAATGCTGGCGCTCAATGGGGAAATGAGGCCGGAGGGAATGACGTTTGTGGGAAATCCCTTGAGAGCTTTCATTCCGGAGAAGTTGCCCTGGCGCTCGGCGGCAGTGGGGACAAATGCCGTGTTGTCATAAGTGACATTGTTTATCGTCGTCCCCTGGTAGCTCGCGAAGTAAAAGAGCTTGTTCTTCAGAATGGGGCCGCCGATGGTTCCACCGAACTGATTCCGCTTTAAGGCGTCGTGTTGGGGAGCGAAGAAGTTCCGCGCGTTCAAATCGCCATTCCGGACGTATTCAAAGAGCGAGCCGTGGATTTGATTGCTTCCCGATTTCGTAACGATATTGACGATGGCTCCGCCTGCGCCTCCATAGCGGGCATCGAAGTTGCTGGTCTGCACGCTGAATTCGGCCAGAGCATCCGGATTCGGAAACGTGGCGTTCACATTTGTAATTACATCCTGGTGCGTCGCGCCATCCAGTTTGTAACTGACTTGATCTCCATACGTGCCGTTTACAGAGATAGCAATGGAGTCGCTGGTGGTGGCGTAGGTACCAGTGTCTTCGCCTTTCCCGTTTACAGTTCCGGGCGCCATAAAGACGAGCGTGGCGGCGTTCCGGCCATTTAACGGAAGATTTTCCGCGTAATTTTCTCCCACAACCTGGTGAAGGGTTCCCGATTCGGTATCCACCATCTCGGCGTTGGCATTCACAGTCATTTCCTGTGCGGTCGATTGGATAGCCAGGTGGACGTTCACCGTCGCGGGCGCGTTCACGTCGAGCGTAATTCCCGTTTGGCGGTAGGCGCTGAACCCCTGAGCCGTGACGTTCAAATCATAGGTTCCAGGCGGCAGAAAGTTAAATAGGAACCGCCCCTGCGTGTCGGTGGCGATCTGCTTCGAGACGTGCGTGGCGGTGTTCACGAGCTCGACCGTGCAGGACGGCACAACGGCGCCTGACGGATCCGTAACGGTTCCGTTCAAGGATGCGGTTGGCACCACCTGGCTCCAAAGCAGAGACGAGGCGGACAGGCCGAAAAGAACGAGAGCAGCAGAAACAGCTTTCATAAGACTTCCCCAAGACACTTTTGATTTAGCGTCGCACAAATGAAAGCTGTAGAATCAGATCCCATATGAGGACTCTTCTTCCGGCGCTGTTCATCAGCCTGTTGGGCATGGGAATTGTTTGCGGCCAGACGCAGGCTATCAATGGCAGCATTCGCGGCCACGTAGTGGACCAGACCGGGTCGCCCGTAGCGCAGGCGACCGTCACCGTAGAGAATACGCAAACAGGATTCTCGCGCTCCGCGGCGACGGCGGACGATGGCTATTACGTATTGCCCAACTTGCCGTTGGGGACGTATTCGGTCAGTATCGAGAAGAACGGTTTCGAGACGGAGCGCCACACCGGAGTCGTGCTCAACGCGGGCACAGAAGCGGTGTTTGAAAGTCAGTTAAAGGTGGGCGCAACCAGCACCTCGATTGAAGTGACCGGAGGCGCTCCGGTGGTGGAACCGTCGCGCACGAACATCGGGCGGACGATTAGCAATATCGAAGTTTCGAACCTGCCGCTCACTTCGAGGAATCCGTACAATTTCATCATTTTTCAACCGGGCGTGAGCGGGCACCCGAATCCGGAATTAGGCATTCCACGGACCATCAACACAAACGGCCTGCTCGATCGCATTAACTACCAGATGGACGGAATGGTGGACACCGAGAGCGACCGCTTCGGCCTGCGCCTTTTCCCAATTGCCGGCGTTTACGTGCAAGAGGTGCAAACGGTCTCGAACAGCTTTGCGCCCGAGTTCGGTTACACGGCCGGCGATATTTACAACGTGATCACCGGGTCCGGAACAAATGAACTGCATGGGCAGGCGCAGTATATCGGGAGGCCAACAGACGCGAGCGCGCGCCCTATTCTGCTCGCGGCGACACAACCCAAGCCGGACCTGACACTCAGCGATATCTCATTCAACGCAGGCGGGCCGATCATCAAGAACAAGCTGTTCGTGTTCGGCGCCTACGAACACCTGAAGCGCGGTTTGCCGCAGCCGAATACCATCAAGCCGGCCAACGCCGCTCAACTCGGTATTTCTTCGAGCCTGCTGGCGACTGCGCCGAGCGTCCAGCATGCCGCGTTCGTCGATCTGCGAACCGATTGGCTGATTACGCAAAAGCAGCAGCTTTTCGTTCGGCTGAATTACTTTAAGAACACGTATCCATTCAATACGAATGTCGGCGGTTTGTATGCGTTGGACGCCGCGTCCGATTTTCGCGACCGCGCCTACATCGCTGGAGTGCAGCTTCTCTCGACGTTTTCGCCGAACGTGCTGAACGAATTTCGCGCTTCCGACCCATACCGGAACGAGCGCCATGTCGCGGATCCGCTCACCGGGCCCGGCCCGATGATCTACGTTACCGGCGTGGCGTATTTCAACGGTTCGAATGCGGTGGGCGATGTATTCGCCGAGAAGATTCCCAGCTTGAGTGATAATTTTACGCTGGTGAAAGGCAGCCACACGATCAAGGTGGGCGGCGGAGCGCAGCATATCCTGGACGTGCAGCTTGGCGACACGTACAGCGAATATATCTTTCCGACGATCAGCGCGTATCTGGCGGCGAAAGCGGGGACGAATCCCCACTCGTACTCGACGTTCATGACGAGCATTGGAACGGTAGGCGCGGGTTACCATTCGCTGTTCTGGAACGTATTCGGCCAGGATAGCTGGCAGGTCCGGCCGAATCTGCTGGTGACCTATGGAGTTCGTTATGACCGGTTTCAAGGCCCTCCGGCGCCCGCCAACGAGCCGTTTCTCTATTCCCAGCACTTCCGTACGCCGGAAGGCGATTTCGCTCCGCGCTTGGGCATTGCCTGGTCGGTTACTCCGAAAACCGTCCTGCGCGTCAGCTCCGGGGTGTTTTATGAAGCACCCCCAACGAATCTCTGGTACAACGCATTGAGCAATAACGGATCGAACCAGGCATTTATCGCGTCGATTGCTTCGAACTCGCCGTTGGCGCCCGCCTTTCCGCAAGTGTTTAATGTGCTCTCCGGCGCATTCCCGCGCATCCCCAGCATCACGACAGTGACTCCCAATTTCAAGAACGCGTACACGTTCAACTCCAGCTTTCAGATCTCGCAGCAGTTGTCGAACAACGATTCGCTGAGCATCGGATATGTGAACACCGGAGCGCGGAACATGGGATATCTACGCAACATGAATTTGATCAACCCGATTGGCTATCTGGCGGACGGACGTCCGATTTTTTCGAGCGCCAATACGGCGGCCACGCGCCTTTATCCGCAGTTTGGGAACATTACGCTTCAGGATATCGGCGCCATCACGGATTACAACGCGATGATCGTGAATTATCAGCACCGGTGGTCGCATGAATATCTGATCAGCGCTTCGTATACCTGGTCCCACTCCGTCAGCGACGCTCCCGACGCGAATAGCTTCGAGCAGAATTTGCCGATCGAAGACGCGACCAATCGCGGCCGCGATCGCGGCGACAGCATCAGCAACCGGCCGCACGCCTTCACACTGAGCTCTGTCTTTTCGCCGGAATTCTCAATTCACAATGGTTTTTTGCGCCATCTAGCGAACGATAATCAACTGGCCATCGTCGCGGTGCTGCAATCCGGCGATGAGCAGAACATCATCGCGAACCAGGTGTTGAACGGCGACAGCACCACATCGAGTGTGACACGACCCTTATTCCTCGGCCGCGATCTCGCGCGCAGTCCGAACGTTTATCAAATCGACGCCCGGTATACCCGGACGATTTTCACCTTCCGGGAGCGCGTTCAGCCGAAGTTCTGGGCGGAAGCGACGAACGTTTTCAACCATCCAAACATCACGAGCATCAACACAACGGCGCAAGTTAACTCCTCGGGAGCGATTACTTCTCCCGCGAGCCTTGCACCAGTGTCCTCGGTGCTCGAAGGACGAGTCATTCAGCTCGGCGTTAGGTTGGACTGGTGAAGGTTCTTCCCGGAAAAGCCGGATCCAATCTGAAGCACGCGCTCCTGATTGCCGCCGTTGTCATGAGCAACAGCGTGGGCAATCTCTTTCTGGCGTTCGGCATGCGAAACATGCCGGAGTTCCACTTCGGGTCGGTTCTCCGATACGTCTTGCTCGTCGTGAGCAATCCGTGGATCATTGTTGGGACGGCGCTGCTGATCCTCTTTATGATCGGGCAGCTTTCGCTGTTCACCTGGGCGGACCTCAGCTACGTGCTTCCGGTCACCGCGTCCGGCTACATCGTTACGGCCATTCTTAGCAGAGTCTTTCTGCATGAGAATGTCTCGAATATGCGTTGGACCGGTGTCGTGATCATCGCGTTCGGCGTGATGCTGGTGGCGGAAACACCCCCACACGTGGAGATTCCCGCAGGAGACCAGACGTGAAATGGATTTTTGTCGCGCTTGTGGTCGTCTCCAGCACGCTTGGCGACGTGCTCAGCGCCAAGGGCATGAAGCGGGAAGAGGAGGTGGAGAGCCTGGGCCCGCAAGGCATCCTGCGCGTGCTTCACGACATTGTTACTCAGCCTTTGGTTCTGATTGGGATTTTGAATAATGCTATTTCGTTCTGCTCGTTTTTGGCATTGTTGTCGGTTGCGGAGTTGAGTTTCGCCGCGCCCGCAACGGCAGCGGCCTATATTCTGAAAGTGCTGCTCGCGAAATGGTATTTGGGCGAGTGCGTTACGTGGCGGCGCTGGGCGGGGGCGCTGCTGGTGGGAATTGGCGTGACACTGGTGTTGTTGTGACGTCTCCCATTTTTGGAGCGCCCGATCCACCCGCAAGAATATTCAGTTGTCAAAGAACCAGGCGGGACTGAAGCCCCGCATAGGTTGGCTACAAGCTCGGCTTGTCGCCAGGACTGGCGACACCATAAGTCGTGTGAATTTTCTTGCGGGTTTCGAAGGCGCGGGCCTAATCGGCGGGGTCGATGTCTTCGTCTGAGGGGCAAGATGGAGGAACGAAGCCACGCGCTGAAGCGGGCTGGCTACGCGAGACAGAAGGAGCGGTCAGCTCAGAGCGTTCAGCGATCAGCTTGGCCCCTCCTTGACAGTCGGGGTTCTGATCGGATTGCGGAACGAAGCCAAGCGGTGAAGCGGACTCGCTGCACGAGCCAGATTCCTGTTTTTGCGGAACGAAGCCACGGTCTTTTTGGAGTTGGCGTAAAGCGGTGAGGGCTTTGTGGAAACCGCGCTCGGCGGAGGACATCATGCGCTGCACGAGGGTGAGATGCGGGATCAGGACTTCTGCGGAATCGAGCAGGCTCGCTTCGTATCTGCGGGCGCGGCGCAGGCGCCAGAACTGTTCGGCCAGTTCGTTGACCAGGATTCCTTCGGTTTCGTTGGCGGGTTGATGCTCAACGCGGAGGTTCGACTTTAGCTCGTCTAGCGCCGCGGCTTCTTCGGCGCCGACCACGAGTTGTTTGGAGTAGAGTCCGTGCTTAAAGGAGTTGCGGCTGGAGTTGGTTTTCCCGTCGATTGTTTTCGGTCCGGTGCTTTTTTGAGCGTTGGCGCGGTTTGCCGCCAATTGGGCTTCTGTGATCATAACGACCCGAGGGTCGCATGAGGGGCGTGCAGCGGGACGAAAAAATCGAAGGTAAGTTGTTCAGGGGATTCAGGAAAAACGAAATTTCAAATTTGTGACTGGGTTTCGGTGCTCCTGGCGAGGTCGGCAGCCGCGTCAGGAAGGCATATTGCAATAGTTCCAGAGTTGGTTGACGAGAGCGGACGAGGTTTGAGACATCAGGCTTTCTTTCGCAGAATGAGAGTGGCGCGGGAACTCCGGCCACATTCGGCAATTACGGGCGCATCTCGTCGCGTGTTTCGCGCTGGAGGCCGAACTGCCGCACCTGGGCGGACTCAAATAGATCCGCTATAGCCGGCACAATCCTGTGTGAAGGATTGTGGTCGAACAGCAGTTTCAAGCGGGAATTTATCTTTCAGGTCGTAGGCGAACTGCAACGCGGCAAGAAGGTCCTCGTGGGTCAGATCCGGATAGCGGCAGCCTGAAAGGCTGGCCTCACGAGAAATCTTTGCAGGCTGAGAACAAGCAGGTGAGTCCAACGGCCGCTGTCACTGCGCGCCGGTGCCGCCTTGCAGCGCGGAAATCACCAAGCCCGCAATCACCAGACCGGTGCCGGCCGCTTTTATCAGTAGAGGACCTGTCCGGAAGTCTTCCTGGAACCACGATGGCCGCCATTTTGTCACGGCGTACGCTCCCACAAACACGATGGCGTAGCGCACCCCCGAGATAGCCTGAACGAGTTCGGGGCTGGTGCGGCTGATTGCATAGACAACCAGAAACGATCCGACTCCGGCCAGAAATCGGTTCACGAAATACCAGAACCTGTTTTTCGGAGCATCGGCGCTGTCGGATTTCTCAAACACCTGCCGACGCCAGGACGGAGGGATCAGCAACGCCATGGATCCGGCAAATGTGCCGAGCGTAAAGAACACATAGCCGCTGACAAAGTTGGTCTCATTGAAAACGATCTTCTGCAGGACATTCATCAAACCGAATGCGCCCGAGGCGATCAATATTTTCGGGAGCATCTGCTTCAGCGGCGTCTTTTCCGAGAAGAACATGCAGAACCCGCCTAGGGTCATGATGATGAATCCGGTTCTGCCCTTGCCGAGCGAGTTATTCAGCAGAGCGGCAGCAATCAACGCCGTCGCCACAGGGCCGAAGCCGCCCATGGCCGCAAGCTCCTCGGAGGCTTCGCCGGATTTCAGTGCCCAGTAATAAAAGTAAGAGGCAATCAGATCCAACACGCCGGCGCTGAAGCCCAAGGCCGCGACATGCCAAGGCGGCAGCTTGAATCCGAAGGCGATCAGGACCAGGCCGAAGATGCTGATCGCTCCCAGCCAGAACACATAAGACACCAGGTTCTGGGTGCCCTTCTTTTGGAGTAAAACCTTGTCCCAGACCAGGGATAATCCGATGGCGCCGTGAGCGATGGTCGCCACCAGAATGCCGTTTAGCGCAATCTCTTTGATGGTGTTCATTGTTGTTGTTCAAGAACAGGCATCGCACTCTAATGCTCGGGGCAGAGTCCGCCGATTTGGATAGTGATCGCAATGGCGATCGGAGGTGGATGATGAGACTACAAACGATATCGGGCTTGGCGGCAATTGCGATCCTCAGCTCAGCGGCACTCTTGCCGGGACAGACTGTTGAGTCGAGTAACTTTGTGGAGAGCCCAACTGTTTCCGTTTCTACGCGGAATTTAACCCCTGGAACGATTGCGCCGGTATCTGCGCCCAAAGTAAGCATAGCTTACGTGGCAGAACAGCATACGCGGGTAAACCGCTTGTGGGTGGCAAGCCTAGTCGCAGTGGCCGCCGCATCTGGAATGGACGCCGCGACGTCCTGGGGCAAGTACGAAGGAAATTCCATGCTGGCCTCTTCCAATGGGAGATTCGGCGCCAAGGGCGTGACGATTAAGGCCGGCCTTGGGGCCGCGGCGTTGATCCCGCAGATTTTCTTTATGAGAAATCACAAACAGCTCCGATCCAGACTGGCGATCACGAACTTCGCCGAGGCCGCGGTGTTCAGTGGAATCGCGGTACATAACATGGGAATTCAGGCGCCGGGGCGGTAGAAACCGCTCCCTCTGGCAGATACCCTCCCTCACGGCCGGGGTTCTGTTATGTACGGAAGTGGGGTTTTAGCTTGCAGTAAGTGTCCTGCAAGGCTTCCGGAATAATCCGGGTGTTTCCCACGCTGGTCATGAAGTTGGCATCGCCTTTCCAGCGCGGGAGGACATGCAGGTGAATGTGTTGTTCGATGCCGGCGCCGGCGGCTTCCCCCAGATTCATGCCGAGATTCAGGCCGTCCGGCTTATAAACCTCACGTAGAATCTGTTCCACACGCCGCGCGAGAGCCATCATCTCCGCGGCTGCCCCTTCGCTGGCCTGCACGAGTTGAGACACGTGCTCATAGGGAGCGATCATCAGATGCCCGCTGGTATAGGGATACCGGTTGAGCATGATGAAAACCGCATCCCCGCGGAATAGAACCAGATTCTCTTCGTCATTCAAGCTGGCAGCGGCGCTACAGAAGATACAGGCCGTCTTGTCTCTCTTTTCCTGTATGTATGCGGAACGCCATGGCGTCCAGAGATGATCCACGGCGGTGCGGGTCAACTAGATATTATGACCGCCGGAGTTGCCCGCCGCCGAGCTGGATTCCGGCTGGGGCTGGGCCTGTTCGGCCGCCTGCTCGCGGTGGTCCGAATGATTCACCAGATCGCGTAGTTCCTTGCTGGGTTTGAAATACGGAATCCGTTTCGAGGGGACTTCCACGCGCGATCCGGTCTTCGGGTTGCGGCCCACCCGGGGTTGGCGCTGCCTTGTCCGGAAGCTGCCAAACCCGCGAATCTCAATCTTCTCCCCTTTATGGAGGCTGTTGACGATGCTGTCGAAGATGGTTTCCACAATTGTTTCGGAATCTTTGCGGGTCATCTCCACAACCTTCGACACTTCCTCAATCAGCTCAGCCTTCGTCATACTTGCATTTAATCCTTGGTTATCTGTTTTCTTCCGATTTATGCTGCTTAATGGCGTCACCGACGGTGGACGTAGCCACAGCAGCCTGTCTCTTATAATCCTGAAGCCGGCTGCGCTCGTCCTCTTCGGTAATTGCGCGCAGACTCAATCCAATCCGCTTTTGCGGCTCGTTCAACTTGATAATTTTGAAATCGAACTCCTGATTCAGTGGAAGAGCGGACTCTTCGGAGGAGTGCTTTTGGGCATGCCGGCGCTTCCCTGCGTCGCCCGTAATTTCGGTGCGATGGCACAGGCCTTCCACGCCCGGGAGCAACTCGACGAACACTCCAAACGCAGCGGCGCGGCAAACGCGGCCTCGAACCAGATCTCCTACCTGATGCGTACGGAAGAACGTCTCCCAGGCATCGGGCTGGAGCTGTTTCATCCCTAACGAGAGCCGGCGATTCGGAGGATCGATATTTAGAATCACCGCCTGAACCATCTGGCCTTTCTTCAAAATCTCCGATGGATGTTTGACGTGAGCCGTCCAGGACATATCGGAGACGTGAATGAGACCATCGATCCCTTCCTCGATCTCCACGAACGCGCCGAAATCGGCCAGCTTGCGCACGCGGCCTTCCACCACCGACCCGATGCTATAGCGATCGGCAACCGTGGTCCAAGGGTCGGCTTCGAGTTGCTTGATGCCCAGCGAGATCCGGCGTTCGCGTGACTTGATATCGAGCACCACCGCCTCTACCTGGTCGCCGGGTTTCACTACTTTGGCGGGATGCTTCATCCGCCGGCTCCAGGTCATCTCCGAAATGTGAATGAGCCCTTCAACGCCGGGTTCCAGTTCCACAAACGCGCCGTAGTCGGTGACGCTGACGACGCGGCCAATCACTCTGCTTTGCGGCGGATAGCGCTGTTCAATGTCGGTCCACGGATCGGGATGCATTTGCTTCAAGCCGAGCGAGATGCGTTCCTTCTCGCGATCGAACTTCAGCACTTTGACGCGAATGCGGTCGCCCACCTGGACGACGGCGGAAGGATGGCTCACGTTGCCGTAACTCAGGTCACTAACATGCAGCAGGCCGTCAATGCCGCCTAAATCGACGAACGCGCCGTAATCGGTGAGGTTCTTCACCACGCCTTCCACTTCCGCGCCATCATAAATACTGGCGAGGGCGGCGGCTTTGCGGTTAGCGGCTTCGCTTTCAAGCAGCACACGCCGGGACACAACTGCATTTCCGCGATGCCGGTTCAGTTTAAGAATCCGGACTTCGATTTCGCGCTCCAGCCAAGTGTCGAGATTGTGTACCGGACGAATCTCAATTTGCGAGCTTGGCAGAAAAGCCGTGATACCGATGTCGACCGCGAGCCCTCCTTTGATTTTGCTGACAACGCGGCCCGTCACTGGTGTTCCCTCGGCGGCGGCCTTCTGCAGGTTCTCCCAAACTTGCAAGCGATGCGCCCGCTCATAGGACAGCAGAATATAGCCTTCCACCGGCTCCCCACTGCGATCGAGAGTGACTTCGATCGTATCGCCGGGCTTCACGGAGGGTCTGCCGTTCGTCAGCGGAAACTGCGAGGCAGGAACCAGGCCTTCAATCTTGCGCCCAATATCGACAATTACTTCTTTGTCAGAGACGCTCAACACATGGCCGTGCAGAATTTCGCCATCTTGCGCACCGAAATGGCTGGAATAGTCATCAAGGAAAGCTTGATAATCAGCACTGTCGATGCTTTGCGGCGTGTCGACGTACTCATCGGATGGAACGGCCATGTCTGTCACTCAATCCCAAGTCACCGCCCCCACGGGCCGAAAAGTAGCGTGCGCATAATGCCGGGCGTAGGCGTCAACTCGTTGATACTTCAGTACTTCAGAACTATAGCGGACGGTACTGAGGATGTCAACCGCCGGGGGCGCGCTTGTGTGGAGCAGAAGTTTTTGTCCTGCGCTTGTCGACACTCCCACTCCACAACCCCCACACCTGCCCGATCTTATATATACTGAAGGTGCGGACGAAAGCCGCACTCTCCTGGAGAAGCCTCATGATTGAAGGATTGCTACAGCCCTCGCACCTGCTCATTATCCTGGCGATCGCGCTGTTTGTTTTTGGACCGAAGAAATTACCTGAGCTGGGGCAAGGGCTCGGGAAGGGCATCCGCTCCTTCCGCGACAGCATGAAGGCTGCCTCGGAAGAGCCTGAAAAGATCGACGCGTCTTCCTCTTCCCAAACCGAAGCCAAGAAGTAGCCGGGCACCGCTCAATTCGGACGCGCGAAACCGCTCTGTGCGCCTGCGACCGATCCCCAGCACTATAGTAGTTTTCGCTTCGTAATTCCCCGTATTCCGCTGCCGGAAAAGGTTTCAGACTTTCCGCGCACCCCAGAAATTTTTGCACCGCCCGGAAAGAATTGCCTCGAAATTGCCGCTGCTCGCGCCGGGCAAACGCTCCCGTCCCCCGTCTTTGCTCTCCGCGCAAGTTCCTTATTTTCTAAGGGTTGCGACCATGCGAATGTCGGCTATCCATCGCTTTGGGCACGCATGGCCCGGAAACTGCCTATACCCTTTCGTCACTGTGGTCCTAGAGATCACCCCAAAGAAAAAAAAGAAAAAGATGATCGAAAGAGATTGTCGACTTCCTGACGCGCGTGACAGGCGCGGAAGTAATGAACACGACTTAGGAGCGGTGGAGCCAAAAATGACAACAGAAGAATACGGCAAGGCATATCAGCGAGGATTTAATTTGACGGTCCGATTTCTAGTCTCTCGCGGGCTGTCCTATGATGCGGCCCTGGATACAGCGCAAGCGGCTTGGGCCAAAGGATGGGAGCGCCGCGAGCAGTTAAGAGATCCGAATTTGGTGCTGACCTGGACAAACAGCATCGCGTTGAACATACATCGTACCTTTTTGCGACGCGAGCCCCAGACCCAAACCTTGCCCGAACTGCAGGCGCCTCCCCGGATGAATGTGGCTGCCATTGACGTAAAACGCATTCTGAACGAATGCAAACCAAACGACCGTGTGGTGCTCGAGGGGCACTACATCGAAGGTTACAAAGTACAGGAAATTGCGCGCCAGCATGGCTGGTCCGAAACGGCAGTCAGAATCCGGTTGCTCCGGGCGCGCCGTAGTGTGGAACGCCGGCTCAGCCGTCCGAAACATGCCCGGTTGCGCAATTTGGCGGAGAAGACGAAACGCGCTCTCGCCAGTGCTCTGGAGGTACCTGGCTTTGAGGCGAAAGTAGCATAGACGTAATCGCAACCGCATCCCTCGCGTCGTGACATGCTGTTCTACAGATAGAAGCCACCTATCGGAACGCAATCTGACGTGAGATAGCGCGGCGAGCAGGGAGAAGCCAGAGCCCTTGAGTCCGCTCGGGCCTTGAACATGCGGGCATCCCTGCTTGCCGCGCTGCCGGGTTTCTCTTTCAAAAATCTCTTGAGGAACTCCCGGCCTCCCTTCGGTGTCTAACCGGGCATGCTCGAAATCCGCGAGCTGACCAAACGCTACGGCGGCATCCCGGTCGTCGATCATGTCAGTTTCGCGATTCGGCGCGGGGAAACCCTTGGATATCTCGGTCCCAACGGCGCCGGCAAGAGCACCACGGTCAAGATGATCATAGGGCTACTCGAGCCCACGTCGGGTGAAATAGCTCTCGACGGCCGAACATCCACCAAAATCCTGACATCCGCAAAGCCTTCCAGCGCCGGATCGGTTACGTTCCCGAAGAGCCGTACCTCTTTCCACACCTGAGCGGACGCGAACATCTCCAGCTTGTTGGGCGCCTCCGCGGAACACCTCGGCATATCCTCGAGGCCAAGATGGACGAGCTTTTGCGGCTTATGGGTTTGTGGGAAGACCGCCACACCTCGATTGCCGGTTATTCCAAAGGCATGCGCCAGAAAATTCTCCTCATCGCTGCACTGCTCCACGATCCGGAAGTTCTCATCCTCGACGAGCCGTTCTCGGGCCTTGATGTGAACGCCGCTCTGGTTCTCCGCAGCCTACTTCGTGCCTTTGCGGCGCGCGGCAAAATGGTCCTCTACAGCTCGCATGTCCTCGAAGTGGTCGAGAAGGTCTGCGATAGAGTCCTGATTCTCAGCCGAGGCCGCGTCGCCGCGTACGATTCCGTCGCCCGTCTCCGCGAGCTGAACGAGAAAACGTCGCTTGAAGAGGTTTTCGCCGGGTTGACACAGACCGAGGATGCGGATTGGATCGCCAGGCGCATGCTCGATGTGGTCGCTGCATGAGCCCGCGCCGCGAGCTGTTGCACCAGTTCCTGAAAACGTTCTTCGATAGCGAGGCGCTCACCACCTCCGGCGAATGGAAGAAGACTGCCGCGGGTGTTCTCGCTGCTTTCCTTTCGGCTGGCATCGTCGTCTTCCAGACCTACTGGCTCCGATACGAGGCCCTCAATTCGCCCGCCCACTCCACCGCTGCGCTGTATCGATCCGAATTGCGATCCGATCTGCTGTTATTCATCGGGCTCGCCTTTGCAGTGACTGCTGTGCTTACGCTGCTCCAATGGCAATCGCTATTCCCCAAGCGCTGCGATTGCCTCGCATTTGCCGGCCTTCCCATCGGCGCCCGCGACATCTTTGTGACCAAGTCCGGCGCGCTGCTGATCCTGTTCACCGGCTACGTCCTCTCTATATATCTTCCCTGGGCGATCTTGTTCACCACCGTAATTTCGGGCCCGTGGCAAGAGAACCCGAGCGCACTGGTGCTCACCGCAGCCACCTTCCTTACCATCGCTGCCGCCTGTTGCTCCGCGTTTTCGATTCTCCTCGCTCTCCAGGGAGTTTTGCTGAATCTCCTGCCCGCCCGCGTTTTCGAGACTGTTGGGCTCTGGATACAGGGCGTTCTGTTTATAACGACGCTCGGCGCGCTGCCGCTCGCCGGCCGGCAACCCGATGCCGAATGGTGGCCCGGTATGTGGTTTCTCCACCTGTGGGAATCCATCGTTCGGGGCGATCTCGCACGGGCACGAGCAGCGCTCCTGAGCATCATGATTCCTGCCGTGGCCGCCAGCACCGCTTATCTCGCCGGCTATCACCGCCACCAGCGCATCCTGCTCGAGGCATCCATCCGGCGGCATCGTTCCGGCGCCTCCGGCAAACTTGCAGGATTTGGCTCGCGTCTGCTCGAAACCTGGATTCGCCGGCCACAGGAACAAGCCGCGTTCGCCTTCATCTGGAAAACGCTGGTACGAAGCCGCGGCCATCGTCTTCTGCTTCTGGCCTGGGCTGGACTCGCCGCCGGATGGATCGTCAACGGCATCCTCAATATGCCAACACCCTCTCTAAAAAACGAAGGTGTCTACGGCATGATTGTCACGGTATCGCCACTGGCTCTGGCGCTGCTCGCGATTATCGCGCTCCGTCATCTGTTCTCTCTTCCGGTCGCCCACAACGCCAAATGGATTTTCGAGATTGCAGAGTATGGCGGCGCTGAAGCGTGGCTTTCGGCTGTCGAGCGCTTCGTTCTCTGCTGTGGGGTCGCGCCGGTCTGCGTAGCCGGACTCCCAGCGTGCGTCGCGGTGCTTGGTTGGCAGCGCGCAGTCATCGTTACAGCGCTGGTATTCCTCGTCGCGGCGCTTTGGTTCGAGGCGCTTTTCCGGAACTGGCGCAAGCTGCCCTTCACCTGCAGCCGTGTGGCTCCGCGGCGTCCCTTCGCCATTACGCTGGTGCGCTATGGCCTCGCCGGTGGGCTGCTCGCCGCCGTTGCGAGCCTCATTCTCTATTGCTCTCTGGAGCCCGCTGCTCTGTTCTCACTCTTCACGCTTCTGGTCTGGAGCATCTGGCGAATGCGGCGAAAACGCCGCGGCGCGTGGCGTGAATGCCATATCCTTTACCAGGAGCTCGATGAGCCAGAGGTGAGCCCGCTCCGACTCGAAGATATCGAGTCCCCTGCGCCGGCTGTCGCATCCGGCCCGGCTCGGCGTGAAGCAGAATTCGATTTCCATCTCACAGCTTCGCGCCCTGCTATCGCGGAATCGCTGACCGGTGAAATCGCCGAGTCCATCCACAATCAAACTTTTGTTGATAGCGTTCTGGGTGACCTCCGGCACGGTCTCCGCCTCATCCGCCGCGACCCGGTTCTCTCGCTCGTCATCATTGCGACTCTTACCGCTGCCATCGGCATCAACGCCAGCGTGTTCACCGTAGTCAACGGATATTTCCTTCGACCACACATCACGAATGCCCCGGCGACCTTCATCCAAATCATTCCCGCTGCAGGGTCAATTGGAAGCGCACGGGGAGCCACTTACGCGGAATACCGGGCCTTCCGAAACGGGGCTCGCTCGCTGCGCCTGCTCGCGGCTTTCTACAGACTCTCCGTGGTTTTAGGCCAACAGGACGTTTCGAGCGAAGAGGAAATTCGGGGCCTTGGCGTTTCGTGTAACTTCTTTGCAGTGGAAGGAGTGGCGCGTCCCAAGCTGGGCCGGCTTTTCGTCGAGGACGACTGCCGCGCGCCGGGCCAGCCTCCGGTTGCGATCCTGAGTGAGGCTACCTGGCGCAGCCGCTTCGCGTCCGATCCAGGCATTATCGGCCGCGTCATCCGGATAAACAACCGCCCGGTGCCGGTGGTTGGCGTTGTCGCCACAACCACTTCCGGCTGGCTCACGGGGCCTCCAGTCAGCGTGTGGGTCCCTTACACAGCACAGCCTTACTTCGATCCTGCACTGAACCTTTTCAAAGAGGATGAGCACTTCTGGCTGGAACTCGCTGGACGCATCGCTCCCGGTTACAATCGCGCGGCGGTCCGCGCTGAATTTACCCGGCTGGTCCGGGCGCAGGACAGAATGGACCCGGGCCGTGTCACTCGCATTGAAACAACGGATGGTTCCTGGATCGAATGGATCGAGCTCTTTGCGGATGCTCGATTCGTACTGCTCTCGGCCTTCTTCTTTGGCGCCTTCAACCTGGTTCTTCTGATCGCCTGCGCTAATGTAGCGACGCTGCTCCTTTCGCGCGCAGCCACAAGGAATCGTGAAATCGCCGTTCGCCTCTCGTTCGGTGCGCCGCGCAGTCGTTTGGTCCGCATGCTCATAACGGAAAGCCTCGTGCTTGCTGTGGTTGCGGGCGCGCTGAGCTGGATTGTCGTGAACAAGTTGTCCTCGCCCCTCGCGCATTACCTCACTCTGCGCTCATTCGATTTCTCACTTGTGCCGGATTGGCGCGTGCTCACCTGGATCTCCGTTCTCGTGCTCACGGCCGGCATCCTCGCCGGTATCGCGCCCGCGATGGAAGCCCTCAAAGTGGACCTCATCAGCTCCCTAAAAGGCTTTGGCGGCCTGATCGGCGGAGTCGCCGGAACGAAGCGTAGTCTTGGTTATCTGGTAAGTGCGCAGGTCGCGCTGAGCATGGTCCTCATCGTCGGCGCCGGACTGCTGGGCGAAGCCGAGAACCGCAATCTGCACGCCAATCCGGGTTACGACTCACGCCACATCGCTGTTGTGATGTTCCAGCGGCCCGCGCCTCTCCAAGTGATAAAGGACCGCCTGTTGAGCATTCCCGGAGTCCGTTCCGCCGCATTCTCGCGGGGCGTCCCGCTCTTATTTCCCGATACGGTCGAGATCAGCCCGCCCGAAAGGCCGGACGCCGTGCAGCCGGTTGCCGTCCTCAGCGCTGCGCCGCGATTCTTCGAGACAATGGGCATCCCGCTGGTTGGCGGACGCGAATTTCATCCATCCGAGATCAATGGGGCAATCGTCTCGCAAACTCTCGCCCGGCTGTTCTGGCACAATAGGAGCCCGCTCGGCCAGCGGCTTAGACTGCCGGACGGAACCGCACTCACGGTGGTGGGAATCGCGAAAGATATCGACCCACTATGGTTCGGCGGCACCGATAACCCGCCGCTGTATCGATCGCTTGCGCGGCATGCCGGGAACACACTGGTCGTCCGCTTCTACCCCGGGCTGAAGCGGCCCGCGCTTTCGGTCGGCTCGGCCATTCACGAAATTGAACCGAATCTGGCCGTGAGAATCCGTCTCATGCAGAAGTGGATTGATGAAGTGAGCACAGAAATCTGGAATTTCGTCTCGCTGATTCTGCTGCTCGGAATTCTGGCAACCATCCTGTCGATGACCGGCATCTACGGCGCTGTTGGGTTCGCGGTGAACCAGAGCACGCGTGAATTCGGAATTCGCGCGGCGCTGGGCGCCCGGCGCCTGGACATCGTCCGCTCCGTCTACTCCGCGGGAGGCAGGCCCGTGCTCCACGGCCTCCTGGTTGGCGTGTGGCTCTCTGTTGCAACGGCCGCGGCTCTCAACAAAACGCTCGATACCGGGCCGTTGCGCATCGATAGCAGTGATCCGCTTCTGTATATCGCGGCTGTTGCGTTATTGGCTATCGCGGCAATGGCGGCGATGCTTCTTCCGGCGCTGCGCGGCGCACATTCGGCCCCCATCGAGGCGTTGAGGTACGATTAACCGGCATTTGCCCCGACAATTGTTGCGGCTACTCTTGACTTGTCGTGCTCGCTCCGTCTAAACTCAGAGACTCGGAAGGTAATCTGATGCTGACCACATGCCAATGGACGCGGCTCGTTGACGCCGTAGCTGTCCGAATGGGCATGCGGGCAGACATGTTCTCTCCCGGAGTCTTCCTCTTCTAAGGCCCGCACAGTCCTTTTTTGCTTTGGCTATGAGTCGCCTTCCCGCCGGTTGACTCACGAAAGAAATCGGAAATTTACAACTTAGTTACAGATTCGAGAGGCATTATGCTTTGGAAGCGAATTGCATTACGCGACCAGGAGCGAGCTCTGGTCGCCAGGAACGGCCGGTTTCACAAAATACTTGTCCACGGCGAACATCGCATTCTGACTCTGCCTGGAATGTCTGTCGAACTGGAGAAGCACAACATCCTGCATCTTGCGTTCAAGAGTAAGTGGTCTAACTACCTTGTTCGCGACCGGCCAGACATCATTGAGCGCTATTTCACATTGGTGGAGACCAATGAATTCCAGATAGCGATGGTATACGCGAACGGTGAGCTGTTCCGAATAGTTACTCCGGCTAAGCGGATGCTGTTCTGGCGGGATGTGACAGACATTACTGTTGAACTGATCGAGGTCATAACCGGCCCGATGATTTCACAGGGCAATCTGCTCGCGCTGGAACATCTCATCGGCTCACACTGAGTAGTGGTCAGGGGCGACGGCCTTTGCCGTCGCTTCACCATCAGAGCTCAAATCCGCGCTTCGGCCGGTTCCCTCGCACCCAGGCCGAGCCCTGCTATAAATCTGCGATAAATCTGTAGGTAATGTCTGTGAAGATTTGGAGGTTCGTTGCCATTTACCTGACAGCGATTACGCTCGCGCTCACTCTCAGTCATCTGTTGGAAATGCCGCGCAAGCTCCGGTACGGAGAGGATTTGTACATGGCTGTGCAGCATACGCTGTACTTATACTTTGCAGTGGTCGGAGCGCCCGCGGAAATCGGCGCGGTATTGTCTTTGGGAGTGGTTTGCTTCCTGGTGCGGCGAAGAGGACGCAGTTTCGCTCTGACAGTTGTAGCCGCAATCTGTGTCGCGGCTGGGCTGGCGGTTTGGTTCGTGGTAGTTTCTCCCGCCAACAGGCAGATGGCGCAGTGGACGGGGATTCCGCTGCCGGAAAACTGGATGGATACGCGCCGGCATTGGGAATACGGACATGCCGCGGCCGCAGTGCTGGATCTGATCGGTTTCGGAGCGCTGATCGCTTCCGTGCTGTTCGGTACATCAGCGGAATCGCGAGAACCTGGGGAGGCGAACGCCGATGGATAAACCGAGCGGCGGCTTGAACCAGCGGATCTTTGCGTGGGCGCTGAGCCGGTTCAGCGCTCGGTATGAGCAATTTGCAGCCAAGTACAAGGAACGGCTATTCGCTGGGCTTTCCGGGACGGCGCTCGAAATCGGCCCGGGCACGGGCGTGAACCTGCGTTATTTTCGACGGGATGTTGTGCGATGGATCGGCGTGAAACCCAATTTTTTTATGGAGCGCTATTTACGCGAGGAGGCTGCGCGGCTCGGGATGGCCGTTGACTTGCGCGCCGGCACGGCCGATCACTTACCGGCGGATGACGGCAGTGTGGACGCTGTCATCAGCACGCTTGTGCTCTGCTGTGTCCCCGATCAGCGGAAATCACTTCGAGAGATTATGCGAGCTTTGAAAACTGGCGGGCACTTCGTGTTTATCGAGCATGTGGCGGCCGCGCCCGGGAGCCGGTTGCGGAGAATTCAAAATTTATTGACGCCGGTTTGGAGGCGTTTGGGCGATGGGTGTCATCCCAACCGCGAGACTGGGACGGAACTGGAACGCGCAGGCTTTGCGCAGATCAGTTACGAGAAAGTTACGGCTCCCGTGCCAGTCGTGAGTCCGCAGATCGTTGGGGTCGCGACAAAGGGCTGACCGCTCGAGATAGGTGGCAAACACAGAAAGGTGAACAGATGCCTTCAAGCGAAGTGACAAACACGAATCGACACAGCGTAAAAGAGGTGTTCAGACATTTTGCGAAGCGATCCGCAGAAGCGGTCGGCACGCCAGCCGCATTTCTGAGCTCAATTGTTCTAATTGTGCTCTGGGCGGCATCGGGAGCTGCGTTCCACTATTCCGATACCTGGCAGTTGGTGATCAACACCGCGACGACGATCGTCACATTCCTGATGGTGTTTTTAATTCAGAACACGCAAAATCGCGACAGCAAGGCTATTCATTTGAAATTGGACGAGCTCATTAAAGCCATACGCGGCGCTCGGAACTCAATTATCGATTTAGACAGCCTGACCGATGAGCAGTTGAGGCGATTGGAAGACGAATATAAGAAGCTTGGCGGACCCCCTCGCCGGAAAGCAGATCGCTGACGAAATTGCGGCAGCTACAGAACCCCGCACGTAAGCAGGGATCTCATGCGGTTTCTCCTTGACTATCTAAAAATTCATGTTGCAGCCCAGCCCCTGATCGGCTCCATTTCTCTTTTACAAAGAAGCGTGGCGGGACGCGTGCGGCACAAACATCGCGGATGACTTCGTTGGCGATCTCGACCACCGGCAAAAGGGGGGCCTCGGGCTAATGGATTCTTTGCTTTATGCCGTAAACCGTGGTTTCCGGGTTGTAATTGCGCCAGTCAAACCAATAGTCTTTGATCACGCTCACAGGTTCGAGACAAAGCCCCCGGAGCTTTCCAGCAGTGGCGCAGCCTTGAAAGTTCCATTCACTGCCCGTCTGCCCATCCATCAGTAGTGCGTTCGTATTTACCTGCTTCGGCCGGGCGCTAGTGCCGCCCCTACCAATTCGGTAGAAGTCTGCCACTTCGGAACTGCCGGGAATCCTCCGCCGGAAGACGCGTACCGAGCGCTCGTCACCGCCGACAACAATCGCAATGGGCTCAGCTCCAACCCGGTCCTGAATCAATTTCTCTTTCAGAACGGCGACGAACGGGAAAGCCCGGCTGGCGCCAAAAGCGCGGACGCCGAGCATCAGGTCGCGTGGTTTGAGGCCGGCCTCCGCATAGCTGAGGACCGTGGGAACTTTCGCTGTTTTCGCGTCCCAATCCTCCGGCGCATAGTCCGCAGCGTAACGCGCAACGTCGTTCAGCACTGTTCCTTGTGGCTGCTCCAGCTTCCAGAGCGCGAAAGTGAGTTCGTCGGCGGAAACGAGCGGCAAACTGTGCCCCGCGAGCGGCCCCGAAATGGCTTTGCCCGTGATCTGCTGCCAGTAAGTCCCCGTCTGCTCGTCGCGCATCAGGAAGTTTTGGTTGTTGATTCCAGCCAAATGAAAACGCAGTTCTATCCCGTCGATCTTTCTTTGAAACACCAGACCGGTGTGACAGAGCGTTCAATAGGTAGCCACAATCGGCAGCCCACCGAGCATGTCGTTGACGATATGGTGATACGACATGCTTCGGACCGGATACGCTCGGGCTGCTGTCCCTATGTGAACGGCGATGACTTCCTCGCCGCCATCCAACTTGGCACCGGCCGCCGGAGAAAAGGTGGGTCTATCGATGGGATGAAACATCAGTTCGTAGACATTGATGTGGGATAAAACGGCAAAGACAACAACGATTAGGGCGCAAGCGGAAGCCGCAGCCTTACGCAGCGCGCCGCGAGCCTGGTGCCAGGAGAACCAGCACAACGTGAGAGCAGCGCCGAGGAGCGCGATTTCAATAATCGGCCTGAAGCGTATAAGAGCCAGCGAGAAAGCCAGCTCCCGTGGGCCCTGAAAGCGAAAAGGCTGAATCACGTACAGCGGATATGCCAGGACCGCGGATGAGATCAGAACGCAAATAGATAACCAGAAGAGCGGTTTTTGAAGCATCTCTCGGCGAAGTATAGCAGCAAGGGACGCGGCAAAATGCCGAAACCGAGCATCGCGGGGCTCGCCCCCGCATACACCGGTGGCCCGGAAACCGGAAGCGCAATCGCCATAAAATTAGCCACGGACGGACACAGATACACACGGATTTGGAAAACACGACGAATGGAAGCAAAAAATTATCCTTCTCCATCCGTGTGAATCTGTGGCTAAAATTGAGCGCGGCGAAACCGCTATTTCTCCGACGGGCTGTCGTCCGCCTTCAGATCGCCCAAGGCGTACTGAATGCCGGCGCGGATATGTTCGAGCATCGGCGTCATGGCGTAAACCCGTGCATCGTGACCATGAGCTTCGTAAAATACCCGTCCGCGCCCTACGCGGTGGATCCAACTCAACCCATAATCGTGATCTGTGCGTGGGCTCACTTCTTTTGCTTTATCCTCGGGGCTCATCTTGTCGTAATCGATACTCGTCAGCACATGGACGTTCTTCCGTGAGAAAGAGTCTTGCGCAAACGTGTAGGTCTCATCGTGAATTTCAAATTCCTTGCCATGAAACATCGCGGTGAGAGGACTATTCGGATCGTCGATTTTGACGTAGATAAGCTGCGGATCGGGCCAATGGAATTTGAAGTAGCCGCCGATGAGCTTGTTAAATTCGGGCCACTGTAGAACCGCTTTCGGTTCGCCGCCCCGCCGGGGCGCGGCCATCAATGTATTAAAATGCTCCGCAAACTCAGACCGGCTGATCTTTCCGCTTTTGTCGGCGTCCAGCTTGTCGAACCAGTCGTCAGCGAAAGTCTTAAATTCCTGCTGGTTCACCGTCCCGTTGTGGTTCTCGTCGCTCTCCTCGAGTAACTGACCGGCCAGCATGGTTGCGAAGCCATTCCGCGCCCTGCCGCTCTTCGCTGCCGCCTCAGCCGCTACGCAATCCGTGTGATACGAGTCCGAAGCGGCATGAATCCCCGCGACACCCCTGCCGCTGTGCACGAAATCCATGAACGCGGCGCGCCGGGCCTTGGTCACTGCCAGATCCGGATCATCGAGGAAGCAACCCGTGGTGCTGTCCAGAAAAATGGCATCGTACTGTTTCAGGTTCTTGGCGGTGATGTCGGCAGGATTGTAACTGACCGTCGTGGACCATAAGTTCCCTTGATTGCCCAAAGCTTCCACCGTCTTGGCCGCCAGCGGAATGGATGCGTGAACGAACCCGCCCGGGCCGGTATGCGCGAAGACCAGCACCTTGCGCACGCGCAGCGGCTTTGCTCCGGGCGTCTTAGGCAAGGCCGCCATCATCGCGTCAATCTGGGACTGCGGCGCGATCATGGGCGTGGAGTTTCCTTCCACATTGAACGTGTTGCCCTGGCCGGGTCTGGCCGGAGGAGGCGCCGGTAATAAGGTGCTCAACCCATCCGCGATCTCATCCTGCGTAAGTGCCCCATTCTTGGCGGTATTCCAACTCGTGAACCAGGAATTGAATCCCGACTCCACTTCGGAACGGGTCAAGCTTCCGTCATGATCCGCATCGAGAGCGTCGAAGAGTCTGGCTGCAATACCGTTTCGCCCTCCGCCTTGCGCGTGTACCTGCAAACTAGTGACGATGGCCGCTATTGCAACCGCGGCACTAAGTAACGTGATTCGTTTCATAAACTCTGCCGTGATAAGTCTATCGTGCTACACCGAACAGATTTCGAACGCCTGCTGGAGACTGGCAATCGGCGGCGTGCGCACCGGAACAAATTCGTGGGACAGAAAACCGGTATAGCCGGTATCCGCAATGGCTTTCGCGACCGGATGCCAGTTTACTTCCTGCGTGTCGTCCAGTTCGTGACGCCCGGGATTGCCACCCGTATGGAAGTGTCCGATGAATTCAATGTTTTGCCGAATCGTGCGAATCAAATCGCCTTCCATGATTTGCATGTGATAGATGTCGAACAGCAGCTTCACCTTCGGCGAGTTTACGCGTTTCATCAGTTCCACGCCCCACGCACTGTGGTCCGCCATGTAGTCCTTATGATTTACCTTGCTGTTCAACAGCTCCAGGTTGATCGTGACATCCTTTTCTTCGGCGTATCCTTTGATTTGGTTCAGCGCGATGGCGCAGTTTTGGAGCCCTTCGGCATCCGGCATCCCGCCGCGGTTTCCCGAAAACGTAATCACGTTCGGGACCTTCGCCGCCGCAGCCAGGGTGATATCGTTCTTCAAACTGGCCAGTACGCGCTCGTGATTCTCGATCCGGTTTAGCCCGATTTTTATTGTGTTCGGCGGTGTTCCCGATGTCATGGATGGCACGAGTCCGTACCGCTGAACTACCGCGTACTGATCTGGAGTGACCAGGTCGATGCCCTTCAGCCCGATCCGCTTGGCCTCCTGGCACAGTTGCTCCAGTGTGAACCACTTCTGATATGTCCAGTACGAGACGCCTTGCTTCAGCCGCCCCCCGCTCGCGTCCGGAGAGGTTTGAGCGTTGGACGCCAGTGTCAGAGCCGCGGATCCGGCTATGGTTTGTAATGCTCGCCGCCGATTCATCGTGTGAAACAGCATGCTACCAAACAGAGAATCAGCACGCTCGGGAGCGGTCAGTCGTCCAAAACGGTTTCCATCCGCTCCACCGGCTGCGGCCGGAGTTCCGTGTTCCTCGCCAGCGTTCGAGCGCAGGTGTTCCAGCGCAGAATCGCATCGTCGTTGGCGGGCGGCCGCAGCGCTTCGGCTTCTTCATAGCAGCGCATCGCCGACCGGATCTCTTCATAAGCCTTGTAATTCGCTCCGGGGATGCCTTGCTTCAGGCGTGCCCGCGCAGCCCGCTCGAAAATAATGCCCGCATAGTACGCTCGTTCGTACTCTCCTTCAATTGCCGACAGTACCTCTCGCGCGCGCGGCGCATCGATGTGCGTATCGAAATCGTCCGTAATTGAAAGTAGAAGCATGATGAGGGCTTCCTGGTTGGCGGGCTGAACGCGCAAAATATCGAGGCAAATGCTCTCTGCCTGCCAGGGCTCGTTCAGCAAGCGGTAGCGTTCCGCCTTTTGGAGCGCCTCGGGAATGGCCGTAGCGGAGAGAGATTTTAGTTGCAGTTCCATGCTGTAGCTCCTTTCATGTCAACGCAGGATACGAAACAGCTTGCGCAGAGGGTCGAAATGCTCGTCCACTACGCGTTCCTTCAATGGAATGATGGCATTGTCCGTGATCGTAATACCTTCCGGACACACCTTCGTGCAACATTTTGTGATATTGCAATAGCCCAGTCCGTGCTTGTCCTTCAGGTCGCCGCTTCGGCTTTCTGCATCCAGAGGATGCATTTCGAGCGCTGCCGTGTACACCAGAAACCGCGGGCCGATGAAGTGATCGTACAGCTTGTGCTCGCGCAGAACATGGCAGACATCCTGGCATAAGTAGCATTCGATGCACTTGCGAAACTCTTGTACGCGGTCCACATCTTTCTGCGACATGCGCCAGACGCCGTTTTCCGCGGGCTTGGGAAAGAACGGACGAATGCCCTTCTTCACGCGATAATTCCAGCTCACGTCCGTCACCAGATCCTTGATGTGCGGAAACGCCTTCATGGGCTGAATGCGAACGGGCCGATCGAGCGGTAGCGCGCTCAAGCGTGTCATGCACATCAGGCGCGGAATCCCATTGATCTCCGCCGAGCAGGAGCCGCACTTACCCGCCTTGCAGTTCCAGCGCACCGCTAAATCGTTCGCCTGCTCGGCCTGTACGCGATGCACTGCATCCAGCACCACCATGCCCGGAGAAATCTCCGTCGTATAGTCCCGAAACTCGCCCTCTCCGTTTTGCCCGCGCCAGATGCGAAGCGATGCAGTCGGCATGTGTATCCCCTTCTATTTCATTTCCTCAATGATCTGCTTCAATTCCGGAGGCATTTCCTTGAGCGGCTGCCGCGATACCTGAATGCCGCCCGATTCGTCCTGTCGGACCACGACATTCGATCGCCCTTCGGCTTCGTCTTTGCGCGGATAATCATCGCGGAAATGCGCTCCGCGGCTTTCGCGGCGCTCAATGGCGGCCCGCGTAATTACTTTCGATACGGTCAGTAGATTTCGTAAGTCCAGAGCCGTGTGCCATCCGTTGTTGTACTCACGATTTCCGGTGACCGCCACGTTTTCCGCGCACTGCGCAAGCTGATCCAAACGCTCCATTGCGCGCTTCATCTCTTCCTCGCGCCGTACGATCCCCACCAGGTCCTGCATCATGTCCTGAAGCTCGTGCTGAATTTGATACGGACTTTCGCCGGTGCCGTCGAATACCGCCAACGCGCTCCGCGCCGCGGAATCGACCTGCGCCGGATCGATACTCGTCTTACTGTTCTCTTTTGCAAAGCACGCCGCGTGCTCGCCCGCTCGTTTGCCGAACACCAGAAGATCCGAGAGGGAATTACCTCCCAGCCGGTTTGCGCCATGCAAGCCCGCGGCGCATTCGCCTGCCGCAAACAGTCCGGGCACATTGGACATCTGCGTATCGGAATCCACGCGCACGCCGCCCATCACATAATGCGTGGTCGGCCCCACCTCCATCGGCTCTTCGGTAATGTCTATATCCGCAAGCTGCTTGAACTGGTGATACATGCTCGGCAGCTTGCGTTTAATATGTTCCGCGCCGTTCGGCACGCGGCTCTTGATCCATGCGATATCCAGGAACACGCCCCCATGCGGGCTGCCGCGGCCCTCGCGAATTTCACGCACAATGCAGCGCGCCACGTGATCGCGCGTAAGCAGTTCCGGCGGGCGGCGCGCCTGGCGGTCACCTTGCGTATAGCGCCAGCCTTCTTCCTCGTTGTCGGCAGTTTGCGCGCGGTAGTTTTCCGGAATATCGTCGAACATGAAGCGGCGTCCTTCGCTGTTCTTCAGCACGCCGCCCTCCCCGCGCACCCCTTCGGTCACCAGAATGCCGCGCACGCTCGGCGGCCAGATCATGCCGGTCGGGTGGAACTGCACAAACTCCATATCCGTCAGGGAAGCGCCGGCATGGAACGCCAGCGAGTGGCCGTCGCCGGTGTATTCCCAACTATTGCTTGTAATCTTGTACGCGCGGCCAATACCGCCGGTTGCCAGCACCACGGCTTTGGCGGGGAAGAGCAGAAATCGTCCGCGCTCGCGCTCATACCCGAACGCGCCCGCGATGCGTCCATCATCCTTAAGCAACGTGAGGATGGTGCATTCCATAAGCACGTCCATGCCGAGATGGATGCCGTGGTCCTGCAACGTCCGAATCATCTCCAGGCCCGTCCGGTCTCCCACATGCGCCAGACGCGGATAGCGATGGCCGCCAAAGTTCCGCTGCAGAATCCGTCCGTCTTTAGTACGGTCAAACAGCGCGCCCCAGGCTTCCAGTTCGCGCACGCGGTCCGGCGCTTCGCGCGCATGCAATTCGGCCATGCGCCAGTCGTTCATGTACTGCCCGCCGCGCATCGTGTCGGAAAAGTGGACCTTCCAGTTATCGCGCTCGTCTACATTGGCAAGCGCCGCCGCGATCCCGCCTTCGGCCATCACGGTATGCGCCTTCCCTAACAGGCTTTTCGTGATTACCCCAACGCGCACTCCGGCCGCCGATGCCTCAATCGCCGCCCTTAATCCTGCTCCGCCTGCTCCAATTACCAGCACATCGTATTCGTGCGTCTGGTACTCCGGCATCAGACAATTCTCCAGTCGGACCAGATCCCCATTGCGCAGAGCCGGACGTAAATATCGGCGAACATAACTGAGGAGAGGCTCAGCCACGCAAACAACATATGGCGTCGATTCAGGCAGCTCACGCACGAATAGGCGTTGTCGCGAACCGGCGACTTCGAGATCTCATCCAGGCGTCCACCTACCAGGTGCCGCAGAGAATGGCAGCCTAAGGTATACGAAGTCAGCAGCACCCAATTCACTGCCAAGACGATCGTCCCCAGACCGATTCCAAAATGCGTCTGCCCCGTCGCCGCATCCGTGAACCAGAGCGCGTGCCACACATCGAGACCCAAAATGATCAGAAAAATCAGCGCCCCGTAAAGGAAATAACGATGCACGTTCTGCAACACGAGCGGCAGGTACCGCTCGCCCCGATATTTGTCTCGCGGTTCGGCGACTGTGCACGAAGGTGGATCGGCCCAAAACGCCTTGTAATAAGCGCCCCGGTAGTAATAGCAGGTAACACGAAAGCCACCCGGCATCCAAAGCACAAGCAATGCGGCGGAAAGCGGAGCCCAATGCGGCCACCACGCGGGAAACGCTCCGAACCAGGCGCGCACGGGATCGCCCAGCAGTTCGGGCGAATAGAACGGCGATAAATAAGGGCCGAAACGATAATACTGGCCCTGAAAGGCCGACCAGGTCGAATAGACGATAAAGATCGACAGACCCAGCAGCGTCAAGGTGGGTTGCAGCCACCACGCGTCAGGCCGGGCCGTGGCTCCGAACCGGCCGTTCCGCAAAGGAACATCAATCGAGGACATCGTTTTTGTCCTCCCTAAAGGAATTTGCTAGCCAGCTAGAATATCATCCTGCCTACGAGGGCACGGGCCAAAATAGGAACAGTATGGAAGCCGTCAATCAGACAAAGACGCCCGGTCCGGCCGAAGAGAACATCAACGCCATCATCCGTCTGGAGGAGGATGCGCTAAAAGAACGCAGCACCGCGGTCCGCCTGGCAGACGCCATCGCAAACTTCGTCGGCAGCATTCCTTTCGTCGTCGTTCACATTTTCTGGTTCTTCGTGTGGACCGTCATCAACGCGGGTGTTCTCGGTGCCTTCTGGAAGTTCGATCCCTACCCATTCGCGCTTCTGTGCATGCTGGTCTCGCTCGAAGGCGTTCTGCTATCGACCTTTGTGCTGATCAAACAGAACCGCATGAGCCAGCGCGCGGACCAAAGGGCGCATCTGGACCTGCAAATCAATCTGCTGGCCGAAAAAGAGATCACGAAGGTGCTGCAGATGCAGCGTCTGATCTGCCAGCGCCTCGGCATTCGCGAAGGCGAAAGCGACCCCGAAGCCATCGAGCTGAGCCAGGTTACCGCGATTGACAATCTTGCCCGGGAGCTGGAACAAAAGCTTCCCTCCGACACGTAATATAGAGCCGCGACAATAATGTTTTGTGGGCAGATCACAAAGGAGGGGTGTACGTTGAAATACATCGCAGTTTTAGCTTTAGCCGGTGGGCTGATGGCGGCAGGTTCAGGCGGAGTCGATTTCTATACTCCGCAGGAGCTGCAAGGGATGACGCAAAAGCTCGCGCAAAAAGGAACCCAGTTCGCTAGCGAAAATCTCGTCAAACACAGCAATCACTACACGATGCTGGCCTATCGCGAGGCCACCGGGTCCGCGGAAGTGCATGAGCATGAGGCTGATTTTTTTGTCATCGAGAGCGGCGAAGGCACGCTGATGACAGGAGGCAAGTTAGTCAATCCGAAAACCGAAAAACCGGGCGAAATTCGCGGAAGCTCGATCAGCGGTGGACAAAAGCGGCCGGTAGCTCCCGGCGACATCGTCCATATTCCGGCGGGAACGCCTCACCAGTTGCTGGTTGCAAAGCCAATCAGCTACTTCGTGATCAAGGTAACCGGCCAATAGATGGCTGCCGCAGCCGCGCTGACCCTGTTGGCTCTGGCCGGTGTGATCGGCGGAGTGTTCCTGGGTCAGTCGCGCGGGCTCTCGTCACGTCTGGCGGCGGCCGGCGGCGGGCTCCTGTTCGGGATCGCGATCTTCTGGTTGATGCCGGAGATCGCGGAGACATCAGGATGGGCTGCGGCGATCCTCCTGCCATTGGCCGCGGGGTGTGTACTCGGAGCGCTCGATAAGCTGTTGGTCCACACCGGGCATTCACCGCGTCATGGCGTACTGGGGCCGCTGCTGGCCGCCACCGCTGTTCACAGCTTTGTCGATGGCTGGAGCGTGCGGGCCTTATCCGTCCACCCATTGACGAGCGTCACGGCGGTCATCGGTCTCGGACTGCATAAATTTCCCGAAGGCGTGGCTTTGGGTTGGGTTACTAGGAAATCCATATCCTCCAGCGCCCGGGCGGCTGCTGCGAGCGGCGGAGTGGAGGCCCTGACGTTCGTTGGTGCGCTCGTCGAGCGCCGGACCGATGTTTTTGGCGCGGCGCGATTCGGGTCATGGTGGACAGCCGTAGTGCTTGCGATTATCGCCGGAAGCTTTCTATTTTTAGGAACGCATGCGCTGCTGCCCGAACGGCGTAGTGCGGCAGTGATGATTCTGTTCGTCCTGACATTGGCGGCGATCGCCGGGTTGCGAGCGGTCCACTGAGGCCGTAATATAATCGGTCATCCAGCGATGTACCGTGTTGTTGCCCTGCTGCTGTGCGCGTACTGCCTTAACGCCCAGTCGCCGCAGGAAATTCTGAAGAATGCAGTGGCAGCGCAGCAGTCCGGGCGTTTGAATGAGGCTATCCGGGATTACCGGCTGCTCCTCAAAGATTACCCGAATATCGCCGAACTGAGGTCAAACCTGGGCGCAGCGCTTGCCGCCGAAGGAAAGTACAGCGAGGCCATTACGGAGTACCAGCGATCGCTTGCGATCAAGGCCAATCCGCAAATTCTGTTCAATCTCGGTCTGGCATATTACAAGGCCAGCGATCTCACGAACGCGGTAGAGACTCTCAAAAAGGTACGCGCGCAGGAACCCTCGAATCTGCAGGTCGTCACGGTGCTGGCCGATTCCTATTTAAGGCTGGGCCGCAATAAAGACGTCATCGATCTGCTCACCGCGCTGCAGCAGGGCGATCCGAATAATGCGGCGTTCAATTACATGCTGGGCACGGCTCTCGTGCGGAACGGCGATATTGGCCGAGGGCAGATCATCATTGACAAGATTCTCAGAAACGGAAACTCGGCCGAGGCGCAACTGCTGATGGGCACCACCAAATACATGGCGGGCGATTTCGCGGGGGCGCGCGGCGATTTCGAAAAAGCCATCGCTCTGAATCCGAATCTCCCCGACGTTTACTCCTATTACGGACTGGCGTTGCTGGCCACCGGCGACCAGGCTGGGGCCCGCTCGGCCTTCCAAAAAGAGTTGCGCTTTAATCCGAACAACTTTGACTCAAACCTGCGGATCGGCGTCCTTTTCCGTCAAGACGATCAGAATGACGAGGCGCTGAAATATCTGAAGCACGCGCTGCAGATCAGGCCAGGAGACCCGGGCGTGCGATATCAGATTGCCGCGATGGAAGTTTCAGAGAACAAGTTGGCCGAAGCGCAGCGCGATCTGGAATCGCTGATCCACGATTCGCCGGATTTCCTGGAAGCGCACGTTTCGCTGGCCACTGTCTACTTTCGCGAGAAGAGAAAGGACGACGGAAACCGCGAGCGCCAGATTGTGGCGAAGCTGAACGCGCAACGGCAGCAGAAGACGGAAGTGGCGGCCCAGGCTTCGCAGTGATTGGCCACTCGCTTACGTTCGTGGTTCTGTTGACGACGAAGGAGTGTGCGCGGTGTCACCAGGCGGAAGCAAAGCGGCAGCCTGAGACCTCCATGGCGCATGCGCTCGAGTTACCGGATGCCTGCTCCATTCTGAAGTCCCGGCCGGTTCTAACGCTCACCGGGGGAAGATACACATACCGGATTGAGCATGGCGTTTATTCCGTTTCTGACGGGCACAACACCGTAACAGCGCCCATTCGCTGGGCGGTGGGGCTTGGATCGGCCGGGCAGACGTATCTATACGAGAAAGACGGCGAGTTATATCAGAGCCGGGTAAGTTACTATCGCGCTATTGACGCATTGGATTTCACGCTAGGAGCGCTGAACGCGAAGCCGGCCAACCTGTCCGAAGCCGCCGGACAACTGATGGATCGCCAGGAGAAGGCGAAGTGCTTCGGCTGCCATGCCACCGGCGCGATTCCCGGAGTCCAATGCGAGCGCTGTCATGGATCCATCGAGGATCATCTCGCCAAACTGACCCCCATGAAGAGTCTACGCAAGCTGACGACCGAGGAGATGTCGAACTTCTGCGGGCAGTGCCACCGCACCTGGGACGAAATCGCTTCTTCTGGGATTCGCGGTGTCATCGATGTGCGTTTTCAGCCGTACCGTCTGACGAATAGCAAGTGCTACGATCCCGACGACGCGCGGATCAGTTGCGTGGCGTGTCATGATCCGCACCAGGAAGTCGAACGGCGGGATAGAAGCTACGATTCCAAGTGCCAGGCGTGCCACGCGGGCGGAAAGGCAAGCGCCAAGGCGTGCAAAGTAGCCGGTGCGAATTGTGTCGGATGCCACATGCCAAAGGTCGAAATCCCGGGATCGCACAACAAATTTACGGATCATGAGATTCGGATTGTGAGGGCCAATGCGCCGTATCCGGATTGAAGCAATGGCTCTGCTGTGTCTGGCTGCGCCGCTCGCTGCGCAGGATGCGGAGTCTCTTGCTCAGCGCGCCGTGCAGTCGCAGCAGGCGGGCGATTTCGCCGGTGCGGAGAAGGCGTGGCGCGGCGTCATCCAACTGCAGCCCGATTCCGTCGCGGCGCACGTAAATTTGGGCGTGGTGCTCGTAAATTTAGGCCACTACGATGAGGCAATTGCGGAATATGAAGCGGCGGACAGACTGCTGCCCGGTGATCCGCGCATCGCTTTGAATACAGCGCTCGCCTGTGAGAAGAGCGGACGGATTGCGGAGGCGCAGCGGCGATTTGAAGCGCTGCATCGCTCCAGTCCAGATGATCTGAAAATCAGCATGTTGCTGGCGGATTGCCGCTTGCAAACGGGCGACAACGCAGGTGTGATTGATCTACTGCAACCCGTGGAAGCGCGCGAGCCTGACAATCTGGCGGTTGCATACCTGCTCGGCATGGCGCTGCTCAAAGAGAATCGCGTAGCGGAAGGGCAGCAACTGCTCGATCGCATTCTGCGCAACGCCGATTCGGCCGAGGCACGATTTTTACTCGGGGTGCGCATGTTCGCAGCGGGCGATTATCCGGCCGCCGTGAAGCAGCTCGTAAGCGCGATTGAGTTGAATCCGAAGTTGCCGGGATTGCAATCGCTCTATGGGCAAGCGCTCTTGAATACGGGAGACCCGGATGCGGCGCTCGCGGCATTCCGGAAGGAGCTGGCAAACAATCCCAACGATTTCGGCGCGAACTTGGGTTTGGGTCAGATTTTGACGGCTCGCAAACAATTCGGCGAGGCGGTTCCGGCGCTCGAAAGGGCCCTGCTGGTCCGGCCGCAATCAGCGGAGGCGAAGCAATGGTTGGCGAATGCTCGCCAAGGAAAGCCGGTAAAAGAAGCGCGAGCGGACGCGGGGCCGAGGGTGAAGGATCTTGCTCCGGATTTTGAACTGCCCGATGCCAATACCGGGCAAAAGGTGCGGTTAAGCGCGTTCCGCGGGCGCAGTGCAGTGGTGCTGATCTTCGGGAGTTATAGCTGTCCGAACTTTCGCGGCTCCGCGGAAACTTTGAAAGCGCTGCAACGCCGGTTCGGCAGACAGATTCCCTTTCTGCTTGTTTACATTCGCGAGGCCCACGCTAGTAATCAATGGCAGAGCACCCGCAACGAGCGGGAGAATGTTGCGCTTTCGCCGGCGGCGACCCTCGGCCAAAAGCGCGATTACGCGCAGATGTGCAGCCGCAAGTTGCATCTCGATTTTCCGGCCGTCGTGGATGGAATGGATGGCGCGGTGGAATCTGCGTATCAGGCGTGGCCGAGCCGCGTGTTTGTAATTGGCAAAGACGGGTGGATTCTTTACGGCACGCGATTGACGGAACTGGATTTTCGTCCGGAGGAGATGACCCAGGTGTTGGCCGCAGCAAGTAAATGAGGATCAGCAGAAGAGATTTGCTGCGATTGGCGGGCGCGTACGGGATTGCGCGCCTGGCGCGGGCCGGCGAGCCGTTGTTTGTCGAAGTCCCTAAATCGTCGAGCGGCATCGAGTGGGTGCACGACAACGCCATGTCTCCGGAGCACTATTTGCCCGAAACGCTCGGCCCCGGCGGTGCTTTCCTTGACTTCGATAACGACGGCTGGATGGACATCTATCTGGTCAACAGCGGACCGTGCGATTTCTGGAAACCCTCAAAGCCGATCCAAAATGCCCTGTATAAGAACAACCGCGACGGAACCTTCACGGATGTGACAGCCAAAGCAGGCGTGTGCGGCGGCACGTTTGGAATGGGCGTGGCGGTTGGGGATTTCGACAATGACGGCTGGCCCGACATGCTGGTGACCGCCTACGGCAAGTGCATTCTCTACAGGAACAATCACGACGGAACGTTTACCGACGTTACTGCAAAGGTCGGTGTCGTGACGCCGGGATGGACCACCAGCGCGGTCTGGTTCGATTACGACAATGACGGCCAGCTCGATCTATTCATCTGTAGCTTTGTCGATTATTCCGGCTCGCACAAATTCGAGTGCGGCGATAACAAGCTCGGAAAACACTATTACTGCATTCCGCGTGTGTTCAAAGGCACGTCGAGTTTTCTGTACCACAACAACGGAGATGGGACATTCACCGAAGTCAGCAAAGGCACCGATATCGAGAAATCAATCGGGAAGGGCTTGGGCGTAGTCGCGACCGACATCAATAACGACGGGCGCATGGACCTGTTTGTCGCCAACGACACAGTGCAGAACTTTTTATATGTGAATCGCGGGCCGGGACCAAACGGCAAGTGGAACTGGGAAGAGATTGCGCTGCAGGCAGGTGTGGCATTCAGCGAAAACGGACAGCCGCGATCGGGCATGGGCGTGGATGCGGCCGATCTGAATGGCGATGGATGGCAGGACCTGTTTGTAGCCAATGTGGACCAGGAAATGTTTTCGGTTTACGCGAACAACAAGGACGAGAGCTTTCGCGATGTAGCGCATGCGCAGAACGTGGCGCAACCCACCCGGCTTCTGAGCGGTTGGGGCCTGAAGTATTTCGACTACGATAACGACGGCGCGATTGATCTATTCCTGGCGAATGGGCATCCGGATGACATGATCGATGCGTATTCGCTGCAAGTGAAATACCGGGAACCGCTGCTGCTTTTTCATCAAGGGGCAGACGGCAAACTGCATAACGTGAGCAGCGAGGCCGGACCCGTCTTTCAGAGATTTTTCGCGGCGCGCGGGTTAGCGGTCGGTGACTACAACAACGATGGCGCAATCGATGTCCTGATTGCGAATAATGGCGACGCACCGCTGCTGCTAAAGAACAACGCGGCGAAGGGCAACAACTGGCTGGGCGTTCAACTTGTGGGAACCGATTGTAATCGCGATGCGATAGGGGCCAGGATCTACTGGACCGCTGCCGGCAAAAAGCGCTACCGGCTCAAAAACAGCGGAGGAAGTTATCTTTCGTCGCACGATCCGCGCGAAGTACTGGGGATTGGGAAGGCGGAACGGATCGACGAACTGGAGATTCACTGGCCGCTTCCGAGCAAGCGCATAGACCGGTTCACGAAAGTGCCGCTGAACCGGTATGTACGGATTGTCGAAGGAAAGGGCGCGCTGGGATAACCCACATCAACCAAACGTTTGATATAGTATCGGGCATTTGAACTTACGAAAGCCGGAGGTTCCATGCTCAGAGGGTTTGCCAGGTTCTCCCTGCTTGTGCTCGCGGTGGCGGCGCTGGCGGTACCGGCGAGTTGGGCGCAAGCCATTTTTGCTACATTGACGGGGGTCATCTCGGACCCGTCCGGAGCGGTGGTGACGAACGCAAAGGTCACGCTGCGAAACGCACTGTCGGGTGATGTGCGCCAGACAGTCACGGATAGCCAAGGCTATTACACATTCGCCTCGGTACCCGTGGGTACTTATAACATCACTGTGGAGGCGCCCGGCTTCCAGACCTTTAAGGAAGACGGTATTGCCCTCGGTGGCGGCGAGAAGCGCAATGTAAATGCCAGCTTGCAGGTCGGCAGCACCAACCAGACGGTGGTGGTTACCGGAGCAGCCGATATCGTCACTCCCGTGGACTCGGGCGAGAAGTCGAACGTGCTCACCAGCCAGCAACTGGAAAACTACGTCCAGGTGGGCAGCAATGCGGCCGAATACATCAAGATCATGCCCGGATTCGGCAACTACAATGGGACGCAGAATAAAGCCAACTACAGCGGGCAGACGATCGGCATCAACGCCAATGGAGACGCCGGCAGCCAGAGCCCGCTGAACAACGCGTTTTCCTATAACGGGCTCCCGGGGAACACACTGGACATTGTGGCCGATGGCGCGCACGTTTCGGACCCCGGCTGCAATTGCGACACGCCCGTCAATCCGAATTCCGATTTTTTACAGGAGTTCCGCGTACTCACGTCCAACTTCAGCGCCGAAGAGCAGAAGGGGCCGATGGTGATCACTTCGGTGACAAAAGCAGGCGGAACGCAGTTTCACGGCGAAGGATTTTTCGATGCCCGGAATTACGTGCTGAATTCGAATGACGCCTACTTCAATGCCACCGGAGCCAAGCAGCCGGCCGATAAATACTACTATCCAGGCGGAGAGATCGGCGGACCGGTCCTGATCCCCTGGACGCACTTCAACAAGAACCGGGACAAGCTGTTTTTCTTCACCGGCTTCGAATACTTTTATCAGGTCCTGGATACCGGGCTGCTTTCGGCCACGGTCCCCACGGCTGAGGAGATCTCGGGGAATTTCTGCAATGCGATCGCGGGTGAAGGCGTGAAGAACGCTTCCGGCAACGCGACCGTTGTCCCGAAGTTCCCGGGCGGGGGCTGTCAGATGCCCGCCAGCATGATCGATCCGAACATGCAGGCACTGATGAAGCTGTATCCTGCTCCAAATGCGAATCCGGGCGCCACGGGCGGCTACAACTACATCCAATCCGAAATTTTCAACCAGAACAATGTTCAGTGGACCAGCCGCGTCGACTACAGCATCAGTGATAACACCAAGATGTTCGTCCGCTATAACTTGCAGCGCGAAACGCAATTGTTCCCCGTCGGCCTGTGGTGGCGCAATGGAGACCAGGTTCCGTATCCAAGCTCCGTGGAAGGGAAGAACCGCTCGGATTCGGTGACGGGCACGCTGACGCATGTATTTAGTCCGACGATGACGAATGAGGTCGTTTTCGCCTATACATTCATCGGTTTTCCGAACGTGTTCTCCGACCCCGCGAAGGTGAATCCGCAGAAAGTCGGCTTTAACGAGTCCATGCTGTTTAAGAATGCGGCGACCTCCTTCCAGATTCCATCCTTCGGCGCTTTCGGACCGAATGAGGCGGCGCTCATCTTCAATCCGGGCGGATTTGAGGCCGGAGGAGTATCGGCCGGCTTATATGCCAACAAGTACATGCCGAGTGCGAGCGACACGCTGACGAAAGTTTGGGGAACTCACACCGCAAAGGCGGGCTTCTTCTTCGAGTGGATTCGGAATGCGCAGCCGGCAAACAACAACACGAACGGCGAAATGCAGTTTGTCCCCTCCTCGAATACCAGCTTCACCACGGGAAACGCGTATGCGGACATGTTGGAAGGCAACATGTCCAACTTCACGCAGCAGAATTTCAATCGTATTAACGACATTTCCTACTACACGTATGAGGGCTTCGTTCAAGATTCGTGGAAGGTCACTCCCAAACTGACGATTGAGGCCGGGTTGCGAATGACCCATTTCACTCCCTGGTCCGATGACGAAGGATATGGGTATTCCATTTTCATCCCCTCCCAATACAATTCAGCCAAAAGCGGCGCTTGTGCTGCGGCGCCAACGTTCTGCGGGTTTGAATGGCACAGCCGCGATTCCGCGGTCCCGCTCGGTGGCTTTCCGACCCGGGGTGTGTTCTGGCAACCACGGTTTGGTATGGCGTACGACATAGGCGGCAAAGGAAGAACGGTACTGCGCGGAGGATGGGGCCGGTTCTACTATCATTCCGGCCAGTTCACGAATGGCCTCGATACGGCCGCGGGGTCAGCCGGAATTTCGCTGACGCCCACTTCGATTGGAGACGTGGCACTACTCGCCAAAAATTTGAGTTCCATCAATGCGACGGCGCAACCGTCTACGCCGTCCGCCGTGAACAGCGCTGACGACAAACAGCCCTATACAGATAGCTACAGCTTCACGATTTCGCAGCGGACGCCCTGGACTGGACTGTTGGAAGTCGCTTACGTCGGAAACCAGAGTCATGACCTGCAAAATACGGGCGGGTACGGCAGCAACATCAATCTGGTTCCGGTGGGCGCCATGCTGACGGCAGTCAATCCGGCCCTGGCGAACGCGAACAATTACCGCCACTATCTGGGGTACGGCGATATTAACGAGGCAACCAATAATCTGTATGCGAACTACAATGCCCTACAGGTGACCTGGGCGCATCAGGGTTCCCATGCTACCTTGCAACTCAACTATACATTCGGCAAAGCTCTGGGAATCTGCTGCGGAACCACTCTGGGAGGATTGGCGGCAACGCTGGATCCGTTCAATCTGAACAACAACTACGGACCCCAACCGCAGGATCGCAGGCACCTCTTCAATGCCGCTTATTCCATCAATCTGCCGAGCCCGATTCACGGCAATAAGTTCGGCGCGGGCGTGGTGAATGGATGGCAGCTCTCCGGCGTGACGCAGATCGAGAGTGGAATGAATCTCACATACAACACGAGCGGAGATAACTTCAACATGCAGTTGAATGGAGCCATCATTCCTGGCACGCAAAATATCCTCAATTCCGATGGCAGCAAGGGCATCGCAATCGGGAATCAATCCCTGCTGGGCACGCCCAACATCCAACTCAATCCGATTCTGACGTGCAATCCAGCGAAGAATCTCGCGTCTCACCAATACATCAACGTCGCTTGCTTTGGCGTACCGACCAGTATTGGGCAAAATGGTCCGACGTTACTTCCGGCGATTTATGGGCCGGCGTTCTTCGACTCGGATCTGGGGCTTTTCAAGAATTTCCAGATTAAAGAATCGATGAAGCTGCAGTTCCGAATTCAGGCATACAATTTCCTGAATCATCCAAACTGGTCGTTCCCAAACGGCAATAATCTGACGCTGCAGTTCCATCAGGCTTCACCGGGCAGCGCCACGATCACGCAGACCAATTCCACATTTGGCATTGCGCAATATAAGCAGGGCCAGCGAATTGTGGAATTGCAGGCGAAATTTTTCTTCTGATCTGTATTACTGCAGCTCAATTTCTTTGCAAGCCGCAAAGATTTCAGGTGGCGCGCGCACTCTTGCGTGCCGCGTCGGGCATTCTTTGGTTGCCGACCCTTCGCGCTGTTCTGACACGCCGCCCTTAGAGGGTAGCTACGTGTTACCCTCTAGTTTCTTCCGCTGTTATGGCTGATCCAAAACTCCAGGTAGTGCCCATCGGAGGACTGGGCGAGTTCGGAATGAACTCGATGGCACTACGCTACGGCGACGACATCCTCGTGATCGACGCCGGGATGATGTTCCCCGAATCGGAGTTGCTCGGGGTGGATGTCGTCACGCCCGATTTTGCGTATCTCGAACAGCATGCCGATATGGTTCGAGGATTGATCCTCACCCACGGGCACGAGGATCACATTGGCGGCGTGCCGTTCTTGCTCTCCCAGTTGAACGTTCCCGTATATGGAACAGAGTTCACGCTCGCGCTGGTGGAACGGCGCCTCGAAGAACACGAACTGCTGGACGAAGCCAAGCTGAACACGATCAAAGCGGGCGATCGCATCACGCTCGGTCCGTTTTTGATCGAGTTCATTCACGTCACACACTCGATAGTGAGCGCGGTGGCGCTGGCGATTACGACACCGCTCGGCGTGATCATCCATACCGGCGATTTCAAAGTCGACCCGACTCCGACCGATAACGAGCTGTTCGATTTGCATACGCTGGCCGCCTATGGCAAACGCGGCGTTCTGTTGCTCATGTCGGATTCGACCAACGTCGACCGCCCGGGATATACGGAGAGCGAACGCGCCGTCCGGCCGCGGCTGGAGGATCTGTTCGCGCGCTCGGAACGGCGGCTCATCCTATCCTGTTTCAGCAGTTCGATCCACCGCCTGCAACAGATTCTGGATCTGGCCGATGAAAACGGACGCAAAGTCGCGTTTCTCGGACGCAGCATGCTGAATGTCACGGAGATTGCTCACAATCTGGGACTGCTTTCGATTCCTGATTCGACGCTGCTGCGCCCGCAGGACATCATGCAGACGCCGCCCGAGAAAGTGGCCGTGGTGGTGTCGGGTACGCAGGGTGAGCCGATGTCGGCGCTCTCACGGGTCGCTGTCGATAACCACAAACACCTTTATCTGCAGCCAGGGGATACGGTTGTCTTGAGTTCCAGAATCATTCCGGGCAACGAGAAGGCGATTTACCGGATGATGAATCACATCGCTCGACGCGGAGCGGAACTCGTTTACGGGACCATGAAGCCGCCGGTGCATGTTTCCGGCCACGCCAGCGAAGAAGAGCTGAAATTGATTCTGAATCTGGTTCGGCCGCGATATTTTATCCCGATTCACGGCGAATACCGGCAACTTGCCAAACATGCTTCGCTCGCGCAGCATCTTCGTTTTGCCGGACTCGAAGACACGTTCGTATTGGAAACCGGCGAGACGCTGGAAATCGATCAGCTAGGCGCCCGGCGTGGCGAGAAGGTGACCGTGGGCCGCGTGTGTATCGATTCGGGCTCGCTCGATGAAGTCGTCGAAGACGTAATCATCCGGGACCGGAGGCATCTTTCAGAAGACGGCTTCGTTTTGCCGATCATTGCCATTAACAAGCACACTGGCAAAAGCGAAGGGTTGCCGGAGATTGTGAGCCGCGGATTTGTGGCCGGAGACGGTGCGGCAATTTTGACAGAGGCGCGATCGGTGGTGGCCCGGACTCTGGAGAATTCGTCGCCCGAGGAGCGGGGCGACTGGGGCGTAATGCAAGAGAAGATCCGGCAGGATCTGAAGCGCTTTTTAAGCAAAGAAACACAGCGCCGGCCGTTGATCATGCCGGTGATCCTGGAAGTGTAACGTTTTGGCGTGAAAAAACGCTATAGAATAGGTAAATCCCTAAGGGAGGGTTAACTACACATGAAAAAGCTGGTTCTCGCATCGTTCCTCACCGTTTCGCTTTGCTCGGTGGGCGCTTTCGCGGAAGAAATGACCGGGTATATCTCCGACGCGCACTGCGGAGCCAATCACAACAGTGTCAGTGCCAAGAATACGCAATGCATTCAGGCTTGCCTGAAGAAGGGCTCTGATCCGGTTCTGGTGAGCAACGGCAAAGTGATGAAGTTTGACTCCGAGTCAGCGGCGAAGGCGAAGGAGTATGCCGGAGACAATGTAAAGATCGACGGCACGATGGATGGAGACATGATCAAGATCAACTCCATCAGCAAGGCGGAATAACTTCGTTCAGTGCTCGAATTCGAGGTTCAGCTTTCCGGCTGGACCTCGATACAAAACCGCAAGATTTTTCAGCTTGTGCTTTCCGTCCAGCGGGAAGTATAAATAGCCTTCCACCGGTTCCGCCGATTCCTTGGCCGGAAGTTCCTTTGCCTTTAACACTGCAAGCAGCTTCGCGTTGCCCTGACTTTTCGGATCCATCTTCGAACTGAGGGACACGGCTCTGGAATTGCCGGGGGAAGAGCCGCTGCCACCCATAATTCCGCCGAACCCGATACTCGACCCGACTTTCTTTACCGCAGTGCCGTTATCGGAAACAATCAGCGCACCCTGTCCGGCGATTTCCGAAGGTTCGAAAGGTTTCGAGCGCTCCCCATCGTCGTGCGCGAGGAGAATGAAATCTTCCGGGCTGACCTGAACGGGTTTGTCGGTCTTCGGAACTACTTTTACCTTGAGAAGAGCAATCCCTTTCCCGGGGTCCACACCCAGAACCTGGGTCACTTCCTCTTCCGGGATGGTGATGGTTGCGATGATATCGACCTGATCGTTGCCGGCGCTGGTATTCGGAGAAATGACCTTCTTACCGCCCCACAGGGACATGGCCGTGAGGACCAGAGCTGCGCCGATGAATAGAATGCGCATCGGGGATCTGCCTTGAAAATAGCACGATTCAGCCGGGTGAGAAGATAACGGGTGGTGAGTCCCAGAGAAGCTTTTGGGGAGAGTCCGGAAATCGAGGTCAGGTCCGCGGCGCCTGGCTGGATTTCGATCCACACTGCTCCGGAAGTCGAGTGCAAGGATAAAGTGGTCCGCTTTTTTCGTTCCCAATTAATAGACTTACCGGAGGATCTGCGGGAAAAACTGGGGCTCGCCGTGGATGAATTGCTGGGGAATGCCATCGAGCATGGCGCGAAGCTCGCTCCGAAGTTGGGAGTGGATCTCACCTTCATCCGGACAGAGCGGATGGTACTCATTCACGTGAAGGATGCCGGCCCAGGCTTTTCGATGAACGAAGTCGCGCATGCGGCCGTGAACAACCCTCCGGAAGAGCCGCTGCGGCACATCGAGTTCCGCTCGCAATTAGGCATGCGACCGGGCGGATTCGGCATTATGCTTGTGAAGCAGGTTGCGGACGAGCTGGTCTATAACGAGCAGGGGAACGAGGTGATTTTTTTGAAGTATTTGGATGGGGCGAGCCGGGCCGGTAGCGACCCCAGATCGAAACCCCGCGCGTAAAGCTACACCGGAGCCTAAGAGAAAACGCTCATATTGAAAGGAATTGAAAGCTATGCGACCAGAGGCTCGTACGAGCCGTCTGCCGTGCCGCCGAAGAATTGGCTGCAGTTGCTTTGCAACTACTCAATTGAGGTTATTTTTCGATATCATATAAGCGGTGCGCATAAGTTGCCTAACGATCCTTTTTAGCCTGGGAACTCTGCTGGCAGGGCCTTCGAAGCAGCTCACCTTTAACGAAGACGTCGCGCCGATTCTGTACCAGCACTGCGTCAAGTGTCATCATCCCGGCGACATCGCTCCCATGTCGCTCCTCTCGTATAAAGACGCCCGGCCGTGGGCGGCGGCGATTCGCGAAGCCGTTGTTTCGCGGAAGATGCCCCCATGGCTGGCAGACCCCTCGGTTGGCCATTGGTCGAATGATCCGCGGCTATCGGACAAGGAAATTCAGATTATCAAGGCCTGGGCGGAAGGGCCGAAGCTGGAGGGCGATCCGAAGAAGTTGCCGCCCGCTCCCGATTTTCCCGACGGCTGGAGAATCGGCAAGCCGGACGTGGTGATTTCGATTCCGAAGCAAACGCTCACGGGGACCGGACCCGACGAATACACGTACCTCAGTGTCCCGACAAATTTTAACGAAGATCGCTGGATTGTGGCGGCTGAACTGCGGCCGGGCAATCGCAAGATCGTGCATCACGCGCACGTGTTCATTGCGAGCTCATCCACGGCGGCGGCCAAAAAGTCGGACAAGCCCGATCCAGTGGCCGAGTACGCGAAGTGGCTTCGTATCCACGAGGGCTCGCTCGAATGGGTACGGCCCGAGGCGCCGGTGATCGACAACGGCTGCGCTGTTGACGATAACGGGCTTCTTCCCGGATCCAAGAGCTCCGATCTGGCGAGTCTCATCAGCTCTTATCTGCCCGGGCGCGGGCCGGATGTGTACCCACCGGGAACGGCTCGCATGATTCCCGCGCACGCCACGCTTAATTTTCAAATTCATTATTCGCGAACGACGGGAAAGACTGAGACGGATGAAACCAGCGTCGGTCTGATTTTTGCGAAAGAACCCCCGCAGCGGATTTCGCGGCGCATCGATCTTTCCAATCAGATGTTCCTGGTTCCGGCGGGCGATCCGGACCAGGAGGTGACCGAGTGCCATACGTTCACGAAACCGATCCTGATCACGAGCCTGACGCCCCACATGCATAAGCGCGGGAAATCGATGCAGATCATCGCGCATCTGCCGGATGGCTCCGCAAAAACGCTACTTTCCGTTCCGAACTATCAATTCAACTGGCAGTTTACGTATCGCGCCAAGGAGCCGATCTACTTGCCCGCGGGCACGCGCATCGAGGTGCAAGGGCACTTCGATAATTCGGCGAATAAGCCGGGAAATCCGGACCCCACGGTCGCGGTGCGGTGGGGCAGCGCGAGCGAGCGGGAAATGATGGACGGCTGGATTGAGTATCTGGATGCGCCGGTAGACCAAACGGTCCGCAGACAGGAAATTCAGGACACCGCACAGAACAATCGCCGCGACAGCCGATAGCGTTACGGGCATTCGGAATCGAACGACGAACAGATACATCAATGCCGTATTTCCGAACAGCGATATAGTGCCGTTGCTTAAGTGAAAGCGGGCAAGCGCGGTGATTCTCTGCCGAGTATTGGCGAAGCGCCGGTCGTGCCACGTGAAATTTTCGTGCCAGACGAAGTTGTGAAGCAGGATGAGTTCGACGGCGAGCGGGGTGGCGATGAGTACCGGCAACTGAAGCAGGTTTGCCAAGAGCGGGAGGAGCACGATTTGGAGCGCGGCGCCGAGGAGCCCGACGAGACTGAATTTGCCAAGGTGTACGAGGATCATGGGAACAAGATCCTTTCCTCGCGGTATAGCGTGCGGGTGTGGCGGAGGATTGGGCCAACGGCTATGATGGCCATCCCGGCAACGGCGATCGTACCGCCTACGTCGAGCAGAAGAAACCTTCGATTGCCGATCTCTACATAGGGATGCCAGGTGATCCAGATGTTCGCGGCAATCAGCAGAATGCGGATTTCCGTGGGGCCAAAGAGGCCATGCGAGATGTGGAACCGTCCTAACGTGTACGCCGCCAGATAGCTTTCAATGGACAGAACGTAAAAGCCGATCAATAGACCCGCGGCAACAGGCCAATGCAGGTACCCGGAGCAAGCGAGACCGGACATTAGCGCCAGAGCGCCGATAGTGTCGGCCATGTGGTCGACATAGAAGCCATAACGCGGGCGCTGCTGGTTGCGAACACGAGCCAGGGTGCCGTCCACGCTGTCGCCGAACCAATTCAGAACCAGGCAGATGTTCACGGCCCACAGTGCCGCGTGCGCGTACGCAAGGCCCGCGAGTAATTGTGATACGAACGCCAGCGCGGTCAGGTGATCGGCATTGATGAATGGCGGGATGCGGCGCGCCATCCAGAGCAGAATGCGTTTCTCCATGGCCGCGGTGAGCGCGGTGTGTTCGCGGGTCATCGATGTGTTTCCTTCCGGTTGGCGAGCAGGGCCTTAGCCGTAGCGTTCAGGGTGAACTCCAGAGATTGGCGCGGCAATTGTGCGATGATGGGCGCGGCTAGCCAGTTCAATCCGGTTGGAACATCTCGCGTCAGGGACACCGCTTCGCATTCGATGAGCAGACCGCCGGAAACTTCCGCAAACGTCCAATAGGAATTCAGACGCCAGAGAAACCCGTCGTCATTTCCCTCCGGCCGGCGGCGTTCGCGCGGGGTTCCGGGGTTATCGATCTCCCAAATATGCGTGCTTACGGAACGTTCATATCCGGCATGAGGTCCGAGGGCGTGTGTGGTGACCTCATACTCGGCATCGAGAGTGACGACGGCCACGTTGCGCTTTTGAAAACGAATAAGGACACGAGAGACGTCTCCCTGGCGGGCGAGCAAAGTGCAGGACTGCACTTCGGGCGCATACCATTTGGGAAGATCGCGGCAATCCCGCAGCAGGGCTAACATTTCTGCGGCGCTCACATCGGGGGCGACTGTCGACCCGCGCCAGTCATGCAGCAGGGCGTCGGGAACCGGCCAAGTTCCGCCATGAACGGGTTCAATTCGCAGGGAACCAACGGGGGTATAGTTTCGTTGGGTTATTCTCGCCTCGAAATTCGCGGCGTATTCCTGAAAGGCGCGGCTAGCGGCCGGGCTGAGGCGGGCGGCTGAAACTGAGCCGCTTATCAGGAAAGCGGCGAAGATGAGGTTTGCAGTATTGGGCATGTTTCGCGCTTGAGAAAAGGATGCCGGAGGTACAAACGAAGCGGCAATACAAGATAGATCAAACCGGGCTCATTTGTTGGATCATCGTCTAAGTAGTTGGTTCCAAAGGCTACACTAGGACGTTAGATGGCCGTGAAATCGACACTCCGGGTGTTCCGATTTGGCCCGTTTGAGGCGGATGAGGCGACCTGGCCACTGCGCAAGCACGGCGTTCGGATCAAGCTGCACGGCCAACCGTTTCAAGTGCTGCTCTGTCTACTGGCCAAACCGGGCGAGATGGTGACTCGGGAAGAGCTGCAACAGCTCCTCTGGCGTGACCAGACGTTCGTCGATTTCGATCACGGACTAAATACGGCGGTCAACAAGTTGCGCCAGGCGTTGGGGGATTCAGCCGGTAAGCCGCAATACGTGGAGACGATCCCAGGCAAGGGTTACCGGTTTCTGGCGGAGGTGAGTTCGAGTGAACCGGCTGCGCCAACGCCGTCGGGCGCTCGAAGTGTTCTCACGGTTGCCGAGGATCTCCCGAAACCGCCGCGGAACATTACGAAAGCATTGCTGCTGCTGGTTCAGGCGATGTATTTGGCGTTCTATCTGGGGGCGCTGGGGAACCTGACGGAAATTCGTGAGATCTTCGCGGACATCAGGTTGTTTTCGCCGGAGCTGTTGATGGCCGTTCTGGTAGCGACCGCGGCGGCCATGATCCCGGTCAGATTATTTCTTGTCGCCGCCGTGGTGTTCGACTACCAACGGCTTGCGACGAAGTTCACGAGATTGTTTCCGATTCTATTCGTACTGGATGTCCTGTGGGCGTTGTCGCCATTCCTGCTGATTCATCACATCAACGCGGGGCTGGCGCTCGGGATGGCCGCTGCGCTGGTTTATTTGCCATTCGCGCAGCGGTCGTTGGTGTTGATGTATACAAGAGGGTGAAAGGTCAAAACGCGGCGGCGCCGGCTTCGGCTACAGCCTGATCCTGCTTGCCCATACCGCCGCTCACACCGATGGCGCCGACGACCTGATTGCCGCGCTTGAGCGGGACGCCGCCCGCGAAGATCATGACGCGGCCGCGGTTCGAAGCGTGGATGCCAAAGAACTCGTCACCCGACTGGCTCAATTCCGCGAGTTCCTTGGTGGAGACATCGAAGGCGCGGGCCGTCCAGGCTTTGTTGATGGAAATATCCACGCTGCCGATCCAGGCGTTATCCATCCGCACATGAGCGACCAAATTGCCGCCCTGATCGACTACGGCTATGTTCATGGGCTGCCCGATTTCCTGAGCTTTTTGTTCGGCGGCGGCAATGATACGGCGAGCATCTGCAAGTGTGATCATGTGTTTTTCCTCTCAGTATGTTACTCCTCGCTTACGCTCGGGGTTCTGTCGTTATCGCAAAGTGTAGAGATATCCGGCAATGTCGATGGCGTCCTGATGCGACAGGCCGAGATTGGGCATGGCGTTGTTGGGCACTACCGATTGCGGATTTTCGATCCAGCGCTCCAGGTTGGCCGGTGTGTTTTGCAGCATGCCGGCAACATAGGTGCGCGTGGCGATCCCGTTCAGAGGCGGGCCGACGCGGCCGGTGGCTCCGGAAATGCCGGGGATCGTGTGGCAGGAGCCACAGCCGTAGTGTGCAATCGCAACCGCGCCACGATGTACGTCGCCGCCGGTGGTCACTTCGGCTGTGTGTTCGGCATTTGCACCGCATCCTGACAAAAACGCGATGAAGGGTACGATCAGGAGCACTGCGCTATTTCGCAAGGGAAGCCCTCTCCAGTAGGGCATCGCTCTCTTTCAACCAGGCAGCAAACAACGCGAGGCCGGCTGCAATATAGACGAGACTGGCGGGAACCCACATCACCAGGCCGCCGATTTGTTGATCCTGGAGCGGAGTCAGGCCCCAGGCTTGCGTCGTGTTGCGGTATGGCGCGTACCAGATATGAGGCGCGAAAGTGAGTAGGGCGCCAAGAATGCCGGTGTGCACGGCGGTTGTGAATACATAGAGAACGCCGGCGCCGTACGATTTTCGCCCGTGTGCGTAGAACAGCGCCCACCAGAAGAGCAGCGCGCTCAACAGAAAGCTCAGGTGCTGGGCGGTGTGGACGAGATCGCTTTCTACGGTGAGATCGAACAGCGGCGGGAAGTGCCAGACCCAGATGGCGGCCGCGTGCAGAGACCAGGCCGTGAAGGCGCCGGTCAGAAAGAGCCAGGTGCGGCGGACGTATCTGCGTTTGGACCATTGGCCGAGGTGGCGACGTATGTTGATCGGGAACGCGCAGAGAAAGGTGACGAGGGGGCGCGAGAGGACCAGTAGCGGGGCGGAGATCAGCATCAGAATTTCGTGCTGCACCATGTGGGCGGAGAACAGCACTTCGCCGAGCGGGTGAAGCGGGGAGAGGAGAGCGAGGACGAGGCTGGTCCAGCCGAGCCAGAAACAGAGGCGCGGGAATGGCCGCTCCCTCACGGTCGCGGTTCTGTTGCGTTTTCGAGAGCCAGCAGCATAAAGCGTTGCCGACAAGACGAGGGGGATGACGATGCCGGGATCGAATTCCCAGGCGGACCAGAGTTCGTTCGGTTGCAACATGGCTAATCGCAGGAGCGGAGCATCAGCTCCGGAATGGCCTGGGCGATGATGATGAGGCACGAGCCGCTGCTGAGAACGATTCCGCCGATTGCCATAATACGGCCGCGAGGCACTGGACCTCCTCCTTCGCCCGCCCATTCTCTTCCGAGCGCAGTCCATTGCCGCCAGCCCAGGAAGGCCGAAGCAGCAGAGAGGATGAATGCTGCGAGCGTGACCACATAGAGCGCCAGCTTGTCTTGAAAGATGCAAGCCCAGGGCGCCAGTGCGAAGAGCGCCTCAAAGCTCATCAGCCATAAAAGCGGGCCGGCGAGAACGCTGATCCAAAGTGCTAGATCTCGTTTCATTGCGCTGTCTCCACGATGTAGGGACACCAATAGACAACGATGTAAATAGGAATCCAGATGCCGACGATGAAATACCAAACGACGGAATCGACGTGGACGCCGAGCCGCTCCTTCTCGCCGTAACGGCCGCTCACAATGATGACAAACAGCACGATAGTGAAGACCAGGTCGGCGATGTAATCGAAGGTGTGCAGGCCGAGAAAGGCCCAGGTGTAAGAACCGAGCGCGTCCGCTTTCCAATTGAAATTGATGGAGTGCCATTCGATGAGGCGCATGGCGAGAGCGGCCCCGGCGAGGACCAGGTTCAAGAGCAAGCCGCCAATCATCCCGGCACGGCTATTCTTCTTCGCGGCTTCGCTCGCCCAGTACGATCCGGCGGCGCTCAGGATGAGAGGAATGAGAGCGAGGCTCGGGAGCAAAGTATGCGGAAACTGGTCGCCCGGGGGAGGCCACACATCCACACGCAGGCGCACATAGAAGTACGACGCGATGAGGATGGAGAACATCGTACCTTCGATGAAGTCGATGAAGAGCTGTCCCCACCAGAGCGGCGCCTGACTGGAAATTTCCCAAGGGCGGAGATGGCTGACGTCAAGGGTGCGCGCTTCGGTCATGGTTCCAGCTCCAGTGGCCGGCGGGGCCAGAACCAGCCGATTAGACAGATTCCGGTGAGGATCGAACCCCAGGTGACATACCACGCATTGAAGACGGAACCGGCGAATCCAATCGTGACGGCAACCGCAGTGAGGAACGGCCAGATGCTCGGCGGCGGAAGCACGTAGCGGTGATGCGGTTCGGCGTCCATCAAGGTGGTGACCAGAACTTCGCGGCGGTCATTGCGGAGGCCGGTCACGAAGGTTCGATCTTCCGGCGGTACCCAGAGGGGCGAGCGGCTGGTGGCAGCGGGAAGATATTCAAAGTTGTAATTGGCAGGAGGGGAAGCAGCGGCCCATTCGAGGCTGTCGGCATCCCAGGGATTGTTTCCCGCAATGCGGCCATACTTGCGGCTCCAAAAGACGTTGGCGAGAAAGATGGCGCCGCCGATGGCCAGAATGAATGCGCCGATGGTGGCGAGATGATTCAGGGGGCCCCAACCGGCTTCGGGGGGATAGGTGTAGATGCGCCGCGGCATGCCCTTCAGGCCGAGAATGTGCATCGGGAAGAACGTGAGATTGAAGCCGATGAACAGTACCCAGAAGTTGAGCTTTCCAATGAACTCGTCCATCAGGCGCCCGGTCATTTTCGGGAACCAGTGATAGAAGGCGCCCATCAGCGGAAAGACGGCACCGCCGATCAGCACGTAGTGGAAATGTGCGACGACGAAGAAGGTATCGTGGACTTGCAGATCGAGCGGAACGGAGGCGAGCATCACGCCGGTCATGCCGCCCAGGACGAAAATCGCGATGAAGCCGTAGACGAAATGCAAAGCGGTGGTGAAGCGCGGGCGGCCAGTCCAGAGCGTGGCGATCCAGCAGAAGATCTGGACGCCGCTGGTGATCGCGATCATCAGACTCGACGCGGTGAAGTAAGCTTCGCCGATCTGCGGCAGTCCCGTTGCGAACATGTGATGCACCCACAGGCCGAAGGCGATAAATCCGTTCGCGATTTGCGACAGAACCATGGCGGTGTAGCCGAAGACTTCACGGCGCGTATGCGCGGAGACGATGGCCGAGACGAAACCCAGCGCGGGAATGAAGATGATGTAGACCTCGGGGTGGCCGAAAAACCAGAAGACGTGCTGATAAAGGAGCGGGTCGCCGCCTTCCGCCGGATTGACGAAGTGTGTGGCGACGGTGCGGTCCGAGAGAATGAAGGAGCTCGCGATCATGACCGCGGGCATGGCGAAGAGCACCATGAAGGACTGAATCAGCATGGCCCAGACATAGAGCGGAATGCGGTTCAGCGACATGCGGGGCGCGCGCTGCTTGAAGATGGTGGCGATGAGTTCGGCCGCCACGCACATCGCGGAAACTTCGGTGAAGGTGATCATCTGGGCCCAGTAATCGGCGCGCTTGCCGGGCGTGAATTGAGGGCCGGAGAGGGGCGTGTAGGCGAACCATCCCATGTCCGGCGCAGCGTTCGTGAATACGCCCCAATACAGGAAGAGCGCGCCCGCCAGATACATCCAGTAGCCAAAGGCATTCAAACGCGGAAACGCAACGTTGCGCGTGCCGAGCATGAGCGGCACGAGATAGATGCCAAACCCCTCCATCATGGGAACCGCGAACAGGAACATCATGGTGGTTCCGTGCGTGGTGAAGATTTCGTTATAGCGGTCGGGGCCAAGAAAGGTGTTATTGGGAAGCGCGAGTTGTGTGCGCATCAGCAGAGCTTCGATGCCGCCGGCAAGCAGAAATACGAATGCTGTGACGATATAGCGCATGCCAATCGCCTGATGGGTGGTGTACGACAACCAACCGCCGATGCCGCGCGGATGGCGCCAGACGCGCTCCAGATCGGCTATGTCCTGCTCGCACGTGGGGACGTTGGGCAACACGTCTTGAGCCGGTTTCATTTCAGACTCTCCAGGTAATCGATTAGAGGCTGCAGGTCCTGAGAATTGACGGCGATGGTGGCCATGTGATTTCCAGGCTTGACGGTCTGCGGATCGAGAATCCAGCCGCCGAGATTACCGGGCGTGTTGGGCAGCGTATTCGCCGCGATTCCCCGGCGGCTGCCGAAGTGCGTGAGATTCGGGCCGTTTTGCCCGGACGCAGTGGTTCCCTGAATTTGATGGCAGTACACGCAAGCGTTATTTAAGAAGACTTGCTGACCGCGCTGCGTGATGGGCGTGGATGGCGCGGCTGCGGGTTGGAGCGCGTGCTGGAACCAGGCTTTGAATTTGGCTTCGGGTTCAGCGATGACGTAGAGGATCATGTGGGCGTGCTGCAATCCGCAGAACTCGGCGCATTGCCCGCGATAGACGCCGGGCTTATCGGCTTCGATCCATTCGGTAGTGACGCGTGACGGGATGAGATCGCGCTTTCCGTGGAGGTTGGGCACCCAGAAGCTGTGGATGACATCGTTCGATCGGAGGCGGATCAGCACCGGACGCCCAACCGGAATGTGGATTTCGTTAGCATCGACGAGAACCTGGCTGGGATCGCTGTTGAGATACTGGACCTGCCACCACCACTGGTTTCCGGTTACTTCGATCGCGAGGCCGTTGTTTTTGTTGCCAAGTTCGGAGACGGCTTTCCCGGTTCCTACGCTGAAGACCAGTAGAACGAAAAGAATGATGATGGTGAGGACAGTAGCGCCGGTCACGATGCGCCGGAGCTGCGTTTCTTTTTGCTCGGATGGGCGGTGGCGGGCTTCGAGCGGCTCTTGTTCGAGGCCGCGATTGGGGCGTGTGAGCGTCCAGACTGCGAAGGCCATCACGATGATGAAGATCGCGACGAGCAGCCAGAAGAAGAACCACCAGAGCGCGGCGATTCTGTCGGCTTGCGGACCGGCGGGATCGACGACAGACTGCTGATGACCGGCGCAGGAGGAGAGTATGAGCAGAGCCGCGAGCGCCAGGGAGCGTTTCTGCATCACTTCGTAACCCCCTGAGTGCCGCGCTGCAAAATGTTTTGCGGATTGGTTTCGATGCTATCGGGGCGGGAGGAAGTGGCCGACCTCGGCTGTTCGCCGTTCATGGAGCGGATGTAGGCGACGATTTGCCAGACTTGGTATTCGGGAATCCGGCCACCCCAGGAAGGCATGCCGTTTGGCCGGCCTTTGACGATGGTGTCGAAGAGATTCGCCGGTTCACCACCGTAGATCCATTCTTTCTTGATGAGCGGCGGGCCGATGCCACCGCCCCCATGCGCGTGGCAGCCGGAGCAGTTGTACCAATCGAACAGTCGCTGCCCTTCGGAGATGTCGTAACCGCTGCTGTTGTAGGGATTGGTTACTACCGGCTGAGGCTGAACAGGACCGCCCGGGCGCAGCGAGCTTTCGCGGGCGGCATCGCCGAAGATCGCCAGCCGCGTTGGCGAAGGCCGGAGATCGCGCTTCTCACGCTGGCATGCGGAAAGAGCGAAGAGGCTGCAACAAACGAGAAGAACGGAGAGAGTTCGCATGGCGAGTTTTCCGGTTAATGGACCTGCGGTACTCCAAATTGCGAGAGAATTTGCTGAATCGCAGCGGATTCACGGACCAGAGCTTCGTCTAGCTCGGTTTTCAATGCGTTGTCGCCCTTCCGGACGCCTGCCGATATCGAGTAAGTAAACGGAACTCCGAGATACATGGGGGGACTAACCGGGGCGATATCGAGCGGCGCTTTTTCGCTCTTCGCGAAATAACCGGCGAAAGGGCCCCAGGCAATCGCAATATCTACCGTCCCCTGATCCACGGCGTCGATCAGCTTGCGGGGCGGATTCGGCTCGCCATAGGAGCCAAATAAGCTGAACCCAGTGATATTTTGCGTGATGCCGCGGCGAGCGAGGGCTATTGCGGGCGGCGCGTAATCGTCGCCAACCAGGTGGATGCCGATGCGTAGGTTAGAAAGTTCGGGATCACCTAAGGACGTGATATGTAAGTTGCGGTCCTGACGCGAGACAAAGACGTAAGTGGACCGATAGTAAGGTTGCGTGGCAGCTACGGAATCGAGCGAACTGGGAATGCCTAAAACGGCATCACAGCGGCCTTGATCGAGTGAGTTTTTGATAAACGATTTGCGCTCCGACCACCAGGTGTATTCGAGTTTTTCGTTCAACGCCGAGGAAATCAGCTCGGCAATTTTGTTTTCAAATCCCTGGCCTTGTTCATTAGAGAAAGGCAAGTTATTCGGGTCGGCACAGACGCGCAGGACACGTTGATTTCCGGCCATACAAGGCCACATGGAGAGCAATAAGAAGCTAAGGCAGCGAAAAGACATAAAGCATTCCGCCCTTCGTTGTGTATTTCGGAAGATCGGCCATGGCATTTAAAAATCCGAGCGCGCCGGTGCCATCCACTGGATTCAATCCGCCTGCAACCACGCCGCCGGACCAGCCGCCGACGCCGGATAGGACCGCAACATACTGCTTACCGTCCGGGCCTTTGTAAGTTACCGGCTGGCCAATAATTCCGGAGCCCACTTTGAACTGCCAGAGAATAGTTCCGTTGCGATCGTCGACGGCCTTAAACCAGCCGTCCATGGTTCCGTAGAACACAACATCGCCCGCGGTCACTACCGTGCCGCTCCAGGCAGGAAACATTTCTTTGATGCTCCAGACCGGCTTCGCTTTCACCGGATCCCAGGCGGAAAATTCACCGCGATTGCCTCCGGGTCCGGGATACATACGCACATTCATGCCGACGAACGGAGTGCCGGAAATGTAATTTGCGGTAACGCCCTGGGTTTCGTAGCAGAGATTGTTGTGCGGAATATAAATGAGCCCGGTTTTCGGAGAAAAAGAGGAAGGCTGCCAATCTTTGCCGCCGGGCGGCGCCGGACAGGCATCCCGAATGGTTTTGTATCCGGTCTGCTTGGTGGGATTGAGTTTGAGTTCGCCGGTTTGGAGATCGACGCTTTCGCTGGTGTTGATGTAGGCGAAAGGCTCTGCCGAGAGCACTTCCCCATTGGTGCGATCGATAATGTACATCCGGCCATTGCGATCGGGATGCGCGAGAACTTTGCGGGGCTGCCCGTTGATGTTCAAGTCGAGCAGGATATTCTCGTTGACTCCGTCGTAATCGTGCAAATCGTGCGGGTTCATTTGATAAGCCCAGAGGGCTTCGCCGGTTTCGGGCCGACGCGCGAACAACGTGGACGACCATTTGTTATCGCCGGGGCGTTGGTCCGGATTCCAGGGCCCCGGATTGGACGTTCCGTAATAGAACAGATCGAGATCCGGATCGTAGGAGATCCAGCTCCAGGCAGCGGCGCCGCCGATCTTCCAACTCTCGCCAGGCCAGGTCTTCATGCCGAGATCGGTTCCGCGATCTTTTGCGTAAAACGGCTTGAAATTGGACCCGATCAGCACATCTTTGTCGGGGCCGGTTGCGTAAGCGCGCCATTCGAGCTTGCCCGTATTGGCGTCGAGCCCCGCCAACCAGCCGCGCACGCCAAACTCGCCGCCGCTATTGCCGACCAGCACAGTGTTTTTGGCGACGATGGGAGCCATGGTGATGGATTCGCCCTGATTGATATCGCCCAGCTTCGTGCGCCAGACTTCCTGCCCAGTTTTCGCGTCTACGGCAACGGTTTGGACATCGAGAGTGTTGTAAATGATTTTGCCGTTGTAAAAAACGGCTCCCCGATTTACGACATCGCAGCAGGCAACACCTTGGGAAGCAGGCGCAGGATGCGGCTGATACATCCATTTCACCGGGGCGCCGGGTTTCGTTAGATCGAGCGCGTATAGATAATTCGGATACGGCGTGACGATATACATCGTGTTATTCACGATGAGCGGCGCGGCTTCGTGACCGCGCAGCACGCCGGTTGAGAACGTCCAGGCGAGCTTCAGGTTTTTGACATTCGTAGTGTTGATCTGATCGAGAGTGCTGTACCGGGTGCTGGCGTAGTTTTTGGCCGCCATCACCCATTGCCCGTCATCAGGTTGCTTCTGAATTTGCGCCAACGCGGGCGCGATGAATAAAACACCAACGAGAGCAATACGGGCGCTGCCAGGGCGGTCCATAATCCTCCATGCGAAATTGCAGAAGGAGACTCGCGGGCAGTGCCGGATACGGCCGGCATCGCATAAATCGCCTGAGTGGAGAGCCCCCAATCCCCTTCAGCCCTGAAACCCAAACGGCTGTTTCAGTGTCCGTTTGTAGAACGTTCTCTGGAGTTAAATGTTTCGGCTGCACGGATTACGAGCTAGGGAATGCACGCGTGGTGGGCCATAGTTGCGAAAGCTCTGCGCAGCAGGTTTCTGCGGACCGGGACAAAAAATGCAGCCGGCGTATTTGACGCCTACGCGCGAGATCATCTGGTCGAATTGAAAAACAGATAACGGCTTCGCACGGCCGGCGATAAGCTGAACGTCATGGCCTGGCTTCGGCAGGATCTTTATTTCGCGGTACGGACGATGTTGCGCCGGCCGGTGTTTTCCGTTTCCGCTGTTCTGCTTCTAGCGCTCGCTATTGCGATCAACGCAATACTTTTTAGCGGAGTGGATGCCGTGTGGCTCCGGCCTTTGCCGTTTCGCGATCCCGGGAAGCTCGTGGCGGTTTGGGAGCGGGCGCCCCGCGACGTTCAGTGGACGCGGCAGACGCTCCCGGTTACGGATTTTCTTGATCTTCAGAAAAACAACCGCAGTTTCGATGCATTAGCGGCAGCCGCCGGGCAGCAAGATACGGTTATCATCAACGGCCAACCGGAGAGCATTGTAGGCGAGGGGATTACTGCCGGATATCTAGCGATGCTCGGTATCCCGGCGCTGCGGGGCCGCACATTCTCAACCAATGAAAATCCTGAGGCGCTGGAAGTTGTCCTCAGTTATGGTCTGTGGTCACGCGCTTGGGGGTCGCGCAATGTCGTCGGACAGGCATTGAATGTGAACTCGAAATCCTACACGATCATCGGAGTCATGCCACCGGCTTTTGCCTTCCCTAGCCTCGAAGAAGGAGATCCTGAACTCTGGACGTTGCTGACGTCCGGCGATTTGGCGAAAGCAAGACGAGTTAGTGTGGTCGGCCGGTTGCGCGCCTCTGCCTCTCCCAAAGCGGCCGAATCGGAGGCAGCAGCGCTGCTGCGCGTACCGCACGAGCGCATTCCACTCTCAGATCGCCCGCAAGGAATGATCGTCAGGGACCTGCAGGCCGACCGTGCAGCATTCAGCGCTCCACGGCTGGCGGCGCTGTACTGTGCGGCCGGGTTGATGCTTCTCATCGCGTGCGCAAATGTTGCCGGACTGCTACTCGGGCGCGCTTCCGAGCGGAGGCACGAGATGGCAGTGCGGTATTCGCTGGGTGCTGCCCGATCCCGAGTGGTGAGACAACTCCTGACGGAGAATGTCCTGCTTTGGGTGCTCGGAGGCGTAATAGGACTGTTGTTAGCTACCGCCGGGCTGAAGGTACTGCTTCCCTTTGCCGGTCAGGTATTCGAGGAACTTCCGCGATTAAACGCCATCGTAATCAATTGGCGAGTGGTTACATACACGGTGGCAGTTACTCTGATCACCGGAGTGCTGTTCGGGTTGGTACCCGCTTTCCAGAGTTCTCGACTCGATATTGTGGCCACTCTAAAGGAAACCGGTCGAAGCTTGATGTCGAACGCGCGGGCGCGATATTGGCGAAAGGCACTGGTCACTGCCGAAGTCAGCATCTGCGCGATTCTGCTGATCAGCGCCGGGCTGCTGCTGAAGTCGCTGGCCGAATTCACAACGCAACATCTGGGTTTCCATGCCGGCCGTACGGTGACCTTCAAAGTGGAGTTGACCGGGGACAGTTACAAGAGCGCAATTCGAAGATATAACTTTTACGATGCTTTGATCCAGCGGTTGACTCATCTTCCCGGTGTGCAATCGGTTGGAGCCACATCGGCGCTCCCCTTGAGGGGGACGATCGTCTTGGGGTTCACGATTTTGGGGCGCCCCAGCCGCGCAAACGATTTGCAACTTGCCGCGGGCGAAGCAGTTAGCCCAACCTACTTGCGGACAATGGGAATACCGCTGCTGGCCGGCAGGAGTTTCAACGAACACGATTCTTCCGAGCGCTCGGAACGTGTTGCGATCATCAACGAGACGCTATCCCATCGATACTTCCCGAACCAGAGCTCCATCGGGAAGCGGATACGGCTAGGCGGTGAAGAGAGCCGGGCACCGTGGATGACTGTTGTGGGCGTCGCTGGCGATGTAAAACACGCGAGTCTTAAGTGGGACTATTTGCCAGATATCTATGTGCCATACCGGCAGCTTCCATCCGGCTTCGAGATGCTCGCCGGTCAGATGTGTTTCGCCGTTCGCAGCCGAAACAGGCCACCTTCCAACAACGAAATTCGCGCAACGGTATGGTCACTCGACCGTGGCATTCCGATTGTGGACACGATGGCGATGGGCGAGGTGGTTGCCGCGAGCGAGTTGCCGACAAAGGTCACCACCGGAATCTTCGTCAGTTTTGCCGGTGTGGCGCTGCTTCTTGCGGCCGTGGGGCTGTATGCCATTGTTTCGCAAACGGTACTGCAGCAGAGAAAGGAGATAGGCATTCGCATCGCGCTGGGCGCCAGCGCGCGAGACATAGCCGGCAACGCAGTTCGTGAGGCGGTATCGGTAGGGCTTGCGGGCACGGCAATCGGCGTGGCAGGCGGCTTTGCGTTGACACGCCTGATACGGAGCATGCTTTTTGGAGTGGCACCGACGGACCTATCGGTATTTGTGTGCGTGCCTCTGTTTTTGTGTGTGATTGCTGCTTTGGCGGCTTTGGCGCCGGCAGTGCGCGCAGCCCGTACGGATCCGATCGAGGCGCTTCGGTACGAGTAGGTGAACGAGCAAGACTGTAGTGTCACAGAGTAGGTATGTTCAAACTAAAGCGGGCTTATGATGCGCCCAGCCACGGCGACGGAGCCCGGTATCTGATAGACAGACTCTGGCCGCGCGGCGTTAAGAAAGACGCGCTGAAGATTGAGGGCTGGGTGAAAGATGTCGCGCCGAGCGATGCGCTCCGGAAATGGTTCAACCATGATCCAGAGAAGTGGGACGAGTTCCGGAAGCGCTATTTCGCGGAACTGGATTCGAAGCCTGACGCCTGGGAGCCGCTGCTCGAAGCCGGGCGAAAGGGGGCGGTGACGCTCGTCTACAGCGCGCACGATGCCGAGCACAATAACGGGGTGGCGCTGGCGGAGTATTTGAGTAAGCACGGGAAGCCGCATCAACGGAAGCACCGGTGACCAGCCGTTTCTTCGTCCCCTTCGATTACACCCGCTGACACCGCGCGTACACCTGTACACATTCTCGTCGACGTGTGTTAACAGCCGCTATCCAAATTGTCAGTCAAACGCCGGCAATCCCCTGATTAATCAGCAAAGTACAGATGGTACTCAAACTGCGTTGAGGAATGCCGATGAGTATAACGGCGAAAAAAGGAGGATATCGTCCGTGAAAAAGCCTGAATGGTTGCGAGTGGGATCGGATAACTTCGAGTTTTGCTCATTGGAGCCGAGTTATACCCCCCTCGGAGACATTGCCAGGATATACAGTTACGAAGCATTCGAAACAACCGAGACGGGGAAACGGTCGCTTGGCGTCTTCAGGTCTTTGCGCGCGGCTCAGGCCGCGGTAGAGGGCCACGCTGCAAGGGCCAGAAACTACCGAAGCGCCAACCAGACTACGCCCCCCGAAAGGGCGGATTATTTGCCCGCAGAGCCTAGCAGCGTATGAGGCTGTTGCTGGCCGCGGTCCTGATCATTGGCGTTCTCCCGGCGGCTGCCGCTGCCGCCGGGGCGCGCAGCCCTGTTCGACGGCCGAAGGCGAGCCACCCTCACGCCCGTAAGGTTCACGTACACAATGTTCGCAAACATGCACACCCGAAGAGGCACTAACTCTGGCCAGCCGCTTGCAGGGTCGAAATCATGGTAAGATCACCCATACCGGATGCTCCAAGCCGTCAGGCACGGCGCCAGGTTCGGGATAAGCGAGGTTCGCGATGCGACGGATTGAGTCTGTAATTCTCGCCATTGTCGTGGGTTTCCTCGGGGTGGGGGTTTGGCGTGCCCAGCCCTTGTTCCCGGCATGGAACTCGCAACCCGAAGCCGTGCGTCCGGCTGCCGCCTCTGTCGAGACAGGCGGAGCGGTCTGGCTCAAGGGAACGCGCGCTCCTATCCGGCCACTGCCCTCTCATAGAGACATTGTTTTGCGCGCGGCAATCGACTCCGGCAGCACAACCGTCGTCCCAGTATTGTGGGCCGCTTCGATTCCACGGGCCGGACAGATGATGATTGGCGCAACCAGCTCCGAACTCCGCCGCAGCTTCGGCGACCCGATGCTGGAGACCGCTTTATTGCGCGACGGCCACCTCATCCAGCGCTACTACTATTTCAATAGCGATCAAACGCAGTTCACCATGGCAACACTCGAAAACGGCCGCGTCGTCTCGGCCGTCGGGCCAGTTCGCTAATTCGCCTGCCCTATTTCAGCTTCACCGGTGCCGGAGGGACGTAGGTACTAGGCCGTCCTAACCCGGTCCAGTACTACGACCTATTGCTACAAAGTTATACACCAAGGTATCCTCAAACTCTCTAAGTAAGTTATCTGTCATCGAGTGAGGGTGATGTCAGCTCATCCGTCCGTTATACGTGTCGGCCTTTTTTCACAGGATGTGAAACTCCAGCCGTTACTTGCTCCAGCTCTGGGAAAGGACTTCGCGGTGACCGTGGATACCGATCCCGATGGTTTGAAGGAGCGCCTGCAGGAGAATTCGCCGGACGTTTTGCTTCTGGATCTGGACACGAACTATTCCACGCTCCAGACGAGTATTGATCTTTATAACGAGTTAAGTGATTCCGGGGCGGCCGTGGTTCTCATCACCGATGACGGCGGGCGCTCCGCGGCTGTGGAACTGGTACAGCGCGGCGCCCACAGCTATTGCCGCAAACCGCCGAACCTGCGGGAACTGAAAGCCACCCTTCGCCGCGCCTACGAGCATTCCGCGATGAAACGGGAGCTCGAAGGGAAGCGTGACCAGGACTTGCCCGATGACGACTCCGGGCCGGTGCCAGTGTGCGATGGTCTGATTGGAACCAGTTCGCAGATGCTTGGCGTTTACGAACTGGTGCGCCGGGTAGCCGATTTGAACGCTTCCGTTCTCATCACCGGTGATAGCGGAACCGGTAAAGAGCTGATTGCCCGCGCCATTCACAACCTGGGAAATCGCGCGAAATCTCCGTTCGTGGCTGTCTCCTGCGGAGCAATCCCGGAGACGTTGATTGAATCCGAGCTCTTCGGCCACGAAAAAGGCGCCTTTACCGGCACGACCGGGACGCGGACGGGATTCTTCGAACAGGCCGGGACCGGAACCCTGTTCCTGGATGAGATCGGCGAACTAAGCCTGCAAACGCAAGTAAAACTGCTGCGCGTCCTGCAGCAGCGCGAATTCACACGTTTGGGGAGTAACCGGGCGATTCCGCTGAAAGCCCGCGTCATCTTCGCCACGCACCGGGATCTGCAAAGAATGGTTTCGGAAGGGACCTTCCGGCTCGACCTCTTCTACCGCATCAACGTGATGACCATCAATGCGCCGGGGCTGGCGGACCGGCCGGAAGATATTCCCGCGCTTGCGAGATACTTTCTCCGGCAGTATTCCGAGTTGTATCAGAAGCGCGTTCTCCGCATCGCTCCCAACGCCTTGGCTATGCTGCAGCAGTACGATTGGCCGGGCAACGTCCGCGAGCTCGAAAACGCCATCCAGAGCGCCATCATCTGTGCCGACGGCGACTCCATCGAGCCCGAGGATCTGCCAGAGCGGCTGCGCGAGCAGGAAATCGAGGAGGACGGAGACGTCGCGCAGGTGGGTTCGTTCGAGCGGTTGTTGCGCGATTACAAGGTGAAGCTCGCGACCAAAGCCATCGAAGACTGCAACGGCAACAAGACGCTCGCGGCCCGCAGCTTGAACATATCGCGCGCCTATCTGCACCGGCTCATCCGGCTTGCCGAGGGCGAGAAGGTCGACGCAGCTTAGCTCCGGCTACTTACGTGCTCGGTTCAGAATCGGCGTTTTGATGCTTACGGCCAGTGACGGAGCCGCGACTGCCAAGGAGCGGCCGCTCGTTCGGAAAGTTTTCTCCTTTCCCGCGATGCTGGCCGTCCTGCTGGTGGCGCTGGCGATGCTGACGATCCGATCGCGCTTCGACGACCCGGATCTCTGGTGGCACCTCAAAACGGGCGAGATCATTTGGAACACTCACTCCATCCCACGTGTGGACGCGTTTTCCTTTACGGCCGGCGGGCAGCCCTGGGTTGCTCAAGAGTGGCTTTCTGAACTCGCAATTTATGCGATGTGGAAATCCGGCGCCTACACCGGGCTGATGCTGGGCTTCTCGGTCCTTACAACGCTTCTGCTGATTCTTGCTTACGTTTTGTGCTCGAAGTATTCCGCGAACTGCAAAATCGGGTTCGGGGGGGCGCTGGCGTTTTGGCTGTTTTCCACGATCGGATTAGCGTTGCGGCCCCATATGATCGGTTATCTGCTGCTTGTACTGGAACTGCTGATCCTTCATCTCAGCCGTTCGCGCAGGCAGTGGCTGTTCGCGCTCGTACCGCTCTTTTCCCTCTGGGTAAATTGTCATGCCTCTTTTTTCTTCGGCTTGATTGTTCTTGCGATTGTGCTGTTGTGCGCCTTCTTGCCGGAGATCCGCTGGGGGCTCCTGGTTTCAACGCCCTGGGAGCCGGCGCGGCGGAACACGCTCGCGATCTGCGCCGCGCTTTCGGTTGCGGCGTTATTCCTGAATCCGATTGGTCCCCGGCTGGTTACGTATCCACTGGACGTTTTCTTCCGGCAACCGGTGAATCTGGCCGCCGTTGCCGAATGGCGCCCTCCGGCTCCAGACGATTTGCGCTTTTGGGCGCTGTTGTTGGTGGCAGGAGCGGTGCTCCTGTTGCCGCTGCTGCGGTTTACGGCGCTCCGGATGGAAGAATTCCTGCTTGTCTCGATCGGTTTCGAACTGGCGGTCTCGCATCAACGGATGTTGTTTGTTTTCGGACTACTCGCGGCGCCGGTTCTGTGCCGGTTGGCCGCCGATCTCTGGGGCGGCTATGAGCCGGACCGCGACCGTATGTGGCTGAACGCATCTCTTATGGCCGTTGCCGCCATAGTTGTCGTGTTTGCTTTTCCAAACACGAGGGAGCTTAAGAAACTGGTCCGCAAGTCCAGTCCGGTCCAAGCTGTCGAGTTCCTGAAGCGCTCGGGCATCCCAGGAAACTTGCTCAATGAGTACGTTTACGGCGGGTATTTGATCTGGGCCGCTCCGGAGCGGAAGGTGTTTATCGACGGGCGCGCCGATATCTACGAGAAGGCAGGCGTCCTGAGCGAATACGAGGACTGGATCCGCCTTCGCTCCGACCCAAAGCTTTTTCTGGCCAAATATCGTATAGGCGTTTGCCTGCTGTCGCCCAGCGCGCCAATGACTCGCGTTGTCTCATTACTGCCGGGCTGGAAGCGCGTCTATTCGGACAATCTTGCTGTCCTGTTTGTGAAATCTCCGTGAACCCTTTTTTGCCGAAAGCGGTGTGATTCGGGGCGGAGTGGCGTCCCTGAGCCAATCTAGCCAAACGTATGTGCCACCAAAGAAAACTAGAATCGTCGTGAATTAAAGGGCTGCGGGTATAGGCGAAAAAAGCGGGAGAATCAACAGACGTAGCTGCCCAGATTGAAGGTGTGCCTGTGGCTACGCATGGGCGGTGCACACAAACACACCAACACCATTTCGCACCGTTGAGGCAGCGTTGGTCACGATTCGTGGGCAGAAGAGGCGGGGTGCCAAGAAGCCTCAGCCCCCAGCGTTCATTGCAGTGCTCAATCTCGTCGCTAAAGTATTGAACGCGGTATTAATGCCAGTTGCAACACTGTTCATGCCAACCGTTGCCCCTAAAGCGATTAATGCCACCACAAGCGCATACTCAATAAGGTCCTGCCCGCTCTCGTCTTTCAGGCTTTCGATAATCGCCTTTGCTCTGACATAAAGCTGCAAAAACAAATCTTCCATGAGCGAATCTCCTTGGCAGCATGGCTCAAACATAAGTCATGCGCACACCCACCATGGGCAAGTCGGTGGCCAATAATTCGAACCTGCCTGGAACACTTCAAGTTGTTGATTCCCGGTGTGCTGCGCGAAAAAATGTCACCGGAAGTATACAGCTCCCAATTCCGATGAGCTTGCGAGTACACAAGAACATGTTCTCGATGCTTGGTATCCCAAGTGCAAAGACGGTGCTGCTTGACTACTGTCGAATCGACCACCGATCCCACTTGCAAAATCAGTGTCCCCAATTTCAAGCGCAACGTGGAACTTGTGCTTCTGGTATCGGGGGTCGCGCTCACGCGGATCGCATTCAGGAGCCGAGTGCTATATGACCTTGATTCAGTTAACTTCGCACTCGCGATGCGGCACTTCGACCCCACAATCCATCAGCCTCATCCGCCAGGCTATTTCCTGTATATCTGCTTAGCCAGAATTACGAACCTGATTTTTCGCAATGACAACAATGCGTTGGTAGCTATCAGTGTTGCAGCCAGTTGTGGAGCAGCAGCGATGATCTACGTGCTTGCGCGCCGCTGGTTCGGATCGAGAGCGGCCGTCTTCGCGGGCCTCATTTTTCTCTTTTCGCCGCTCGCGTGGTTTCACGGCACGGTAGCCTTGACCTACATTGTCGAAGCATTTCTTTCAGCGCTGCTTGGCTTTTTCTGCTGGCGTGCTTATTGCGGCGAGCGGCGGTTTGTGCTTGCGGCGGCTTTGGTCGCGGGTATCGGGGCCGGTATTCGGCCGTCCTCACTTTTGTTCCTGTCGCCGCTGTTCCTTTTTTCTCTTTCAACGTTGTCTTGGAAACGCAGGCTTAAAGCTGTTTGCGCCTTCGCCGCCGCGGTGCTCTGCTGGTTTGTTCCGATGATTTATGCGAGTGGCGGGCTTTCCGCATACGTGTCTTCTTTGAGCGCCCTCTGGTGGCGCGTGGCGGCCCGGGAAACCGTTGTCAATTCGCCGCTTACAACGTCGATGGTCCGATTGTGTGGGATCGTGGCCATCTACGTCTTTTGTTTTGGAAGTATCACTCTGATTATGCCTAGAGCTTTCCATGTGAAGGCACACGCCCCAGAGCGCGCCAAGCTATTCACCTACGTTTGGATTGCGCCGGCGCTACTGTTCTTCACCTTTGTTTTTCTTAAACTCATAAACAGCGGCTACCTTTTGGTCATTTTCCCGCCGGCTTGCATTTGGCTTGGCTATTGGGCTTCGGACTGGTACACCGAAGGGCGCTGGCCAAAACCCGTCAAAATGGGCGTGGCCGTGATCCTGTGCGTTTTGAACGTAGTTATGTTCCTCGAAGCGCCTGAGTATTGGTCATACCGCTCGGTCCGCCGGTTCGAGACGGAACTCGCCGCGGTGCGGTCCGCGACCCGGCAGCTTGCCTCTCCCGAAACGACGCTTCTCGTCGGCTTTGATTCGCACTTCTTCGGTTATCGGCACGCCGGCTACTATCTGCCCGAGTACACGATTGTGCAGTTTCCGGCTCTCTCCTTTCGGGAGGGCAAACGTGTCTTTGCGATGCACGACAGAGATACCCGCTTGCTGGCTCGGCTAAACGTAAATCAATACAAGAATTTCATGTTGTTTCCACTGCCCTCGGATGAACAACAGTATGATTATCTTCAGAAGCAAGTGCAATTACACTCGCCATCAGCCCGTCTCACTATCTCGCATCTCCGCCACCACACCTTCATTTCCGGTCCCATCGAAGATCTTCGATTTTTGTTCCCGGACGAGGTGCCACCTGTAGCTCCCGTGTATACGACGCATCACTCACTTACCGCCCCTGTAAACATCCGTTGACAACTGGGGGACACATGCGGGCACCCAATCGTCGAGACGAGTCTCGACGTGGCATATAAGAGTGCGTGCGTCACGTAAAATTGGCTGGCCCGCCTGAATGGAGTGCGAATTGCGGAACAACTCAAAGCCGCCCTGCGCGGCTCACTATACGAGTCTTCTGCATGCACTCCATCGCTTGGTGGCCCACTCTCGCCGTGGTCGTAGCCGCGACTGTTGCCGACATTCGCGCTCGACGCATTCCGAACTGGCTCGTGATTCCGTTCCTGCTCGCGGGGCTGGCTGGTTCGGGAATCACCGGCGGTTGGCTTGGGTTTGGCCAAAGCGTCTTGGGAATGCTCCTGGGTGGGGTGTCGACGGGAGTTTTGTACTGGTTGGGCGGCTTGGGCATGGGGGATGTTAAATTGTGCGCCGCTATCGGGGCGTGGATCGGACCACACCAACTCGTGACGGCGCTGGTGCTTACCGGAATCGCAGGCGGGGTGATTGCGATTGCGGAAGCGATCAGGGGAGGATTTCTAAAGCAGTCCTTAAGCGGTACAACCAGCCTGCTTTGCGGTTTTGCGAGAAGAGGCCTGCGGCCCGACCCGCGCTTTGTGTTGAGCCATCCCGCCGCGAAGCGAATCCCTTACGCGCCGGCAATCGCGATTGGAACCATTATTTCCTTCTTTGCCTTACCGTGAGAAATCCGAACGACTCCGCTATGACCGGGAACCTCCCCATCCAAAGCATCACTGACCGTATGAGTGAAAGCCCGGAGAATTTGATGTCTACATCCATGCGCGAGACGGACTCGCTGAGCATGGGCGCGCTTGCGGTGATCGTGATCGGACCCGATCAGGACCGGCGCCGAGCGCTTGCCACCGCCATAGCGGATTCCCAAGTAAACCTCATCAAAGAACTTCCCGCGTACCCCAATTTCGACGATCTCAACCGGATTCTGGCCGCCGATTACGACGTCATGATCATCGATCTCGATCCCGATCCCGAACGGGCTCTCGAAGTGGTGGAAAACACGTGCGCCCGCACCAGCCTGCTGACGCTCATGATCTTTTCGAGCCAGTCGGATCCGGAGCTGCTCGTGCGTTGTATGCGCGCCGGCGCTCGCGAGTTTCTGCGAGTTCCCGTTTCCCCTGCCAGCATGGGGGAAGCGTTGGTGCGCGCCGCGGTACGCCGCGATGAGGTCCGCCGCCAGAAAAAGGCCACGGGAAAACTGTTTGTTTTCGCCGGCGCGAAAGGCGGGTCCGGCGTCACCACCATCGCCAGCAATTTCTCCTTATCACTGGCCCGGGAGTCCGGCCAAAAGGCCGCCTTGGTCGACCTGAACCTGCATTTGGGAGATGCCGCGCTGGCCCTGAATCTGACGCCCAAGTTTTCCATTATGGACGCCTTCGATAACTGGCAGCGCCTGGATGCGGACTTGTTAAACGTCCTGTTCACCAAGCACAGCTCGGGTTTGTCGGTCCTGGCCGCGCCCGATTCGGTGGTGAGCTTTCAGCCCGCCCGCCAAACCGTTCAGAAGCTGCTTCGAATTGCGCGGGACAACTTCGATTTTGTAGTGGTCGACGGCGGTTCCGGGTCCGCTTTCACCTACGAGGCGCTGTTTGAAATGGCCGACACTGTTTATCTGGTCACGCAGATCGGCGTGCCGGAACTGCGCAACGCAAACCGGTTTGTAACCCGCTTTTTTAGCGATCCGGAAAACCGCAAGCTGGAAGTCGTGCTGAATCGAGTTCCATCGCGGAATCTCGAAATCGACGAGCCCAGCATTACCAAGGCGCTAACTCGCCCCGCGCGCTGGAAAATTCCGAACGATTTCGCCAATGCGCGCCGCGCGCAGAATACCGGAGTGCCGATTGCCGACCAGCGCTCTCCTATATCGCGCGTGATTGCGCAAATGGCGCAGGCCGCTTCCGGCCGCGATCCGGACCCCCGGAAGAAGAAGAGGTTCGGTTTGTTCGGATAGTGCCGGACATTGATTCGGAGGATGGCAATCTCATGGAAAAACTGAACATTGAGCAGTTTAAGGCCGATGTCCACCGGACGCTGATCTCGAAGCTCGATCTCGAGAAGCTGTCCACCATACAAACGCACCGCGCCCGGCATGCGGTCGCCGGCCTGGTTCAGCAGATCATTATTGAAGAGAAGCTCCCCTTGACCGCGGGCGAAAAGGAAAAAGTCCAGTCGGATCTGCTCGACGAGGTGTTTGGATTGGGGCCGCTCGAGACTTTGCTTCGCGACCCGCGAGTGTCTGACATTCTCGTCAACAATAAAGACCATGTTTATGTTGAGCGCGGCGGCATTCTGCAGAAAACCGATGTGGTTTTCCGGGACGACCGGCACATTCTGCAGATCATCGATCGCATTGTCTCGAAAATCGGCAGAAGGGTTGACGAATCGTCGCCGATGGTGGACGCCCGGCTGCCCGATGGCTCGCGCGTGAATGCGGTCATTCCGCCGCTTGCCCTCGATGGTCCGGCGCTCTCGATCCGGCGATTTGGGGCCGGCCCTTTATCCGCCGATGCGCTCATCGAGTTGAAGAGCGCCTCTCCGGAGATGCTGCATATCCTTTCGGCGGCAGTGCGGGCTCGCATCAGTATCCTGATCTCGGGCGGAACCGGTGCGGGAAAGACCACCTTCCTCAACATGCTCTCGCACTACATTCCGAAGACTGAACGCCTGGTGACCATCGAAGACGCCGCCGAGTTGCAGCTTGCGCAGGAAAACCTGGTTCGGCTGGAGACGCGTCCCCCGAATGTGGAAGGCAAGGGCGCGGTGCGGCAGCGGCAGCTTTTAATCAACAGTCTTCGCATGCGGCCCGACCGGATCATCATCGGTGAGGTGCGCGGCGAAGAGGCCTTCGACATGCTCCAGGCAATGAATACCGGCCATGAGGGATCGATGACAACCATCCACGCCAATAGTCCGCGCGATGCGCTTTCGCGGCTGGAATCGATGGTCGCGATGAGCGGCCTGAATCTGCCGGAGCGTTCCGTTCGCCAGCAGATCGCATCCGCCGTCGCCATCGTCGTCCAATGCGCGCGGTTGAGCGATGGCACGCGCAAAGTGGTGAATATCTCCGAGATTACCGGGATGGATGAAAACGTCGTCTCGATGCACGAACTGTTCGCGTTCGAGCGCAAGGGCATTGGGCCGAATGGGAACGTGGTTGGCACGTTCAAACCGAGCGGTATCCGTCCTAAATTTCTCGATCGATTGCGCGTTTCCGGCATACTGCTGCCCGGGGAATTGTTCGAAACGGAAATGGAAGTGAGTTGAGGCAACCGGGAGATACACGTTTATGCTCTCCGTGATGGTTTTGGTCTTTTTGGGAGTGTTCGCCGTCACCGCGCTGCTTTTAGCGGCGGCCGGGACCGGCGCGTCCAAAGACGTGAAACGCGCGCTCGCGCGGCTCGAATCGACCCTGGCCGTAAAAGCCGAGGAGCCGGACGAGTTGGTAGAGATCCGCAAGCAGGATCTCTTCCGCGCCGTACCGTTCGTAAATCGCTGGCTGATGCGCCTGGAGGTGGTGCCTAAGCTGCAAAGGGCCTTATATCAGGCGAACTTGAAATGGAGTCCGGCTGGCCTTTTCATGATGTGCGGCCTGTGTTGGGCAATCCCCGCCTACTTGACCTATCTTCGAACCGGGATTCCGGTGATTGGGTTTCTGGTGGGGCTGCTCACCGGGGCGCTGCCGCTCGCCTACGTCTCGTATAAGCGAGGCCGGCGTTTGGAGCAATTTGAGGAAGGACTGCCCGCCGCCCTGGGCCTGATGGTCAGCAGTCTGCGCGGCGGCCAGAGCCTGGTTGCCTCGCTGGCGCTGGTTGGGCGCGAAGCGCCCGAGCCGATTGGCCGCGAGTTTCGGGTGTGCTTCGACGAACAGAACTATGGACTCGATCTGCGCACCGCCCTGGAAAATCTTGCCACCCGCGTGCCGCTCGAAGATGTTCGCATCATCATGACGGCGATCCTGATTCATCGCGATACCGGAGGGAATCTCGCGGAGCTTCTGGACAAGTGCGCGCAGGTGATTCGCGAGCGCTTTCGCCTCAAGCGGGAAATCCGCGTCCGCACGGCGCAGGGGCGCCTTACCGGTTTAATTCTTAGTTTTCTGCCCCTGGTCCTGGGAACGCTGCTGTTTCTGGTGAACCCGGAAAACATGAGCATGCTGTGGCGCCGCCCGGAGGGGCAAAAGATGTTGTATGCCGCGGTTTGCATGACGGTCATCGGCGGCCTGCTGATTCGAAGGATTGTCCGCATCCGGGTCTGAGGAATTTATGGGACTTGCTGTTTTTGCTTTCTTCGCCGCGTTCTTTTTGATCGGAACCGCCGGCGTGCTCGTGTTCTACCGGATCGGCATGACGCAGCGGCTCTCTACCGCCGTCGCCCTGGACCCGCGCGAGGCTTTGCTGAAACGCCTGGGCCGGGGGGCGGCCAAGATCGCGGTCCGGACCGTGGTCGAGCCGCTCGAAAAAATCATCCCCCGGAGCGCCCGCGAAGTTTCGGTGATTCGCAGCCGGCTGATTCGGGCCGGACTGCGCGAGGAGAGACACGTGCGCTTTTTTTATGCGGCGAAAGTCTTGACTCCGCTTTGCCTGGCCTTGGTGGCGGTGGCTTCCGGCCTCACCCGTTCGGGTAACTTCTTTGTTTTCGTGCTGGCCTTGGCGCTCGGATTTTTGGCGCCGGATTTTTGGCTGGGGCAGCGGATTTCGCGGCGGCAATTAAACATCTCGCTTGCGCTTCCCGATTTTTTGGATCTGATGGTGGTCTGTATCGAAGCCGGGCTAAGCCTGGATCAATCGCTTGCCCGCTCCGTAGAAGAGCTGGAAATCAGCCATCCGGACATCAGCGACGAACTGGGGCTGGTGGTGCTCGAGCAGCGCGCCGGACGGCCGCGGCGCGAGGCGTGGCAAGAGGTGGCGGAACGCACCGGTATTGAAGTGATCCGCACGCTCGTGTCCGCCATCATCCAGGCCGATCAATTCGGCACCAGCATCGCAAAAACTTTGCGCGTGCATTCCGATACGCTGCGAATTCAGCGCCGGCAACGGGTGGAGGAGCAGGCCGCCAAGACGGCGGTAAAGCTGGTCTTTCCTCTCGTTCTGTTTATCTTTCCTTCGCTATTCGTTGTGGCGCTCGGTCCGGCGATGCTCATTATGTCGGAGTCGTTTGCAAAGTACCTTCACTAGAAATCGGGGGCTAAACACAGAGAAAGGAGGCTATCGTGGATAACGTTACATTGATCCGGGTCATCGCCGCTGTTCTGTTTATCATCGTGCTGATTGTGCTCATTCAACGGCGCCGCACCCGCGTCCGTTGAACTGGAAGATCGGAGGGTACTTACATGGATTTCGGAGTGCTCTGGAGAAAGAGGTGAAAAAAGTAGTGGAAATAAGGAGGACCGCGCCGGGCCCGCCGCCCCTTCCAAAGGGCACTGACGGCCAGGCGGGGCTATATAAATCATTGATTCGAAAAAGGCCCAGAAAGGAAGTCAGTTATTGCGTATTTAATAAGACGCGGGAATCGTTCCTTAGTTTGAGTGTCTCGGCTGCGGATACTCATTTGACCCGTCTCAAGGGCTTGCTTGGAAAACTCAAGCTCAAGGCCGATGAAGGAATTTGGGTAATTCCTTCTCAGGGTGTCCATACCTTCGGAGTGCTGTTTTCGGTTGACCTGATTTATCTGGATTCCGGGCTCCGGGTTGTTCACCTGATCGAATCATTTCCCAGCTTTCGGATTGGTCCTATAAAGAGAAATTGCACGAGCGTATTGGAACTCGCCACCAGGACCATCTATTCTTCGCAGACCCAAGTGGGGGATCAGCTTTTGATCTGTTCGCCGGAGGAGATGGAGCAATATCTGAGAGAAAGCCAGTCGAAAGCACAGACCCAGGCCATGTGAAGAACCGGAGGAACCCCGGGTCGGAGGACCGGATGGCCATGAACATTTTGCGCCGGTTTCTGCGGAAGCCGCGTCCGATCAAGCGCGCCGAGCGATATACGAATCCGCGGATCCTTGCCTATTATTGGGATGGTGGGATGCCTGCTGGCCGGCGCCTGAAAAATATAAGTGTGACCGGCGCGTACCTGCACACGCCGGAGCGCTGGTATTTAGGCACGATCATCACCGTGACGCTTCGCCGCTTATGCGAACGGAAAGACGAGAAAGGCGCGACCTTATCTGTGTTGTGTCGGGTGGTGCGCTGGGGCCCGGACGGCGTAGGACTCCGTTTCCTGCTGCCGCGGCGGGAGAACCGCCTGGCGATGGAGCAATTTGTGCTGGAGGCGGCGATCATTCCCTATCGTAATTTTGCCGAAGCTGCGAAAGCGAAAAGCGGGCAGGCGCTGGTGGAATATGCGTTGATCCTCCCGCTGTTATTTCTGTTGATGGTGAACGCGGTTAATTTCGGCGCATTCTTCTTCGCTTGGATCACGGTGGCGAACGCGGCGCGAGCGGGAGCACAGTATGCGGCGCTGGGCACGGTGTCAGCCGGCTGGCCGCACAGCCCTAGCTCCGATTCGGTTCATGGGCTGATTTCGGACGACATGTTCTCACTACCGAACAGACCGAGCATCACGATTGTCGTATGCAGGAACAATAACGGACTGATAACCGGCGATTCGCCTGCCGCTTGCGCTGCTACACCCGCCGATCCCGAAGCGCCGGCCTATGCTCTCACGAGTGTGGATGTGAGTTACACTTACACGCCTGTCGTTTCTCTGTTCGATTTCCCGGGATTGGGAATTCACGCGACCATGCCTCCCTATACAATCCACCGGCGCGTGCTCATGAGGGCGCTGCAATGACTGGTTTGAGTGGATGTGGCGCGGCCTCTCAGGCTGCCGCGTCCCGACTCATCGGGACGCTTGGCTTCGCTCGACGCTTGGACGCGGCTCTTCAGAAAATCGCAGACGAACGCGGCAGTTCGCTCGTCGAATTCAGTCTCGTGGCCTTCATGCTGCTGATGGTGATCTTCGGTGTCGTTGAAATCAGCCGGATGGTTCTGGTCTATACCGATGTCGCAAATGCCGCCCGCGAAGGTACGCGCTATGTCAGTGTGCACGGTTCCGAGAGCACGAGCGATATACAGAACGTCGTGAAGAACGCGCTGAAAGTGGCGCCCATCGACCCGGCAAGAGCGACGGTCACGCCCTCAATCACCAATACGCCTGGACAGCCCTCGACCATCACGATTACGGTTGCTTACCAGTACGACCCTTTTACTACGTACTTCCCGCTAAATGTCACTCTGAGCAGTAAGAGCGAGGGGGTGATTGTCTATTGAGCATTCCCTGTGAGAGGCGCGAATCCGAACGGGGGCAGGCCATCCTTTTAGTGGTGGTCGCTATGGGTATTGTTCTGCTCGGAGCTCTCGGGTTCGCCATTGATGGCAGCCAGTTGTTCGCCCAGCGCCGCATGGCGCAGGCCGCCGCCGATGCCGCCGCGCAAGCCGGGATTATGAGTATGCTCAATGGGACGAACCTCGCCGGCCCCCATCGGTTTGACACCGGTTCTTCGTTTACCTGCGCCAGCGCCGATGACCGGACACCCTGTTATTTCGCGCAGAACTCGAACCTCAATGGTTTTGGCGCCAGCTCCGATACGGTAACTGTCGATTTCCCAGCGTCGGTTCCGGGTGTCGCTAATGGCATTAGCTTTATAAAGGTCACTGTGCAAAGAACAGTGCCGACTACTTTGATGCGGTTTCTCGGCGCGTCTACCACTACCATCGGCGCTACTGCGACGGCGGCCATCGTTTCCAATCCCACGAACGCGCAGATCATCGTAACTGGCAATGGCCCGGGGACTTTTTCCCTGGTCGGCACGGCCACCCTCACTATCTCGGGAGGCGCGAACCGCGTCATTCAAGTGAATTCGAACGATTCGGGCGCAGTCGATGCGAGCGGCGGGACAGTCACCTTGACCACCGGAGCCGATTTCAGCGTTTTGGGGGGGCCAAATACCGCTCCATTTGCGCTAAGCGCCGGGACTTATGTGCAACCTGGATCGCCCATTCCCGATCCTCTGGCTGGTGTTGTAAGTCCTCCATCCGTCCCTCCCGATGCGCCGAGCCCGACGATTGTCGCCTCTGGCGTCGACGGATGCGTGTCCGTCGGGCCTGGAGGGACCTGTACGCTCTATTCGCCCGGCCGATACGGCCCTGGTAATCCCAATCCAAATACGGCCGGGATTAATGTGGCCAATCAAGCTGCTCTTTTCAAACCTGGCATTTATTACATGAGTGGAGCAGCAAGCTTCGTATCCGGGCCAAACGGATTTATGCAGATGGCCAGCGGGACCGGTCCGGATGATACAACCGGCAGTAGCTGGACCGCAAATATGCTGGTCTATCTTACAGGAGGCGGGAACATAAGTGTTGGGTCTGGCGGCACGGTTAACTTAGTCGGATCGCCTTTTGACTCCGCATACAAAGGTATTCTTTTTTATGCTGACTCTGGCGGCGTTACACTTGACACAACGGGAAATTTAACGCTGTTAGGAACGATTTACAGTCCGTCCTCAACTCTGAACTTGCAAGGAACCCGCTCTCTCACAATTACCGGCGATATCATTACGAACCGCCTCGTTGTCTCCGGCAATCCAACCGTCTCTTTTTCCGGGGCGGCAACGGTTTACAACACGAGACAAGTCGCCCTTGTGAACTAATTAGAGTGCGCGAACACGTCATCGTAATTTCGAATGAGAGTATGTGGAGTAGGCGTTTTCGCCTGCGCATTTTTGATCTTGCGCTGTTTTGTTCACTGCTTCCCGCGCCGCTTCTCATTCCGTCTGTCTCGGAATAATCAACAACACCTCGACACTCGTATTCACACCATCCCGCGTCGCCGGACGAAACGCCCACAGCTTCAGCGAACTCATCAATAACTCCCGCCGCTCCAATTCATCGGGAAACACCATCGCCAGTTGATCGAAGTGGCCCGCTGCGGTAATCATGCCGTGCACCATCACGTAATCCGGATCGTCGCTGCCCAGACTATCCGGGCGCATAATCAGAAACGGCCAGGGCGCTTCGAGAGGCGTTCTGGTGCCCGCAATACGGGGGCTCGCGTCTGCATTAGCGGGAAGGCAATACTGCAGAATCCAATTCTTGCGCAGACCGACTCGCAAATACACTGTGTACACAATTTTCCCGCTGAGCGCGCCGGCGCTCTGCGGATACTGCTGCGCGGTGGCCGATCCCTGCACCACCACCCCGAATTTCCCTTCTTTGGGTAGCGTGATTCGCGTAACGCCCGGCAGATTTCCGGTTAGCCCCTCGCCCGATCCGGCGGGAGCGTCCCCTCCGCCCGAGGCGGAAACCGAATATCCGTTCGCTGCGCCGCTTCGATTACCGGGTGTCGCGGACGCGGTGACCGCTGCGCCGCTATGGCCGTCGCCGGAGGCGGCGCCAGTCCCGCTCCCATTTCCGTTTGCGTTCGTCGCGGATTCCGGACCGTTCCCAAATCCTGGCTTCGAGCCCGTTCCCGCGCCCGCGCCGGATGCCCCGCTCGCGATGTCAGCCTTCGCAATTTGATTGGCGGGCGGGAGCGCGACGATCGGCCCGGAAGCGTGCAGATCCGTTTCCGGCAGCGAGATCACGTTGGCCGGGCTCGCCTGCGCGGGATCCGACAGCGCGATTTGCGGCATCTTGTCGATTTCTGGAGCAACAGGCATACGCACGGGCGGCGCATTCGCTGGCGGACGCGGCAAGCGCGGGGCATTGTTGATCGTCGTTTCGGAAATTTTCAGGTCCGCGACGGAGACCGCTGTATTCGGCGCGGTCAACGAAGGAGCGGCGGGCAGATTCTGCTGTTTCACCTTACTCGTGACCTGCCGCACTGCCGGCGCGACGAAGGGACGCCTGGGAAGCTTAGGAAGTTCGGTTTGAGTCCAGATCAGAACCGGAGGAAGCGGAATCTCGTGCCGCAGCACGATATCCGGCGGCAGATCCAGTTGCACCAGCGTCTGTTTCACCGGATTCACGTGCGCAATCGGCGGCAGCTCGAACGGGCGGTGGCGAGTGGAAGCAAGCGCGGCAGGCGCGGGCTCGCTCGCGTGCGGTGGCGCTCCCGCCCGTGTTCTGGCCCCTGTTCTCGAAGGAGCGGCGATTGCTGCGCGCGCGCCGCGGCCGGGCGTTCGCGCCTCCTCCCGGCTTGCCGGTAGCATCTGCAGCCGCACAAACCGGATGGAATAGTGCTCGGTTCTTTCTTGCACCGGGCGCGTCAACGGCACGACCGGCCGCAGCGAAACTAGCAGCGCTAAAAGACAGCCATGGCACACCGCGGAAATCGCAAATCCGCGCAGGCGTCTTCGCGGCCTTGGAGCCTCGGTAAAAAGCATGTTTCAGGACAGACCGCTTGCTTGTTGCAAAGCGCAGGCCAAAGGCTTGTTCCAAGCCATCAGCTATCAGCTTTCAGCATTCACCTTTTAGCCTTCAGGTTCCGCTATGTGATCTGGGCCGCTCACGGCTGATCGCTGATCGCTAACCGCTCTCCCCTCCGTTGTGTACGTCGATACACTCTTGCTTGCCGCCTGTAAACGGACGTTCACAGTACTACCGCGGCTCAAGCACTTAGCACGTTCGTGGAGTAGGCCTTTGGCCTGCGCTCCTGACTTGGCTACTGGATTGCCCGCATCACATAGATTACTCCGGAGGATCGAAGCAGTCGATGAATCGAAGACTCTCCAGCATTCTTTTTGTCGCGTTTGTCGTGGCCGCGCTGTCAAGCTATCTGGTTTACCGCGTAGCGAAGACTACTTCGCAGCGGCCGCGCACCAACCCGATCATCGTGGCGGCGCGCAATTTGGACGTGGGCGCCGTGATCCGGGCAGCCGATTTGACCACGGGCGCCTGGCTCGGGCCTCTTCCCAAGGGTGCCATCGTATCGAAGGACGCCGCCGTGGGGCGAGGTGTCGTGTCGGCGGTGTATCAAGGAGAGCCGGTATGGGATAGCCGCTTGGCTCCGCTCGGAGCGGGCGGCGGATTGGCCGCCACCATCCGGCCGGGAATGCGCGCCTGTGCCGTGCGGGTAAACGAAGTGGTGGGAGTGGGCGGATTCGTCGCTCCTGGCATGCGCGTCGATGTGATTATTTCCGGAACGCTCCCCGGCTCCGGCGACTCGGGACCAAAAGTCAAAACGTTGCTGCAAAACGTGGAGGTCTTATCGGCTGGAACAAACCTTCAGAGAGACAACGGGGGGAAACCGGTGCAGGTTCCGGTGGTGAATCTTCTGGTCACACCGGACCAGGCCGAACTCTTGAGCCTCGCCAGCAACGAAACAAGAATTCAATTAGTGCTCCGTAACCCGCTCGACAAGGCCGTGGCGAAGACGCCGGGAATTGCGCTCGCCAGCCTGTTCTCCGATGGAAACACGCCGCCCCCTCCTCCCAAACCGAAACCCGTTGCGATCCGCAAAGCGGCGTTGCCGCATGTCGATCCCCCACCCCCCGCTCCGCGGAGTTACCTTGTCGAAGTGATTAACGGGTCGAAACGTTCGGAGGAAAAGTTTGCGGCTCCCGACCAGCAGTAATCGAATCGCTTTTTTATCTTTCATCTTCGGTGTGTCTGTTGCGCTGGCGGCGGTGCCGTTCGCCGGAGCAGCCGCCCCGCAGCAGCCCGCTGCGCCGGCGGCGAATCAGGGTGTCCCGGAGTCCCCGAATGAGCTGTTTGTGAATGTCGGGAAGTCCGTCGTCGTCGATAGCTCGCTTCCTATTCAGCGTGTGTCGGTAGGTTTTGGCGACGTGGCCGAGGCGACCGCGGTCAGCCCCACCGAGGTTCTCGTGAATGGCAAAACTGCCGGAGAGACGAGCCTCATTATTTGGCAGGAGGGCGGCAGCAAGCTGTTCTTTGACGTCACCGTTCAGCCCAGCCGCTTCCAAGCCGATAACCGGTTGAACGTACTTCGTCGGCAGATCGGCACAGAACTGCCAGGACAAAAGATTCAGGTAAGCATCGAAAACGATCTGGTCTTTCTGCGCGGCACAGCAAAGGATCTGACCAGCGCAAACCGCGCGGTCGAGATCGCGGCCACTATGGGAAAACCGGTGAACTTGCTGTATGTCAACGTGCCCCCGCCCGAAGCGCAGATCCTGCTCAAAGTCCGGTTCGCGAGCGTGGACCGCAACCGCAGCCGCCAATTGGGCATGAATATTTTTAGTTTGGGCGCCACCAATACCATCGGTTCGGCCACGACTCAGCAGTTCTCGCCGCCGTCGATCAGCAGCAGTAGTATTTCGCGCCCCCAGACCAGCGTGAGCGCAACCCTGACGAATGCGCTCAATCTCTTCTTTTTTCGCCCGGATCTGAATCTGGGCGCCACCATTCAAGCTTTGGAAGTGCAGGGTGTGCTGCAAACGCTCGCTGAGCCGAACGTTCTGGCGCAAAACGGACAGCAGGCGAGCTTTTTGGCCGGCGGCGAATTTCCGTATCCCGTCGTGCAAGGCGCCGGAGTCGGCGGGACCAATGCCGTTACCATTCAGTTCCGCGAATTCGGCGTGCGCTTGAATTTTATTCCAACTATTACTCCGCGCGGGACGATCCGGCTCCAAGTGGCTCCCGAAGTGAGCACGCTCGATTTCACGAATGGGTTAATTGTTCAGGGATTCAGCGTTCCCGGCATATCCGTGCGCAACGTCAATACCGAAGTTGAGTTGGGCGAAGGCCAGAGTTTCGCGATCGGCGGGCTTTTGAATAACAGCGAGACACAAACTTTCGAAAAGATTCCATTTATCGGCGATATTCCAATCCTCGGCAAGCTGTTTCAATCGAAGAGCACGAGTAAGTCAAACACCGAACTCATGGTGATTGTCACGCCGGAAATTGTGCGTCCCATTCCCGCGGGACAACCGGTTCCACAGCCGAAGTATCCTCTTCCGTTCTTACCTCCTAACACGGGAACGCCCATGCAGACGCCGGGCCAACAGACCACCGGTCCAGTGCCTGTAACTCCTCCGACGCAGGCCATCCCGGTAGAGACGCTTTTGAAGAGCATGCAACCGGAGAAGCCGCTGGTCGTGCGTTCGTCGGTGGGCGGTGGATCTATGAGCGGTGGGCAATCGAGCTTGCAAGCCGCTCCGGCGCCGGCAAGCACGCCCGCCCCTGGATCGACTCCTCCGTAGAGTTTGTTGAAGGACTCTGACGAATCTCCGTGGGGCGGGCGCAAGCCTGCGCTGGGCGCGAGCCCAGCTAACGGACCGGATTTATTCGACGAAGCTGCAATTCAGGACACTAAGAGCATGCTGTTGGCAGTCCGCAACGAAACACGAGATACGATTCTGGGCCATGCGATCCGGATTGCCGACCGTGCGTCCACAAGACGCAAGGGCCTCTTGGGTCGAAGCAAGCTTGATCCGGGCGAGGGCCTCTGGATTGTCCCTTGCCAGGGCATTCACACCTGGGGAATGAAATTCCCCATCGACGTGCTCTATCTCGATCGCAAGAAGACCGTCCGGAAACTCCGCCGCGCTCTCCGGCCATGGCGCGTCTCTATCTGCTTGTGGGCCCACTCTGTTCTTGAACTTCCCGCAGGAATGTTGGACCGCACGGGAACCGTCAAAGGGGATCGACTGAGCTGGTAGAGGAGCTCGATAATGAAATCAACAACTTAGCCCGGTCCTGCGCCCCGCCCCAAACCCATTCACAACTTAAATCACCTTTAGAATCATCAGCTTACCGGAAATCGTTTGGAACGGTATGCGATACTGGTATCGAAATAAAATTTAGAAAACGCCGGACGAGACGCCGCTCTCCTCCGGCGTTTTTCATTAGGAGCCAACCCAAAATCATGTCCACACCTGCCCAAATCGCCGCCAACCAAGCGAACTCTCAGCATTCCACCGGTCCGAAGACCGAAGAAGGCAAAGCCGCTTCCAGCCTCAACAACTTCCGCCATGGCCTCGCGGGCGTGCAGTTCTCCGTGTTACCCGGAGAGTGCGAAGAAGAATACGACACCCTCGTTGCCGGATTGAAAGCCGAGCATCAGCCGGCGACCATCACCGAATGCATTCTGGTTGAAAAACTCGCTCAGCACTTCTGGCTCAGCCAGCGTGCACAGCGTTATGCGGATATTTCGCTGGACAACGAAAAGCAGTTCTCCCTGTTCCTGCGCTACCAAACGACGAACGACCGCGCTTTCCACAAATGCCTCGATCAGCTCCTAAAACTCAGAGCCGAAAAGAGAAAAGCCGAAATTGGGTTCGAATCGCAAAAACGCCAAGAGGCCGAAGCGGCCGCCAAACAGGAACTGAACCAAGCCAAAGCGCGTCTCGTCAACGCCAAGGCCGCTGACCAGGAATTCGAAACCGAACTGCGCTCCTATATTGAAGCCCCGCTTCCCGGCAACGTGCAAATC
>Ga0070741_10000865_pt1 | contig 100797 bp, 105 predicted proteins | sample Coa_R1_4_FD_66440 | JGI IMG/M metagenome (GOLD analysis project Ga0070741, IMG submission 66440) | Surface soil microbial communities from Centralia Pennsylvania, which are recovering from an underground coalmine fire - Coalmine... | ecosystem: Environmental > Terrestrial > Soil >... | reverse complement strand
CGCCGTTCTGCGTAGCGGCCGGGTCCTGCGCAACGGGAACCCGTGAACCGAGTCAGGGCCGGAAGGCAGCAGCTCTCAGCGGGCCCTCTCGTGTGCCGCAGTCCAGCCTGGCCGCTGCGCAGAACGGCGGTTCACTTTCCTTTCGAGGCGCTTCGGGTTCTCCGAACCCGAAGCGCCTTCGGCGCGAATCGAAAGGAAAGCTCAGGTCCGCGTTAACGACACGGCCGCGTAGAGTCCGAACCGCTTGGCCTACCAATCTCTCTACCGGCGGTACCGGCCGCAGCGGTTCTCGGAGCTGCGCGGGCAGGACCACGTCAGCCGCACGCTGCGAAACGCCGTGCGCGAGAACCGGGTGGCCCACGCCTACCTGCTCAGCGGTCCGCGGGGGACGGGTAAGACGTCGTCGGCCCGCATCTTGGCCAAGGCCCTGAACTGTGCGAAGCCCAACGACGGCGAGCCGTGCGGCGAGTGCGAGTCGTGCGTGGGGGTCACCAACGGCACTTCGCTCGACGTCCATGAGCTCGACGCGGCGTCGAACAACGGGGTCGAGGCCATGCGTGACCTCGTCGGCCGCGCCGCGCTGGGGACGCCCGGACGTTGGAAGGTGTACATCGTCGACGAGGTGCACATGCTGTCGGCGGCCGCGTCCAACGCCCTGCTGAAGACGCTCGAAGAGCCGCCGGGCCACGTCGTCTTCGTGCTGGCGACCACCGACCCTCAGAAGGTGCTGCCCACGATTCGCAGTCGCACGCAGCACTTCGAGTTCCGCCTCCTTCCCGCCGACGTGCTCGCCGAGCATCTGCGTTGGGTCGCGGCCGACGCCGGTCTCGACGTTGCCGACGACGCCATCGACCTCGTCGCCCGTCGTGGCAACGGTTCAGTCCGGGACGCACTCTCCGCCCTCGACCAGGTCGCCGCCGCCGGTGGGATCGACGAGCAGACCGTTCCCGTCGATGAAATCGTCGAAGGCCTGTGCGAACGCGACGCCGGTCGGGCACTGGTCGCCGTCGCCGAGCGCGTGGGCGCCGGACAGGACCCGCGCCAGCTCACGCGCGACATCGTCGAACACCTGCGCAACACGTTCCTCGCCACGATGGCGCCCAATCTGGCCGGGCTTCCCGATGAGGAGATCAATCGGCTCGGCGACCAGGCCCGCCGCCTGGGCGCACCGGCGACGGTGCGGGCGATGGAGACCCTCGGCGAGGCCCTCATCGACATGCGCGAGTCCCCCGACCCGCGCGTCACTCTCGAGGTGGCACTCGTTCGTCTGTGCCGGCCCGACGCCGACACCTCGCCCGCTTCCCTGGTCGAACGCATCGAGCGCTTGGAGCGGGCGGCCAGCGCCGGGACTCAAGCGCCGGCGATCGCGGAAGCCCGCAAGGCCGTCCGAACGCCGCCGCCCCCACCACCCGCGCCGGCGAAGCCGGTGAAGAAGGGCTCGAACCCGGGCCCGCCGCCGCCTCCTCCGGACGCGCCCGCCGCGACCAAGGCCAAGCCGGCCGCCGCCAAGGGTGAGGGCAACCTCCCGACCCGTGACGAGCTCACGCTCGCATGGGGCGACCGCGTCCTCGACAACCTGCCGCCCAAGGCCAAGGCCCTCTACAAGTCGGGCCGATTCACCGAGGTCGACGGCAGCGCCGCCTTGTACGCCCTGCCCAACAAGGTGCACATGCAGCGGTGCGAGAAGGTGCGACCCGACGTCGAGAACGCCCTCGAAGCGGAGTTCGGTCGCCGCGTGCCCCTGCGCCTGATTGTCGACGAGGTCTCGGCCGCGCCGCCGCCGGAGCCTGTCGAGGAGGACGTCACCATCGACGTCGAAGAGCTCCGAGATGCCACGCCCGCGGCAGTAGCCTCGCCCATCGACCACGTGATGCAGGCGTTCGAAGGCGCCCAGGTAGTTGAAGAGTGAAACGCGTCGAAGAATGAGACGCGTGGAGGAGTAAACGTCAATGCCGAAGCAGCCCAACATGAACGACCTGATGAAGCAGGCCCAGAAGATGCAGGAGCAGCTCATGGAGGCCCAGGCGGCGGCCGCCGAACAGGTCATCGAGGGCCAGGCCGGCGGCGGCGTCGTCAAGATCACGGTTACCGGCGGCATGGAGTTCCAGTCGGTGCACATCGACCCCGACGCCGTCGACCCTGAAGACGTCGCCATGCTCGAGGACCTCGTGCTGGCCGCCATCCACGACGCCGTGGCCAAGGTCAACGAGCTCTCCCAGCAGGCCATGGGCGGCCTCGACCTGGGCGGCCTCGGCGGCCTCCTCGGGTAACCACCTCAGTTGTACGCCGGCCCCGTCCAGGACCTGATCGATCAACTCGGCCGTCTGCCGGGCGTGGGCCCCAAGTCGGCCCAGCGCATCGCCTTCTACCTGCTGAAGCTGCCCAAGGAGGACGCCGAGCGCCTGGCTGACGCCATCGTCGAGGTCAAAGCCAAGATCTCGTTCTGCCGCCGGTGCTGGAACGTGGCCGAGGGCGAGCTGTGCGAGATGTGTCGCGACGAACGGCGCGACCCCACGATCGTCTGCGTCGTCGAGGAGCCGCGCGACATCGTCGCTGTCGAGAAGACCCAGGAGTTCCACGGCCTGTACCACGTGCTGCAGGGAGCGATCAGCCCCATCGAAGGCATCGGCCCCGAGCAGCTGCGCGTGAAGGAGCTGCTCACGCGCGTCGACACCGAGGGCATCAAAGAGATCATCCTCTGCACCAACCCCAACCTCGAGGGTGAGGCCACCGCCATGTACCTGGCGCGCCTCCTCAAGCCGCTCGGCCTCACGGTGACGCGCATCGCCAGCGGCCTCCCCGTCGGGGGCGACCTCGAGTATGCGGACGAACTGACCCTCGGCCGCGCCCTGGAGGGCCGCCGAGAAGTAGAGGCCTGAGCCCTAGAGCGTCTGCACGAGGGCGGCGTCGCCCTGGCCGCCGCCGCCGCACAGGGCAGCAGCGCCGAGACCGCCACCGCGGCGGCGCAGCTCGTGGATGAGGTGCAGCACGATGCGGTTGCCCGACATGCCGATGGGGTGACCCAGAGCAATCGCCCCGCCGTTGACGTTGGTGACCTCGTCGGTGATGCCGAGGTCGTCCATCGACGCGATGCCGACAGCAGCGAACGCCTCGTTGAGCTCGAAGAGACTGACGTCGGAGACCTGCTTGCCGACCTTGTCGAGCGCGGCCTTGATCGCACGCGACGGCTGGTGCAGCAGCGACGGGTCAGGACCGGCGACCTGGCCGTAGGAGATCAGCTCGGCCAGCGGGGTCACGCCATGCTTCGAAGCCGCGTCCTTGGACATCATCACGATGGCGGCGCCGCCGTCGGAGATCTGCGAGGCGTTGCCGGCCGTGATCGTGCCGTCGGGCTCGAAGGCGGGCTTCAGGTTGCCCAGCGTGTCGGCAGTGGTGCCGGGCCGCACGCCCTCGTCGGTCTCGAACAGGATCGGGTCGCCCTTCCGCTGCGGGATCGACACGGGGACGATCTCGTCGTCGAAACGCCCGTCCTTGGCGGCGGCGGCTGCGCGCTCGTGCGACGTGGCCGCGAACTCGTCCTGCTTGTCGCGGGCGATGCCCTTGGCCTTGCTGTACTTCTCCGTGCCGGTGCCCATGGCGCACACGTCGAAGGCGCAGAAGAGGCCGTCGTACTGCATGGCGTCGACGACGGTCTTGTCGCCGATGCGGTAGCCGGCGCGGGCCTCGGGCAGCAGGTACGGCGCACGGGTCATCGACTCCATGCCGCCGGCGATGACGATGTCGGCGTCGCCGTTCTGAATCATCTGGTCAGCGAGGTACAGCGTGTTCAGCCCCGACAGGCAGACCTTGTTCACGGTGGTCGCCGGCGTGGTCATCGGGATCCCCGCCTTCACCGCCGCCTGGCGGGCCGTGATCTGGCCCTGCCCGGCCTGCAGCACGTGACCCATGAAGACGTAGTCGACGTCCTCGGGCTTGAGCCCGGCCCGCTCGAGGGCAGCCTTGATGGCCAGCCCACCCAGCTCCATGGCGCTGAACGAGGCGAGCGTCCCCGACAGCTTGCCGATCGGCGTACGGGCACCGGAGACGATGACGGAACCGGGCATTACTGACCTCCAAGACGGCGACTGTGAAGCGAGTCTAGGTGGCCCACTACTTTGACCACCTATGCCGCGAACAGTCCGTGCCTATGCCATCACCTCCGACGCCGTTGCCCGCGAGCGCGAGCGGGTCGGCGGCGACCCGGAGAACATGGACATCTCCAAGGTCATCGAGCTCGACAAGCTCGAGCTTCCCGACGTCGGTCCCAACGACGTTCACATCCGGATCCTCGCTGCGTCCGCCGAGCACAACATCACCCATGCGGCGACGGCCGACACGGTGAACATCGCCGAGGCCCGCGGCGGCCGCATCTTCCCCGGTAACTCCGCGACCGGCGAGGTCATCGACGTCGGCGATCGCGTCACCGACTTCAAGGCCGGCGACATCGTCATCACCCACTGCAACGGCGAACCGGATGAGTTCGGCTACCCGAAGCGCATCTGGGCCTATGACCAGCCGGAGTCGATCGGCTGGTATGCGGAGGAGTCCGTGGTGGGCGACTGGCAGCTCATCAAGGCTCCCCTCGACAGCGGCCTCAACCTGTGGGAGATCGCGGCCCTGCCGCTGCGCGCGCCGACCGCCTACCACATGTGGCGGCGGGCGCTCGGTATGTACCGGCTGAAGGTGCCGGTCGAGCGCCAGGCGGTTCTCAACGTGCTCGGCTTCGGCGGCGGCGTCTCGGAACTCTTTCTGCAGCTGGCCAAGTCCGAGGGCCACAACGCCTACTTCTGCTCCGGCAGCCCCGAGCGGCGGGAGGCGCTCGAGAAGTTCGGCATCGTCGGCATCGACCAGAAGCAGTTCAATCGCTTCGCCGGCAAGGACGACGTCAAGGCCTTCCGCAAGCACGTGACGCAACTGACCGGCGGCGTCGACATGCACATCGTCTGCGACATGCTGCGCGGTCCTGTGTTCCCCGCGGGTCTGGCCGTGGCGGCGCGCGAGGGCGTCAACACGAGCGCTGGATGGCAGCTCAGTCAGGTCGTCGAATACAACTCGACGCTGATGTCGGTGAAGCAGGTGACGCTCGACCACACCCACTACGAGACCGTCTTCGGCTGCCACGCCGCTACCGAGCTGTACGGCAAGGTCTTCAAGCCGACCGTGCACAAAGAGATCTACGCGTTCGAAGACGTGCCGCGCGCCTTCCACGAGATGTACCAGAACACGCAGACGGGCATTCCCATCTTCCGAATCGCCGAGGACATGCCCGAGTCGGTGAAGGGCCTCATCTGATGGGCGCCGGTCACGATCACACCCACGCCTCTCACACTGATACTGCTTCCAGCGGCAAGCTCACCGAGCTCGACCACGTCGGTATCGCCGTGCGCGACCTCGACGCCGTCGTCGAGTGGTACCAGAAGATGTTCGGCGCCACCGTCGCCCACCGCGAGCGCATTGAAAGCGACGGCGTGGACGAGGCGCTCATCAAGGTCGCCGACTCGTACATCCAGCTGCTGACGCCATTCCGGGACGACTCGCCGCTGGCCAAGTACATGGAGAAGAACGGCGAGGGCATCCACCACGTGGGCTACCGCGTCGACAGCACGGAAGAGGTGCTCGAGGACGTCAAGGCCCAGGGGGCGCGCGTCGTCGACGAGCATCCCCGCACCGGGAGCCGCGGCACGACCGTCGCCTTCCTCCATCCGAAGACGGCCTTCGGCACGCTGATCGAGCTGGTGCAGGAATAGAAGGAACAGACGAGGACGACGACCTCGAAGTCCGCCGGGTACAGCCGTACCAGGCGGTCCGGCGGTACGTCTGCCCGGGCTGCAACCAGCCGATCGAACCAGGCATCGGGCACACGGTTGTCGTGCCCAAGGACGCGCCCGACCTACGCCGACACTGGCACCACGCCTGCTGGCTGCACCGCCACCGGCGCCGCCCCGGCCGCGGCTAGCTGTCAGGCCGAGGTCAGCGCCCGCTTACCGAGATGGGCCCAGGCGGCCAGGTCGGGAGACGCCAACGCCGCCACCCGGGCCTCGTAACGCTCGACGTCCTCGGGACCGATGAATTCGCGCCACTGACCACTTCCGCCGACATGGAAGAAGCGGTTCGTGTCATTCCAGAACCCGTCGGTCTTGACCTCGGGGGCGAGCTGCTCGGCCCGGTTGCGCATGTTGTCGAACGTCGCCGCCTTCACCAGCTCCGGCACACGCCCCTCGTCGAGGTCGACGTCGAGGGCGGCCGCCAGCCGGCGGAACTCTCCTTCCAGATCCGCCTTCATGTCGGTGTAGTGGAACATCGCGATGTTGGGCTCGTGCCTGACGTCCCAGAAGGTTCCCACGTGCTCGAGCATGGCCCTGAGGGTCGAGGCGCCCCCGCCGGGCGGCGCGTCGTCCTCGACCCACTGCCAGAAGCGCTGCCCCGGATCGGCCGCCGGGATCGTCGGCCCGTCGGGCATGATCCCGGCCAGGTCATCAAGACCGACCGCCGCGGCTCGGGCGCCGATGAAGACCTCGAGATTGAGGTTCCCCATGTGGTTGTCCCACGACACGGCCACATCTCGAGGGTCGCGGCCCACGCAGATGTACGTGACCCGCTCGTCGTACGGGAGGCCGTCGAGCGGCGTGTGGGTCTTGATGAACCGGCGGTGCTCCATCGCCTCGAGGGCGGCGACGACCTCGTCGCGCGGCGCCGTCTGCATGTCGAGCCACGGGGACAGCTCGGTGAGGCGACCCGGGAGCTCGGACGTCTGGAAGATGAGCAGCGCGCAGAACATCTGCATCCACGTGGTTCCGCATTTGGCCGGAGTCGAGATCACGATGTCGTCGTCGCGGAACTGAAAGCCCTCCCACCGACCGCTGTCCGCAACCATTGACCGATACCGACGCTGTGGAGCCCGCATCCCCATCACCCCCGGGGCTCAGTCTGTCAGGCTGACCGGCGTGAATGTCGACCTCATCGACGGGACGTACGAGCTCTTCCGGCACCACTACGGCCTGCCGTCGGCCGTACGCGAGGCCGGATCCCGCACCGCCGCAACCCGCGGCGTGCTCACGACCGTCGTCGTCATGCTCGAGCAAGGGGCGACCCACGTCGGCGTGGCCACCGATCACGTCATCGAGTCCTTCCGCAACGAGATGTGGCCCGGCTACAAGTCGAGCCTGGGCATGCCCGAGGACCTGCTGGCCCAGTTCACGCTTCTCGAAGACGGCCTCCGCGCCGCGGGCATCACTGTCTGGGCGATGGTCGAACAAGAGGCCGACGACGGGCTCGCCGCGGCGGCAAAGATGGCCCATGCCGACCGCAAGGTCGACCAGGTCCGTATCCACACCGTCGACAAGGACCTGGCGCAGTGCGTGGAGGGCAACCGCGTGGTGCAGGTGAACGTCCGCAAGAAGCTGGTGCTCGACGAAGCCGCCGTACGCGAGAAGTACGGCGTGTTACCGGCTTCGATCCCGGACTGGCTAGGCCTCGTCGGCGACAGTGCGGACGGATACCCGGGCCTTCCCGGCTGGGGCGCGAAGTCGACCGCCGCGGTGCTGCGCCGGTACGAGCACATCGAGAACGTGCCCGCTCGCGGCGAGCGCTGGGACGTGCACGTCTCGGGGGCCAAGCGGCTGGCGGCCGTCCTGGCCGAGCGCATGGAGGAGGCGTTGCTGTTCCGGGACCTGGCGACGCTGCGGACCGACACCGACGTCGGCACCGTCGACGCCATGCGATGGCGCGGGCCGACGTCCGACCTGCCGGCGATCTGCGAGCAGATCAATGCCGACGGCCTGCTGCGTCGCTACGAGGCCGTTGCCGAGAAGCTCTGAGCTACTTCTTCCAACAGGCGGCCGACGCCGCCCAGTCGGCGGTTCCGTTCCGGCGGTAGAGCTCGGCGGCGACCGCGTCCTGTTGCTCGGGGGTGGCGTCCGAGGCGTGCTGGAGGCCGTAGCGCCCGGCCCACGTGCCGTCGGTGATCTGGTACGCGCCGCTCGCCGTGCTCTGCGGGTTCCTCGCCTTGTAGTCGGCGGGCGCATCGGGGCGGCCGTGGCTCTCACAACCCCGGATGCGAACCGACCAGTACGCCCAGCCGGAGTCCACCGCCTGCGGACGTTTCTCCCGTGGCCGCGCCGACGGGCGGGCCGCTTTCACAGGCGCCACCTGCACCTCCACCGGCGCCGACGCGTCGGCGACCACAACCGGTCCCGACGCAGGTCCGTTAGTGGCGGCGAGCGCAAGCGGCCCGCCGACGGAGGCTGGGCGGTGGTGGACAGCCGCGACGGCGAGGGCGGCGGCCAGCGACGCGGCGACCGACGCCGCGGCCAGGCGTTGGACGCGCGGCGACGCCGAGAACCAAGCCCCCGCCCCTCGGGCGCGGGCGAATCCCACCGCTTCCTCCGCCACCTCTCGGGTTCTATCAGCGGCCGATCCGCGAGCGGGGGATGACACAAATGGCCCGCGTCAACCCGTCACATATGTGCCGCGCTCGCACCTTGCGGTACATGGGGCGTTGGAGCCATACCAATCATTGACCCAGAGCCAACGCCCGGTTGCGCGAGACGAGCCCGGCCTTGGCGGGGCTCGCCTCGCGTAGGGGCTCCCCCGGTAGCCTCGCCCCCGATGGCCGACCACCCCATGCAGGAGCGGCTCGAAGAGCTGGCCAAGCGCAAGGAACAGGCGTTGCACGCGGGTTCCGAGCGGGCCGTCGAGCGGCAGCACTCGAAGGGCAAGATGACCGCCCGCGAGCGCATCGAATATCTCCTCGACGAAGGCTCATTCGTCGAGCTCGACCAGCTGGCTCGCTCACGCTCAGCCGGGGTCGACGAGCGGCCCTATACCGACGGCGTCATCACCGGGTGGGGCACCGTCGACGGCCGCAAGGTCTGTGTGTTCTCCCAGGACTTCACCGTGTTCGGCGGTTCGCTGGGCGAGGTCTTCGCCGAAAAGGTGCACAAGGTCATGGACCTGGCCAGTTCGGTCGGCGTGCCCTTCATCGGCCTCAACGACGGCGCCGGCGCCCGCATCCAGGAGGGCGTCGTCTCCCTGGCCATGTACGGCGGCATCTTCCACCGCAACGTCAAGGCGTCGGGCGTGATCCCCCAGATCAGCGTCATCCTCGGCCCCTGCGCCGGGGGCGCGGTGTACAGCCCGGCGATGACCGACTTCATCTACATGGTGCGCGAGACGTCGCACATGTTCATCACCGGCCCCGACGTGGTGAAGACCGTCACCGGCGAGGACGTCACCCTCGAGGAGCTCGGCGGCGCCATGAGCCACGCGACCAAGTCGGGTGTCGCCACCTTTGTGGCTCCCGACGAGAAGGCCTGCCTCGACGAGGTCCGCTACCTGCTCTCGTTCCTGCCGGCGAACAACCTCGAGGAGCCGCCGAGGTTCCAGCCTGCCGACGACCCGCAGCGCAAGACGCCTGAGGCGGGTGAATTGCTGCCCGCCAGCCCGAATCTGCCGTACGACATGAAGAAGGTCATCACCTCCGTCGTCGACGACGGCGAGTTCTACGAGTACTTCCCGCACTGGGCCATGAACCTCGTCTGCGGGTTCGCTCGTCTCGACGGTCATCCCGTCGGCATCGTCGGCAACCAGCCCCAGGTGCTGGCCGGCGTGCTCGACATCGACTCGTCCGAGAAGGGCGGGCGCTTCGTGCGCACGTGCGACGCCTTCAACATCCCGCTCGTCACCTTCGTCGACGTCCCCGGGTTCCTGCCGGGGACCGATCAGGAGTACGGCGGCATCATCCGCCACGGCGCCAAGCTGCTCTACGCCTATTGCGAGTCCACCGTGCCGCGGGTCCAGATCATCACCCGCAAGGCCTACGGCGGCGCCTACGTCGTCATGAACTCCAAATCCATCGGCGCCGATCTGGCCTTCGCCTGGCCGTCGGCGGAGCTGGCCGTCATGGGCCCGCAGGGCGCCGTCGACATCATCTATCGCCGCGAAGTCGCCGATGCCGACGATCCGGAGATGAAGCGGGCCGAGCTGGTCGAGGAGTACATCGAGCGCTTCGCCAACCCGTTCGTGGCGGCCGAGCGCGGCTACATCGACGACGTCATCGATCCCGCTGACACACGTGGCGTGCTGATCCGCAGCCTCGAGCTGCTGCGCTCCAAGCGCGAAGAGCTACCGAAGCGCAAGCATGGCAACGTTCCTCTTTAACTGCGGTGTCCCCCTCTAGCGAAGAGATGGCGGCCATCGTCGCCGCCGTCGAGCTGGTGTGGCCCAAGCCGGTCGTCGTCGTGCCGCAGTCTTCGCGGCCGAGCCCGTGGCGATGGTCGGGTCGGTGGTGGGGGCCGCGCGACGCTGTGGCGGCCCGACAGCGACCCTGGCGGTAAAACAGTGTCGTGGCGATAGAAGCACCCGTCCTCGAAGTCACCACCGTCGCCGACGACGAGGCCGTTGTCTTCGAGGGCGCCAGCCGGCGGCGATACGACGACTTGTCGCCCGACACCGAGTACGAATTCGACGGCGTGTCGTTCCGCACCCTTCCCCGCCCCGCTGGTGAGCGCCTGGCCACGCTGGCCACTGTCAACGACGTGCACTTCGGCGAGCTCGAGTGTGGTGTGCTCGAGGGCCTCGAACTGGGCCCGATCCTGCAATCAGAGCCCGGAGAGGCGCCGTATCCGGAGACGATGAACCGGGGCGCCATCGCCGAGATCCAGGATCTCGGACCGGACGCCGTGGTCGTCAAAGGCGACCTGACGACGCACGGCACCGTCGACGAGTACAAGGCCTTCCTCGACGCCTACGACTCCACCTTCGGCGACCGTCTGCACCACGTGCGTGGCAACCACGACGCCTCCACGGGAGAGACGTTCGCATCGGACGCGCCTCTGGAGGTCGAGCTCCCCGGCATCCGTCTCGCCATCCTCGACACGGTGATCCCCGAGCACCACACCGGACAGGTCACGGCCGAGCAGCTGGAGTGGCTCGACGAACTGGGCGCCCGCAGCGACCGGCCGGTGCTCGTATTCGGCCACCACCACGTGTGGAGTCCCCTGTCGACGAGCCGTGAAGAGACGTACTTCGGCATCAACCCCGACGACTCCGAGAAGCTGATCGACGTCGTCGCCCGCCGTCCCGCGCTCGTCGGGTACTTCGCCGGTCACACGCACCGCAACCGCGTGCGCCGCTTCCCCTCGACAGGCGACGCACCCTGGGTCGAGGTGGCGTGCGTCAAGGACTTCCCGGGCGCGTGGGCCGAGTACCGCGTCTTCGAAGGCGGTGTCCTGCAAGTGCACCGCCGCATCTCCACCCCCGACGCCCTCGAGTGGACCGAGCGCACCCGCGCCATGTTCGGCGGCCTCTACCCCAGCTACTCGTTCGGCGAGCTCGGGGACCGCTGCTTCCCGATCTGGCCCCGCTCTTAAACCCGTTCTTGCGCTGGATAAGGCCCTCACAGGGCCCTATCCACCCCGAGAACGGAGTCGGGGCTAGTCGGCGGAGGCGACTTCGACGCGGCTGCTGCCGGACGCCCGGGCTGATTCGAGGGCGCCGCGGGCTCGTTGGAGGACGTCGTCGGCCTCGAGGGCATGCGTGGGGTAGGCGGCGACGCCTGCGGCCAGGCGCACAAGGGCATCGCGCTGGCGGACGAGAGCGGTACGGAGCCGCTCGGCGGCCCACACGCCACCGGCCTCGGACGTGTCCTCGAGGATGACGCCGAAGCTCGCCGCGCCCAAGCGGCAGACGGTGTCGGACTCGCGGAGCGTGTCGCGCAGGATGTCAGCGAAGGCGATGATCACGTCGTGGCGGCCCTGTTCGTTGGTGCCGTCGGCGTCGATCGTCAACAGGAGGAGGGCGACCGGTTGCAGCTGGCGGCGAGCGGCCGCGATGCGGTGCTCGAGGGCGGTTTCGAAGTAGTGCTCGCCGAGTAGCCCGGTCTCGGGATCGCGCACGGCTCCGGCGGCAACCGCCTCGGCCGGTTCGTTGAGCACGGCCGTCGACTCGAACGCCTCACGCTCGGCCAGCAACGCGTCTTCCAGCTGCAGGATCTGGCGCTGCAGATGCTGGGCGTCCTTGTCGTGATCGCGCAGGCGATGGGCGACGACCAGGCACATGGCGCCCGAGGCCAGCGCGCACGCGGCGGCCAGTGCTCCCAACAGCCCTGACCCGACGCTGACCGCGGTGGCTCCCAGAGCCAACCCGGCCGCGCCGGACAGCAGCCCAAGCAACGCTCGCCGGTCCATCCCCCTGACCATCGGCCATCGTGGCCGCCGAATCAAGCCGAAATCGCTACGCAGAGCGGTGGGACTCGGCCAGGGCGGCGATCTCCTCCATCATTCGCGTGATCTGGAAGTCCTTCGGTGTGTACACGGCGGCCACGCCGAGACTCTCGAGCTTGGCCTGGTCCTCGGCGGGGATGATCCCGCCGACAACGACCGGTGCGTCAACTCCCTGCTCACCGAGCAGGCGCAGGATCTCGGGCACGAGCTCGAGGTGGCTGCCCGACAGGATCGAGATGCCGATGACGTCCACGTCCTCGTCCCGGGCCGCGGCAGCGATCTGCTCGGGCGTCAGACGGATGCCCTGGTAGACGACCTCCATCCCGGCGTCGCGGGCCGCGACGGCGACCTGTTCGGCGCCGTTGGAGTGCCCATCGAGGCCGGGCTTGGCGACCAGCAGACGAGGAGGGCCACCGGGCAACGACTGGAGGCGCTCGGCGAGAACGGCCAGCCCGCCCTTGCGGCGCCCCGCGGCGGCGCCGACGCCGGTGGGGGCGCGGTATTCGCCGAAGACCTCGCGCAACGCGCCCGCCCACTCGCCGGTGGTGCCTCCCGCGTGCGCGAGCTCGATGGTGGCGGGCATGACGCTCTCGTCGGACGAGGCCGCCGCCCGGAGATGGCCGAGGGCCCGCTGCACGGCGTCGTTGTCGCGGGACGCGCGCCACGCCTGCACGTCGTCCTTCATCTCGGCCTCGACGGCCGGGTCGACCCGCAGGATGATCTCCTCGCCGCCAAGGGGTGACTCGGCGGTCTCCGGGAACACGTTGACGCCGATGACCTTGAGGTCGCCCTCCTCGATCCGCCGTGTGCGCTCGGTCTCCGACCGCACGAGGCGGCCCTTGATCTCGTCGATGGCCTCGAATGCGCCACCGAGGGCGAGCACGTCGTCCAGCTCGGCCTGCGCCGCCTCCGCCAGCTCGTCGGTGCGAGCCTCGATGACCTTGGAGCCTTCGAAGATGTCGTCGTACTCGAGGAGGTCGGTCTCGAAGGCGAGCACCTGCTGGATGCGCAGCGACCACTGCTGGTCCCACGGCCTCGGCAGGCCCAGCGCCTCGTTCCACGCCGGCAGCTGGATGGCACGGGCGCGCGCGTTCTTTGACAGGCTCACGCCGAGCGTCTCCAACACGATGCGCTGAATGTTGTTCTCGGGTTGCGCTTCGGTGAGACCAAGAGAGTTCACCTGCACGCCGTAGCGGAAACGGCGCAGCTTGGGATCGGTGACGCCGTAGCGTTCGGCACAAATCCGATCCCACATCTTGGTGAAGGCCCGCATCTTGCAGGTCTCTTCGATGAACCGGATGCCGGCATTGCAGAAGAACGAGATGCGCCCGACGACCTGCGCGAAGGCGTCGGCGTCGACCTGTCCGGACTCGCGCACGGCGTCGAGTACGCCGATCGCCGTCGCCAGCGCGTATGCCAGCTCCTGCACGGGCGTGGCCCCGGCCTCCTGCAGGTGGTAGCTGCAGACGTTGATCGGGTTCCACTTCGGCGCGTTGACGACCGTCCAGGCGATCATGTCGACGATCAGGCGCCGGCTGGGCTCGGGCGGGAAGATGTACGTCCCGCGAGACAGGTACTCCTTGACGATGTCGTTCTGGGTGGTGCCCGCCAGCACGCGCGTGTCGACGCCCTGCTCTTCAGCGTGGGCGACGTAGAGGCCCAGCAACCAGGCCGCGGTGGCGTTGATCGTCATCGAGGTGTTCATCTCGCCGACGGGAATGCCGTCCATCAACTGACGCATGTGACCCAGGTGGGCGACGGGAACGCCGACCTTGCCCACCTCGCCCTTGGCCTCGGGGGAGTCGGGGTCGTACCCGGTCTGCGTCGGCAGGTCGAACGCGATCGACAGGCCGGTCTGACCCTTGGCCAGATTGGTGCGGTACAGCTCGTTGGACGCGCGCGCCGAGGAGTGCCCCGAGTACGTGCGCATCACCCAGGGCTTGTCGGGCATGGCCCTACTCCTTACTTCGCGTGGCCCTACTTCTTCGAGTAATCGTAGAAGCCCCTACCCGACTTTCGACCCAGCTGCTCGGCCGCGACCATGCGCTTCAGCAGCGGCACGGGTGCGTAGTTGGGATCGCGGAACTCGGCGTACAGGGCCTCGATGATGGCCAGCGAGGTGTCGAGGCCGACGAGGTCGAGCAGCGCCAGAGGGCCCATCGGGAAGTTGCAGCCGCCCTTCATGGCCTCGTCGATGTCCTCGCGCGTGGCCACGCCGTTCTCCAGCAGACGCACGGCGTTGTTGAGGTACGGGAACAGCAGGGCGTTGACGATGAAGCCGGCCTGGTCCTTGACCTGCACCGGCGCCTTGCCGCATGCCTCCGCGAAGGCCGTCGCCTCGGCGATCGTCTCGTCGTCGGCGGTCAGCGGGCGCACGATCTCGACGAGAGACATCATCGGCGCCGGGTTGAAGAAGTGGACGCCACACACCTTGTTGGGCCGTCCCGTCTCCATCGCCATCTCGATGACCGGCAGCGTCGACGTGTTGGTGGCGAGGATCGTGGCCTCACCGCAGATGCGATCGAGCTCGTTGAAGAGCTCCTTCTTGGTCGCCAGGTCTTCGACGACGGACTCGAGGACGAGGTCGCACGCCGCGAGCTCGTTGAGGTCAGACGTCGCTGTCACGCGCTGCAAAGCGCCGTCGCGATCCTCCTCGGAGAGCCGCCCCTTCTCGACCTGCTTGTTGAGGGACTTCTCGAGACCGGCGACGGTCTTGTCCGCCGTCTCCTGCTTCCGGGACCGCAGCACCACCTCGATGCCGGCCTTGGCCGCCACCTCGGCGACGCCCGACCCCATGATCCCCGACCCGACGATGCCCACCCGCTTCACAGTCATGGGGCCGGAGGTTACCCAGCGGTAGCGTCAGCGAGCTAATGAGCGAGCGGAGCGAGCGAATCAATAAGCAGGGGCAGTTGCCGCGAAGCGGGACGCTCGCTTTGGTCGGCGGCAACGAGTGGCAGGAGAAGTGCACGTTCGACCGCGGCCTGCTCGAGGCCAGCGGCGGCAAGGAAGTGCTCGTTGTGCCGACGGCCGCCGCCTATGAGCATCCCGACCGCGCCGTCGATCACGCCCGCCAGTGGTTCGAGTCGATGGGCGGCACCGTGCGCGGCCTTGACGTCCTGCGCCGCCACGACGCCGAAGACGAGGCCAACGCCGCGGCCGTGCGCTCGGCTCGGTTCGTCTATCTCTCGGGCGGATCTCCCATGCACCTGCGGTCGGTGCTCAAGGACTCACCGGTGTGGGACGCGCTGGTCGAGGCGTGGGACGGCGGCGCCGTGCTCGCCGGCGCGTCGGCCGGGGCCATGGTGCTGTGCGATCCGATGGTCGACCCCCGGGGCGGCGCCTTCACCCTCGGGCTCGGCCTCGTCGAACAGGTGGCGCTGATCCCCCACCACGAAGAATGGGACGAGGACCAGGCGCGCCGCACGATCGAGCTCGCGCCCGCCGGCCTGCCCGTCGTCGGCATCGACACCCAGACCGCTCTCATCCGCGACGCCGACGGCTCGTGGCGAACGGAAGGCGCCGGCCGCGTCGTCGTGTTCGTCGACGGCAAAGAAGCCGACCTGAGAGTGCTCCCCTAGCTCTCCTGGATGGTCACCGAGGTCATGCTGACCGGTGACTTGGGTTCGCCGTTCGGGGCGTTGGGGTCGCCGAGGGCGCCGATCTTGTTGACGACGTCCATGCCACCTGTGACCTGACCGAACAGCGAGTAGTTCGGCGGCAGTTGCACACCCTGCTGGCCGATGATGATGAAGAACTGGCTTCCGTTGGTGTTCGGCCCCGAGTTGGCCATGGCCAGCGACCCGAGCTTGTACTGGCCCGCCTGCGGCAGTTCGTCGGCGAAGCTGTAGCCGGGACCGCCCTGACCGTTCCCTTGCGGGTCGCCACCCTGGATGACGAAGTCGGGGACGATGCGGTGGAAGCTGAGCCCGTCGTAGAAGTGATAGCGAGCGAGGACGACGAAGTTGTTCGCCGTCTTGGGCGCTGTCTTCGCGTCGAGGGCGATCGTGATTGGCCCGCCCTGCGTCGTCTGCATGGTCGCGGTGTACGTCTTGTTCGGGTCGATGCACATCGGCGGCGGCTTGGCGAACGACGTCGTGCGCGGTGACGATCCGTCGGCCTTCGGGCACGGCGTGTCACCGCTGACCGAGGCTCCCGCCTTCGCGGTGGCGGCCGTCGTCGACGAGCCCGTGCTGGCGACCTTGCTCGACGAGCCTCCGCCGCTGAACAGGCCGGTCACTCCGGCGATCAGGGCGGCGATGGCGATGACCACGACGATGACCACACCCGTCCGTCGTCTGGACTGCTGGCGCCGCGCCGCCGCGGCCGCCTGCTGTTGCGCCTGGCGGCCGGCCTTCTTCCGTTGCCTCTTGTTCGTCGCCATTGGCTGAGAACGGTATCCGGTACCGTGACCACGACCGCAGTCGCCTCGAGGAACACAGTTAGTTGACAGAAGCACAGTGAGCCTCGTCGTTCAGAAGTTCGGCGGCACTTCCGTTGCCGACCCCGACCGCATCCGAGCAGTCGCCGACCACGTGGCGCGCACGCGCCGCGACGGTCAGGACGTGGTCGTCGTCGTAAGTGCGATGGGCAAGACCACCGACGAGCTCATCCGTCTGGCCAACGACGTGGTCGCCGAGCCCGAGGGGCGCGAGATGGACATGCTGCTCACCGCGGGCGAGCGCATTTCGATGGCCCTGCTGTGCATGGCGATCGAAAGCCGCGGTGTGCCGGCGGCGTCGTTCACCGGCAGTCAGGCCGGCATCGTCACCGACACAACGCACGGCAAGGCAAGGATCCTCGAGGTCCGAGGCGACCGCCTGCGCGAGGCTCTGGCCGCCGGGCGCGTCGCCGTCGTCGCCGGTTTCCAGGGCGTCTCCACTGAGCGCGACGTCACCACGCTCGGCCGCGGCGGTTCGGACACCACCGCAGTGGCGTTGGCCGCGGTGCTCAAGGCCGACGTCTGCGAGATCTACACCGACGTGGCCGGCGTCTACACGGCCGACCCCCGCGTCGTGCCCAACGCCCGCCGCCTTCCGTCGATCTCCTACGAGGAGATGCAGGAGATGGCGGCGACCGGTGGGAGAGTGCTGGCGCTGCGGTCGGTGGAGTTCGCCCGCAACCACGGCGTCGTGCTGCACGTGCGTTCCAGCTTCACGTGGGAGCCAGGGACGTGGGTCAACGAGGAGGGATCATTGGAGCAGGCCATCGTCTCGGGCGTCACCCACGACACCTCTGAGGCCAAGATCACCGTCGCCGAGGTCCCGGACCAGCCCGGCATCGCCGCGCGCCTGTTCGGCGCCCTGGCCGACGACGAGGTCAACGTCGACATGATCGTGCAGAACACGTCGACAGGCGGAGCGACCGACATCTCGTTCACTGCGCCCAGGTCCGATCTCGCCGCCGCCATCCGCGTCTGCGAAACGCTGGCTCCTGAGATCGGCGCCAAGAGCGTCAGCCATGACGCCGAGATCGGCCGGGTCAGCATCGTCGGCGCCGGGATGAAGACCCATCCGGGCGTGGCCGCCCGCATGTTCACGGTGCTGGCCGACGAAGGCGTGAACATCGAGATGATCTCGACGTCGTCGATCCGCATCAGCTGCGTCGTGCGAGCCCGAGACGTCGAGCGCGCCGTCCAGGCCCTGCACGCCGCCTTCGAGCTCGACCGTTCGCCTACGTAGCAATTTGCGTTACTGAGCCACAGGTACTCTTACAACGTGGACGTAGGCATTGTCGGCGCGACCGGACAGGTCGGGGGAGTCATGCGGTCGGTGCTCGCCGAGCGCGGCTTCCCGGTGACGCGCGTCCGCTACTTCGCGTCCGAACGCTCGGCCGGCCGCCATCTGCCGTGGGCGGGCGAGCACATCGAGGTCGAGGACGCCGAGAAGGCTGACTACCGCGGACTGGCCGTCGCGCTCTTCTCCGCAGGCGGGGCAGCGTCGAAGCGCCTGGCGCCGCGTGTCGCCGAGGCCGGCGCCATCGTCGTCGACAACTCCTCGGCGTGGCGCATGGACCCCGAGGTCCCGCTCGTCGTCCCGGAGGTCAACGCCGCGGCCCTCGACTCCACGCCGAAGGGCATCGTGGCCAACCCCAACTGCACAACGATGGTCGGCATGCCGGCCCTCAAGGCCCTCCATGACGCCGCCCGCCTTCGCCGGGTCGTCGTCAGCACCTACCAGTCGGTGTCCGGTGCCGGGCTCAAGGGCGTCGATGAGCTGGCCGAGCAGGTCGCCAAGGTCGGGGAGGAGTCGGCGAGCCTCGCGTTCGACGGCACGGCAGTTGAGTTCCCCGAGGCCAACGTCTTCCCCGGTCCCATCGCCTTCAACGTGCTCCCGCACGCGGGCGACTTCGTCGACGACGAGACCAACGAAGAGAAGAAGTTCCGTGACGAGAGCCGCAAGATCCTCGGCCTTCCCGACCTGGCCGTGTCGTGCACGTGCGTGCGGGTGCCGGTGTACACGGGTCATTCGCTCTCGTTGAACCTCGAGTTCGAGCGCGCCATCTCGCCCGACGAAGCGCGCGAGGTGCTGTCAACGGCGCCGGGCGTCGGCCTCACCGACGTGCCGACGCCGCTGCTCTCGGCCGGCGCCGACCTCTGCTACGTCGGGCGCATCAGGCGCGACCCCGGCGCCAAGACGGGGCTCGCCCTGTTCATCAGCGGCGACAACCTGCGCAAGGGCGCCGCTCTCAACGCCGTGCAGATCGCCGAAGCGCTGATCGAGCGCGGCCGCCTCTCCGCCTAAGCGGGGCAGCTACAAGGGATCGAGGTACAGACGGGGCAGCCGCTCGCGTAGCGGGCCGCGGCGTCGTCGAGGGACAGACCGAGTTGGTTGGCGAGCGACGCCAGCCACGCGAGGACGTCTCCGAGCTCGTGCAGCTGTTCGTCGGCGCTGCCCTTGCGAGCGGCGCGGGCGAGCTCGCCCGTCTCCTCGGCCAGCCAGGCCACAGTGGCCGTCTTCCCGCGCGCCGAGTCGCGCTCGCCGTACGTGCGCGCCATGAGGTCCTGGAACTCGGACAGGTCCATGCCGCCCCTCAGATCCGGGTGGCGATCGCACCGACGATCACCACGACCAGCACGAGCACGCCGAGCACGACGAGCGTGAGCCCTGCCACTTCCACCGCCCGGTTGCCCCGCGAGATCTTGGCGCGCCTGGACTTCCGCCGCCGTACGAGGTGCCGGGCCTTGCAGTCGGCGCACAGGTCCGACACCTGCTTGACGCGGTCGGAGTCGTAGTAGGCGACCTCGGCGACGTCCTCGCGCGTGACCCCGCACATCTCGCAGGTACGGGGCTCGGGCAGATTGGGACCGCTGGCGGCGGCGGTGTCCACGCGGCAAACGCTATTGCGTGCGACCGACGTCGGGGAGAACACTGACCGACCGTGCCCGATCCCACTGTCAGTTCCGACTACGAAGCTGCATTTCCGCACCTGACCTTCGACTGGCCCAGCGAGCGAGTTCTGCGCATCACGCTCGAAGGTCCCGGTCTGAATGCCGTCGACCCCGACAAGCACCGGGAGCTGGCCGACGTCTGGCTCACCGTCGACCGTGACCCCGACGTCGACGTGGCCGTGCTGCAGGGCGCAGGCAAGGCCTTCTCCGCCGGCGGCAGCTTCGACCTGGTGGAGTCGATGTTCGACGACTTCGAGACGCGGGTGCGCGTCGCACGCGAGGCGCGGGACCTCGTGTTCAACGTCATCAACTGCTCCAAGCCGATCGTCTCCGCCATGCACGGCCCCGCCGTCGGCGCCGGCCTCGTCGCCGGTCTCCTCGCCGACGTCTCGGTGGTGGCCCGCTCGGCCAAGATCATCGACGGCCACACCCGCCTCGGCGTCGCCGCCGGCGACCACGCCGCCATTTGCTGGCCGCTGCTATGCGGGATGGCCAAGGCCAAGTACTACCTGCTCACCTGCGAGCCCCTCACCGGCGAGGAGGCCGAGCGCATCGGGCTCGTGTCGCTCTGCGTCGACGACGACCAGGTGCACGACAAGGCCCTGGCGATTGCGGCAAGCCTGCGTGACGGCGCCCAGTGGGCGATCCGCTGGACCAAGCAGACCCTCAACAACTGGTACCGAGCGAACTCGGCGATCTTCGACGCGTCCCTTGCCTACGAGTTCCTCGGCTTCGGCGGCCCGGACGCCAAGGAGGGCCTGGCGTCACACAAGGAAAAGCGTCCGCCGAACTTCAGGGCTTGATCGTGAACGCCGTCGGACTGGCGTCGCCGATGCCGCCGCCCCAGTGACCTTGGGCGACGTAGCGGCCAGCGGCGACCTCCGCCCCTGGGCACTTGCCGATGAGGATGCAGACGTGTTGATCCCACGTCCACGAACGGCTCACGCTCTGGCCCGGCGCGAGCGTCTCATGGACGATGTACATCGCACACAGCGCGTTGAATGGCACCGCTGACCACACGACACGGGCTTGGGCGTTCGTGACCGTGGCCGAGACGCAGGCGTGGATGTCGACGGCGCAAGCCCGTCGTGACGCGTTGGTCACGCTCGTCGAGACTCGGACCGGCGCGCCGCGTGCATAGGCAGGCTTGTCGGTGCTGGTGGTGCGGTTGAGGGCCGCGGACCTGCACAGAGCGACGCCACTACCGCCCGGGTTTCGCATCGCGTACGTCGGCAGCGAGATGGCAACGGTGGCGGCCAAGGGGACGACGACGGCAAGGAAGACGCGCAGCGGTCGGTTCACGGGCGCCCTGTCTAGCCGGTGATCAGCTCCGCCGTGCGACGCGCCGCCCGGCGCGGAGCCAGAGCGGATACACGGCGAACAAGGCGGCCGCCAAGAGGTGCGTCCGCGGAGACGGCTCCCGATACGAGAACCGGGTCACGCCCGAGTTGAGCATGAAGTCACGGCCTGACTTCGCACGGAACGGCTTCCAAATCAGCCCGAGGCCCGGGGCATCGAGGTACAGCGCCACCGACGTGCCGACGACGACGGCGACGGCGGCGCGGGAGGCCGTTCGGGCGACACGCTCATCAGGACTGAGCCGCTCGATGGCCGCGCCCGTGGCCATCAACAGAGGCGGATCCAAGAGAAAGCTCATCGACTGTCGTAGTTGGCGAGCACCGACATCAGGTCGAAGTCTCGTTCACGGACGGGTTCGTCGAACCACTCGCCGTCCCGGGCCACCAGCAGCCGGTCGTCGAGGAGCTTGCCCGACAGCGCCGAGCACGCGTGGGCCGGGGAGAACTGGATGATCCACGCGCGACGGTGGCGGTCGGTGGCGTTGGGTCCACTGCGGTGCATGATCAGCGACGAGAACACGAGGACGTCGCCTCGACTCACCGGCACGGCGACGCCCTCCTCGGAATTGTCATCCCGACCGACGCGGAACGGGCCGCTGCCGGCGTGATGCTTCTGGGTGCCGAGGTGATGGCTCCCCGGGATCACCCAGATGCAGCCGTTGTCGAGGTCGGCGTCGTCAAGGGCCAGCCAGCAGGTGACGTACTCCTCGGGGATGAGCGGCGTGTAGCCGTTGTCCTGGTGCCAGGGCAGCTCGGTGCGGGCCTGGGGAGGCTTGGCCACCGCCTGCTCCCAGTAGAGGCGCGCGTCGCCCGTACCGAGCAGGGGGAGCACGATCGGCGCCCAGCGCTTGTCGGTCGCGACAGCCGTGAGCTCGGGGCTCGTGAGGTGCATCATCGGCCGGTAGGACAACGGACCGTCGCTCGTCTCGCCGAGCGCCAGCTCGAAGGCGGCCTGCTCGACGTGGCCCACGATCTCGTCGCACTCGGCTTCGCTGAACAAGCCGGGCACGACGAAGAACCCGTCTGTGCGAAAGGCACTCACGTCGGCGGTCATCGGCCCTCCTTCCTGGGCCGAAGGCCATCCAGCAGCAGGGACACCACGAAGTCGGCGACCACCGAGGCAGGGACGCCGTCGTCGGTGGTGAGCCGGCGCAGGGCCAGCTGACTGATGAGGGCGGCCACCGAGAAAGCGATCATGCGAGGAGGCGCGTCGATCACGAGCCCGGCAGCCTGACCGGCGGCGATGGTGTGCTCGATCTCGCCGATGAATCCTTCGTAGATGCCGGCGAGGTGGCGGTCGAAGGAGTCGCCGAGGACGAACGAGTCCCGGAAGAGCAGCTTGACCGCGTCTCGGTCGGATTCGAAGAACTCGAAGGTCGCGCGCACCGAGGTGCGGAAGGCCGTCTCGCTGTCGGTGCCGCCGTCGTTTTCGGCCACGGCCGCGTCGATGTGTCGACGGAGCGCCAGTTCCTCGCTGTCCATGAGGGCGTGGAACAGCGCGTCCTTGGAGTCGTAGTACCAGTAGAGCAACCCGTACGACAGGCGGGCGGCCTTTGCCACGTCAGCCATCGTCGTGGCGTGGTAGCCGTGCTTCGCGAAGACGCGCTTGGCGGCGGCGAGGATGCGCTCGCGCCGGCGCTCCTTGGCCTCGTCGGTGACGGCTCTGGTGCGGACCGCGCTCACGCGTCGGCCAGCACTCGGTCGAGGCGCCCGAGCGCGGCTCGGGCTTCGGCGACGATGCTGCGCACGACGTCGCCCGCGGGCTCGACCGCGGCGATGCCGCCGACGCCCTGGCCCGCGGGGTAGCACTCGATCTCGGGGTCGACGTCCGCCGTCGACTCGTCGCCTCCCAGGTGGAAGGCACCTTCCTGGATGGCACGCGCGGCTTGCATCGGGAACTTGGTGAGCTCGTCGACCCGAGCTTCCCAGTCGTCGGTGTAGCGGTTGCGCATCACGCGCATGGTCTTGCCGGAGTAGGCGCGGCTGATCACAGTGCCGTCCTCCCCGCCCCGAAGCAGCGCGTCCTTGTACCCGGCGACGGCGCGCGCCTCGACGGTGGCGATGAACCGCGTGCCCAGCCACACGCCGTCGGCGCCGAGGGCCAGCGCGGCGGCCAGTCCCCGTCCGTCGAAGATGCCGCCCGCGGCGACGACCGGCACCCGATCGCCGACGGCGTCGACGATGAGTGGCACGAGCGGCATCGTCGCCACCCGGCCCGTGTGGCCGCCGGCCTCGGTGCCCTGGGCGACCACGATGTCGCACCCGGCCTCAACGGCGGCGCGCGCATGGGCCACCTTGCCGCACATGTTGACGACGAGCACGCCGTGGTGGTGGCAGAGGTCGACGACGTTGGCCGGTATACCCAGTCCGGCCACGAAGACGCTCGCCCCTTCGCGGATGAGTGTCTCGACCTGCCGCACAAGATCGCCTGGCATCGCCGTCAGCAGGTCCACGCCAAAGGGCTTGTCGGTCGCCTCTTTGACCAGGCGGATCTCGTCGACCATCTGGTCGTTCGACATCACCGACGCGCCCAGGCACCCGAAGCCACCGGCTTCGGACACCGCCGCCACCAGACGGTGGTAGGCGACGCCGCCCATTCCCGCGAGCATCACGGGGTGCTCGACGCCGAGGACGTCCGTCAGCCGAGTACGCAATCCAGTCAATTGACTCACCGATCAATAATGCTGGGTAACTGATCGGTGAGTCAATAGCTCGTTCGTACGCTGGGAACTCCCGATCCCGGCGACGTGTTGAACTAGCCACACAACAACCGAAGGAGCTTCACCGTGGCCAACCAGCCTGAGACCGCCATCCTCGCCGGCGGCTGCTTCTGGGGAATGCAGGACCTGATCCGCAAGGCGCCCGGCGTGATCTCGACCAGAGTCGGATACACCGGCGGCGAGGTCGCCAACGCCACCTACCGCAACCACAAGGGTCACGCCGAGGCCATCGAGATCGTCTTCGACCCCGACCAGATCTCCTACCGTGACCTCCTGGAGTTCTTCTTCCAGATCCACGACCCGACCACGAAGAACCGCCAGGGCAACGACATCGGCGACAGCTACCGCTCGGCGATCTTCTACACGAGCGATGAGCAGAAGAAGATCGCCGAGGAAACCATCGCCGATGTGAACGCCTCGGGGAAGTGGCCCGGCAAGGTCGTCACCGAGGTGTCAGCCGCCGGCCCGTTCTGGGAGGCCGAGCCCGAGCATCAGGACTACCTCGAGCGCTATCCCAGCGGCTACACCTGTCACTACGTCCGCCCCGATTGGGTGCTCGGCTCGAAGGCGCGCCAGGCCTAGAGCCCGATGTTCTCGTAGGGCTTTACCGCCCTACGAGAACGTGGAGCACTGGCCGTTGAGGCCGTTGTTGTTCGGCCCGGTGTGGCTGCCAGCCGTGTTCCCGGAGCCGGTGGGAGGCGGCGCGTTGCCGCTGCAGTAGAGGGCGTTGCCGATCTTGTTGTCGGAGATGTCCGCGGTGGTGTTGTTGTTGAAGGTGATCGAGCCGCCGACGGTGTTCCCAGCGGTGCAGACGCCCCCGTGTCCGCCGATCGTGAACGACACCGTGCTTTGCGTCACGGTGAGCCCACCCGAGATCTGGGATCCGCACACGAAGCTGAGCTGGGTGTTCGTGCCCGTCAGCGTGACGTTGCCCCCGACGGTCGCGTTGTCCAGACGGATCTCGTTGGCCGAGTTCGAGTTGATGTTGCCACCGACGCGGTTCCCGGAGCCCAGCACGCGCAAGATGCCGCCGGCCTGCACCGTGATCCCGCCCGTGACCGTCACGTTCGTGAGGTCGCACGTCTTGCCCGCGGGCACGACGACGTTCCCCGACACGGTCGACCCCGCCGCGATCGGCGTGGCCGCGTCGTCACAGGTGGTCGACGCAAAGCTCGGCGGCGTCACGACCAGGCCGGCCCCGACCACAAACCCCAGGGTCGCTGCGGCCATCAGGAGTCGTCGCATGATCGGTCCCCTTCCCGGTCGAATGCCGCGCATCGTAACAACCGTTGCGCGCCGCTGCACTGGTCGGGGAGGGGAGATTTGAACTCCCGGCCTCAGCGTCCCGAACGCTGATCAAGCGAACACCGGCGGAGACCGACGGCGAATAGCGGCAGGTCAGACCGCTCTCCGGAGACTGACGGAAGCTGACGAAAAGTGGCGACCGCGCGATGGACGCGCGATGGAAGCGCAGGGTCACCGGCGCCGGCGCGGTCGCTGGATGACCTGTGAGGCTGCATTTCTGAACTCCTTCCTCGCTGCCCCGACGTCAGTGGCCGTGACACCCTTTGGGTTTGCGCCGACGATGTCAGCCACGAGCTCCATGACTGCCGCCGCCTTCTCGTCGACGCCGGGCGGCCCGACGATGCTGACCTGGCCGAGCGCTTCGTACGCCGCCTCCAGCTTTTGAAGAAGCTGCGCGTGGGGCTGATCGGGGTCGATCCAGTTGCTCGTGGTCAACGTGCTCACACGAGCGCTGAAGTCCGCGTACGCCGTGAGGCGTCGTTCGCGGAGCCAGTGTTCGTGCTCGCGTGTCTGGTTGTACCAGGCGCCGGCGAGCGCGAAGGCGCCGGCTATCAGCGCACCGAGCAGGACCTGCACGTGACGAGAGCGTATGGCCCGGTGAGGATCCGCGCGTGCACTGGCGCCGCCATGTACGGTCGCCGGCACGCTTACGTGAGCGGTTCATCACGGTCGGCGGGACGCCTTAAGTCCCAGCCACGGGGGACGCAGCTGCAGGACCCCGGCAGCGCTCCGAGTGCAAGGAGCACCCGTGATGGGCAAGTTGCTTTACACCGTCGACGAAGCTTGCGCGGTCCTCGGCGTTGGCAAGACCTGGCTCTACGAGAAGATGCACGACGGCGAACTCGAGTACGTCGTGATCGGACGCTCGCGTCGGCGCATCCCCGCTGAGGCCCTCGAGACGCTCGTCGCACGCCTTCGTGGCGTCGAGCTCGAGTCCTCCCTGGCGGGTTGACACATGGCTATGGCCCCGAACGCGGGCCGGCCCCCGAGTAGAGCGACCCGAGGGACCGGCAAATCGTCGACGCCTAATCGACCGACAGAACGAACGTACAGCACGCAGCAAGGAGTCCCAGTGCTCCCGGCTGTCGCGACATCAACCGCCCGCCAATGGTGGGTGCCGTGCCCCTGGTGCCACAAGTGGCACTACCACGCTCCAGAGCCGGGCGATCGCGCGGCGCACTGCATCAACGATGAGTCGCCGTTCCTCGAGAGCGGGTACATCGTCGTGCTCGACCCCGAGCGCGCGCTCGAGCTCGCCGAGTTGTTCATCCCACGAAGGCGGCGCGCTGTCGCATGAGCCCTGCGAAATACCAGTTCGACGAGGACGGCCATGAATTCGTAGAGCTGCCTGGAGGTGGCCGCGGCTATGTGCATCGACGTGAGCTTGACGACGAGGACGCGGATGTCCTCCCTCCCCCCACTGCGCCTATGGCCGTCGCGCGGGTCGTGACCCACCATCACCACACCGATCGCGCTGGAGCGCTCCTTCAGCGTTGGTGGCGCGGCAGCTTCTATCGCCACACAGGCGGCCGCTGGCTCGAGGTGGAGGACAAGACCGTGCGCTCCGCGCTGTACCGGCGCCTCGAGCACGCCATGTACGAGGAGATCACCAAGGCCGGTCGCCAGGCCAAACCGTGGGATCCCAACCGCTACAAGGTCAGCGACCTCACCGACGCCCTGGCCGCGGTGATGCACACGGACGAGCACCTGACGCCGCCGGCATGGCTTGAGCGCCACGATGGTGACCCGCCGGCGGGCGAGCTCGTCGCCGTTGCGAATGGCCTCCTGCATGTGCCCACGCGCCGCTTGCTGTCGCACACACCGCGGCTGTGGAATCACACCGCGGTCCCGTTCGGCTATGAACCCGACGCTCCCGAGCCGGCCACGTGGCTCGAATTCCTCGACGAGCTCTGGGCGGACGACGCCGACGCGATCGAGGCACTGCAGGAGTGGTTCGGCTACGTCGTGTCGGGTGACACGAGCCATCAGAAAATCATGTTCATCGTCGGCCCGATGCGCTCGGGCAAGGGGACGATCGCGCGGGTCCTGACAGCGCTGGTCGGCCGCCCGAACGTCACGGGTCCAACGCTGGGCCAGCTTGGCCAGAACTTCGGACTCCAGGATCTGATTGGCAAACAGCTCGCCGTGATCAGTGACGCACGCGTGGCCGGCAACGCGAGCGTCATCGTCGAGCGGCTGCTGTCGATCTCGGGCGAAGACACGATCACGATCGACCGGAAATATCGAGACCCCTGGACTGGCCAGCTGCGGTCTCGACTCATGGTGATCTCGAACGAGCTACCCAACTTCGGTGATGCGTCGGGGGCGATCGTCTCCCGACTCGTGACCCTGACACTTCGCCAGTCGTGGCTCGGCCAGGAGGATCACACGCTCACCACCCGACTACTCGACGAGCTGCCAGGGATCCTCAACTGGGCGCTCGAGGGTCTCGACCGCTTGCGGCAGCAAGACCACTTCACCGAGCCGGCCAGCTCGCGCGATGCCATCACGGCTCTGCACGACCTGGTCTCGCCCGTCAGCGCGTTCGTGCGCGACTGCTGCGCGACCGCGCCCGCCAACGAGATCCCCGTCGACGTGCTCTATCAGGCGTGGAAGTCGTGGTGTATGGAACAGGGTGGGAAAGCGAGCTCGGCCGCCAGCTTCGGCAAGGAATTGCGCGCAGCGGTCCCTGGCGTTCGCAAGCGTCGACCGCGTGCCGAGGACGGTGATCGGATCTACCGGTACGTCGGCATCTGCTTAAACCCACAATGGGCGAGTCCTAGGACCAACCAGGACCACGTCGATAACGGCGAGTCGGTCCACGATGGTCCTAGGTCCGAGCCACTGTTGAGCGCAGAAGCGCTTGTGCTCGACGCCTTTGAGGGCGCGGAGGTCGTCGGGTGAGTAGTACGGCGTTATCACCCGTGAACGACAGCGCCCAGACTTGCTGCAGCGAGCACCACGTTGGCGAGGGTCAACAGCGCGATAACCCACGTCAGGCGACGGATCGTCGCGGTCTGCTGCTCAGCGTTACGACGTGCGAGCTCGTCGAGCCAGAAGGCGATGCCGACCACCACGCCGCCCGGCTGGCGTATGAGCGAGTCGATGCGCTCGACGATGTCGTCGTCGCTGAGCTCGCGAAGCCGGCTGAAGTCTGGGGCGGCATACGGCGGTGGGTTCATGGGGTCGCTCACGTCGCCGGTCTAGCCCCGGCACGCCGGTCATATGGCAGGTGCCACGGATGACGCGCGCTCGACGGCCGTCGGTCTGCACGGTGCACGGTTGTCCCGAGCTGGCACCCGGCGGCGGCCGCTGCCCGACGCACAGGGCCGAAGCCGACCGGGTTCGTGGCACCAGTCGTGAGCGTGGCTACACCACGTGGTGGGATCACAATCGCAAAGCGTTCCTGAAGGCCAACCCGCTGTGCGTCGACTGTGGGGCCCAGGCGGAAGTGCCTGACCATGATCCGATCTCGCGTCGGGATCTCGTGTCGATGGGCGTCGAAGACCCTGACGCCTGGGATCGGCTCAAGCCCAGGTGCACGCCGTGCCACAACCGGCGCACCGCCCTGTACGACGGCGGCTTCGGCCGGCCGGCTCGAGTCGTCGACGAGGTGACATCTACACCACCCGTGGGTGGTGGCTCGGCATGATCCCCTTCGACCCTCGTGGCTGCTGTGGCTCTCCGGTCGACGCCGCAACCCGGGGGTACCACCGGTCGGCGTCGGCTCGCCCGTACCGCTTGCCGCTGGGCTCGCCGTGTGTACGGGTTTGGCGGTTTGGCCGCGGGTGTGATCGACGGGCTCCCAGGCGATGACTGACCACCTCCCAGGCCTTCTCGGGTACGCCCAAGGGGTGCTCACGGCGGCCGATCTCAAGGCCGCGGGCGTCGAAGTCGACGTCGATGAGCTCCTGGAAGGCCTCCGCACCCGCCTCGACGATGAGGAGGGCGTTCGCCGAGCTGAGCGGGCCGCCCTCGAGGCCAGCGGGCGACCGCCGGCCGAGCTCCTGCGTGTCGGCCTTGGCCTCGCGACCGTCCACGCTCTGCGAACGGTCCTCGCGCGCCTCGAGGATGGTGACCGTGGCTCGGCGCACGATGCACTCCTCGACGCCATCCGCTTCTACCCCGAGCTCGGCCCATGACGACGAGGGGGCCGGGGCCGCTCGCCATCAACCACCAGGAGGGCTGCACGGCGCGGCCGCACGAGACACGGCACCGCGAGGTCACCGCGCCATCTGAGGACGGCTACCTCTACCTGAAGGTCTGGGACGAATGTCTGCGGTGCGGCCGTCGCGCGATCGAGCAGATCGACCTGGCGCTTGTCCGTGGGCCGCAACCCAAGAAGCGGACCTGGTCGTCGCTGGAGGTTCCGCCGGACCCGCCGGCGGCCTAGATGTCCGACCCGCGCCTCGAGCTCGGTGACGACGGCGTCGGAGTACTCGTGCCGGCGCGGCTCATCGAGTGGCTCCACGGCCTGGTGGCCCGCGAGGTCGCCCGATGGCGGGCGCACGGTGTCCCGGCGTCCTCATCGGCGGTCGACGTTGCCGCTCTCTTCGGGGCGCTGCGCGACGCCGACGCAGCCAACGCGTCGGCCGCGTGGACTTTCGCAGTCGAAAGCGAAGATCGACGCGCGCCCCACGTCTCGTCAGAGTTCCTGCCAGCGACAGCGGTGGCGGACCTCCTTGGGCGCTCGCCTCAGTGGGTGAGGAAGCTCGCCCGAGACGGTGCGTTCGAGGGGGCCCGCCGCTGTGGGAAGCAGTGGCTGATAACGACGGCATCAGTCGAGCAGTACCGAGCGAGAAAGGTCACCGATGGACGCAAGCGAGCACGAGCACCAAGCCGGGGACGCCGCGAAGCCAGCGGCCGGGCGACACCGTCACGGCCCGTTCGACGAGCCCCACGATCACCCGCCTGTCTCGGACACGCCAGCGGAGCGGGTCATCCACCCGAAGCCTCACCCTGCACCGACCGATCAGGAGCGCACCCCGTGATGCCGGCACCGTTCACCTTCACCTTGTCTCGCTTCGATCTGAGGTCGCGGGACTGGTACGCGGGTCAGTTCGAGGAGCTCGAGCGCATCATCGCCAGCTACGCGGCCAAGGTCCTCGACATCGTCCGCACCGGCGACTTCACGAGCGAGGGCGCCTGGCGCGCATCACAGCCGGCGCGCGACGCCGCCACAGCGGCCGGCGAGTCGCTGCTACGAATCGTCGGCGACGCCGCCGCGGGCGACCGCGCCGCGATCGCCCAGATCCTCAACGCCGAGGAGCCGACCAGGCCGGACGCCGTGGAGTCGAGGCTCGCTCGTGTGCAGGCTCTCGAGCTCGAGCGATTCAAGGCTGACGACGCGCCCAACCTCCTCGACGAGCTGATGAAGGCTGTCGACGGCGGCGACGCGATCAGAGCCGAGGTGCTCGTCGACCTGTCCGATGTCTTCGTCCGCAAAACCGGCGGCCAGGGCGATGACCTCACCGAATTCCGTCTCGCGAGGCTCAAGCGCGCGGCGCAGGACCTGTACGCGCCGTCGGACAAACGCGCTGCGATCGCTCTTCTGCAGGCTCTCGACGGTGACGAGCCGGACAGCGAAGGCGGCGGTGTCGACTGGAAGCAAGCGTGGGCGAGCGCGACGCTCGGCGTGCGCCTCGAGGCCATCCTCGAGGATGACGGCGAGGACAAACTCGTTGGGATCTACCGCCTCGACTACCCGATGGGCATTTCGAGCGTCCTGGACCGCCAGAACCCGACGTGGGGGGTCACGGCCGCCCAGCTCCGCCGGCTCTACACGATGCCGCCGGTGACCGAAACGGCGAGTCGCCCCGACCAACCGATCGGGTGGGCGGCCCCAGGTTCGAGCGGCCCGCTCAGCACCTGAGGTGGTGCGGTAAGTGGCTCTCAAGACCCTCGAAGTCCGCTTCTCGACGAACGTATCCACGCTGCAGGCGGAGATGGCGGCTGCAGCCGCGTCGGTCCGCGAGTTCAACACCGTCGCCACCAGTGGCGCCGGCGGCGCGGTCCCGACCTTCCAGCAGGCCACGCAAGAGGCCGGCAAGCTCGCCACGGCACACCGCGACCTGGCCGCCGCGGCGGGTCAGTCGGCGACCGCGCACAGGCAAGCCGAGAGCGCCATCGGGTCCTTGGCCGGCCGACTGACCTCGCTGATGACGCCGATGTCGGCGCTGACCAGTGGCGGCAAGGAAGCCGCGAATCAGATCTCAGAGCTCGGCAAGGCAGGGGCGAGCCTCGAGAGCTCGTTCGCCGGCGGCCCCGAGCTCGCCGTCGCTGCCCTCGGGGCCGCGGTGGCGACGCTGGGCGTGGTGATGGCCAAGGACGGGGTCGAGAGCTTTCTCACCCTGGCCGGCAACGCCCGTCAGCTGCAGCAGGTGATCGGCGGCACGGCTGAGGACGCCTCGGTGCTCTCGCACGTCGGCCAGAAGCTGGGCATCGACGTCGACACGATGGGTGTCGCCTTCGGCCGGCTGGCCCGCACCATCGGCGACAACCCGGCCAAGCTCGAGGCCTACGGCATCGCCATCGCGCGCAACAAGAACGGCACCGTCGACATGACGGCGACGCTCGAGAACGTGGCCGACGCCTATCAGAAGACCGTCGACCCGACGACACGCGCGGTGATGGCCCAGGACCTTTTTTCCCGTGGCTGGGTGCAGCTGGCACCGATCCTCGCTCAGGGCCGCCAAGGCCTCGAGGACATCCGCAAAGAGGCCGCGCAACATCACGAGATCTTTCACCAGTCCGACGAGGACGCAGCACGGAACTTCCAGTTCGCCATCCACAACCTGCAGGCGAGCGTCGAATCGCTCGACCGCTCGATGGCCAGCGGAATGGTGTCCGAGCTGACCGATCTGGCCAACGGATTCGCGAGCGTCGCACAACACGCCGACGATCTCGCCGGCCATGTGGGCGGGCTCGGCAACATCTTCAACAGCGTTGTCGGGTCGCTGCCCGGCATCGGCCAGCTCGTCGAGGGCCTGCAGCTGCTGGGCCACAGCGCGAGCGAGGCCTCGAAGGCGCAGATCGAGCAACAGGACGCCCTCAGTGGGCTCGGCCAGGAGGAGCTCGACGTCTCCGCCGCGAGCGGCGATCTGGCGGCGTCGACGGCTGGCCTGACCCTCGAGCAGAAGCAGGCCGCCACGGCCGCACAGGAGCAAAAGCAGGCCGAGCAGGCACTCGCCGACGCCGTCGCCCTGACCGGCGGCTCCATGGAAGGCATCTCCGGCGCCCTCATCGACGCCGCCGCGAACGCGCACGCCTTCGCCATCGGCGTCCAGGACGCGCAGCAGTCCGCGAACGTGATGTACGACGCGATCACGAAGGCCACAGATCCGCTCACGGTGGCCAGCAACTCGATCCAGGCGCAGGTTCAGGCCCAGCAGGACGCCGCGACCGCCAGCAAGGCGGCCACGAAGGCGACGAACGACCAGGCGACAGCTCAGGCCGATGCCGTGCGCTCGAGCAACGAGATGCAGTCGGCGCTGCACGGCGAAGAGACCGCGAATCGCAGCCTCGCCACGGCCCGGCAGCAGTATCAGGACCTGCTCGACTTCGGTCTCGCCGACGAGGCCGCCCGCACCGAGCTCAACCAGGCCCGGGCCCTCGAGCAGGAGACGACTGCCACCCGGTCACTCGCCGAGGCCCAGAAGTCGCTGAACGATCTCCTGGCCTTCGGTCTCGACGAGGAGCGCCAGCGCGCGGCGCTCGACGCGCAGTCCTCGGCCCTCGACCATGCTCAGGCGCTCGAGGACCAGGCGAGCGCCCAGAAGAAGCTCGCCGACATCGAGGCCGGCCGTGTCGGCATGGCCGACAGCGCGCGGCCGCAGGCGATCGCCGACGCGCAGATGGCGCTCGCCCGGGCGAACATCCAGGTGCAGCAGACCTCGCTCGACGCCGGCGACGCACAGCGCAAGCTGAACGACCTCCAGAACGGCGGCCAGCAGGACGAGATCGCCGCTGCTGAGGACAAGGTCACCCAGGCTTACCTCGGCCAGCAGGACGCCGCTCTCGGCGAGAACGAGGCGCTGCGGGCCCTCAACCAGCTGCGCGCGACGAACGGCACGCAGGCCCGGGAGCTCGCCGACGCCGAGGCCCGGATCACCGATGCGCTCGACGCCCAACAGCAGGCGTATGGGCGCGTGCAACAGGCCCAGCTGAGCCAGGGCAAAGCCGGCGCCGCGGCATCGAAGGCGGCCGCCGATCAGATCACCGGCGCGACGAACACGATCAGCGAGGACCAGGCGCGCGCCCACTACACCTTCGCCCAGTGGATGGCCGACGAGCAGACGTCGGTCGACAAGACCCGCGACTGGCAGGACAAGATCACCCAGCTAGCGATCCACGGCCATCTCGCGACGGCAACAGAGCTCGCAAAAATGGGGCCAGAATGGGCCGGCCTCGTCGACGACGCCCTGCGCCAGACCGATCCCCAGCTCGCAAAGATGGACCAGCTGTTCGGCACCCGCGGCGCCATGGCCGGTGCCGCGGCGGCGTTCGAGATGCAGGAGTCGCTGAAAGCCCTCGCCGGCATCGCCGATCACGAGGGCTACCAGGCGGCCCACGACCTCGCACAGAAGCTCGAGGCGGGCGCGACCACCGTTGGCCAAATCTGGGACCAGTACCAGAAGGACATCACCGGCGCCGCCAACGCGGTCCTCGGGGCCATCGGTGGCACGCTCATCCCGGCGCCGGTCGCACAAGCCGAGCAGAGCCAGTTCAACGGTGTGTACCCGGCGCTCGGACCGCCGCCGCCCGCGCCCAATGTGGCAGCGCCGACCGGCGGTCTGGGCGGGCTCATCAACATCGGTGGCCAGGCGTTCGGCGGCATCGACGAGGCGCACATCACGAACCGCGAGCAGTACCGCGTCGTTCGGTACGGCGAGCCCGAGACGGGATGGGAGGCCTACATACCTGGCGCGCCCGACCGGCGCGATCGCGCGGTGTCGATCACCCAGGAGGTCGCGCGCCGGTTCGGTTACGACCTCGTCCCGACGTCGGAAGGGCTCGGGTTCCACCAGATGGCCGAGGGCGGCATCGTCGACCTGCCGGCCGTTCCCCAGCTCGGGCCCGGCACCATCAACGTCGTCACGGGCGACGTCATGACCTACACCCGCAACGTCGTCCAGTCACTGCTGCAGGCCCGCGTCGACGAGGCGCGAACGCGCGCCGCGATGATCGGCGTCGCCGCCGGCGGGCCCGCACCCCCGGGTCAGTTGGCGGATTGGATCAACGAGGCGATCGCCATCACCGGCGTGCCGACGTCGTGGGCGCACGGGCTCTACATCATCGCCATGGGAGAGACCGGCGGGAATCCGACCGAGGTCAACGACTGGGACAGCAACGCTCGGGCCGGTAACCCGTCCGAGGGGCTCATGCAGACGACAATCTCGACCTTCCAGGGGAACGCTCTGCCCGGCCACGGCGACATCTTCAACCCGATCGACAATCTCATCGCCGCGATCCGCTACATCGAGGGCCGATACGGCGACATCTCGAACGTGCCCGGCGTGCGCTCGGTCGACGCCGGCGGGCCATACAAGCCCTACGCCTTCGGCGGCATCGTCGACGAGCTCGGCCGACCCGTCCCGGTGTCGGTGATGGACAGCGGTGTCGGTGTGCTCGACCCAGGCTGGAACATGGTGGGCAACTTCACCGGCGCGCCCGAGCCGATTCACGGCGGCCCGGGCGGTGGCGACCACATCGTCAACATCAACGTGCCCGCCGGGCTCGTGCAGGTGGTCCAACACAACGCCGGCGGCAACGACCCGGCGTTGCTGGCCAAGGCGACCAAGGAGGTTGTCGAGCCAGCTGTCGAGCGCGCGATGTTCGAGCTACGAACCGCGATTCAGGTCGTCCGATGAACTCGCGCACGAAGGGCCACATCAAAGAGATCGCCCAGGCGGTCAAGCGGGCTGAACAAAGCCACGGCTCTCTCGGCGTCACCTTCCGGCAGGGTGTCGTGCAGTCGATCGACCCGGGGCCGCCCGTGACGTGCGGTGTCGACCTCGGGAGCTCGGGCGTGACGATTCCGGGAGTTCGGTGCCTCGACTCGTACCACCCGGTGATCGGGGATCTCGCTCAGCTGGCCCAGTGGGGTCCGTCGTTGCTCCTGCTCGGCCCGATCAAGACCACGCTCGACGCGCCCGACGAGCAGACGCTGTCGGAGGGCTACGTCGAGGTCTTCGACGGGCAATCGCCGCCGGTCCGTCGCGCCCGGTTTGGCAAGCAGCTCGACGGCAAGTACGGGTTGCGAGTGTGGGGGTCGAACGGCCTCCTCGACTACGACCTGACGACCTGAGGTCCGCGAATCTTTCGCGGTCGATCTGTACGTTCGATCGCAGATGTTGCCGAGAGCCGACGCGAGCCGGATCAGCGCACCATGGCCCGAGCACCAGGAGCGACCTGCGCGCCCGGCCGATGGCGTCTATGGCGGAACGGGTCCGGGTTCGACGCCGGCGTCGATCGTCGACGAGCTGTACGACCTGGTCCACAATCGCCCGGCATGGCACGCCGACGCCGCCTGCCGTGAGCATCCAGACGTCGACTTCTTCCCACAGCGCGGCGAGAGCACCCGCCCGGCGAAAGACGTTTGCGCCGGCTGTCTCGTTCGTAGTGAGTGCCTCGAGTCAGCGCTCCGAGAGGAGCACGGCGTGTGGGGCGGCTCAAGTGCGAAGGAGCGGCGCAGGATGCGTCGTCAAAGCGCACTCGCGCCGGCAGGCCCAAGAGCACAGGTAGCTTCCTCGCCGGCCGCTGGGGCGGCCGCTGCGACCCCCAGCTCGCGCGATGCGTCCCAGTGGCCCGCGGGCCCCGCCCGCGTTGCCGATGAGACCTCGCGGCCGCCGCGCTCTCGATCGCGCGAGCGGAAGCTGTCGGGGGTCGCCGCGCAGATCGGCCGCGCCCACCGCGCCGCGCTCGAGAAGAAGCAGGCCGCCGCCAGCTAGTCGGATTCCTCCTCGTCGCCATAGTCGCCGAAGAAGGTCAACTGCGTGCCGTCGACCTCGAAGGGCGCCTGGGTGTCGAGCGGTCCCGTGTTGGCGTCTCGAAGCATTGCGTCGATCTGATCCCTCAGCGGCTATCACGGTTGCAGCGATGCAGGTGTCGTCGTCGTGCCTGTAGAGCACCGGGTCTCCCGGAAACAGCGTTGTGCCGTGTTCATCCGACATCTGGCCATCTTTCTCGTCGCGATCGTTGCGGGCGGCGAGGCCTACGTCGTCGCTTCACCTCGCGCTACGGCATCGACAAGGTGTCGCGGCCACCGATAGCTACGGCCGATCTTCACCGGCTGCACGGGGCACTCGCCGCGCTGGACGAGGTCGTAAAGCGTCCGCTCGCCGATGCCCCAACGGAGCGCCACCTCCGGCGCCCTGTACATGCCCGTCTGTTGTGCGTTGTGCTCGATCATGACGCCACGGTAGAGGCGGGCGACTGCTCGTCAGACAGGAGCCCTCGGTCTGCCAGCAAGTGCCCGATGGCACCGAGGACCCGTCGGAGCTGATCGTTGTCCCGTTCCATGCCATCGAGGCGCGTTACGACGTCAGCGACGAGATGGTCGATGCCGGCTCTGATGTAGGGGCCCGGTCCATTCGCGCTGTCGTCGAGGTGTCCAAGGTCGAGCACGACATTGCCCCCAGCCGTGAAGGCGAGTTCGGGACCTCCATCCCCGATGGAGAGCCACGCTCGGACACCTTCGTCATCCAGAAGCTCGATCGTCGGAGCCTGGGCAGCATCACCGTTGTGATCCTCCCCAGCGAGGACCATTCGCACGAACCCCTTGTCGTCGACGAGTTCGATGCGTCGCGCACGCAACACCTCAGGCGCCCGGCGCCGGGCCTGCCACTCGAGGTTGTCGCACATGCGCTCGCCGACGACGTCGTCGAACTCGAGCGCCTTGCTTTTGCCCAGCGCCCGCTCAATCTCATCGAGGAGGGCGTCATAGCGCGAACCCGCGTCCTCTTTCGGGCGCGCGCGTTCGGGAGTACGATCAGCCACGTCGGGCCTCGCTTTCTGCGTGTCTCGGTTCGACCTGGCCCCGGGGTGTGCGACCACCGCCGGGGCCGTTGCGTATGATTGGGCGCAGATTATGCGTGCGTACGATCGGGCGCAAGCATCCCACGGGCGTGTGGCCAGGGTTCGTACCGTTCTGCGGTGGTCAGGAGCGTTCCGGTGACGCAGCTCGTGGGCGCCGCCGAGATCGCTGAACGTCTCGGACTGAAGCGCCCGCATCTCGTCCACGACTGGCGCCGACGGCACGAGGACTTCCCGATCCCCGTCGCGGAGCTGTCGATGGGTCTGGTTTGGGCGTGGCCCGACGTCGAAGCGTGGGCCCGTCGAACTGGGAGGCTCTCGTGATCCCAGAGCGCATCGCTACGCACACTTTCCGGTGGAGATTGCCCGTTTCCGCAGGCCCGGGGTTGCGCGCTTATGGGCTTCGCAGGAGGGGTCTCCGCAGGTCGGACCCATGCGAACGGGCGTTCGACTGTGCATATCCCCAGGGTTGTCCACGGGGCTTTCCCCAGCGAAATCCTGAGGTTGTTGGTCTAGCGACCCACAGGCACCAGCCGTCACGATGACGACATGGTTGAAATTACATCAGTGTCGGTTGTCCGGTGACGGGCGACGACGACGTCGATCGGCTCGTTCGAGAGTGGGCGGAGGAGCCACCATCGACGTTGCCCGAGTTCGTCGACGATGGCGCTCGAACGAAGGTGCGGGCGGCCATAGACCACCTGTCTGCAGCGCTCGTCGACGGCGTCGATTTCAGCGGCGGCATTCGTAAGGCGAAGGAGTTGCTCGACGTAGCTGAGCGCATTGGGCGTCTTGTGCGCCGCGGCGACGATCCCCCGGACCGCGCCTGAGGCCAGGCTGTCGGTCCAGGGTGGTCCTAGGCCCGACCCATTGTTGGTCCTATGTCCAGTGAGTGATAACGGCGGCATCACTCCCCCCGGGGTGAGTCCTTGCTTGGACCGGGCACGTCGGATATCGTTTGCGTATGGCCATACGCAAACGATCCGCCCGCAGAATGCCGGGCGTTCGTAGCGTGCCGGCGTGGGTCGGAGGGTCGACGTGGACCAGCTTGTAGGCGCGGCTGAGATCGCCGAACGCATCGGCGTCAAACGGCCGCAGGTCGTCCACGATTGGCGCCGGCGGTACGCCGACTTCCCCGAGCCCGTCGCGCAGCTGCGACAGGCGCTCGTGTGGGCGTGGCCGGACGTCCAAGCGTGGGCTCGGCGAACAGGGAGGCTCTCGTGATCCACAAGCGCATTGCCAAGCGCGCGAGTCGAATCAATGGCGAGCTCGTGCCGCCCGGGCCGCGGTACGACGTCCGGCTGCGTGACCGGCAGGGCCGCACCTACACGACGACGTTTCGCACCAAGCGTGAGGCGGAGGCCTTCGAAGACCAGGAGCGCACCGACCAGCGCCGCGGCGCGTGGGTCGATCCCCGCCACCAGGCGCTGACGTTCGGTGAGCTCGCCGACCGATGGCTCGAGGCGAACCCGGCCAAGCGAGGGAGCTCATACGCGCGCGACGAGTCCATCGTCCGCGTGCACCTGAAGCCGGCGCTTGGCGAGACGGCGATCGGACTGGTGAGCAAGCCCGATGTCCAGGCGCTCGTGAACGAGTGGTCGACGCGCATGAAGCCGCGCACCGTGCGACGCATGTACGGCGTGCTGCGCGCCGTGCTCGCGTACGCCGTCGACAGCGACTACCTCGGTCGCTCGCCCTGTCGCGGGATCAAGCTGCCCGAGGTCGGTGCCATCGTGCGGCACGTCGTCGACGCCGACGAGCTGGCCGCGCTCGTCGCGGCGCTGGGCCCGGATTACGGCCTCATGTCCGTGCTCGGCGTCGTGCTCGGCCTTCGCTGGGGCGAGGTCGCAGGCGTGCGCGTGTGCGACGTCGACGTCCTTCGCCGCGCGGTGACGGTGACCGAGCAGGTGACGCGCGGCCGCAAGGGCGCGACGGTGACAGGCCCGCCCAAGTCCGAGGCCGGCCGGCGCACCCTCGCGCTCGACGACGAGCTCGTCGAGCTGCTGGCCGCGCACATGGCCCGTCGAGGGCTGACGGCCGCCGACGCCGGCGCCCACCTCTTCGCCGCGCCCGCGGGCGGCCCGCTCGAGTACAGCCATTGGCGCCACCGCGTGTGGCTGCCGGCGTGCCTCGAGGCCGGCCTCGGCCGCATGGAGAAGCGCCGCTACACCGGTCTGCAGTTTCACGACCTGCGACGTGCCAACGCCACCGCCATGGCGCTCGACGGCGTCGACGAGAAGACGGCGCAGACCCGCCTGGGCCACACCGACATTCGGCTGACCCTCGGGCTCTATGCGCAGGCCACGAGCGAGGGAGACCAGCGAGCCGCCGAGCGGCTCAGCGGCCGCTTCCTGCGGCCCCTCGATGACCGCGTGCCGCGCGCGAACAGTTGAAATGTGCGTACGCTGGTAGTGGTCATGGACAGCATCGACTACACGTCGGAGGTGCTGCACCCCGAGGCCGTCGCCTGGATGCTCACGCAACTGGACGAGCGCGCCCGGGATGAGTTCATAGACGGGATTGCGAAGCGCCTGCACCGGCTCGAGCAGAACCAGCACGGCGCCGCCGAGGACCTCGTCACGAGCAGCTTGTTCGTCTCTTCCAGATAGCCCGCGAGCGCGCCCACCTCACCCGTCACGTCGTTCACCGCAGCGACGATGTCTTCGTCGGACACAGCTTCCTCCTTTTCGTGACCGCGCGATGGACGCGCGATGGAACCGACCACGAACGGCGCCACAAGCGCCTGACCTGGTCGGGGAGGGGAGATTTGAACTCCCGGCCTCAGCGTCCCGAACGCTGCGCGCTAACCAAGCTGCGCCACTCCCCGGTGGGCGTCGATGCTACTGGTCGGCTGCGGGCGCGGCTGCGGGCACGACGGTGACCGGACGGTACGCGTCGTCCTCGTAGGTGCCGCCGTTCATCACCGTGGTGATCGCCTTGCGGAGGCGCAGGGCGTCGAGCGGCTTCACCAGCCACCCCTCGGCCTGGGCCCGACGGGCGAGGAAAACGTCGGGCCGGCGGTCGAGCAGCATCAGTACCGGGACGTGGGGCAGGCGACCGGCCCCCTCCTCGAGGCGCAGGTCGAGGCAGGTGGCCATTCCTCCCATTCGTCCGATCTGGAGGTCGATGATGGCGATGTCGGGAGCAGCGTCGGCGACCGCGGGGAGCACCTCCGCACCCGTCGTGACCTCACGCACCGTGTCGTCCACGCTGGAGAGGGCTGCGGTGACCTCTTCAACCACCCATTTGGCGTCGCTGGCGACCAAAACCTCGGCCATCGGCGGAGGGTAGTACTTGTCTTTTCCCGGGTACGATCCGGCCAACGGTTCGCCGGCGAGCCGTTGACGCCCAGGAGGGGTCAGTGCTCCAAATCGAACTGGAGGAGGCGGACGGCTATACCGTCTGCCGCCCGGTTGGCGAGCTCGACGCCTACACGGTCGGGCAGTTCCGAGAGGCCCTTGGCGAACTTGCTTCGCGCCCCAAGCTGCTCATCGACATGTCCGCGGTTCCCTTTGTCGACTCTGCGGGTCTCGGCGCGCTGATCGGTGGCATCCGCCGCGCCCGCGAGAGCGGTGGCGACGTCGCCGTCTGCTGCAACCGCCCCACGCTCGTACGTCTCTTGCACACGACCGGGTTCGACCGCATCGTCACCGTCACCGAGACGATCGAGGAGGCGGCCGCCTTCCTCGGCGACGACAACGAGGTCGCGCCCGCCTAGTCAGTCCACCGCGACCGGCGCGGGTTCGCCGTCGCCGTCGAAGAGGTACTTGCCGAGCTCGGCCAGGCCTTCGAGATCGTGCACGTCGCTGGGGAGGAACGGCACGCGCACAAGCGGCGCGGGCCGTACCCGCTCGGAGAGCTCGGCCACGTGTGCCTCCTCCACCTCGGACAGCTGAGTGAAGTCGGCCAGGTTCTCGTAGAGCCCACCGACGTCGGTGTCGGTGTGCTCCGCCGCCCGCTTCCGCAGATCGCCGGCGTCCACGTGGGCGAACCTCGGGTGCATCCGGTTGACGACCAGCGCCTCGACCGGGATGCCGGCCTCTTCGAGCTTGGCCGCGAAGAAGCGGCCTTCTTCCAGGGCGTCGGCGCGCGGCGTGGTGACGAGGAGGAACGCCGTGGCCGGATCCGAGAGCAGGTGCAACACCCGTTCGGCCCGCTGGCGAAATCCCTCCTCCATGCCTTCGAAGGCCTGGAAGAACGCCATCGCATCCTCGACCATTTCGGAGCCGACGACGCGGGAGATCATCCGCAGCAACGCGCGTGTGGCGACACCCGCGGCCTTCAGGTACGCGCGTGTCGGCAGCATCATGAAGCGGAACAGGCGATTGTCGAGGAAGCGCGTCAAACGACGCGGTGCGTCGATGAAGTCGAGGGCGTTGCGCGTCGGCGGCGTGTCGACGACGACGAGCTCGAACCCACCTTCCTCGTGCAACTCGTAGAGCTTCTCCATCGCCATGTACTCCTGCGTGCCCGACAACGCGGTGGAGATGTTGCGATAGAAGCGATTGCGCAGGATGCCCTCGGCCTGACCCTTCGACGGCGCGTACTTGAACACCAGCGAGTCGAAGGTGGACTTGGTGTCGAGCATCAAGGCCCACAGCTCGCCCGACCAGTCGCCGTCGATGCGCATCGGTGTGTCCGAGAGCGTGTCCAGCCCCAGGGCGTCGGCCAGTCGCTTGGCCGGGTCGATGGTGACGACCACGGCCCTCCGGCCCTGCCGCGCCCCTTCCATGGCGAGCACCGCCGCGGTCGTGGTCTTGCCGACGCCACCCGACCCGCAGCAGACGATGACGCGGCGCGTCCGCGTCAAGGGCGCCAGCGTCACACCGTCTCCAAGGAGGCGACCGCCTCCGCGAGTCCAGCGGCGAGAGTGCCAACGTCGGACGGCCCGAGCTCAGGACTGAAAAGGAACGGCAGCCGCAGCTGGGGCAAGTCCAACCCCTCCGCCAGCCGCACCAGCTGCTCTTGCTGCAGCTCGTGACGCGCGTGCCGGAAGGCAGCCGCGGCGCGCAGGGCCTCCGCGTCGTCAGCGGGTACGTCCGCGCCGGCGACCAGCTGCTCGGCGGAGTCGATGCCGGCGACGGGCGGGTAGAGCCCGTTGACGACGATCGCACCGAGGTGCACGCCCACGCGCTCGCGCAGTCGGGCGGCCGTCTCCACGGCCTCGTTGACCGGCGTCTCCTCCGGGAGCGTCACCAGCAGCACCTGGCAGCGGGCCGGATCGGTGAGCAGGTCGAGCACCTCCTCGGCCTGGGTGCGTACAGGCCCGACGCGCACGGCGTCGAGCAGTCCGCTGGCGCTGGTGAGAAAGGTGATGGCGTGGCCCGCGGCAGGCGCGTCGAGCACGATCAGGTCGGCGTTGCCCGACCGCTCGAGCTGCTTGACCTTGCCCAGCACCAGGATGTCTTTGATACCCGGGGCGGCCGTGGCCACAACGTCAAGGATCCCGCTGTTCGAGAGACGCTTGGAGAGCCGGCGCATGCCGTGGTCCTCGAGGTACTCCAAGAGGGCCTGGTCGGGCGTCAGCGTGCGAGCGCGGACCCGTTCGGCGAGCTCGACCTCGTCGTAGCTCAGCTCGCCGCGGCCGAACGCAGCCCCCAGCCCCGTCTTGCCCTCGACCTCGACAATTAGGGTGTCCAAACCGGCGTTCGAGGCCATCACGGCGAGGGCGGCGCTCACCGTCGTTTTGCCGACGCCACCCTTCCCGGCCACGATGACCAGCCGGCTCTGCGAGCAGAAGCGCGCAGGGTCCACCTGTTCCTTTCCGTCGCGGAGGCCGTCGATGAGGGCTCGGCCCGCCCCGAGCAGACTAGCGATTGCGTTCTTTTTGACTGGGTTGCTGCTGGCACTCAGCGCAGGCACCGCCGCGCCCGCCGCGGCGACGAGGACGGTCGACGTCATCGAAGTGAGCGGCCGGATCGACCCCATCGTCGCCGACTTCGTCACCGACTCGCTCCGCACCGCCGAGCACGATCACAGCGAGGCGCTGGTGATCCAGCTGGACAGTCCCGGCGACCTGCTGACGGGCGGGCAGCTGAACGCCCTGACGACGCGGCTGTCGCGCGCGTCTGTTGCCGTCGCGGTCTGGGTCGGCGCCAGCGGGGCGCACGCGTACGGCGGCGCCGCCCGTCTCGCCGACGTGGCGCCGATCGTGGGAATCGCCCCCGGGTCGCGCATGGGGCAGTGCCCCGACTGCCGCGTACGACCCGGCTTGCGCACCACCAAGTCGTTGTCGTCGTCGCAAGCAGTTGCCCGCAAGGCGGCCGACCTCAGCTCGCCGACCATCGGCGACTTCATCGTCGACCTCGACGGACGCACGGTGAACGGCCAGACACTGCAGACCGCACGCGTCGTGCAGCGCAACAACCAGCCGCGGCGAGAGCCCTCGGTCGACGTCGCCTTCGCCAAGCTCGCGCTCATCCCGCGGCTGCTGCACACCGTCGCCAGCCCGTCGGTCGCCTATCTCCTGTTGATCGCCGGCATGTTGCTGATCGTGTTCGAGTTCTTCACCGTTGGCATCGGGCTGGCCGGCGCGGCCGGCGCGCTCTTTCTCGTGCTCGCCGCGTTCGGGCTCGCCGTCCTACCGACGCGCCCACTCGGGCTCGGGCTGCTCACGCTGGGGATGCTCGGGTTCGCGATCGACGTGCAAACGGGCGCGCCACGCGTCTGGACGGGCATCGGCGCCGCGTCATTGGTGGGGGGGACGTGGATCCTCTACGACGGCGTGCACCTGCCGTTGATCACCGCGGTACTGACGCTTCTCGGTGCCGCTCTCTTCATGCTCGGTGCCATGCCGTCGGTCGTCCGGGCCCGCTTCTCGACGCCGACCATCGGGCGCGAGTCGATCGTCGGTGAGCTCGGCGAGGCCACCGCCGACCTCAATCCTGAAGGCATGGTGCGGGTGAGTGAGGCACTGTGGCGGGCCCGGACCAACCGCGCAACACCCATTGCACAAGGCGACTCGGTTCGGGTCGTGGGCGTCGAGGGGCTGGTGCTCCAGGTCGAGCCCGCGAGCGCCGAACCCGCCGGGGCGGGCAGCCCGGAAGCCTGACCAGCCAAAACGCCCCTTGTCGGGCGCTCCGGGCGGATGTATGTTCCCGGCGGCGAGGGGAAAGGGGTTCCGTGTCGAGCCAGCGCGCCGCTGATGCGTGGCAGGTGAAGGCCGCGTGCCGCGGCCCTCAGGCCGCGGTGTTCTTCCCGCCCGCCTACGTCGAGCGCAAAGACCAGAAAGAGGAGCGGGAGGCCCGGGCCAAGTCCATCTGCGCCACGTGCCCCGTCCGCCAGCCGTGCCTCGACTACGCCATCGAGATTCGTGAGCCGCACGGCATCTGGGGCGGCCTCAACGAGCTCGAACGCCGCCAGCTGCTCGCGGGGACGTAGGCGGGCGCCCAGGCAGGCGTACGATCGCTTGCGCTGGGTACACTAAACGCTCGCGATGGCAAGCGCTCGCGTCCCCCCGGCCGACCATCTGGCGTGGCAAAGCACCACGGTGCGCGACCGCCCGGCGCTGTACGGGGTCGCCGGTGAGGGGATCCCGCTCCTGTTCCTCCACGGCTGGGGTCTGGCCCACCACGCCTACAAGCGGCCGCTGAAGCGGCTCGTCCACCTCGGTTGCCGGGTGTACGCCCCGGCCCTGCCCGGCTTCGGCGGCACGGCCAACCTGCCGAAAGACTCGCTCACGCTGGCGGGCTACGCGGCGTGGGTCAACGAGTTCCTCGACGCCGTCGGCGTCACCGAGCCCCTGATCGTGGTCGGGCACTCCTTCGGGGGCGGCGTCTCGATCCAGGTGGCCCACGACTTCCCCGAGCGCGTCCGCTCCCTCGTGCTGGTGAACTCCATCGGCGGGTCGGTGTGGAGCGGCTCTGGCAGTACGGCCCGCAAGATGGCTCAGCGGCCGTTGTGGGACTGGGGCATCCACTTCCCGAGCGACCTCTTGCCGGTGCCGCAGATCACCAAGGTGTTGCCGGTGGTGCTCGAGGACGCGGTGCCCAACCTCATCCGCAACCCGGCGGCCATGTGGCGCGTCGGCCAGGTGGCGCGCACCGCCGACCTCACCCTCGAGCTCGAGGAGCTCAAGCGCCGACGGCTCCCCGTCGTCGTCCTCTGGGGTGAGAAGGACCGCATCATTCCCAAGGAATCCTTCGACGCGCTCTGCCAGGCCATCGGTCAGCAGGGCGAGGTCGTGAGCGGCAATCACTCGTGGCTCCTCGCCGACCCGGACGCCTTCGGCGAGGTGATGACCAACGTGGTGTCGGTGGCCAGCGTCGCCCGGTCCATGGAGGGCAAGGCCAAGCGCCGTCGCGGTCTGTTGGGGATGGCCCGCGGCCGTCCTCGCCTGCTGCGCTCGCTGACCGGCGCCAAGCCGGCCGACGAGGCCGACGAGGGCGAAGAGCCTGCGGTGGACGTCTCCTAAGACACGCCGACGACCAGCAGCCGGCCCCGGCGCACGCGGTAGGCGTGGTCGGCGAACTCCCAGAGGGCCCGGTCGCCGCTGCTGTCGCCGTAGGCGTACAGCTCGGCGTCCGACGCCAGCCACGCCCGCAGCCGCTCGACCTTCTCGGGCCCTCGGCAGTTGCGGCCTTCGAGGCGCCCGGTGAGGCGGCCGTTCCCGTCGGTCTCCAGTCGCGTTCCGAGCACGGCGTCGAAGCCCAGCCGTTCACCGATCGGCCCGACGTAGAGCTCCGGTGAGGCGGTCACGATCACGAGCTCGTGGCCGTCGGCCTTGTGCGACTGCACGCGCTCGAGCATCGAGGGCCGCAATCCGCGCTGGATGACGACGTCGGCGAAGACGGTTGCCGCCGCCTGCAACTCCTTGACGTCCGCATCCGCGAGCAGACGCTGCAGCAACGCCTCCTTGGCGGCGTCGCGGTCGCGCGCCAATAACAACGAGGTGGCCAACAGGGCGATCGACGTGCGCGGCGCGCCGCGGGTTCTGCGCAGGAACGGCAGCAGGGTGTCCCGGCGGGTCAGCGTGCCGTCGAAGTCGAAGACCGCGACGGTTCTGTCACTCACATCCTCAACTGCTTTACATCTTCAGTTTTCGAAACAGTGGCCGCGGCAGGTGCCGGACACCGAACATCACGTAGCGCAGGGCCGGCGGCGCCCAGGCCTGCTCCTTGCCCGACGCCAGCGCATCGACGACCACCTTGGCCACCGAGTCGGCGTCGGTCGACAGCGGCGGCTTCGTCATTCCCGTCGTCATCTTGGTGGTGACGAAACCGGGGCGCACGATGAGCACGCGCGCGCCGGTGCCGACGAGGCTGTCCCCCAGGCCCTGGAAGAAGGCGTCCATGCCGGCCTTCGAGGAGCCATAGACGAAGTTGGCTCGGCGGGCGCGTTCGCCGGCAACCGAGGAGAGCACGACCAGCGTCCCGTGACCCTGCTGCTTGAGGCGCCGGGCCGCGTGGAGCCCGAGCGACGCGGAGCCGACGAAGTTGGTCTCGAGGATGCGCACGGCCTCGTCAGGGTTTTGCTCGGCCTGCTCCTGGTCGCCGAGCACGCCGTGGGCGATGAGCACGACGTCGATGTCGGCGTGGCCGTCGAAGACGTTGTCGATCACCTCGCTGTGGCTGTCGGTGTCGTCGGCATCGAACAGGACGGTGTCGACCTCGTTCACGCCGGTGGCGCGCACCGCATCGGCGGCCTCGTCCAGCGCCTCCTTACGCCGCCCGGCCAGCACCACTGTGCGAAGCGGTCCGGCGGCGAGCGCCCGCACCACGGCCAGGCCGATCTCGGACGTGCCGCCGAGCACGAGCACCGACTGTGGCGCGCCCAGCCCGTCGTTCATCGCACCGGCTCCGTCAGTCCGAGCCGGCGCGACAGGTCCGAGTGCAGCACGCCGCCGGGGTCGACACGCGCCTGCACCTGGCGCCATTCCTCCAACCGCGGATACATGGCGGCGAACACCTCCGGACGCATGCGTGAGTCCTTGGCCAGATAGAGACGTCCGCCGGCGGCGAGCACGAGCTCGTCGAGGTCGTCGAGGAGCCGACCGAGGTCGGCGTCGCCGGCAGGGATGTCGAGGGCGAGCGTCCAGCCCGCAGTGGGGAACGACAGGTGGCCGGGGTTCGACGGCCCGAACCGCTTGAGCACCGCCAGGAACGAAGGCGTGCGGGCCGCGCTCAACCGCTCGAGGGCCTGGCGCACGGTCTCTTCGGCGCCGAACGGAACGACGAACTGGTACTGCACCATGCCCGGGCGGCCGTAGAGACGGTTCCATCCCGTGACGCCGTCGAGCGGATGGAAGAAGTAGGCGATGGACTCGATGTGGCCGACCTTGTGGCGGGGCGCCTTGCGGAACCAGAACTCGTTGAAGGCCCTTATGGAGAGCGTGTTCAGCAAGTTCGGGGGTGCCCACGGAGGTGCGGCGATCAACGTGCGGGGGTCGAAGCGGCGCGGGTTGCGCTGCAGCTTCTTGGGCAGCTCGTCGACGAGCGCGTGGCGGCCGCGCGTGAGTACCGACCGGCCGAGCGACGCGCCACCGGCCATGCAGTCGATCCACGCGACCGAGTAGTCGTACTCGTGATCGCGATCAGCCATGCGCGCCATGGCGTCGTCGAGGTCGGGCGCGCGCTCGATGTCGACGTTCATGTACGCGGTCTCGACCGGCCGGAGCCGCACGGTGGCGTCGAGGAGCACGCCGGTGAGGCCCATGCCCCCAGCGGTGGCCCAGAACAGGTCGGGATCGGTGTCGGCATCCACCTTGGCCAGACCCGACGGTGTGCGCAGCGTGAACCCATCGACGAAGTCGCAGAAGCTGCCGTCGTTGTGGTGGTTCTTGCCGTGGATGTCGGAGGCGATGGCGCCGCCGACGGTGACGTAGCGCGTGCCGGGCGTCACCGGTACGAACCAACCCAGCGGCACGATCGTGCGCATCAGGTCGTCGAGGCTGACGCCGGCGTCGAGGGTGACGACGCCGGAGTCGAGGTCCAGGGCGCGGACCCGTGCCAGCTGGGTCATGTCGAGTACGAGCCCGCCTCCGTTCTGGGCGGCGTCGCCGTAGCTGCGCCCCAGGCCGCGGGCAACGGCGCCCCGGGCTGGGAGCCGTTCGAGCAGGTGGTCGACGTCCTCGGCGCTCTCAGGGTGGGCCACGTCGGCCCGGGATGGCGCGGTGCGCCCCCATCCCGTGAGTAGCGTCGCTTGGGTCGGTCGCATGGCGTTCGCGAGGCTAACGAGCATGAGTCGTACGGAGGAGCGTCTGCCCCAGCCCAGCGGAGGGTCGAGCAGCGTTCCTGCGCTGATCCGCCTGCTCCGGCCACGGCAGTGGTCGAAGAACGTGCTGGTGTTCGCCGCCCCTGGCGCAGCCGGCGTCCTCGACGACCCCACCCAGCTCGGCAAGACGCTGATCGCCTTTGTCGCCTTCTGCCTGGCGGCCAGCGGCGCCTACTGCCTGAACGACGCGTCGGACGCCGAAGCCGACCGCCAGCACCCGAAGAAGCGTCACCGCCCCGTCGCGGCCGGGGAGGTCTCGGTCGCGGCAGCCCGCCGCCTCGGGGCCGCCCTGTTGCTGGCGGCGCTGGTCGTGTCCCTCTTCGTCGGCAACCTCTATCTGCTGGCGACGGTTGTCGCCTACCTGGCGATCACGACGTCGTACACGATCTGGCTGAAACACATCGCCGTCATCGACCTGGCCGCCGTCGCGGCCGGCTTCATCATCCGCGCCCTCGCCGGCGCGGCGGCCACCCACGTGCCGGTCTCGGACTGGTTCCTCATCGTCGCCTCGTTCGGGTCATTGTTCATCGTCGCCGGGAAGCGCTCCGCGGAGTTCGAAGAGGCCGACGACGGCATCGCCCATCGCGCCGTTCTTGCCGAGTACTCCCCGAACTTCTTGACGATGGTTCGGTCGGTGTCGTCGGCCGTCACGCTGCTGGCGTACACGCTGTTCGCGTTCGAGAAGGCGCACTTGTCGACGTCGAGCATCCCGTGGTTCCAGCTGTCGATCGTGCCGTTCGCCCTCGGCGTGTTCCGCTACGCGCTGCGCCTCGACCGAGGCGAGGGCGGTGCGCCTGAGGACATCATCCTCGGTGACCGCACCCTCCAGGTCCTCGGCGTGGTGTTCGTCCTGCTGTTCGCGGCCGGTACGTACGCGACCTAACGCGACGGCTGCGGCAACCGCGGTCCGGCCACGCGCACGTCGCCGCGGCGTCGGGTGACGCCCGTCGCGTCGAGGTGCGACAGCAGCGGAAGGGCGTGCTTCCGCGTTGTCCCGAGCGCGTCGCGGACCTGGGCGACGGTAACGCCGTCGGGCGTGGATGCCAGCAACGCGGCCACCCGCCGCGCCGCTTCTTCCACCGCCGCGGGCGCGAAGTAGCAACCGTCGCGCTCGACGACCAGCCCGCGCCGAACGAGCTCGCGCAGCTCGGCGCGGTCGACGCCTTCGGGCTCGGGTGGCGAGAACGGTTTGGCCTCGAGCTGGGCCAGAAACGGATGGCCGGCGAGGGGGTCGTCGGTGGCCGACGCTCGGGCTCGGCCGCCCTCGACGACGACGCCCTCTACGAGGTCCAAGGCGGCGCGTTGGCGCTCGTCGAGTCCAGCGACGTCGAGCCCGAGGGCACCGGCGCCGGCGATCGCGCCCTCCAGCTCATCGATCGTCGTCGACAGGGCGGCGTCGGCGACCACCCACCGCCCGAGGACGGGCTGCACACGCTCACCGGTGAGGCGTTCGAGGAGGTCGACGTCGACCCAACCTCGTTCGGCGACGACGCGCTCGGTTGCCCGGCTCGGGCGCGCATGCCGGGCCGACAGCACCGGCGCCACGTCGAGGACTTCGCCACCGCCAACCGTCTCCGAGCGCCCGCTCTCGCGCAGCACGAACCGGTCACCCGGCAGAAGTGGCACCGCGACCGGGAGGTGCACGCGCACGAGGCCGGTGCCGCCGGGCTCAACCTCCGCGGGCCCGGCGCCGAGCAGCCGCAGCCGGGCTGGCTGCTCGCCCGAACCGATGTAGGCGTGGAAGGCGCCCCGGCGGGAGACGGCGTGGTCGAGGCCGGCGAGCACCTCCAGGCGAGCGTCGAAAACCGTGGTGGGTTCCCATTGGTCTCGACGCACGAGGGCATCGCCGCGGCGCACCTGGTCGTGGTGGACGCCGGTCAGGTTGGCGGCGACCCGGCTCCCGGGCTCCGCGTGTTCGCGAGTCTGCTGGTGGGTCTGCAGGGCGCGCACGCGGACCGGGCGGTCGCCGGGCACGAGCTCGAGCTCGTCCCCGACGCTGATCGACCCCCCGGTGAGCGTGCCGGTCACGACCGTTCCCGAGCCCTTGGCGGCAAAGACCCGGTCCACCCACAGCCGAGGGCGACCGCGGTCGATCGCGGTCGGGGTGCCGGCGAGGAGGTCGTCGAGCGCGGCGCGCAGCTCGTTGACACCGATGCCGGCGAGGGCGTCGACGTCGACGACGCGCGCGTTTTCGAGGAAGGTGCCGGCGACACGGTCGCCGACTTCGAGGGCGGCTAGCTGCCGGGTGTCGTCGTCGACCAGCCCGACCTTGGTCAACGCGATCAGACCGTGACCGACGCCGAGGAGCTCGACGATGCGGAGGTGCTCCTCGGACTGCGGCTTCCAGCCCTCGGTGGCGGCGACGACGAACAGGCACGCGTCGACGGCGCCCACACCGGCGAGCATGTTCTTGATGAAGCGGACGTGCCCGGGCACGTCGACGAACGCCAGTGCGCGCCCTGAGGGAAGCGTGGTCCACGCGAAGCCGAGGTCGATCGTCAGCCCGCGCTCTTTCTCCTCGGCCAGACGATCGGGGTCCATGCCGGTCAGCGCCTGAACGAGGGTCGACTTCCCGTGGTCGACGTGGCCGGCGGTGCCGACTACGTGCATTCGGTGACGGCTTTGGCGACGACGGCGTCGTCGGCAGGGTCGACCGTGCGCAGATCGAGAAGCGTCCTGTCGTCGCGCGTACGGGCGATGACGGGCGGGTCGTGGGCCCGGAGGGCAGCGGTGACGTCGCCCTCGACGGCGATGCCCGCCGATGGGATGTCGAGCCCCGGGAGGGAACCGGCGCCGGCGATGGCGACGGTCTCGATGACCTCACCCGCGCCGAGGCCTTCGGCCCGGCGACGAAGGTCGGCGACAGGAAGCGTCGCCATGCGCCAGAACGGAATGGCGTCGCCGTCGCGGCGGAGGTAGGCCAGCGCCGTTTCCTGCAGAGCCGTGAGGACCATGGCGCCTGGGCGCAGCGCACGCGCCAGGGGGTGGTTGGCGCACGCGTCGACGAGGTCGGCACGCCCTGCGATCACGCCCGCCTGGGGGCCGCCGAGCAGCTTGTCGCCCGAGAACGTGACGAGGGCGGCGCCTGCCTCGAGGGCCTGGCGGACGGCCGGCTCGTCGGCCAGCCACGACGGCGGACCGCTGGAAAGCCAGGGCGTGGCCGCGTCGAGCAAGCCCGATCCGAGGTCGACGACCACTGGCGGACCGAGCCCCACGAGTTCGGAAACGGCGACGGACGAGGTGAATCCGACGATGCGGTAGTTCGACTGGTGCACCTTGAGAACGAGCGCGATCTCATCTGGGGATACCAGCGCGCGCTCGTAGTCGCGGCGATGGGTGCGGTTGGTCGTGCCCACCTCGACCAGCCGGGCGCCCGACTGGGCCATGACGTCCGGGACGCGGAACCCGCCCCCGATCTCGACCAGCTCGCCGCGGGACACGACAACGCCACGGTCGCGAGCCAGTGCCGCGAGCACGAGCAGGACGGCGGCCGCTCCGTTGTTGACGACCATCGCCGCCTCCGCGCCCGCGGCGCGGGCAAGAAGGGCGCCTGCGTTGCGCAGACGCGACCCCCGCTTTCCTGTCCCGAGGTCGAGCTCGAGGTTGGAGTAGGTGGCCTGCTGGGTGTGGGCGACCGGCGCTCGCCCCAGGTTCGTGTGCAGCAGGACACCGGTGGCATTGACCACGGGCCGCAGCAGATCGAGGCGCAGCCGCTCGGCCCGTTGTCGTGCCGTCGATGGGTCGCCGTCGGCGATGGCAGCGCGGGCCGCGTCCACCAGCAGGGGGTGGGGGAGGCCGACGTCGGCAAGTTCACGGGCGACGGCGTCGACCGACGGTGGACGCACGAGAAAACATTAAATGACGGTGAGTGCCTGAGTTCCCGGTCGCCCCACTGTCCGATATCGCCGATCCCGGATCGCTCGTGGTTTACGCGGGTGGGCGGGAGGTCGCCCTGTTCCGTGTCGACGGCCGGGTGTACGCCCTCGACAACGCGTGCCTGCACGTCGGGGGGCCGCTCGCGGAGGGATTCATCGAGGACGGCTGCGTGACCTGCCCCTGGCACGAATGGCGGTACCGCCTCGAAGACGGGCGGCGGATGGGACCCGGCAATCTGACAGTGGGGACCTATCGCGTGCGGGTGGAGGCTGATGTGGTGTGGGTGCAGGTCGATGGGGCCTGATCGCGTGGTGAACTGAAGATCCCCCGATGCATAAAGCCATCCGAGCCGCGCTCGTCTTCATTGCCACCGTCATCCTCGTGCCGATCGGCACGGCGGGCACGGTGCTGGGCGCCTTCTTGTTCCTCCCGCTGCCGGCCACGCTGCCCAAGGCCAAGCCCAACGTGGCGTCGAGCATGAGCCACGTCTACGACATCAACGGCAAAGAGATCGCCGTCTTTCGCCAGTTCGAGACGTCGATTCCCGTGCAACCGCAGGACATCCCCCAGATCCTGAAGGACGCGGTGGTGTCCATCGAGGACAAGCGCTTCTACAGCCACGGCGGCGTCGACCCGCAGGGCACGCTGCGGGCCATGTGGGCCGACATCCGCGGCGAGCCCGTGCAGGGCGGCTCCACGATCACTCAGCAGTACGTGAAGAACGCCTACACGGGTCGCGACCGGACGATCGCCCGGAAGATTCGCGAGGCGATCCTCGCCAGCCAGCTCGACCGTCAGGCGCCGAAGGACCAGATCCTCTACCAGTACCTGTCGACGATCTACCTCGGTGGCGGCGCCTACGGCGTGGGTGCCGCGAGCCAGACCTACTTCCGCCACCCCGTCAACCAGCTCACGCTCGCGGAGTCGGCCCTGCTGGCCGCGGTCATCCGGGCCCCGAGCTACTACGACCCCCGGCTCAATCCCGACGGCGCCGAGGAGCGCCGGGAGCTCGTGCTGCAGCAGATGCTCGACCAGAAGCGCATCACGCCCGACGAGTTCAACGTGGCGATGGCGGCGAAGATCTTCGTCGTCGGCTCGAGCAAACCCACGAAGGGCCCGGTCACCGCGATCTATCCGCCCGAGCAGCTGCAGACCCAGTACCCGTACTTCACCGACTACGTCAGCAAGTACCTCGTCGCCAAGTACGGCTACGACCGCGTCTACCGCGGTGGCCTGCGCATCCAGACCAGCCTCGACCCGACCTTGCAGTCGGAAGCCGAAGCCGCCGTAGCCAACGCCCTCAAGGGCACGAAGCCGCCGCGCGACATGGCGCTGGTGAGCGTTGAGCCGCAGACGGGGTTCGTGAAGGCCCTCGTCGGCGGGCGGGACTTCGCCGCGTCACAGGTCAACCTGGCGCTGGGCGCCTGCCCACCGCCGCCGAAGCCCGAGGCGGGCTCGGGCGCGCCCGTGCTTCCGTCGGACCAGCCGATCTGCGTTCCCGGCGGTGGTGGCGGCCGCCAGCCGGGGTCGTCGTTCAAGCCCTTCACGCTCGCCAAGGCGTTCGAAGAGGGCATCACACCCGAGCGCGTGTACCCGGCGCCCAACGCGTACACGTATCCGCACTGCATCGCGACCGCAGGGTCGTCGTGCACGGTGCACAACGTCGAGGGCGAGGGCGGCGGAGCGATGACCCTGCGTTCGGCCACGGTGCACTCGGTGAACACCGTGTTTGCGCAGCTCATCGGCAACGTCGGCGTGAAGCCGACGGCCGAGCTGGCCCACCGCCTCGGCATCACGCGCGTGAACGCCGACGCCACCGACGCGGTCACCGGCCAGCAGTTCCAGAGCAGCCTGACCCTGGGCTCACCTGATGTCGCCCCGTTGGACATGGCCGCCGCGTACTCAGTGTTCGCAGCCCGCGGACTCCAGAACGCGGCCACACCGATCGTCAAGATCGAGGACTCCTCAGGCGCCGTGTTGGAGGACAACACCAAGCGCGAACCCAAGCGCGTGATGCAAGAGGTGATCGCCGACAACGTGAACGACGTGCTGCGGGGCGTCATCTCCAGTGGCACGGGAACGGCCGCCAACATCAACCGCCCGGCGGCCGGGAAGACGGGTACGACCGACAACTTCGGCAACGCCTGGTTCGTCGGGTACACGCCGACGCTCTCGACGGCGGTGTGGTACGGCAACTCGGACGGTGAGGTCTCCGATCCCTTGCCGCACGGCACTTACGGCGGCACCACGCCGGCCCGAACATGGGCGACCTTCATGTCCGAGGCGTTGAAAGACGTCCCGCCCACCGACTTCAACCAACCCGCGCCCCTCAAACCGGTGGCCGACGAGCTCGACCGACAAGCACGGGGCGGTATCGACCCGGGGTACCGCCGGTACCCGGATCAGACGGGCACCGGCGGCTCGTTCCAACAGGGGTACCCGGCGCCTCGAATCGCGGCGCCGGTGACCACGGCGCCGACGACGACCACGACGATCGAACCGTTCCCCGTCGACTCGACGACGACCACGACCAGACGCGGCGTGCTCGGCTAGCGGCTCAGTCAGTTAGATGAGCTCAGTGGCCCTGCGACCCGGGCGCGTTGGGCGTGCCGCTGGGGCAGCGCAGCACCTGGTCGCACGCGGCCCGGATGGGGACCGAGAAGAACACGCCGTCGCTGGGGAAGCCCAGAGGTGCGTAGGCGCGTGACGCCACGCCGACGACGTCGCCCTTGGAATTGATCAGCGGACCACCCTGAAACGCCGGTCCGACCTGGGCGTCGCTCATGATGCCTGTCCCCGACACGTCGGCGACCAGGCCCTGGGTGATGCTCCCGCCGGCGGCGCCCAGCCCCGACACCGCGAACACCCGGTCGCCGGTCTTCACCGGCGGACTGTCCGAGGACCAGTTGAGTCGCGGCTGGTTGGGCTTCTGGAGGATGAGCAGCGCGAGGTCCTTGTCCTGCTGCCACGTCCACAGCTGCACCTTGTCGTCCTCGCCGTTGCGGCTCACGGACACCTGCGGTCCGGGCTGGTGGGTGGCGGCCTGCACGGTGTTGAACGACGTCAGCAACAGCGTCTGGTTGCTGTCGGACGCGACCACGAACGCCGACCCCACCGACGGCTGGCCGTTCTGGTCGAGCGTGTGCACGAACCACACCGACGGCGACGCGTTCTTGAGGAGGGTGTCGAGCGTGCTGCCCTCGGCCGCCACTTTCTGCAGCGGCTCGAGCTGCTGCTTGATCTGGCTCTTGGCGCTCTCCCGCTCGGTGTCGATGGCGTTGATGGCGCCCTTGAACTGCTTGTCGAAGCCGTTGATGAAGTTCGTGACCCGCTGCTCGTTCTTGTTGAGCCGGTACTCGTAATACGCGTACAGCACGGTGCCGCTGAAGGCCGCACCGAGCGACGCCATGAGCAGCAGCATCGTCATCCCCAGCACGCTCTTCGGGAGCAGCCGCTCGCGCCAGGTCGGCACGTGTTGCCGTGCAGATCTGGGGGGCACGCGGCTGGGAAGAACGTCCGAGCTCGCCACGAGGTAGGAGGGTACTTGCCAGTAACCTGAGGCCGTGCTCGGTCCGTTGGTGTTGCTGTTGATCATCGTGCCGATCGCCGAGCTCTACGTGATCGTTCAGGTCGGGCACGTGCTGGGCGTTGTGAACACCCTCGCCCTCCTCGTCCTGATCAGCTTCTTCGGCGCGTGGCTGATGAAGCGTGAGGGTCTGAGTACGTGGCGACGAGCGCAGCGCCAGATCGACGCCGGCACCGTCCCCGGCCGGGAGCTCGTCGACGGGGCGTTGATCGTCTTGGCCGGTGCCCTTCTGCTGGCGCCGGGGTTCCTCACCGACGTCGTCGGCATCCTTCTGCTGCTGCCTCCAGTGCGCGCCGCCGTGCGCACCTTCGCCCGTCACCGCATCGAGCGCCGCGTCGCCTACCGGTACTTCCGTTGAATTCAGTCCCGGTCCGGGACGCGGCGACGGTGATGCTCGTGCGCGACGGCGACGACGGGCTCGAGGTGTTCATGATTCGCCGCAGTCTGCGGCTGGTGTTCGCGGGCGGGGCCCACGTGTTTCCCGGCGGCGCCGTCGACGACGGCGACCGTGACATGGACGAGTGGAGCGCCGGCCTCACCGACGAGCATGCGAGTGCCGCTCTCGGCGTCTCGCGCGGGGGCCTGGCGTTCTGGGTCGCCGCCATCCGTGAGTGCTTCGAGGAGGCCGGCTTCCTTCTGGCCGCAGACGCCAGCGGCGACCTGGTGCCTCTCGACGATCCGGTGATCGCCGACCGCTTCTCTGCCTACCGGCTGGCCATCGCCACCGGCGAGCGCTCACTGGCCGACGTGTGTAGGGCGGAGAACCTGCGGCTGGCGGTCGACGGCATGCACTACGTCAGTCGGTGGATCACGCCGGAGGGCGCGCCGCGACGGTTCGATACGCGGTTCTTCGTCTGCGCCGCGCCCGAGCGACAGACGCCGCTGCACGACGCCACCGAGACCATCGCCCATGAGTGGGTTCGTCCGTCCGAGGTCCTCGAGCGCCATCGCCAGGGTGCGGTCGACCTGATGATGCCGACCCAGCGCAGCCTCGAGTGGCTGGACGACGAGGCCACCGTCGTCGACGTGCTCGACTCGGCCGCGGGCGGCGGCCCGCGAGGGACTTACCAGCGTGGTTGAGGTGTCACGGTGGCTGAGCTGACTCCGGGCGTCGCCTGCGCGCTCAGCCCGCTCGTCCGGCGTGTGCTCGCACCGAATCCGAATGTGATGACCGGCCCCGGCACCAACACCTACCTCGTCGGCATCGACGAGATCGCGGTGATCGATCCGGGGCCTGATGACGCCGGTCACCTCGACACCATCGCCGCGTGCGGTGGCGACCGCATCCGCTGGATCCTGGTCACCCACACCCATAGCGACCACTCGCCGGGTGTGGCCGGCCTGCAGGAGCGCACGGGCGCCACGGTGATGGGCTTCGACCAACGCGACGACTTTGCGCCCGACGAGGCCATTGGCGACGGCTTCTGTCTGGAGGCCACCGAGTTCCGCCTGCGTGCCGTCCACACGCCCGGCCACGCGTCCAACCACCTCTGCTATCTCCTCGAGCAGGAACGCATGTTGTTCTCTGGCGATCACATCATGCAGGGGTCCACCGTCGTCATCGCGCCGCCCGATGGCGACATGGCCGCCTACCTCGACGCGCTGCAACGCCTCAAGACGCTGCGTATCAAGTCGATCGCCCCCGGACACGGCCATCTGATCGAGAACCCCAAGGCCAAGATCGACGAGTACCTCACCCACAGAGGCGAACGGGAGCAGGCGATTCTTCAGGCCGTCGGGGACGGAGCAGGAACTGTCGACGCCGTCGTCGAACGGGTCTATGTCGACGTGCCCGAGCAGCTACATCCCATCGCCCGATTCTCGGTGCATGCCCACTTGTTGAAGCTCAGTTCCGAAGGAAAGGTTCAAGGAGAGGACCTTGACGGGGAGTGGAGCCCGGCCCCCAAGTAGGGGCATCGAGTGGCCGCGTAGAAGTATGGACTCGTGAGCGAGCGCACGCGAGCGAGCCAATGTGAAGGCGAGCCCGCTTGCGGGCAGCCGCCGAAGGCGGCGCACCCGTGAGCGACCGTCTGGGGAAGTCGCGCTTGGTGGGCCTGGACGAGGCCGCCACCTTGCTCGACCTCACGCCCGAGGGCGTGAACTCCCTTGTCGCGGCCGGGTACCTGCCCGCGACAACGGAGGGTGCCGACGGTCCACGCTTCGCCATCGGCGACCTCAAGGCGTTCGTCGCCCGCAATGCCGACAGCGGCGCCGGCAACCTCTTCGACACCGAAGGCGAGCCTGCCGACCCCCAGGCGCTCCTCGAGGCCCTCGATGGCCGCTCGGAGGAGATGGCGCGCCGGGCCTTCGACATCTTCGCGACCGCCTTCCCGGAGGCGTCGCAATGGGGTTTGGCCGAGCGGGCCCGGTTCATCGAGCAGGCCCGCAACCGCTTCGAGGCGATCCTCGCCGTCACCGGTCAGGGCGAGGAAGTCGACGAAGCGCTCGTCGGTGATCTCGAGGAAGTGGGTGCCACCGCCGCCTCGACGGGGTCGCCGCTTCCGCAGCTGCTCGTCGTCCTGCGCATCTCCCGCGACCTCGTCGTGCAGACCGCGGTCGAGGTCGCCGAGGAGCGGGGCCGCCACTGGGGCCTGGCGCTGTCACTGCTGCTGACGCGGGTCCTACCAGCCATGGACCGGCTGATCGACGCGGTGGCGCGTGGCTACTGGCAGACGGTCGTCCGCCGCGAGGAGGAGAGCCGCACCCACTACCAACACGTGGTCGAGCACTCGTCGGACGGCATCTTCGAGGTCGACCTCGACGGCCGCGTCGTCTTCGCCAACTCATCGCTCGCCGTCATCCTCGGGCGCCCGATCGATCAGCTCATCGACGCCCCACTGTCGGATGTGCTGGCGCCGCTCGAGGGGTCGAACGTCCTCGAGCGGTTGACCATCGATTCCGACGACCACGACCGCACCGAGATGGCGGTGAGCAGACCCGACGGCGTGCGACGGGTGCTCGAGGTGTCCACCAGCGCCCGGCGAGAAGGCGGGATCGCGGCCGGGTTCCAGGGCGTGGTCCGCGATGTCACCGCGGTGCGTGACCTCGACGAGTCGAAGAACGAGTTCCTGGCACTGATCACCCACGACCTGCGCCAGCCGCTCACGGCGATCCTGGGTCTCGGCGCAACGCTTGAGACGCACGCCGACGAGCTCGGCACCGAGCGCATCCAACGCATGGGCCAGTCGGTGCGCAGGCAGTCCGAGCGCATCGCCCGCTTGGCCGACGACCTGTTCGACGTGAGCCGCCTCGAGGCCCGCTCGATCGTGCTCAACGTCAGACCTGTCGAGCTGGCGATGACCGTCGAGTTGGCGCTGGCGTCGGTGCCGCACCCCGCAGCCGTCGAGCTGCACATAGCCGACAACCTGACGGTGCTGGCCGACGGCCGCCGCCTCGAGCAGGTCGTGGCCAACCTCATCGAGAACGCGCTGGTCCATGGCGCGCCGCCGGTCGTCGTTTCGGCGTCAGCGACGGATACCGGGGTGGTGCTGACGGTCCGGGACCACGGTTCCGGGGTGCCTGAATCGCTGATCCCGACGTTGTTCTCGCGGCTGCGCACGCTGGGGCGACGTGACCGGGACCGCGCTCGCGGAACCGGACTGGGGTTGGCGCTGGTAAAGGGCCTCGTCGAGGCCATGGGCGGCAGGGTCGCCTACGAACGTGCGGCGGAGGGCGGGGCCGTGTTCTCGCTTGCGCTGGCAAGACCCCGCAACAGCAACAGCTAAGAGGTCGCCCCCAGCTTCTCCTCGACGGCGTCGAGTATGCGCGCCGTACAGCCGGCCATGTCGACGGGCGGGAGCAGCTCGTCGCTGATGCGCGCCGCGATGGAGGCGAACACCTTCCCGGCCGCGCTCTCCGGCGCGGACGTGCTCAACGGTGTTCCTGTGTCGTTGGCCGCGCTCACCGCCGGTTCCAGTGGCACCTGACCGAGCAGGGGCACGCCGATGTCCTGCGCGAGCGCGGCGCCGCCACCCTCGCCGAAGAGGGCGTAGTCGGTGCCGTGCTCGCACGTGAACGTGCTCATGTTCTCGATGACGCCGAGCACTTTGAGGTAGGAGCGGCGCGCCATGTCGGCGACTCGGGTGGCGACCTTCTGTGCCGCCAGTGCCGGGGTGGTGACGACGAGCAACTCGGTGCGCGGCAGCAGTCGGCCCAGCGCCATCTGGATGTCGCCGGTACCCGGCGGCATGTCGACGAGCAGGTAGTCCATCGCCCCCCAGCCCACGTCGGTGAGGAACTGCTCGAGGGCCTTGGAGAGCATGAGGCCGCGCCACATCAGCGCCTGCTCCTCGTCCTCGACGAGGAAGCCCATGCTGACGACCTGCAGATGACCCTTGCCGACGGCGAGCTCGTTGGGTCGGATCTTCCGGGTGTCGGTGGCGCCGAGTCGGCCGCTCAGGCCGAGCATCCGCGGCACGCTGAAGCCCCAGATGTCGGCGTCGAGCACGCCGACGTTGAGGCCGCGGGCGGCCATGGCCGTGGCCAGGTTCACGGTGACGCTCGACTTGCCGACGCCCCCCTTGCCGCTGGCGACTGCGATCACGCGCGTGGTGAGCGGCACCTCGGTGGCCGGTGGATTGTCGGCCAGACGCTTGCGCACCCGCTGCATGACCGCGCTGCGCTGCTCCTGGGTCATCTCCGCGAATGTGACGTCGGTGGCGGTGACGCCGGGCAGGCCCCGCACCTTGGACTCGACGTCCTCTTTGATCTGGGTCCGCAGTGGGCAGCCGGAGATGGTGAGGGCGACGCCCACCGAGACCTTGCCGTCGGCGGCCACGTTCACGTCGCGGACCATGCCGAGGTCGACGATGTCGGAGCCCAACTCAGGATCGACGACGCCCCGCAGGACTTCGACGACGTCTTGCTCGCTCGGGAGCACGGTGCGGGGCGGGCGCTGCATGCTGGGATTTTACCGGGCTTCGCCGTGTAATATCTCTCCCGCCAGTTAGAATGTGACCGTGGAGTCGCAGGGCCGTCTGGCCGTCCTCAAAGCGCTCGGCGACAACACCCGCTACGCGATCTACCTCGAGCTGGCGCGCTCGGCGTCTCCGCTGTCGACGATCGAGATCGCTGAGACGCTCGGACTGCACGCCAACACCGTTCGGCCGCACCTCGAGCGCATGCGCGAAGTCGGCCTCCTCGACGTCGAGGTCGAGGCGCGGGGCTCGGTCGGTCGTCCCCAGCACCGGTACTCGTTGGCGGCCGACGCCCCCTCGCTCGGTCTGGAACCGGCCGCCTTCCCGCTGCTCGCCCGCCTGCTCGTGTCGGCGGCGTCGAGTGCGGGTGTCGGGGGCGACGACGCCGCGGCGGCCAGCCGCGAGCAGGGCCGGGCCATGGCCGCCCGCTCCCGTCCGGGGACCTGCGCCCAGGCCCTGACCAGGGCGCTGGACGAGCTCGGCTTCGACCCGGCGACGGCCGACGACGGCGAGTTGGCCACCATCGCCTTCACCCACTGTCCGTACCGGGAGCTCGCCGAAGCCGCCCCCGAGCTCGTGTGCCACTTGCACCGCGGGCTGGTCGAGGGATTCGTGGAAGAACACGGGGGCGCAGGCGTTGAACAGTTCGGAACGCTCGTGGACCGCGAGCCGTGTCAGGTCGTTTTATCGTCGGAATAGGTAGGTAGGCTGAGCCACATGAGCATTCAGGAACAGACCGAGACCCAGGTTGACGAGGGCGCGGTGATCACGCTGACCGACACCGCTGTCACCAAGGTCAAGGAGCTGATCGCCCAGGAGACCGAGGAGAACCTCGCCCTTCGCGTGGCCGTCCGTCCCGGCGGGTGCTCGGGCTTCAGCTACGAGATGTTCTTCGACACGGACGTGGCCGCCGACGACATCACCAACGACTTCGGTGGCGTCAGCGTCGTGGTCGATCCGTCGAGCGCCCCGCTGCTCAAGGGCGCCACGCTCGACTTCAAGGACGGCCTCCAGGGTGCGGGGTTCTCGATCAACAACCCCAACGCCACCCGCTCCTGCGGCTGCGGGCAGTCGTTTAGCTAACTCCTTCGCCGCCGAAGCAAGCTTCGGCGGCGAGCTTCTAAGGTGCCCCGCCGTCGGCGGGGCGCTGCCTTTTGCTCAGCCGGAGAGGCCTTCGGCGAGAACGGCCGAGCTTTTCTCGCATGAGAGTCTCGTTGTGACATGAGTCTGGAATTCACCCTCGACGGACGCAGGGTTTCCGTCGAGGACGCTGAGACCTCCCTTCTCGAAGTCCTTCGCGACCGTCTTGGCGCGCGCTCGCCCAAGGACGGATGCAGCCCCCAGGGCCAGTGCGGCTGCTGCACGGTCCTGGTCGACGGCGCACCGCGCGTCGCGTGTGTGACACCTGCCCGGCGCGTGGCGGGCCGCACGATCACCACTGTCGAGGGCCTTCCTGACGGTGAGCGCCAGGCCTGGGCCGACGCCTTTTGCGCCACGGGTGCCAGCCAGTGCGGCTTCTGCACGCCCGGCATCGTGCTGCGCCTGGCGGCGCTGCGGACCAAGGGTTCGACGGACGTCGATGGCGCCCTGCTCGCCCACCTGTGCCGGTGCACGGGCTGGCGCACGATCGCGGAGGCGTTTTCGGCATACGGGGTCGAGTCGCCGCCCCGAGATCTCGAGGCCGCGTCCCGCCGGGCGACGATCGAAGGTGGCGTGCCCCAGCGGGTCGCGCCCGACGTGGCGCTGGGCGGCGGCGGCTTTGCGGACGACACCGCGCCCATCGATGCGTTGGTGGCGGTGCCCGACGGCCTCGGTGGCTGGGCGGTCGGCGAGACGTTGCGCGAGGCGCGGCGGGCGGCGGGCAAGGTCCAGGGCCGGCGCACCACGGCGGCGCTTCGGCATCCGCTCGAGGTGCCCGCCGGCGATTGGGACGTGACGTTGCGGACGACTTGGGTCGAACCCGCCTATCTCGAGCTCGACGCCTCGTGGTGCGCGCCCGGCGGTGAGCCGGCGACGCCGCTGGCCAACGGTGGCGCCTTCGGCGGGAAGGCGGCCTCGGTTGCGCCGGCCGTGGCGCGTGGTCTGGCCGACGAGCACGGGCGTCCCGTGCGCGTGCTGCTGTCGCGAGAGGACGCCGTGCGTCTCGGTCCGAAGCGCCCGCCGGTCGCGGCGGGCGCCCGCGCGGATGGGTCAGGCGTGATGCGCGTGGCGCGCACGACGGGCGTGGCCGACCTCATCCACTCCTTTGCACCAGCGCTGTCGGTGGAGGAGGTCGACGTTCCCGGCCCGCCGACGTCGGCGGCGCTGCGCGCTGCTGGGTGGGCCGAGGCCCATGTGCTGCTGAGTGGCGCCGCTGGCAACGCAGGCCCGGTGCGATCGCCGTCGGGTGCCGTCGCCGAGGCCGAGGTGTCTGCGAACGGCGTGCGGGTGCGCGTGGCGTGCGGCGATCCCCTGGACGAGATCGTCCTGCGCTCGTACTGCATCGGGGCCGCCCACATGGCTTTGGGTTGGGTGTGGTCCGAGGGCATCGCCGTCGACGCCGAGGGCGATCCCCACGACCTCACCATCCGCTCTTTCGGCATCTTGCGGGCCAGGGACATGCCTCCCGTCGAGGTCGAGATCGACCGTTCCGGCGGCGACCCGGTCAACGGATCGGATGCCGTCTTTGCCGCAGTGGCGGCCGCGGCGTGGATCGGCGAGGGTTGTGTCCAGGATTGGCCGACCCGGCGGAGGAATGTGTGAGCAAACCAGTGGGTCCATATTCGCCTGCCGTGCGGGCCGGCGACTGGCTCGTCGTCTCCGGCCAGGTCGGCATCCGAGACGGCCAGCTCGTCAGCGGCGGCATGCAGGCCGAGCTGCGCCAGGCCCTCGCCAATCTCCGTGGGCTGCTCGAGAGTGAAGGGGCATCGCTCACCGACGTAGTGAAAACCACCGTCTACCTGCGCCACATCGACGACTACGCGGCGATGAACGAGGCCTACGTCGAGTTCTTCGGCGAGCACCGCCCGGCCCGTGCTGCCGTCGCGGTCGCGGGCCTCCCCCTCCACGCCCTCGTAGAAGTCGAGGCGTGGGCCTTCATGGGGTAAGAATCACCCCGTGGTCGGAGCGATCATCCTCGTCATCTGCATGCTGCTCTTCGTGCCGCTGATCTTCGTCATCGGCGGCGTCACCATGGGCGTCCTCGGCTGGGCCGCCCAGACCGAGGTCGAAGACGCCAACGAGGGCAGCGAACTGATCGAGCTCAACCAGTAGCCCCCCAGCGTTCTTGGCGCGGAAATGTGCGGCATCCGCTCATTCCTGCGCCAAGAACGGAGGGGAATCAGCCCCACCTCGGGGACTGGCCGAAGCGGTAGCCGACCGAGCGGACGGTCTGGATGAGGGCGGCGTGCTCTTCGCCGAGCTTGGCTCGGAGGCGCCGGACATGGACGTCGACCGTCCTGGCGCCGCCGTAGTACTCGTAGCCCCAGACCCGTGATAGCAGCGTCTCGCGCGTGAACACCTTGCCCGGGTGGGTGGCGAGGAACTTCAGCAGCTCGTACTCCATGAACGTCAGGTCGAGGTGTTGGCCGGCGATGGCCGCCTGGTAGGTCTCCAGGTTCAGCACCAGCGGGCCGCACTCGACCAGTTCGGGCCGCGTGCCTCTGCCCGTTCTCCAGAACAGGTGCTTGAGACGGGCCTCCAACTCGACGGGCTGGAACGGCGTGACGCAGAAGTCGTCGAACAGGTCGTCGCGCAGTTCCAGGTCCGCAAGCGCAGACGCCGGTATGAGCAGCAACACCGGCTCGAGCGGGACGTCGCGCTTGCGCAACCCGCGGCACATGGCGAAGGCGGAGTCCGGGTCTTCGTCGGCGCAGACGACGGCGCCCGCCCACCCCTCGTCGGGCTCGAGCCGCAGCGCGGCCTCCGGTGTCGCCGCGGCCTTCCACGGCCAGGCCCCCAGATCGAGGGCCTGCGCGAGCGGCGGCGGCGCCGGATCGGGGAAGAGAAGCAGCGGTTCCATGGTGCGAAGTCGTCCCCGGCTACAGGATAGGGAGGTAGTGCTCGAGCTCGTATGGGGTGACGTAGGTCTTGTAGTCGTCCCATTCGATCCGCTTGTTGCGGATGAACCACTCGAAGACGTGCTCGCCCAACGCTTCGGCGACGAGCTCGGACTGCTCCATCTCGATGACGGCCTCTTCCAGCGAGCCCGGGAGGGCGGTCACGCCCTCGGCCAGCCGCTCCTCGGCCGTCATCTCGTACAGGTTGGCGGTGAGCTCGGCGGGGAGCTCGTAGCCCTCCTCAACGCCTTCCAGCCCGGCGGCGAGAACGCACGCGAACGTGAGGTACGGATTGCACGCGGGATCAGGAGAACGGAACTCGATACGCGTCGAGGACTCCTTGCCCCGACGGCCGCCGGGCACGCGCACCAGCGCGGAGCGGTTGTTGCGCGCCCAAGCGACATACACGGGCGCCTCGTTGCCGGGCGCGACCACCAGGCGCTTGTAGGAGTTGATCCACTGGTTGGTGACAGCGGTGATCTCGCGCGCGTGCCGTAACAAACCGGCGATGAACCCCTTGGCCGCCTTGGAGAGGTGGTACTCGTCGCCCGCGTCGTAGAAGGCGTTGACATCGCCTTCGAACAGCGAGAAGTGCGTGTGCATCCCCGAGCCCTGCACCTCCGACAGCGGCTTGGGCATGAACGTGGCGTGCACGCCGCGCTCGATCGCCACCTCCTTGACGATCAGCTTGAACGTCATGATGTTGTCCGCCATCGTCAGCGCGTCGGTGTAGCGAAGGTCGATCTCGTGCTGGCTCGGACTGTCCTCGTGGTGGCTGTACCGGACAGGGATGCCCATCTGCTCGAGGGTGAGAATCGTGCGCTTGCGGAGATCGCTGGCCACGTCCGCGGCGGTGAGATCGAAGTACGACCCGCGGTCGAGAGGCTCCGGCGCCCCGTTCGGGCCACCAGCGCTGCCGAAGTAGAAGTACTCCATGTCCGGCCCCGCGTAGAACGTGAACCCGCGCTCACGAGCGCGGTCGAGGTTGCGGCGCAGGACGTGGCGCGGGTCACCGGCGAACGGTGTGCCGTCCAGGTCGGTGATATCGCAGAACATGCGGGCGACCGGCGCGTCCTCACCCCGCCACGGGAGGACGTCGAAGGTGTTGGCGTCGGGGATGGCGAGCATGTCGCTCTCCTGGACGCGGCTGAACCCGTCGATGGCCGAACCGTCGAACGTCATCCCCTCGGCGAAGGCGTTCTCCAACTCGGCGGGCGTGATGGCGAAGGACTTGAGCTGGCCGAGGACGTCGGTGAACCAGAGGCGGATGAACCGCACGCCCCGCTCCTCGACGGTCCTGAGCACGTAGTCCTGCTGGCGTTCCACTTGGTGTCCCTTCGATACGACGGGGGCTTGCGTCCACGACTATCTTCGCAGCCGTTTGGCGAGCCCCCGCTCGATTTCACATCCCGTTAACACACGGGCTCGCCGTGGCGGAGAACCTCTCGGTACTTTCCGAAGGCACTGAGGGGCAACACAGGAGGCAAACACGTGCCCGAACGCAGTCCGGCAGACGTCGTCCGCTTGCTCTCGGACGAAGACATCCAAATCGTTGACATTCGCTTCTGCGACCTCCCCGGGCTCATGCAGCACTTCTCGATCCCGGCGCACGAGCTGACCGAGGACGTCTTCGAGGAGGGGCTGGGCTTCGACGGATCGTCGATCCGCGGCTTTCAGGAGATCCAGGAGTCGGACATGATCCTGCTCCCGGATCCGAACACGGCGATCGTCGACCCGTTCCGCCGTCATCCGACGCTCAACATCAACTGCTTCGTCCGTGACCCCGTAACCGGGGAGGCGTACACACGCGACCCGCGCTACGTCGCCAAGAAGGCCGAGGACTACCTGACGTCGACGGGCATTGCCGACACCTGCTACTTCGGTCCCGAGGCCGAGTTCTACATCTTCGACGACGTGCGGTTCGACCAGAACCAGTACTCGGGGTACTACTTCGTCGACTCGGTGGAGGGCATCTGGAACTCGGGCAAGGACGAAGGCCCGAACCTCGGCTTCAAGCCCCGCTACAAGGAGGGCTACTTCCCGGTACCGCCCATGGACCACTACCAGGACCTGCGGTCCGAGATGGTCGTCACCATGGAGAACATGGGCATCGAGATCGAGGTGCAGCACCACGAGGTGGGCACCGCCGGTCAGGCCGAGATCGACATGCGGTTCGACACGCTCCTGTCGATGGCCGACAAGCTGATGCTCTACAAGTACATCGTCAAGAACGTCGCCCGCGCCCACGGCAAGACGGCCACGTTCATGCCGAAGCCCATCTTCCAGGACAACGGCTCGGGCATGCACTGCCACCAGTCGCTCTGGAAGAGCGGCGAGCCGCTGATGTTCTCCGAGACCGGGTACGCCGGCCTCTCGGACCTGGCCCGTTGGTACATCGGCGGCCTGCTCACCCACGCCCCGTCGATCCTGGCTTTCGCGGCGCCGACGACGAACTCGTACAAGCGTCTGGTCCCGGGCTACGAGGCGCCGGTGAACCTCGTGTACTCGCAGCGCAACCGGTCAGCGTCCTGCCGCATCCCGCTCTACTCCAAGAGCCCCAAGGCCAAGCGCATCGAGTTCCGCTGCCCGGACCCGTCGTGTAACCCCTACCTGGCCTTCCCCGCCATGCTCATGGCCGGCCTCGACGGCATCCAGAACCGCATCGAGCCGCCGCCGCCGGTCGACAAGGACCTCTACGACCTGCCGCCCGAAGAGTTGGCGCTGGTTCCCCAGGTCCCGGGTTCACTCGAGGCGGCCCTCAACGCGCTCGAGTCCGACCACGAGTACCTGCTGGCGGGCGGCGTGTTCACGCCTGACCTCATCGAGACCTGGCTCAGCTACAAGCGTGAGCGCGAGATCGACGAGGTCCGTCTGCGCCCCCACCCGTGGGAGTTCTACCTGTATTACGACATCTAGGAGCCCGTCACGCATTCTGGCGGTCGTGGACGTCGTATAGCGCCACCCACGACCGCCAGAACGCACCGTAAGGCCCGTCGCATCGCGTCGTTCTCCGAGTATGACAACGCTCGACCGGCTACCGCCGCCGGCGATTGCCGCAGACGAGTCCACTATCGCCGTGCTCGCGCACGTGCTGCTGAACGATCTCACGGTCGTCGTCGGTGCGTCGGCGACGCTGCGTGAGCATCCGGAGCTCGACGTCGAGAAGCGCCAGAACCTGGTCGCCATGATCGAGTACCACGGAGAGTTGGCGGCCCGGCTCGTCGAGACGCTCGCTCGGGGCGTCCCTGGCGACCTCGATGTGCTCTACGCCATCGGCGCGATCAGCGAGGTTGGGTCAGCTCCGCCATCGTGAGCGACGGGCGGACCTTGTAGCCGAGCCGGTCGAAGTAGCCGGCCTCGGCCGCCTTCTCCATCGACGACACTCCGTCGACGCCGAACGGCGACGAGAGCGATGCCCCCTGCGGTTGGGGAATCACGGCCTTCTCGACGTTGTCGGCTCCCGGCACGTCCTGGAACGTTCGGCCGACACACGCGAGCGACACGTCGGGGACGATTGCCGTGGGGTCGAGCCGGACGTCGGTGTCGGGCTTTGCCATGAGCGACGCGCCGATGTTGTTGGCGTAGCGATCGCGCTTGGTCAGCCACCACCCGGTCCCGCCCGGACCTTCCGGCGGAGCGCCGAGGAAGCGCCACTCGAGGAAGCGGAGGATCGACGTGTGGTCGTAGAGGCGGTGGTCGACGAAGCCGGGCTGCGCGTACGGCGACAGCAACAGCACCGGCAGACGGAAGCCGAGCTGTCCGAAGTTGTCCTCGTCGACGGCGCTGGCGCGGTCGTCGACGACGACCGGAGGACGCACGTGGTCGAAGAACCCGCCCCATTCGTCGTAGGTCAGGATCATGGCGCCCTGCCGCCACTGCGACGACGCGTGGAAGGCCGAGAACACGGTGCCGACGAACGCCTGGGCGATGCGGTGGTCACCCAAGGGGTGGTCGTCGGTGCGATAGCCGCTCATGAATCCGGGGTCGACGAACGACACGTTGGGAAGGGTCCCCGCGGCGGCGTCCTCGAAGAAAGCCGCGAGAGGTCGCACGTTCGGCAGCTGCGGCGTGCCGAAGAACGCGGCTGTCGGGATGTCCTGCGCGTAGTTGCGCCACGACACACCGGCGGCGGTCAGGCGGTCCATGATGCACGGCCAGTGAAAGCCGAGCTGCTCGATCGGCAGCGGCGGATCCTTCTGTCCGCCGGTCTGCGCCGACAGCAGATAGAGCCGGTTCGGATAGGTGGAGCTCATGATCGACGCGTGGTAGTGGTCGAACGTGGTGAACGCCCGCACCAGTGGCGTGTAGACCGGCAGGTCCTTACCCCGGAAGTAGCCGATGGCGAACTCGTCGTTGCCGGTGCCCTTGGCGAGGAACCCGTGATCGCGCTGGGCCCGCCCCTCGTCCCACCCGTGACCCGGGTCGGGATGGCCGCACCCGCGCGCTGGATCGTTCACCACGCTGTGTTCGCCGAGGTAGTGGGTCTGGTGGGCCTTGCCGTTGGGCGCCACGTACGTCTGTTGGTTGTTGCCGTTGACGTTGAACTGGCCGCCGTACCTGCTGCGTCCGGCTTCCATGTACGCCTCGTCCTTCGGCAACCAACCGAAGTAGTGGTCGAACGAGCGGTTCTCCATCATCACGATGACCACGGTGTCGATCGGGGCTTGCGACGCGGGCACGGACAGCAGGGGCGTAGGCGCCGGCTTGCTCGGTGTCGCTGTCGGTGCTGGCGCGGCGCTCGATCCGCCCGCGGCTAGCGCCGGCCGCAACTGCCCGGCCGCGGCCAGCCCCCCGAGCGCGGCCGCGCCGCGCAGAAACGTCCGCCTCTCCATAGGGATGAGTTCCGCGAGCCGGGGCCCGTCTCCTGCCTAGGACCAGCTGTAGAAGGTGAAACCGCGCGCCTTGAGGTCGTCGATGAGGTGCTTCAGCATCCCGACCGTCTGCGAGCGGTCGCCGCCGCCGTCGTGCATGAGGATCACCGACCCCGGTCCGACCTTGGCCTCGATGCGGGCCAGGATCACGGCCGCGGGCGGCTTGGTGTAGTCCTTCGGGTCGACGCCCCACTTCAGGACCCGCAACCCCCGCTGATGGGCGGTGTCGATCACGTCCTGGCTGAGGTTGCCGCCCGGCGGCCGGTAGAAGATTGGGTTCTCGCCGGTGATGTTGCGGATCACGTCGGCCGCTTGAAGGACTTCGTCGACGATCTGGGAATGCGGCCGGCTCGGCAGGTTGAGGATGTGGTGCATGGAGTGGTCGCAGATCGTCATCCCTGCGTCGAACTCCGCCTTGACCAACTCTGGATGTCGTTGAGCCAGATAGCCGATCGTGCAGAAGGTGGCCTTGACGTTCTCCGCTTGGAGCACGCGGAGGATCTCGGGCGTCCAGCGGGGGTCGGGCCCGTCGTCAAAGGTCAGGGCGACGACCGGGCCCGTCTCGGCGTGGGGCGGCGTGGCCGCGGGGGCGCCGCCCGACCGTGACACGATCTCGCCGCTCTTCTCGCCGACCTGGGCTTCCTCGGTGCCCCCTCCCGAGATCCAAATGCGATCTTCCACCGCCGGCAGACCGGGCTGAAGGCCTTCGACGCGCCGGGCGACGACCTTCTCGGTGGAATCCGTCCCGCCCACGACGACGATGCGGTCGCCCGCTTTCACGCGCTCGTTGGGGTGGGCGACAACGTCGTTGAGGAGGACCTTGGCCGGCGTGGCGTGCCTGTCCAGAGCGCGGTGCGTGACCACCGAGAAGAGCACGCCGTCGCGCGGTTGCACGCGGGCCGCGGCGAGAGTGGACGCGACTGTGGGCTTGGTTCCCGCGACCCACACCGTCCGTCCGTCGACGCGCACCTTCGTCGTCGGCTGGTTCCCGCCGGAGAGCAACCAAAAGGCGGCGAGGAGAACGGCGATGACGGCGATGGCTGTCAGACGCACCAGCCAGCTACGCGGGCGCGGCGCGTGGGCTGATTCCTGGGCGCGCTCGACCGAATCGGAGGCGGCGACGGAGGTCGGCAGTTGCGTCTTCACTTGCCGTAGAAGAGGCGCTCGACCACATGTCGAGCGCGACGAGTGACGCGACGATACTGCTCGCGCAACTCCCCTCCGGTCGTGCCCAACGACCGCGCCAGGCGCGCAAGTTGGTCGCCCTGCGTGGGCAGAGAGTCACCCGGAGAGCCCTTCACCAGGTACCAGCGGTTCCTCGTTCGTTCACAGAACCGATACGCCGCGGCGAGTGTCGCCAGATCGTCGGCCTCGAGCGCTCCCGCCCCGGCGAGGGCGGCGAGCGCAGCCATCGTTCCCGGCGCTCGCACACCGTGCTGCAACTGCAGTAGCTGCGCGGTGAACTCGATGTCCGAGAGTGAACCGCGGCCCAACTTGAGGTGGAACTGCGGGTCTTCGCCCGCAGGAAGCCGCTCACGCTCGATGCGCGCCTTCATGCGCCTGACCTCGCGGACGTCGTCGTCGGTGAGTGGTTGCCACACGTGCGGTTCGACGATCGCCATGAACTGCCGGCCCAGCTCGATGTCGCCCGCCACCGGTCGCGCCCGCAGCAGAGCCTGTCGCTCCCACATGAGCGCCCACCGGTCGTAATAGGTGCGGTAGCCCTCGAGGCTGCGAGCCAGCGGGCCCTGCTTGCCTTCGGGTCGCAAGCCGAGGTCGACCGTGTAGATGCGAGGCGAGGGCGTGCGGCCCGCGAGGAACTCCAACAGGGCCTCGGCGGTCTCTTCGGCGGCTCCGAAGTCGGCCGACGTCGAACCTTCGTAGACGAACAGCACGTCGAGGTCGCTCGCGTACGACAGCTCGGCGCCGCCGAAGCGGCCCATGGCAACGATCGAGAACGGCAGCGGTGGGGCGACGGCGTCGATGGCGGCCGCGAGCACGCCCTCGGCCAGCGCCGTGAGCTCGGTGCCCGCGACGGCCACGGCGTCTTCCTCGCCGTCGAGGCCGAGTACGTCGCGCGCCGCGATCCGAAGCTCCTCGCGCTGGCGGTAGCGGTAGAGCGCCCGCCTCTGTTCGATCTGGCCAGTGCGCCACCCCACGGCCGATGCCGCGCCCGACGTCAGTTCCTCGGCCGGCTTGGCTCCGAGACCCTCGGGATCGCCGAGGCTCAGCAGCTCGTCGGGGTTGTGCTCGAACGTCTCCGCGAACAGCCGGCTGGTGCCGAGCAGCAACGACAGGCGCCGGGCGACCTCGGGCGACTCCCGGAAGGCAGTGACCAATTCGGTCGTGCGCTGCTCGCCCGACGACAAGCGGCGCAGGCCGAGCAACCCGAGGTCGGGATCGGGCGACTCCGACAGCCATGAGAGAAGGAGCGGCAGCATCTGCTGCATCAGGCGGGACGACCGCGTGAGTCCACCCGCCAGCTCGCGCAAGGCAACCCGGGTGCGCTCGACATCGGCGAAGCCGAACGCCGTCAGCCGCGTCTCGGCCGCTTCCACCGAGAGTGCTCCGTCCCCGGTGCCCGGCACGACGGCGAAGGCCTCGAGGAGGGGCCGGAAGTACAAGCGCTCGTAGATCGACCGCACCGTCGCCTGGTGCTGGCGGAGGTCGGCGGTCAGCTTCGCCGGCGCGTCGGCCTCTGGGCTGTCGCGGTAGCCCATCACCCGGGCCAGCCGCGTAAGCGCAGCCTGGTCGGTCGGCACGGCGTGCACCTGCTGCTCGTCAACAAGCTGCAGGCGGTGTTCGACGGCGCGTAAGAAGCGGTATGACTCGGCCAGCGACCTGGCGTCGTCGGCGCTGACGTAGCCGGCCTCCGACAGGTCGGTCAGCGCCGTGAGCGTGGTGGGCGACCGGATGCCCGTGTCGTGGCGCCCGTGCACGAGCTGCAGGAGCTGCACGGCGAACTCGATGTCGCGGATGCCGCCCCGACCGCGCTTCACCTCGCGGTCGGTCAGATGGCGGCGCGCCAGCTCGCTCTCGGCGCGCGCCTTCATGGCCCGGATCGACCGGAGGGCGTCGGCGTCGAAGGCACGGCCCCACACCCGCTCCTGGGCGGCTGCGAAGAACGCGGTGCCGAGCTCGCCGTCGCCGGCCACCGGCCTGGCCTTGAGGAGGGCCTGGAACTCCCACGTGTCAGCCCAGCGGTCCCAGTAGGACAGGTACGACTCCAGCGAACGAGCCAGCGGTCCGTCGCGGCCCTCAGGTCGCAGGTCGGCGTCGACGCGGAAGCACGTTCGGGCCACGTCCATCACGGCGCGGGCCTGGCGCTCGCCCGCCTCGGCGTCGGACGCGACGAACATGACGTCGACGTCGCTCGCATAGTTGAGCTCGTTGCCGCCGAGCTTGCCCATGCCGATGACGGCCAGGTCCGGCGCACCGGCGAGGCGAACGGCATGACGCAGCACCCCGTCGGCCATCGACGCCAGGCCGCTCCCGACGGCCACCAGGTCGTCGATGCCCAGCAGGTCGCGGGCCGCGATCCGCAGCAGCTCGAGGCGCTTCCACCGACGAAGTGTGTCGGGGTCGTCGACATCGAAAACGACGGCGCGATCGAGGTTGCCGAGCACGTCGATGGCGTCCGGCTCGGCGAGGCACAACTCGGTGAGGGCGCGGCTGGCCGACGTGACCGTGACAAAGGCCTCGGCCAATGCCGCGTCCTCGCGAAACCGCTGCACGGCGCCCGGATTGATCTCAGCCATGCGCTCGGCGGCGACTGCCGACCACGCGGGCGCGGCCGAGCGTTCAATGAGCTGGGTCAACGCTCGTTCGGCCACCATCCAAGTGTCGCGTAGCGTTGTTGTGTGCCTCGCGTGAGGGTTGCTGCGTGTCAGATCAACACCGTCGTCGGTGATCTCGACGGGAACCTGGCCGCCATTCTCGCCGCGTACGACGAGGCCGAGGCGGCCGGGTGCGACATCGCCGCCTTCCCGGAGCTGGCGATCACCGGGTACCCGCCCGAGGACTTGGTACTGAAACCCGGCTTCATCGCCGACAACCTCGAGGCGCTCGAGAAGCTGGCAGCTCGCACCGAGCAGTGCGCGGCCATCGTGGGCTTCGTCGACGCCGGGCGCGACCTGTACAACGCCGCCGCCGTCTGTGCCAACGGTTCGGTACAGGGCATCTATCACAAGTGCCTGCTGCCGAATTACGCCGTGTTCGACGAGCAGCGTTACTTCGCGCCGGGGGTCGAGCCCCGCACACTCTTCCGCATCGCGGGTGTGCGCGTGGGCGTGTCGATCTGCGAGGACGCGTGGAGCCCCGACGGCCCCATCGCCGCGTTGGCGGAAGGTGGCGCCGAGCTCGTGGTCAATGTCAACGCGTCCCCGTACTACGCCGGGCGGCTCGACGAGCGCGAGCGCATGCTGGCGACGAGGGCGGCCGACGCCTCGAGCGCTCTCGTCTACGTCAACCAGGTCGGCGGACAGGACGAGCTCGTCTTCGACGGCGCCTCCCTCGTGTTCGACGCGAGCGGCGACCTGCTCGCACGCGGGCCGCAGTTCGTCGACAGCCGGCTGATCGTCGACCTCAACGTGAAGCCCGTGTTCCGTAAGCGGCTCCTCGACCCTCGGGGCCGGGCCGCTGGTGATCCGCTGCCCGAGGTGCTGATCAGCAGCGAGACGCGCGCCGAGGACGGCCCGCTGCTCGCCGAGGTCGTCGAACCTCTTTCACCGGTCGCCGAGATGTACGAGGCGCTGGTGCTGGGCACGCGGGACTACGTCCAAAAGAACGGATTCACCGACGTCGTGATCGGCATGTCCGGCGGCATCGACTCGTCGCTCGTCGCCGCCATCGCCGTCGACGCCCTGGGCGCCGAGCATGTGCACGGCCTCTCCATGCCGTCTCGCTACTCGAGTGAGGGCTCCAAGGACGACGCCCGCGATCTGGCCGATGCCCTCGGCATCGACTACCGAACCATCGCCATCGAGCCCGCCCACGCCGCGTTCCTCGACATGCTGTCGTCGTCGTTCGAGGGGCTGCCCGAGAACCTCGCCGAGGAGAACATCCAGGCCCGCGCTCGCGGCGTGACGCTCATGGCCCTGTCCAACAAGTTCGGGTGGCTGGTGCTGGCGACCGGCAACAAGAGCGAGATGGCCACCGGGTTCTCCACGATTTACGGCGACATGGTCGGCGGCTTCGCGGTGATCAAGGATGTCACCAAGACGCGCGTGTACGAGCTGTGCCGCGAGCGCAACCGGCGGTCGCCCGTGATCCCCGAAGTGGTCCTGACCAAGCCGCCTTCGGCCGAGCTCAGGCCCGGCCAGCGTGACGACCAGTCGCTGCCGCCCTACGACGAGCTCGACCCGATCCTCGAGGCCTACGTCGAGGACGACCTCACGGCCGGCGAGCTCGTGCAGGCGGGCTACGACGCCGGGTTGGTGCGCCGGGTCGTGACGCTCGTCGACCGTGCCGAGTACAAGCGGCGGCAGGCACCCCCCGGCGTCCGGGTCACGCCCAAGGCCTTCGGCAAGGACCGCCGCCTCCCGATCACCAACCGGTACACCGGCTGAGCAGTCGGAGAACGCCCAGCAGTCGGAGAACAGCGGCGCTCGCCCATTGGGCCCTGGTCGGTGCCGCCTTCCTGTTCGGGACGACGTTCGTCGTCGTCAAGGACGCCGTCGCCGACGTCGGCCCGGTGCCGTTCCTCGCCGCCCGCTTCCTGATCGGTGCGGCGGCGGCGTGGGTGTTCGCGATCCGACGACCGGGCGAAGTCGAGTCCGGCGTCCTCCGTGCCGGGGTCCTGTGTGGCGTCGTGCTGTGTGCCGGCTACCTGTTCCAGACGATCGGGCTGCAGTACGTGTCCGGCTCGGTGTCGGCGTTCATCACCTATCTGCTCGTGCTGATGGTGCCGCTGCTGTCGGCCATCGTGCTGCGGCGGCCGCCGACGGCGCCGACGATCGTCGGCATCCTCCTCGCCGCGGTCGGGCTCTACCTCCTGCACGGTGCCAAGCCCACGTTTGGCAAGGGCGAGCTGCTGACCCTCGGGTGCGCGTTCTGCTTCGCCGTCCAGATCATCCTGCTCGCCGACTTCGCGCCGCGCTACGACTCGTTCCGGCTGAATGCCCTGCAACTCAGCGTCGTCGGCGTCGCGTGCCTGATCCCCGGCTTCTTCACCGGCGGCTACGACTTTCCGCTCTCCGCGTGGCTGGCCGCGATCTACACGGGGGTGGCCGCGTCGGCCGTCGCCTTCGGTCTGATGGTGTGGGCCCAGCGCCGTGTCGGTCCTTCGCGCACCGCGCTGCTGCTGATGCTCGAGCCCGTCTTCGCGGCAGTCGGCGGCGCCATCGCCGGCGACCACCTGGGGGTCGTCGGCGTCATGGGTGCGGTCCTGATCCTCATCGGGATCCTCGTGGCTGAGCTCCGCCGGCCGCCGGTCGTTACGATCCCGGGCTTATGAGCGACTTGTCTGACGCCACCACACCCCGTCCACCGTTTGCACCGTGGGACCGACGGCAGCTGCCGGGCCTGTTCAGCGTCGAGGAGTCGGCTCGACGAGTCGGCAACTACAAGTGGGTGGAGATGCGCCTGTTCGAGGCGCTCGGCGGTTGGGTGGCGACGGTGCCGGAGATGGACGTCAAGATCCGGCTCGGCACGCACTGCTACAAGCACGCATGGCACGCCGACCTCTGGAACAAGCGTCTGCCCGAACTGCGGGAGATGAACCCCGAGCGGCTCACGCAGCCGGCCAACGACGCGATCGTCGCCTTCATCGAGGCCATGACCGCGCCTGAGGCTCCGGGCGAGACCATCGAGAAGCTGGTCGGCGTCTACCGCGTTCTGATCCCGCACAAGATCGCGGCGTACACGTTCCACCTCAACGCCACGAGCTCGATCACCGACGCCCCCACCATCCGTTGGCTGCGCTTCATCCTCGAGGACGAATTCGACGATTGGCGCGACGGGGAGATGATGCTCCAGTCGCTGATCCGCACGCCGGCCGACGTCGACCGCGCTGCTGCACGCGCCCGTGAGCTCGAGGCGCTCATGGTCGAGGCCGGTGGCATCGCCGGTCCGGGCACCCTCGGTGTGGCCGACGCCGAGCCGGCCAACGCAGCGGGCTGAGACATGGCACAGGTAACCGTGTCGCCGGAGGAGTTCAACCTCGTCAAGTACGACGCGGGTGAGATCGCGTCGATCGTCAGTGAGCTCGCCGATCGCGTCGGGATGGGGGACAGCAACATCGAGATCGAGGTCGACGAGAAGACCCCTCTGGGATCGAGTGCCGTCGTGTCCCTCGACCCGATCAGGATCACCGTCGAGAGCGGCGGCTTCGAGGACGCCAAGCGTCTGCGCCACTTGAGCAGGGAGAGCGTCGAGGGCGTCGTCGGCCGCCACCTCATGCGCACCAAGGACCGGCTGAACCCCTCGTTCGGCGATCCGCCGGCCGACGACGACATCCCCATCGACGTGTACACGACGTGGGACGTCTATGCCGTCGGCCGCCTCGAACGCCTCGGCTTTCCCAGCCAGCGGGAGCGCCGCCGGTACCACTTCCGGATCCGGCACGGGTTCACCGATGTGGCCGACCGCGTCTTCGACCGCCTCTGGACGGCCGACGACCTCACGTGGGCCGACCTCGAGGCGGCCTCGGCCGAGGCGTTGGCGGCCAAGCCCGCGCCATCGACCAAGGGCCGGGCCAAAGCTGGGCAGGGCCGAACCGGTTAAGTGAGGTCGTGCGCGGAGATGCCGTCGAACAGATCGATGTCGGGCGGCGCCGAAAGCACCCCCCGGCAGCTCTCGGCCATCTCCACCATCTCCGGCGAATCGAAGTGGGCCCGCTGGGCGTCGGGCGACTCCCATTTCTCGATCACGAGATAGCGGCCTTCGGCAGTGGCCGAAGCGCATAAATCGATGTTGCGACAGCCTGGCGCACCCCGGCTGACGACGACGTATTTGGCCAGAATGGAGAGCAGGCGATCAGGGTCTGAGGCTTGAAAGACCATGGTGACCACCGTTAGTGCCACCTCGTCACTCACAGGCGCAACCTAGCCACCCTCGTAGGCGTGAGCAGGAAGCAGGCCCCCTTGACCGAATAGGTATGGTGATGACTGACCCCCCCGTGTCGCGTCCCTCCCTTGAGGGAATGCTCACGTCTGACGGAGACGTTCACTAAAGGCTGACTCGCAGCGACACGAAGAGGACAAGCGTGCCTAAGGAGCGTGTCGAGCGGGATGAGGAAGACCTCGTCCGGCTCTATCTAACGGATATCGGGCAGTACCCACTGCTCACCAAAGACGACGAAGTTCGTCTCGCCAAGGCCATCGAGGCCGGTAATGAGGCGCGGGGCATTCTCGAGTCGGCGGATGAGCTCCAGGCCGCCCGCCGCCGCGAGCTGCGCCGCCAGGCCCAGGACGGCGAGAGCGCCCAGCGCACGTTCGTCCAGTCCAACCTTCGTCTCGTCGTCTCTATCGCCAAGAAGTACCAGGCGTCGGGGCTGCCCCTTCTCGACCTGATCCAAGAGGGGAACCTGGGCCTGATGCACGCCGTCGAGAAGTTCGACTGGCGCAAGGGGTTCAAGTTCTCCACCTATGCCACGTGGTGGATCCGCCAGGCGATCACGCGCGGCATCGCCAACACGGGCCGCACCATCCGCCTCCCGGTCCACGCCGGCGACACGCTCGCCCGTCTGCAGAAGGCCCGGGCGCGCCTCGAGCTCAAGTTGGGCCGGCCGGCCACGCTCTCGGAGCTGGCCGCCGAGGTCGAGATGCCCGAGGACAAGGTGACCGAGGCCCTCCGCTTCGCGGCCGAACCCCTGTCGCTCTCCGAGCCTCTTCGTGAGGACGGCGACGCCGAGCTCGGCGACGTCGTCGAAGACCGTTCGGCCGAGTCTCCCTTCGAGGTGGCGGCCACCGCCCTCCTCCCCGAAGAGATCTCCAAGCTCCTCGGCCCCCTCGACGAGCGCGAGCGCGAGATCCTCCGCCTCCGCTTCGGCCTCGACCGCGGCGAGCCCCGCACCCTCGAGGAAGTCGGCGAGCACTTCAACCTCACCCGCGAGCGCATCCGCCAGATCGAGGCGAGGGCGATGTCGAAGCTGCGCCACCCCAGCAGCGACACGGGTGCGCGCGACCTCCTCGCCGTCTAACTCACCCCTTCCCCCAGCTCTTCCCCCGTCTCGAGGAAATGGCGGTCGAATTTCGACCCCTATTTCCTCCGGAGTTCCGCTGAGTGGGGAGGTGCGGCGTGCTCGCCGCTATTACCGAAGTATCGAGCCGTCAGTACGGCTTGTTCAGCCGCGTTCAGGCGGCTGGGTTAGGAATCAGCGATTGCATGCTCAAGCGTGCGCTGCTTGCCGGACGCATCAACCATGAGGCCGAAGGGGTCTATGGCTTCCCCGGCTGGCCAGATTCGTGGCACCGGCGCCTGTGGCGGGCCTACTTGGCGACCGGCCCGTATGCGGTTGTGTCATTCGAGGCCGCCGCCGTTCTCCACGGACTGACCGGCTTTGTGCTCGGACGGATCGTGCTGACCACGCCGCACGGCGACCACCACTGGCACGGGCTGTGCGAGGTACGCCAAAGCACCGACCTCAGGCCAGAGCACATCGTGATGATCGGCGGGCTGCGGGTTACGAGCGTTGTGCGCACGCTTTTCGATCTGTCAGCGGTCACCAGTCCGCAGCGGCTTGCTCTGGCCATCGAAGACGCTCACATCACCCGGCAATGCCGCCTTGACGCGCTGCAGGCCTTCTACGAGGACCTTCGCCGACCGGGAAAGCACGGAATGAGGAAGCTCGGCCGAATCCTCGCGGAGCGCGGGCCGGGATACGTGCCGCCGCACAGCTGGCTGCAGCGCCGCCTCGTGAAAGTCCTCGTCGCCGGCGGTCTGCCGAAGCCTCAGCTCGAGGTCCAGCTGCCCTGGCGAACGGAGCGTGAAAGCCGCGCCGATGCCCTGTACGACGACGAGACACGAATTCTCATGGAGGCTGATGGCCGTCGCTGGCATGTACGGGTCGACCAGATGGCCGAGGACCGGCGTCGAGACCGCGAGGCGCAGAACCACGGCTACCGCCCGTATCGGTTCGTCTACAACGAGCTCCGATACGACGCCGAGATGGTCGTCGACACGATTCGAGACGCCCGGGCGGCCTGACCCAATCGAAGTCCCGAGGAAATAGGGGTCGAAATTCGACCCCTATTTCCTCGGGACCGGAGGAGGGGTGGCGGAGGTGGACGGGAATCGAACCCGCCGTCGCAGGATCACTACGACCACCCGCTTTGAAGGCGGGGGAGCCCACCAGGTGCTCAGACACCTCCGGCGCGGACGCTACTGAAGGGCTACGGTGCGGCTCATGAAGAAGCTCATCCTGCTGCTCATCGTCATCGCACTCGGAGCCGTCGCGGCCAAGAAGCTGCGAGCCGCCTGAGGTCGTCCACCCTTGTGGGCGGGGGCGGCGTGTGCCGTCGCCTCCACCACACGGCGGCCAGGCCACCGACCACGAGCGCGGTGGCCCCCACGGCGGTGGGTGCTGGCGGCGGCGTCGGGACCCGATCCCGAAGCCGGACCGGCCGCTCGAACTTCCGCACCTCCCACTCTCGTTCGCGCGCGACGCGCGCCAACTCGCGGTCGGGATTGACGGCGACAGGATGACCGACGGCCTCGAGCATCGGTAGGTCGGTGGCGGAGTCGGAGTACGCCCAGGACTGCGACAGGTCGATGCCCTCTCGCTCGGCGACGTCGACCATGGCGACGGCCTTGTTGTCGCCGTACGCGTAGAACTCCATTTCGCCCGTGTAATTGCCCTCGTCATCGATCCGCGCCCGGCTGGCGATGGCCTCGTCGACTTCGAGGTGGTCGGCGAGGGGTTCGACGATCTCGGTCGGCGACGCCGACACGATGAAGACACGACGGCCCGCGGCGCGGTGCTCTTCGATGAGCTCGAGCGCCTCGGCGTAGATGATCGGCGTGACGACGTCGGTGAGCGCCTCGCGCACGATGCGGCGCACCTGCGTCTGCTGCCAACCCTTCGTCAGTGCCAGCACCGACTCACGCATGCGCGCCAACCGAGCTTCGTCGGCGCCCAAGTAGAGGTACACCAGCTGCCCCCAGAGCCCGCGCACGAGCAGCCGCCGTGAGATCAGACCGTGTCGGTAGAACGGACGGCCGAAGGCGACCATCGACGCCCGCGCGATCACGGTCTTGTCGAGGTCGAAGAAGGCGGCCTCCATCGCAAAGGAGCATAAAGAGACCCTTGTCCCGGCAGCGGTGACCTCTTAACGTCGCCGCACTCTTCCCCGGAGCCGCGTCATCCGCGCATCTCTCGGAGGAAGCATGCTCGTCGCCTGCTGGTCGGTGAAGGGCGGCAGTGGTACCACCGTCGTCAGCGCCGCCCTCGCTGTGTCAACCGCAGCCACGGGTCAGGACACCCTCGTGGTCGACATGGCCGGTGATGTCCCCGCCGCCCTCGGTATTGCCGAGCCCGACGGCCCCGGCCTGGCCGATTGGCTCGGGGCCGGCGCCGGCGTCGGTGGTGACGCGCTGGCGCGCCTCGAGGTCGCAGCCGTCGACAACCTGCGCCTCATCCCACTCGGCAGTGCGACTACCGACGCGCCCGACGCGCCCGCCCGCGCCGAGGAACTCGCCTCGCTCCTGGCAGTCGACGCTCGCACCGTGATTGTCGACTGCGGGTCGGCGCCGTCGTCAACGTCGCTGGCCGTCGTCGCCGGCGCCGGGCTCTCGCTGCTGGTGCTCAGGCCTTGCTATCTCGCGTTGCGCCGCGCCCTGAAGGCGCCGGTCGAGGCGTCGGGCGTCGTCCTGGTCGGCGAGCCCCAACGCTCGTTGCAACAGGCCGCCGTCGAGGACGTCCTCGGCCTCCGCGTGCGCGCCGCCATCCCGTGGAAGCCGGCGATCGCCACCGCCGTCGACGCCGGCCTCCTTGCGCGCCGCCTCCCGGCGCCGCTCGACCGCGCCATCGGAAACCTGGTCGAGACCGTGGCCGCGTCCTGATGGCCACCGCCGACCTCACCGCGCGCGTCCGCGATCGTCTCGTCGGTCTTGTCACCGACGACGACCTCGAGGACCGCGTCAGCGTCCTGGTGCGCGAAGAGGCACCGCTGCTCACACCGCAAGCGCACGCGCTCGCGGTTGCCAACGTCGTTGCCGACGTGGCCGGCCTGGGGGCCCTCGAACCACTCCTCGCCGACGCCGACGTCACCGAGGTGATGGTGAACGGGCCCGGGCCCGTGTGGGTCGAGCGGGCGGGCGAGCTCCACCGCACCGAGGTCGTCCTCACCGCGCCGGCCATCGACCACGTCATCGAGAAGGTCGTGGCGCCGCTCGGGCTCCGTGTCGACCGCGCCTCGCCACTCGTCGACGCCCGGCTTCCGGACGGCTCGCGCGTCAACGCCGTCGTGCCGCCGCTGAGCGTCGACGGGCCGTGCCTCACGATCCGCCGTTTCGGAGCGCGGGCCGTGCCCCTCGACGCCTTCTGTCCGCCCGGCGTGCACGCGCTGTTGACCTGGGCCGTGCAAGCGAGACTGAACGTGCTGGTCTCTGGCGGCACTGGCGCCGGCAAGACCACGCTCCTCAACGCGCTTGCGGCGTTCATCCCGGACGCGGAGCGGGTCGTCACCGTCGAGGACGCGGTCGAGCTGCGCCTCCCCGGATCGCACGTCGTGCGCCTCGAAGCGCGTCCGGCTAACGCCGAGGGCGCGGGCGAGGTGCGCCTGCGCGAGCTCGTTCGCAACGCCCTGCGCATGCGGCCCGACCGCATCGTGGTGGGCGAGGTCCGCGGCCCCGAGGCCCTCGACATGTTGCAAGCGATGAACACCGGCCACGAGGGTTCCCTCTCCACCTGCCACGCCAACAGCCCACCCGACGCTCTCCGTCGCCTCGAGACCATGGTGTTGATGGGCGGCGTCGCCCTCCCGCTGGCGGCCGTGCGCGATCAGGTGCGCTCCGCTCTCGATCTCGTCGTGCAGGTCGCGCGCCGGCCCGGCGGTCGACGCAAGATCGTCGCCGTCGAGGAGGTCGTCGACGAGGAAGGCCCGGTCCGCACGCGTCCCCTCGCTGGCGGCGGCGGCCTCCACGACCTGCCGGCGCGCCCCGCGCGCGACACGTCGGCGTCGCCTCCCGACGGCGCGTGGTTGGTGCCGTGAATCCGGTCGCCGCGCTCGCAGGGCTCGGCGTGGTCGCATGCGCGGCCGCAGCGCGGCGCGCCCGCGAGAGCACGCGTAACAGGCGTGTCCGGCGACGATTCGGAAGAGCCACGAACGCGTCGCTCCGCGCCCTGTCCGTACCCGGCGTTCGCGTTCCGTCGTGGCTGCCGGACGCGCTGGCCAGCGCTGAGATCCCGCTCACGGCGGACCGAGCGTGGTTGTTGTGGATCGCTCTCACCGCGGTTGGCGCGTGCGCCGGTGGCGCGCTTGGCGGGCCTGTGCTCGCGGTCGGGTGCGCCACCCTCGCCGCCGGATCGCCGTTGTTGGTGCTGCGGGCCCGGCGGGGCGCGGCGGACGCCAAGGCCGAGTCGGCCCTTCCCGGGGCGCTCGAAGCGGTCGCCCGCGGCCTGCGGTCGGGCGGTTCCTTGCGTCAGGCGATCGCCGAGGCGGCTGCGACGACCCCTGGGGCCCTGGGGAGCGACCTGCGCCTCGTTGCCGAAGCGGCCGAGCGCGGCACGCCACTGGTCGACTCACTCGAAGCGTGGGCCGAGCGGTGTCCGCAACCGGGCGTTTGCCTCGCGGTGGCTGCTCTCTGCCTCGGCGCGGAAACGGGCGGGGCGCAGGCGCGCGCCATCGACGGCGTCGCCGCGACCTTGCGCGAACGCTTGGCCGTCGCGGGCGAGGTCCGCGCGCTGACGTCGCAAACGCGCGCGTCGATGCTCGTCATCGCCGCCGCGCCCGTCCTCTTCTGCGCGTTCGCTTCTTCCACTGACCACCGCACGTCCGCCTTCCTGTTCCGTTCGCCCGTCGGTCTCGCCTGCCTGGCGGCCGGGGTCGCTCTCGACGTCGTCGGGGCCTTCTGGATGCGGCGGTTGTGCCGGGTGACGGCGTGATCTCCTTCGCCCTCCCGGCCGCTTGGGCCGCGGTCGTGGTCGCCGGCTCGTGGCCGTGGCGTCCTGCCCCTCGGCGCGTCCGCACCATGGTGGGCGGTCGTTCCCAGAGCGGCGGCCAGCGGTCGCCGCTTGTCGAGCGCCTCGGGCGCACGATCCTTCGGTTGTTCCCGCGACGCGCATTGTCAGACGACGCGCTGCTCGCTCGCCGCGCCGGCACGGCCGCCGTCCTCGTGCTGGCGACGGCGCCCGTGCTCGCCGCGGCCGCTCCCGTCGCGGGCCTTGTCGGTTGGTGCTGGCCCACCGTGCGGACGCGCCGCGACGAACGCCGCCGGCTGGCCGCGCTCGCGGCCGATCTCCCCGATGTCGTCGACCTCTTCGTGCTGGCCGTCGGCGCCGGTCTGACAGTGGCCCTGGCGGTGGCGACGGTCAGCCGCCGGGCGGCGGGGCCGCTCGGCGCCGAACTCCGACGTGTTTGCGACGAAGTCGCCGTCGGCCGCCGGCTGGGCGAAGCCCTCGACGAGGTCCCGTCCCGCGCCGGCGAGGCCGTGCGCCCTCTCGTCGCCGCTCTCGTCGCGTCAGAGCGCTACGGCGCGCCCCTCGGCGCCGGACTCGAACGGCTGGCTGCCGAGGTCAGGCGTGACCGCCGGCGCAAAGCCGAAGAGGCGGCCCGGCGCATTCCCGTGAAGCTTCTCTTCCCCTTGGTCGGCTGCACGCTGCCGGCCTTCGCGCTGCTCACCGTGGCGCCTCTGATCGCAGGTGCCGTGAGGTCCCTGCACTTCTGATCCGCCGTTGAAAGGGAGCACAAATGCTCGCCCTGTACCTCTATCTCTCCACGCACACGCTCGTATCCCGAATCCGCCATGACGAGCGCGGCCAGGCGACTGCCGAATACGCGCTGGTCCTCCTGGGCGCGGCCGCCGTGGCCCTGCTCGTTGTGGGTTGGGCCACGCACACCAACCTGGTCGGCAAGCTGCTCGACGCCATCATGAACAACCTCGCCGGCAAGGTGAAGTGAGGTCCCGAGGGGACCGGCGCGGCAACGAGGGCCAGGCCGCAGTGGAACTGGCCCTCGCCCTGCCGCTCGTGGCCCTGCTCCTCCTGGCATTGGTGCAATTGGGCTTTCTCGTGCGCGACCAGGTCCTCGTGGTCCACGCCGCCCGCGAAGGCGTCCGCCAGGCCGCGGTCGACCCGTCGGCCGACGCGGCGCGGCAGGCGGCCGCCGGCTCATCGGGCCTGACCGCGGGCCGGATGCAGGTGGCGATGACGGCCCGGGGCGCACCCGGCAGCCACGTCCGCGTGAGCGTCACCTATCGGTCCCCCACCGACGTGCCGCTCGTGGGCGCTGCCCTACCCGACTTCGAACTGCATGCCTCCGCGACCATGCGAGTTGAGAAATGACGGAGCGAGTTGAGAAATGACGGAGCGAGTTGAGAAGTAACTGAGACTGAGCGCTCGGGCGTTAATCCTTGCCGTTGACCTGCCGAAAGAGACCATGAAGGGCGCCTTGCACCGCGCAAGGCGATCGGTACTCTGGGTTCACATGGCCACTGCTGAAGGCCCCCGTAAGAACAACGGGGCCGAATACCTCCTCAACTTCTTCCGGACGCGGCCGTGGGCCAAGCGAACGGTCTCGATCCTGTCCGCGCTCCTGCTGATCGCGGGCGTGGCACTTCTCGCCTATCCGTTCGCCACGAACCTGTACCAAAACCGCCTACAGGACAAGCTCTCCAAGCAGCTCGCGAGCCCGAGCCTGAAGCAGAAGTACCGCGACCGGGCCATCGGGGAGGGCGACAGCCTCACCCGCATCAAGATGCCGGCCATCAACGTCGACGTCGTCGTCGTGGAGGGCATCACCCCGACGGCACTGCGGGCCGGCGCCGGGCACTACCCCCAGACGCCGCTCCCCTGTGAGAAGGGCAACGTCGCCATCGCCGGCCACCGCACCACCTACGGCAAGCCCTTCGCCGACATCGACCAGCTCCGCGTCGGTGATCAGATCGAGCTCGACACGCCCGTCGGCGGCTGTGTGTATCAGCTGCAGCGCGCCCCGTTCGTCGTCGACAAGTCCGATCTGTCGGTTCTGAACCCGACCCCGGACAAGACCCTTACGCTTACGTCGTGTCATCCAAAGGGATCGGCGGCCAAGCGCATCATCGTCAAGGCCGTCTGGGTCAAGGACCTTCAGGGGGCCTGATGCGGCGGGCCCTCGCCGCCGCGGCGGCGGGCGTCGTCGTGGCGCTGTCGTTCGGTGTAGCCCCGGCCCATGCCGCGGGGCCGACGGTCAGCGGCGGAACGATCAGCGTGGCGATGAGCAAGGGCAACACGAATCCGCCCCTGCTCTCGGGCCATTTCCACGTCGACGACCCGGCCTCGACGGTGACCGTTCGAGCATTGCTGACGTGGACGGGTCCTGATCCCGATCACCATCCGAAGTTCTCACCTCAAGCCGTGTGTCCCGGTGCGGCGTGCACGAGCGACAACAACGGGAACACGAACTTCGCGGGGTTTGCCCTACCCGCCGCCGCCTACAACGGTCCGTATCACGTCGACGCGACCGCGACCGCGACGAACCTCATCGGCCAGTCCAACAGCGAGATGGTGTCCACGGACTTCCAGGTCGCACTCCCGCCCCCTCCCGTGACCAACGTGCAGGCGGCAGTGGATGCGAAGACCCGCGAGGTGTTCCTGTCGTGGGACCGTGACGCCGCAACACCGGATGTCGAGCAGTACTGGATCTGGCGCAAGGGGCCGGGAGACAAGGACTTCAGGCCCGTCCTCATAACCCCGCAGGAAAGCACGGGCGCCCGAATCACCAACGTCGGCGACACGGGCAGTGAGGCCAAGGGCGGCGACTACCTGTACCAGATCGAGACGCGCCGCAACGGTGGCGACGGCCTGTATTCGTTTTCCGACTACGTGGGCTCGGACCGCACGCAGAGTCAGAGCAACATAGTCACCGTTCCCAACCCGCCGCCCGGTTCGACCCCGCCGACGACGACGCCGCCGAGCGGTGGTTCACCGCCCGTCGTGACCGGGACGCCGGCGGGGCCGATCAAGAGCTCGACGTTCTCGGGTGGCTCCAGCTCCAGCTCGGGCTCGTCCTCCTCGTTCTCCACGACGCCGACGTCCGAGGCGGTGACGCCCGACCCGGGGTTCGTGCGGGGCCTTCCCAACGGCGGGTCCAACGCCAGCGATCAGAACGGTGAAGGCGACAACTCGGCGATCGCGGTGACGCCCGGTCGCCACAGCTCGAGCAGCGGCGGCAAGGGTTATCTCGTGCCGGTCGCAGGCGCCGCCGTGCTCGGCCTCGGGGCCATGCACCTGCGCATCTTCAAGAAGCGCCTCGACGAACCGCCGAGCAACCTGACGCCGGTCTAAGCGGTACCGAGGATCGTCCGCAGCAGGGCGATGGCCCCCGCCTTGTCGAGGGGCTCGTTCCAGTTCCCGCACTTCGGCGACTGGACGCACGACGGGCAACCCGCCTCGCAGGGACACGACGACACCACTTCGAGCGTTGCCTCCAGGTGCCGGCGCCCGGCCGCGAAGCCCAGCTCGGCGATGCCGGCGCCGCCGGGGTAGCCGTCATAGATGACGATCGTGGCGACGCCTGTCTGTGGTTGCCAGTTCGTGGACACCCCGCCCACGTCCCAGCGGTCGCAGATCGTGAACAGCGGCAGGATGCCGATGCCAGCGTGTTCGGCGGCGTGGACGGTGCCAGGGACGCGTGCGGGCGCGAGCCGGGCGTCGGCCAAGACGTCGTCCCCGACCGTGTACCAGAAAGCGCGCGTCACGAGTCGGGTCGGCGGGAGATCGAGGTCCTGGATCCCCAACACTTCGCCGGTGAACAGATGCTTGCGCTGGAACGCCACCACCTGCTCGGTGACCTCGACGGCGCCGAGCGACAACCGGGCCCGCCCGACCTGGGCGGTCTCATCCGTCGAGATGATGCGGATGTCGGTGTCGGTGCGCGCCTGGGTGTACTCGTCGGCCTGGCTCGTCGTGACGATGGCGGCCCGGTCGTCGAGGTCGAGTGTCGTCACCCGGTATTGCTGACCCTGGTGCAGGTAGAGGGCGCCGGGGTGCACCAACGAGAAGGCGCGGCCCTCGTCGACCGTGCCAATCAGCCGTCCCTCACTGTCCACGATGCTGTAGTCGGCCGACGACCCGGTGCGCAGTCCCACGCTCGACGCCGGCGCCCCCTGGCCCGCGTAGAACGCCCGCCCGCCGCGCACCCGCAGGCGGTCGTCGACAACCAGTTCGCGCACGGCGTCCTCGAACACGCCGTCGCCGAGATCGGCCCAGAACCCCTCGTCGTCCGGAACGAGCGGCTTCTCGTAGGCCGCGCACAACACGTGCGGGAGGAGCACGAATGGATTGGCCGGATTCACGACCGCGGGTTCGGGCGGGCGCACGAACACTTCGTTCGGGTGGGCCATCAGCCACTGGTCGAGTTGGTCCTCGCCGGCGACGAGCACGGCGAGCGATCGCTGCCGGGACCGGCCGGCGCGCCCCGCCTGCTGCCACATCGAGGCGATCGTCCCCGGGAAGCCGTTGAGGATGCACGCGTCGAGCGTGCCGACGTCGATGCCGAGTTCGAGGGCGCTGGTGGCGACGACGCCCGCCAACCGGCCCTCGAACAGCTCGGTTTCGATCTCGCGCCGTTCGGACGCCAGGTAACCGCCGCGGTACGGGCGCACCATCGTCGAAAGCTCTGGCGGCAGCCGCCGGCGCGCGTACGAGGCGACGAGCTCGGTGCCCTTGCGGCTGCGGGCGAAGGCGATGCCGCGGTACCCGGCACTCACCAGGCCGGTGAGGACCTCAGCGGTCTCGGCGTTGCTCGACGCCCGGACGCCGGCGCGCTCGTCGGTCAGCGGCGGGTTCCACAGGGCGAACAGGCGCTCGCCGCGCGGCGACCCGTCGTCGGAAACCTCGGCGACCGGCAGCCCGCACAGGGCCGACGCCAGTTCCGCGGGCTTGCCGATGGTGGCCGAACCGAAGATGAACGTCGGGTTCGACCCGTAGTGCGCGCAGATCCGGCGCAGCCGGCGAAGCAGGTGGGCGACGTGGGACCCGAAGATCCCCCGCAGCGTGTGGAGCTCGTCGAGGACGACGTAGCGAAGATGGGCGAGGAAGGTCGACCAGCGACCGTGGTGGGGGAGGATCCCGACGTGCAGCATGTCGGGGTTGGTAAGGACGACGTTGGCGTGGCGGCGCGCCCACGTGCGGTCGTTCGTCGGTGTGTCGCCGTCGTACGTGACGGCCACGAGGCCGGGAACGTCCATGGACCCGAGCGAGCGCAGCTGGTCCTGGGCCAGCGCCTTGGTCGGGAAGACGAGAAGGGCTGTCCCCGGCGGCTTGTCCAGGACGGCCTCGGCGATCGGGAGCTGATAGCAGAGCGACTTTCCCGACGCTGTCCCTGTCGCGACGGCGACCGACTGCGCATCGCGGGCGAGGTCGATGGCGGCGGCCTGGTGTGTCCAAAGGCCGCCTTCGGGCATGAGCCTGGCAATCGCCGACGGCAGTGGACGCGCCGGGGATGCGGTGCGGGCCGGGCGAGGTGGGATGCGCTCGAGGTGCACGAGTTGGTCGCAGCCGGCAAGGCCGGTCACCAAATCGTCGAGCTCGGGTCGCACGGTTGCATCACGGTACCGAGGGCTAGGTGGTTGCTCTTGCTAGGTTTTCCATGCACGCCCATGGGTAGGAGGCCCTCCGATGGATCTCGGTCTCGACGTCTCTGAACGCGACGGCTACACCGTCCTGGCCGTGCGCGGGGAGGTCGACGTCTACACCGCGCCCCGCTTCCGCGAACGCCTGATCGAACTGGTGAGCGAAGGAAAACACCGCATCATCATCGATCTCGAAGGCGTCGATTTCCTCGATTCCACCGGCTTGGGCGTGCTCGTCGGTGGCCTGAAGCGCTTGCGCAGCCACGACGGCGACCTCTTGCTCGTCTGCACCCAAAGCCGCATCCTGAAGGTCTTCGAGATCACAGGACTGACGAAGGTGTTCTCGATCTTCGAGTCCGTCGACGACGCCGTCGCTTCATAGATGGAATGACACCTCAGTAGATGGCTGAGCGGGCTGTCCAGCTCGAGATACCGGCTGGGGCCGAGTACGTGGCGCTCGCTCGTTTGGTGGTATCGGCGATGGCCGCGGGAGAGACCCAGCTCTCAGACGACCGCATCGACGACCTCAAGATCGCCGTGTCCGAGGCGTGCACCAACGCCATCGAGGCTCACGACGCCCTCGACACCGAGGAGCGCGTCGTCGTCGAGTGCTCGGCGGACGAGAGTCATCTCGAGGTTCGCATCGAGGACCGTGGCACGGGCTTCGACGTCTCCAACCTCCCCGAGCACCCACCGGTCACCGACCCCGAGCGTCTGAAGTTCGAACGGGGGCTCGGCATTCCCCTGATCCGCGCGCTGGTGGACGAGGTCGAGTTCTCGTCGTCTGACGACGGCACCGCCGTGCGCCTCGTCATGCATCACGACGACGAGCTCGACGGCGACGGCGCCTAAGTCGACGACGACGGGCGAGCCATGGTCCTCAAAAAGCTCTTCAAGAACCTGACGACGCCGATGTCGGAGCTCGACGCCGAGCGGCTGCGCAAGTTCTGCGAGAGCCGCCAGGGCGTCGTCTCGATCTCCGACCTTCCAGCCCGCGTGCAGGGCACGGTGGTCGGCGAGATCACGTCGCTGCGCATCGTGCCGCGTGCCGGATCGCCGTCACTCGAGGCGACGATCACCGACGGCACGGGCTCGGTGCTGGTGGTGTGGACGGGCCGGCGCAAGATCGCGGGCGTGGCGCCAGGCAAGCGGCTCGTGATCAGCGGGCGCGGCGCCGCGACCGGCCCCAAGGGCCGGCTTTTGTTGTTCAACCCCAGCTACGAACTGCTGTAGCCAGGAGCCCCTGCTACGCGGGCTGGGGCTGACCGACGAGGAGCGCCTTCACCTCGTCCTCGGAGTCCGGCGTTACGAGGACCAGCACCTCGTCCCCGGGCTCCACCACAGTCTCGCCTCGGGGGACGATCACGTGGCGCTCGCGGATGACGGCGACGATCGTGGCGTCACGCGGCACGCCCAACTCGGCGACCGACTTGCCCGCTGCGGGCGAGCCGGCGGCGAGCGTCACCTCGACGAGGCGGGCGTCCTGGAACTGCAGCAGTCGGACCAACGAGCCGACCGACACCGCCTCTTCGACGAGGGCCGTCAGGAGGTGGGGCGTGGACACCGAGACGTCGACGCCCCACGCTTCGTTGAACAGCCATTGGTTGTGCGGGTGGTTGACGCGGGCGACGACGCGGGGCACGGCGAACTCCTGCTTGGCGAGCAGCGAGATGACGAGGTTGTCCTCGTCGTCACCGGTCGCGGCCACGACGACGTCGACACTTTCCAGCCCGGCGTCGTGTAACGAGCTCACCTCACACGCGTCGGCGATGAACCACTGCACGTCGAGCGAGGACCGCAGCCGCGCGACGAGATCGGGATCCTGCTCGATGAGCATGACCTCATGACCGGCGTCGCGAAGGTCGCCGGCGATGTAGACGCCCACGTTGCCCGCTCCGGCGATGGCGACCTTCACGCGTGTCTTCCTTCCTCAACCAGGCGGGAGTCGAGCTCCTCGCGGGAGTCGCGGCGCACGGCCATGTACAGGATGTCTCCCTCCTGGCCCACCAGTTCGGGGCTGGCCAGGCGGGCCTCGCCGCCGCGCGTGAGCGCGATCAGCCGGTAGCGCTCGCCTTCGTCGAGCTCGGTCAGCTTCCGACCCGCCCAGTTCGCCGGAAGCATGCGCTCGACGAGGTCGACGGTTCCGGAGGCGTCGCTCCACTCGTTGGCCCACTTGTCCGGGAACAGCTTGCGGACGACCTGGTCGGTCGTCCAGGCGACCGTGGCGACGGTGGGGATCCCCAGCCGCTGGTAGATGACAGCCCGGCGGGGGTCGTAGATGCGGGCCACCACGTTCTGGATCTCGTACGTTTCCCGAGCGATGCGGGCGGTGAGGATGTTCGAGTTGTCCCCGCTTGTCACCGCCGCCAGGGCGCCCGCGTCTCGGACGCCGGCCTGCTCGAGATGGTCCCGGTCGAACCCGAACCCGAGCACGGCCCGACCCGTGAATTTCTCGGGCAGGCGCCGGAAGGCGTTCCTGTTCTTGTCGATGACCGCGACGGTGTGGCCCTGGGCCTCCAGCTCTGCCGCGAGCTCTGATCCGACTCGGCCGCAGCCGACGACGACGACGTGCACGGCCTCTATGCAACACGTCCGTTACCGGACCGGCAAAATTCGTGAAGCAGAGCTGAAACGTTCTCGGCGTATCGTGAGGCCCGCGTGTACTCGATGATGAAGCGGCTCCTCGTGGGGCGCCCGATCCCGACCGAGGAGCAGGAGCATCAGCTCCTCCCCAAGACGATCGCCCTGGCGACGTTCTCCTCCGACGCCATTTCCTCCACGGCGTACGCCACTGAAGAGATTCTGTTCGTCACCGCGGCCGGCGGCTCGAGCCTCGCCCTCGGTCTCGCCCACCTGATCCCGATCTCGATCGTCGTCGCCATCTTGTTGGCCATCGTCGTCACGTCGTACCGGCAGACGATCTTCGCCTATCCGAGCGGCGGCGGTTCGTACATCGTCAGCCGCGAGAATCTGGGCGAGTACCCGTCGCTGATCGCGGGCGCGTCGCTGCTCGTCGACTACATCCTCACCGTCGCCGTCTCCATCTCAGCTGGCGTTGCCGCAATCGTGTCGCTGCCGCAGTTCCAGAGCCTGATCAACCAGCGCGTGCTGCTCGGGCTAATCCTCATCGCGCTCATCACCCTCGCCAACCTGCGAGGCGTGAAGGAGTCGGGCCGTGTCTTCGCAGTGCCGACGTACATCTACATCGCGAGCATCACGCTGCTCGTTGGCTACGGACTGTTCCGCTCGTTTTTCGGACACATCAGCCCGGTGCCGTTTGATCCGCACAAGGCCGAGGTCACGGCCGTCACCGGCGGGTCTCTCGGGCTGTTCCTGCTCCTGAAGGGTTTCTCGTCCGGGGCCGTCGCCCTCACCGGCGTCGAGGCCATCTCCAACGGAGTCCCCGCGTTCCGCCGGCCGAAGTCCCACAACGCGGCGACGACCATCGTCTGGATGGGCGTGATCCTCGGCGTGCTGTTCTTCGGCGTCTCGGTGCTGGCCCACCACCTGCACCCGTATCCGAGCCACGACGAGACCGTGATCTCCCAGATGGGCCGCGCCGTCTACGGCGGTGGCCCCATCTACTGGATCCTGCAGTTCTCGACGGCGGCCATCCTCACGCTTGCGGCCAACACCGCCTACGCCGACTTCCCTCGGCTCTCGTCGATCATCGCCCGCGACGGCTATCTACCGAGACAGTTCGCCAACCGCGGGGACCGTCTCGTGTTCTCCAACGGCGTCCTGTTCCTCGCCGGCGCGGCCGCCATTCTGATCATCGCCTTCGGGGGCCTCACCAACGCCCTGATCCCGCTGTACGCGGTCGGCGTGTTCACCGCCTTCACCCTGAGCCAGGCGGGCATGGTCGTGCACCACCGTCGCATCAAGGAGCCGGGGTGGAAGCGCAACATGGTGATCAACGGCACCGGCTCCGTTGCCACCTTCATCGTCCTGTTGATCGTGGCCGGCACCAAGTTCACGTCCGGCGCGTGGCTCCCGATCGTCGTCGTGCCGTTGATCATCGCTCTGTTCTCCGGCATCAAGAGGCACTACGACCGCGTGTCGCACGTACTCGAGGTCGAACCGGCGCAGGTGCGTCAGGCGCACATCAACCACACCGTTGTCGTGCTCGTCGGCAGCAACATCCATCGCGGCGTTCTCAAGGCGCTCGACTACGCGCGATCGCTCCGTCCCCAGCACCTCGTCGCCGTCTACGTGAGCTTCGAGGAAGAAGACCGCGAGCGTCTCGAGAAGCAGTGGCGGGCGTTCCAGATCGACATCCCCCTCGAGATCGTCTACTCGCCGTACCGGGAGCTGATCGCGCCGGTCGAGCGCTACATCGACGAGCTCGACGACCGATGGGACAACGACACCATCACCGTCGTCATCCCCGAGTTCGTCGTGGGCAAGTGGTACGAGCACGTGCTCCACAACCAGAGCGCCTTGTTCCTCAAGGGCAAGCTCCTCTTCCGCGAGGGCACGGTGGTCACGTCGGTGCCGTATCACGTGCCGGTCGACGAGAGCGACGGCGAGGAGCCCGTGGCGGCGCCGCCCACCGAAGAAACGGCCGCCAGCGGTGGCAACGGCGAGGTGCTGACCGCTGAGGTGGTCAGCCCCCCGATTCCGAAGCCGGATCAACCAAGCGATAGCCCACGCCCGGCTCCGTGATCAGCCGCGGCTGGGCCGGATTGTCGTCCAGCTTCTTGCGCAGCTGACTGGCGTAGACCCGCAGGTACTGGCTCTCGCTTCCGTACTCCGGGCCCCACACCTCCTGCAGGATCGTGCGGTGGGTCAGGACGCGTCCGGGCCACCGGGCGAGCAGGGCGAGGAAGGCGAACTCCTTTGGCGTGAGGTCGACCTTGCGTCCGTCGACCTCGACGATGTGGCGAGCCTGATCGACCTGCAGGTCGCCGACCCGGAGCACGGCGTCGTCGTCGGAGGCCGCCACGTCCTTGCGGTGACGGAGCGCCACGCGGATGCGGGCCAGAAGCTCGGCCGTCGAGAACGGTTTGGTGACGTAGTCGTCGGCCCCCTCGTCGAGGGCGAGCACCTTGCGGGCCTCCGACCCCTCGGCCGACAGCACCACGATCGGTACGTCGGACCACTCGCGCACGCGCCGGCACACCTCGATGCCGTCGATGTCGGGTAGCCCAAGGTCGAGTACGACGACGTCGGGCGGCGTGAGGGCGATGGCGTCGATGGCGGCTTGCCCGGTCTCGACGGTCGCCACCTCGTAGCTCCGGGCCTTGAGGGCGGCCCCCACGGCGCGCAACAGCGCCGGCTCGTCGTCGACCACGAGCACCCGCGTCATGGCAGTACTCGTGTCAAGGTGCCCGCACCTCGCGCATCGGCAGACAGACGACGAAGGTGGCGCCCCCACCCACGGTGCGGTCGACGTCGATGGTGCCGCCGTGGGCTTCCACGATGGCCTTGCAGATCGCCAGCCCAACGCCGCTCGACCGTGAACCCTCGCCTTTGCGGAACGGCTCGAAGATCCGCCGGCGCTCCCAGTCGGGTACGCCGATCCCTTCATCGGCGACGCGGAGCTCGACCATCTGGTTGCGCTCGTCGGCACTGACGCGCACGAGAGATGCGGGTGGGGCGTGGCGCGCCGCGTTCTCGAGGAGATTGGTGACGACCTGGTCGAGCTGGGTGTAGTCGCCGTCGACCAACGGGAGCTCAGGCGGGATGTCGACCTGTACGCGCACCTGGCGGAAGAGACCGCCGAGGCGGCGCACGCGGTCGGCCACCAGCTCGTCGAGGGCGACGGCCTGACGGTCGGGCTTCAGGGCACCCGCTTCGATCCGGCTCAGGCTCAGCAGGTTGGCGACGATGCGGTCGAGGCGCTCGGCTTCGTCGCACACGGTTTCGAGCAGCTCGGTTCGCGTTTCGTCGTCGTAGGTCGTGCCGTCGCGTAGGTCGCTGGCCACGGCGCGGATGCTGGCCAGCGGCGTGCGCAGATCATGCGAGACCGAGCGCAGCAGGGCGGCCCGTTGTTCGTCCACGCGCTCCAGCACTTGGGCGCGCGTCGCTTCCTCGGCCAGCCGGTCTTGTTCCTCGGACATGGTCCGGAGATGGTCGTAGAGACGGCGCAGCTCGGCCTCGCGCTGTTCGGCGGCGCGGCGACGTTCGGCCTGACCGGCGACGAGCAAGCCCATGGCCAAGGCGACGGCGAGGAACACCCCGAGAGCGACCCAGTCGTCGGCCACGTTGACCTTGAAGGTCCAGTAGCGCGGGATGAACACGAGGTTGTAGGCCGCTGCCGCGAGGAGGGCGACGACGGCAGCGGCGATGCTGCCGCCGACGACGCCGGCGACGACGACGGCGAGGACGAGAACGAGTGCGGGTGTGGCGCGCGTCACGTGGGTGCGGACGGGGAGCAACACCGCCGAGGCGAGCAACACGGTGAGCGCACCGAGGGCGATGCCCAGAAGGGGGGCGCCGCCAGTAGGCGGGAGCCGTTTCATCAGCACGAATTTTGACGCGATCTTGATGGCAACTCGCGGGCCCCTGACGGTTCCTTGACAAGGACGGCGGTACAGCTGAGTCCGTGCAGACAGCAACGCCGCGCCCGCAGTCCACCGAGACGCCGCCGAAACCCATCCCGTTGGCGCCGCCGGTCGAGCTGCCCGAGCGCCGTCGCTACCGCGTGAAGAACGCTCTGCTCGGCCAGCCCCTGCACACCGATCAGCTGGTTCACGAGCGCCTTGGCAAGCCCACTGCGCTCGCCGTCTTCGCGTCGGACAACCTCTCGTCGGTCGCGTACGGCACCGAGCAGATCATCACCCATCTCGTGCCGTACATCGGGCTGGCCGCGTTCACGATGGTCATGCCGATCACGGTCGCCCTGCTGGTGGTCCTCGGCTTCCTGATCCTTTCCTACCGCCAGACGATCAAGGCTTATCCGAGTGCTGGTGGCGCCTACATCGTCACGCGCGACAACTTCGGGTTGCTGCCGGCGCAGGTGGCGGGCGTCGCCCTGCTGACCGACTACGTCCTGACCGTCGCCGTGTCCGTCGCCGCCGGCACGGCCGCGCTGACATCGGCGGTGCCTGCCCTCACATCGCTGGCGGTCCCGATCTCGGTCGCCTTCATCGTCATCATCGCCTTCGGGAACCTGCGGGGGGTGAAGGAGTCGGGCCGCATCTTCGCGGTGCCGACGTACTTCTTCATCGCCACGATGGTCATGCTGCTGTTCGTCGGGTTCGCGCGGATGTTCTTCGGCCACCTTCCGGTTCAGTCGATCCACAAGGCCGGGATGATCCCTGTCGGCCACGCAGGGAACGGCTTTCTCATGGGCGCGACCCTGTTCGTCGTCCTGCGGGCCTTCGCCTCGGGCGGCGCCGCGGTCACTGGTGTCGAGGCCATCTCCAATGGTGTGCCCGCCTTCAAGCGCCCGGAGTGGAAGAACGCCCGAACGACATTGGTGATCATGGGCTCGACGCTCGGCGCCATGTTCTTCGGTCTGTCGTGGCTGGACGCGCATCTGCACGTGAACGCTTACACCAAGGGCACGCCGACCGTGATCTCCCAGATCGGGAAGGTCGTGTTCGGCACCAGCCCCGTCGGCCACGCGCTCTACTTCGCGCTGCAGGCGGGCACGCTGCTCATCCTCGTGTTGGCCGCCAACACCAGCTTCGCCGACTTCCCCCGGCTGGCCAGCTTCCACGCGGGCGACAACTTCATGCCCCGCCAGCTGACCAAACGCGGGCACCGACTGGTCTTCTCCAACGGCATCATCGCCTTGGCCGCGGCCGCCGTCGTGCTCGTCGTGATCACTCAGGCCAAGGTCGACCGTCTGATCCCGCTGTACGCCATCGGCGTGTTCACGAGCTTCACGCTGTCGCAGGCCGGGATGGCCAAGCACCACATCAAGCTGAAGGAAGAAGGCTGGCGCCGGGGTCTGTTCATCAACGCCACCGGTTCGCTGCTCTCGGCGATCGTCTGCGTGATCATCGCCATCACCAAGTTCAAGCCTCCGGGGGCGATCCTCGGGGCGTGGGTGATCATCGTCCTCGTCCCGATCATGGTCTTCGGGCTCACCCGGTTGAACAAGCAGTACGAGGCCGAGGCCACCGAGCTCGAGGGTGACGCAAAGGCGGCCGCGGAGGCGCCGATCCTGCGCCGCCACGTCGTGCTCGTGCTTGTCGACCGGCTCGACCGGAGCACGGCCCGGGCCATGCAGTACGCCAGGACGCTCACGCCCGACGACCTACGGGCGGTGCACGTCGCCTACGACGTCGATCGTGCCGAGCAACTGGCCGCCGAGTGGCGCCGTCTCGGTCTGTCGCGGTTCCCGCTCGAGCTCGTCGACTGCCCGGACCGGCGCGTCACGCGTGGCGTGCTCGAGGTCGTCGCCGAGGCGCTCGACGGTCAGACCGAGGTCACCGTCCTGATCCCCAAGCGCGAGTACCGGCGCTTCTGGCACCGCCTGCTGCACGACCAAACGGCCAACGCCATCGCCAGCGCCGTGTCGCAGCTTCCGCACGCCAACGTGACGTTCGTGCCGTACCACATCGGCACCGATCAGCATTCGGAGGTTCTGTCATGACACCGCTCGCCAAGCTCCGTAAGCGACGCGAGGAGCAAGAGCCCGAGGTCGATGACTGGACCGAGATGTGTCAGGGGACGATCCCCGTCGCCGAGGTGGAGTGGCGCAACCGCGCCAGGGTCGCGGGCCGCGTGCGCTCGCTCCGCGTCCAGCCCTGGGCCGGCGTCCCCACGCTCGAGGGCACGCTGGTCGACGACACGGGCGGCATCAGCGTCGTGTTCCTCGGGCGCCGGCACGTCCCCGGCATCAGGCCCGGCACCAAGATGGTCATAGAGGGCATGGTCGGCGACCACGCCGGCCGCCTGGCGATCCTCAACCCCGACTACCGCCTGCTCGCCGTCCACGAGTAGATCCGTTCTGGTGACGATCGACGGCCATAGTGGCCGTGAATCGTCACCAGAACGCTGAGAGAGGGCTGAGGTTGCATTTTTCGGGCCCCAAAAAGTAGGTTGCGGCCCGCAAAAGCCATGGATGGAGCCCTCTCCAAGTCGGAGCGCGAGACGCTCAAGGCCGTCTTCCGACTGGCCAAGGACGGCCAGGGCGCCCACACGGGCGAACTCGCCGCCAACCTCGGCGTTTCTCCCGGCACAGCCACGGCGACGGTGAAGCGCCTCGCTGGTCGAGGCCTGCTCGACCACGTCCCCTATCGGGGCGTCGAGCTCACCAAGGCCGGACGGCGGGAGGCGGCGGCGGCCATGCGCCGGCACCGCATCGTCGAGCGCTTCCTTTCGGACATGCTCGGCTACGCGTGGAACGAGGCCGACCGCCTGGCCGGTTCGTTCGAGCACGAGCTGCCGCAAGAGGTCGAGGACCGGATGTACGTGGCTCTCGACCGGCCGTCCACGTGCCCGCACGGTTTCCCGATCCCCGAGCTCGACACGTCGGAGATCCCCGACATGCCGCCGCTCTACCAACTCGAGGCCGGCGACGTCGCCGTCGTCGCCATCTCCGGTTCCACCGAGCCCGAGATGGTTGAGTTCCTCGACACGCTGGGGCTGCGGCCCGGCGTGCGCGTCGAGGTGCTGGAGAAGCACCCCTTCGACGGTCCCATGGTCCTGCAGGTCGACGGCAGCCGCCGCACACTCGGCGAGAAGGTTGCCAGCCAGATTCGCGTTCGCAAGGAGCCCGCCAAGGGCTCACGTTCCAGGAGGGAAAAGTCAGCATGACCCACGTCCTCGCTGCTGAAGGCGGGTACCAGGCATTCCATCTCGGCGGAGCCGAGTGGTTCTGGTTGGTGTTCTCAGCGGCCACGGCCGTGCTCGCCGTTCTCGTCGGCTTCTACCTGGTTCGCGGCGTCATCGCCGCCGACCAGGGCACGCCGACAATGCGCGAGATCGCCGGCGCCATTCAGGAAGGGGCGATGGCCTATCTGCGGCGTCAGTTCCGCACGATCGCCATCATCGTCGTCCCGCTCGCCATCCTCGTGTTCTTCACGTCGACGCACATCCTGAAGCCGGACGGCACGGAGGCGCTTTCGTTCGTGCAGTCCGGCGCGGCCCGCACGGTCGCGTTCCTAGCCGGCGCGTTCATGTCGGGCCTCACCGGCTTCATCGGCATGAGCCTCGCTGTACGCGGCAACGTACGGACGGCGGCCGCGGCCAAGAGTGGCTCGCTTCCTGGCGCCCTCCGGGTCGCCTTCCGTACCGGCGGCGTGGCCGGGATGTTCACCGTCGGCCTCGGCCTCATCGGGGCGACGGTCATCATCATGCTCGCCCAGAACACGTCCACGGCCATCCTCATCGGGTTCGGCTTCGGCGGCTCCCTGCTCGCCCTGTTCATGCGCGTTGGCGGCGGCATCTTCACCAAGGCCGCTGACGTGGGCGCCGACCTCGTCGGCAAGGTCGAGGCCGGCATTCCGGAGGACGACCCTCGCAATGCGGCGACCATCGCCGACAACGTCGGCGACAACGTCGGTGACTGCGCCGGCATGGCCGCCGACCTGTTCGAGTCTTACGAGGTCACGCTCGTCGCTTCGATCATCCTCGGCGTCGCCGCCTTCAACTCCATCGGCGCCAACCCGGCGCTGGGTCTGATCTTCCCGCTCATCGCCCGTGCGATCGGCGTGCTCGCGTCGATCGTCGGTGTCTTCGCCGTGCGGGCGACCGACAAGGACAAGTCGGCGATGGCCCCGATCAACAGAGGCTTCTTGACCGCCGGCATCCTGACGATCATCGGCACCGCGCTGGTCGCCGCCTTCTACGTGGGGAACCACCACCATGCCGGTGCGTTGTCCAACGAGGGCTGGCGCTGCTTCGGCGCTGTCGTCGTCGGTCTCGTGCTGGCCCAGGTCGTCAGCCGTCTGACCGAGTACTACACGTCGACCGAGACGGCTCCCGTCCGGGAGATCGCCGAGTCCTCGCGCACCGGCCCGGCCACCACGATCCTCTCGGGCATCAGCTCGGGCCTCGAGTCGACCGTGTTCGCCATCATCGCCATCGCCGTCACCCTCGGCGTGGCCCTGGCCCTCGGCGGCGGCAACATCCAGTTCTCGCTGTATCTGGTGGCGCTGGCCGGCATGGGCATGCTGGCGACGACCGGCGTCGTCGTGAGCGAGGACACCTTCGGGCCTGTCGCCGACAACGCGGCGGGCATCGCCGAGATGTCCGGTGAGTTCGAGGGTGAGCCCGAGCGCATCATGGTGAGCCTCGACGCCGTCGGCAACACGACCAAGGCCGTGACCAAGGGCTTCGCCATCGGCTCGGCCGTGATCGCGGCCGTCGCCCTCTTCGCATCGTTCATCGAGACCATCGGCACCGAGCTCAAGCTCGGCAAGACGGGATCGGCACTGTTCCACCAGGCGTTCGAGACCCAGATCAACGTGGCCGATCCCAAGGTGTTCATCGGCCTGCTGATCGGCGGTTCGATCGCCTTCATGTTCTCGGCTCTGGCCATCCGCGCCGTCGGGCGTTCGGCCGGGACGGTCGTTCAGGAGGTGCGCCGCCAGTTCCGCGAGCACCCCGGGATCATGGACTACACCGAGAAGCCCGAGTACGGCCGCGTGATCGACATCTGCAC
>Ga0070741_10000864_pt1 | contig 100980 bp, 112 predicted proteins | sample Coa_R1_4_FD_66440 | JGI IMG/M metagenome (GOLD analysis project Ga0070741, IMG submission 66440) | Surface soil microbial communities from Centralia Pennsylvania, which are recovering from an underground coalmine fire - Coalmine... | ecosystem: Environmental > Terrestrial > Soil >... | reverse complement strand
TCGGAAGCCTCGACGCTGGGTTCGAACCTCTCGATCGTGCAGGTTCGTCAGGACTTCAACAAGAGCCTGATCAACGTGCTGCAGACCGGGTCGTCGAACCTGACGCTCGCCGATACCAACGAGCTCGCGGCCGACAGCCAGGCGCTGTCGACCCGCCAGTCGATCGCGGTCTCGGCTCTGTCGCTCGCCAACCAGTCCCAGGCCAGCGTGCTGCAGCTGCTGCGCTGATACCGGGCAGAACCAAAAACCAAGCGCGAACGGCGGGGGCAACCCCGCCGTTTTCACTTTTTGGCCGCGTTTTGGGACGTTTCCCGCAGTTTCCCGTGCCGGTAAGGAGGCGTTAACCGAATTATTTAAGGCGCGATTAACCATAATTTAAGCGTGTCTTCCTAAAAATTGGGTCACTTAACTAGGAAGGCTAAACACAATGTCCGGTATCGTTCTTTCGGCATCGGTTCGTCAGAACCTGCTCGCGTTGCAATCAACGGCTTCGCTGCTCGCGAAGACCCAAAATGATTTGGCCACCGGCAACAAGGTCAACTCCGCGCTCGACAATCCGACCGAATACTTCACGGCGCAATCGCTCAACAACCGCGCCGGTGACATCTCCAATCTGCTCGACGGGATCAGCAACGGCGTCCAGGTGCTGCAGGCGGCCAACACCGGCCTGACCTCGCTCCAGCAACTGGTCGATAACGCCAAATCGATCGCCAACCAGGTGTTGCAGACCACGACGGGCTACGACACCAAGTCCAACGTCACGTCAGCCGCGCTCACCAACGCGACCGCCACGAACCTGTTGGGCGCGGCCACGACCCCGGTCATTGGCAACGCGGTCAGCAACAACAACTCGACAACGCCCGTGGCGATCACGGCCACGACCCTTCTGTCGGGGGCATCGAACTCGACATCGAACGATCTCTCAAGCGCCCTCACCACCGCCGATACTCTGGTGGTCAACGGCACGACCTTCACCTTCGCAGCCACCAGCTCCAGCTCCGGCACCTCGATCGGCATTGGTGATAACGTTGGGGACTTGCTGGCAGCGATCAATGCCGCCTCCAATGGTGGCTCCTCGAGCATCGCGAGCGGCGCTATCACGCTCACGCCTTCGCCGGCAGGACTCACGCTGTCCGGTTCCGCGCTGGCCAAGCTCGGGTTGTCGGCACAGCCGCCAGGCGGCGGTCTTGTCAACGACACGCTGACAATTCAGCCGACCGGCGGCGGCACCACCACCAACCTGACCTTCGGCTTCGGCAACGGTCAGATCTCGACGCTCAACCAGCTGAATGCGGCGCTGGCGGCCAACAATCTGCAAGCGAGCATCAGTCCGGCCGGTGCGATCACCCTGCAAACCACGAACAATGCCGCGTCCTCGACCATCGCCGCGATCACAGGTACGTCTCCGTTCACCGGCCTGACCGCCGGTGCGCCGGTCGCGGATCCGAATTCGCAGGCGACCCGCGCCAATCTGGTCTCGCAGTACAACAACCTGCTCGCGCAGATCAACACGACGGCGCAGGACTCCTCGTTCAACGGCATCAATCTTCTGAACGGCGATACGTTGAACCTGGTGTTCAACGAGACCGGACGATCGACCCTGAACATCCAGGGCGTCATCTTCAACGCCGGTGGAATCGGACTCTCGCAGCTGACCCAGGGGACCGACTTCCTCGACAGCAACTCGGCCAACAAGGTGCTCAGTTCGCTGAATTTCGCTAGTGACACGCTGCGGTCGGAAGCTTCGGCACTGGGCTCGAATCTCTCGATCGTGCAGATCCGCCAGGACTTCAACAAGAATCTGGTCAACGTGCTGCAGACCGGTGCTTCGAATCTGGTCCTTGCCGATCCGAATGAGGAAGCCGCCAACAGCCAGGCGCTCTCGACGCGCCAGTCGATCGCGGTCTCCGCGCTCGCGCTCGCCAACCAGTCGCAGGCCAGCGTGCTGCAGCTGTTGCGTTAAGCCACAGGGCAATCGACACAACCAAAGCGGCGGAACGCGAGTTCCGCCGCTTTCGTTTTGCGCTCACGGTTGCTGCGCTCGCGTCTGCCGTCTTCGTTTGCCGCTTTCGTTTGCTGCAGGGCCGCCGCATTCGCGCAACGCGCGATCGTTACAACGTGTATCGATTTGTTTTTATTTCGATACGTACATCTACGGGAAATCCCGCTAACCATATTTTAAACGCGACCGCCTACAAAAATCAGGCTCCTCCCCGTAGCGTCATTAGCGTAAGTACCGAGGTTCTGGATGTCGTCTCATGCTGCTCAAGCCTACGCACGCACGTCGCAAACGACCGCTTCACCCCGAGAGATAGAGGCGCAGGCGCTGCTCAAGGCCGCAAGGCAGCTCCAGGAAGTGCAGGCGAACTGGAAGGGCCCGGACACGAACCTCTACAATGCCCTCCTGTTCAATCGCCGGTTGTGGTCGATCTTCATGACTGCAGCCGAGGACAACGGCAATCCGAACACGCTCGAGGTCCGTCAGAACATCGCCAATATCGGCCTGTTCGTGCTGAAGCAGACCATCGAGATGCAGATGGATCCCGACCCCAAGAAGCTCAAGTCGCTGATCGACATCAACTGCAACATCGCCGCCGGGCTCGCCGGCCGCGCCTGAACGGCGCGGTCAGGCGCTACGGTCGGTCGAGCCGGAGTGGGGCTCGATGGCCTTGGCGAGATCGAGTGCGTGGAAATAGGCGCGGCGGCGCAGCGTGGCATCGTCAGGATACTGCTCGATGACCTGGCCGTTGAAGCTGTTGACGACCTGGTAGACCAGCGAGGCCGCATCGCGGTCGAAATAGGCCTGGTGGCTGAGCTCGGTATCGCTGAGACTTGACGGGTCGTTGCGCACGGACGCGCTCGCATCAGCCGGCGTGACGCTCTGGCTGGCCGGCAGATCCGTTGCCACACCATTGTTGGCCGCCTGCGTCTGCGGCGCCACAATGGGCGACGGGGCCGGTACCCCGACCGGCCTGATACTGAAGTCCGTACTCATGGCAGCCTCCTGGTGCCGCGTACCCCTCTACGAAACCAAATTCCCATCCAATCCCGGGGAGCATATTGCTCCCAAGGTTTAAACGTCTTGTTAGGGAATATGGTGAACGCGGAGCTGGCGCGGTCCGGAGACTTTGAGGTGAATTGTCGGTAAAGGCCGCGCCGCCGTTCTTGCGGGCCGCGCGGCTAGCGCACGAGCCGCTTACAGCGACCGGCTGATCGACAGCGGCCGCAGGTGGCGCGCGGTCGGCGCGGCGCGGCGTCCCTGGGCGGTATAGGTACTCGGAACATTGCGCCGCTGCATCTCCGCGTTGACCCCGCGCACGACGTTTTCCGAAACCGCATGCGCGGTCGCCAGCACTGTGAGATTGACCTGCAGCATGGCGCGGAAGGTGTCGTGATGGCGATGTAGCGCCTTCAGCAGCTCGGGCGCGGCGCGCGACAGGAATGCCTGGCTCGCCTTCAGGCTGCCGACCGTCTTCACATAGCGGTTGGATAGCTCCTTCTTGGTCTGCCCGAAGCTCATGGCCTGGCGCAAATGCCCGGCGCGGACGAGCTCGGTTTCCCGCTCCACCACATTGAGCAGTGTGCTCATCACCTCCATCAGCTCCTCGGCGAGCTTGCGCGCTTCCGCCTCGCTGGTCGCGGCGACATAAGGGGAGGGTGTGTCCTTGCGCAGCTGTGCGTTCATCCCGTGTACTCCTTTTTACTGGTCTAGTTCGCGCCGTTGCTCGCAGTCGTGCTGGTTGTTGTGCCGTTGCCCGCGGTTTTGGCCTGCTGCATGATCAGCGTGCGGTAGACCTCGCTGGCGATGCCGACGCCGCCGGCCTTGGCGAAGGTCTTGGAATATTGCTCGGTCAGCAGCGAGCGCCACACGCCGGTGCCGACGGTGTCGCCGAACGGGCCTTCGCCCTTCAGCCCGCTGGTCATGTTGGCAAACATCGAGTTGAGGAACATCGCTTCGAAGTCGGTCGCGGTCGCCTTCGCCTTGGCCTGCGCCTTTGGCGAGACGTTCTGCAGCGCGGCCGCGAAGTCGAGGTCCGGCCGGCCGTTGATGGCGGTGGGATTGAAATCGATGCCCGAATAGGCGGCGGATGCCGAGCTTGCGGTGACGGAGCGCATCTGCATCACATCACCTCGATGTCGGCCTGGATGGCGCCGGCGGCCTTGATGGCCTGCAGGATGCCGATCAAATCGCGCGGCCCGATGCCAAGCCCGTTGAGCCCGTCGACCAGTTGCTGCAGCGACACGCCGTCCTTCACGACCGCGAATTTCTTGCCGTCCTCCTGCACACCGACACTGGTGCGCGGCGTCACCACCGTCTGTCCCCGCGACAGCGGATTGGGCTGGCTGACCTGCGGGGATTCGGAGATGGTCACGGTGAGATTGCCTTGCGCGACCGCGACCGTGTTCACGCGCACGTCGCGGCCCATCACGATGATGCCGCTGCGCTCGTCGATGATGATCTTGGCGGCCAGATCCGGATCGACCTGCAACTGCTCGATCTCGGTCAGGAACGCCACCACATTGCCCTTGAACTCCGGCGGGATCGTCAGCTGCACGGTCGAGGGATCGATCGGCTCGGCGCATTTGACGCCGAGGAAGTCGTTCACGGCGGCTGCGATGCGCTTGGCGGTGGTGAAGTCGGCGTTGCGTAGCGCAAGCCGCACATTGGGCAGGCGGTTGAGCGCGAACTCGATCTCGCGCTCGATGATGGCCCCGTTGGCGATCCGCCCGACCGTCGGCACACCCTGGGTGATCTTGGCGGCCTGGCCTTCGGCCTGGAAGCCGGAGATCGCGAGCGAGCCCTGCGCCACCGCATAGACGTTGCCGTCGGCGCCGAGCAGCGGCGTGACCAGCAGCGTGCCGCCCTGCAGGTTCTTCGCATCGCCCAGCGCCGAGACGGTGACGTCCATGCGCGTGCCTTGCGTGGCGAACGGCGGCAGGTTGCCGGTGACCATCACGGCCGCGACGTTGCCGGTGCGGATGGTGGCGCCGCGGATGTTGACGCCCATGCGCTCGAGCATCGCCTGCAGCGACTGCTTGGTGAAGGGGATGTTGTTCAGCGTGTCGCCGGTGCCGTTGAGGCCGACCACGAGGCCGTAGCCGATCAACTGGTTCTGCCGCACGCCCTCGATGTTGGCGAGGTCCTTGATCCGCGACGTCGCCGATGCGCAGACCACGGACGATAGCAACGCCAATGAGGCGGCGCAGGCCACCATCAGGACTCGTGACAGATGGACGCTTCGCATCCTCTTCTCCCCTGGAACGCGATGTCGACTGGACCAGCGCCGCCACTCCCATGACTTTGCGGTCCGGCCTTCGCTATGCCAGCGGCGTGCCACGCTTCTTTAAGATATTAAGCAACTGATTTTGCTATTCTATCTCGTTTTGGCGCCTGTCCGCCGGCGCTTGCATCGGGGGCGAAAGTGCCGGCTCCCGGCAGATTTTGCCGGGCTGTTTACGCCCTATTAACCATAAGGGTCGAAGCTCCCCCCACATCTTGGCAGGGGCTTTTGATGCGCATCACAGGACCGAACGGCACGGCGCTGGGCACGCCGGCATCGACCGCGCGCCGGACTTCCGGAAGCAGCTTTGCGCTGCCGGAGGACGAGCCGGCAGCTGCGCAGGAGACGCGCGGGATGACGGCACCGCGCGCCGCCGCCGGCATCGATGCGCTGCTCGCGCTGCAAGGCATCGAGGAGGATCCCGCCGAGCGGCGCAGGCGCTCGGTGCAGCGGGGCAGGGGCGCGCTCGACGTGCTCGATGATCTCAAGATCCGATTGCTGGCAGGCACCATCGACCAGCCGACCGTAAGCCGGCTGCGCGATGCGGCGGCGAGCCTGAAAAACTCCTCCGGCGATCCGCAGCTCGATTCCCTGCTCTCCGAGATCGAGCTTCGCGTCGAAGTCGAACTCGCCAAGGCGGGGCAGCACTAAGGTCTCGCGTTTCACTCCGCTGCTTCTCTTCTCCTCACTGTCATCGCCCGGCTTGATGTTCAGCCCGGGGACATGACCGACGGGTGTTCGGGGACATAGCCGACACATCATAGTGCAGGGATTTGGCAATGGGGGAGGCCAAGTCCATGCCTTGGCGCGAGGTGTCGGTAATGGATCAGCGTCGCGAGTTTGTGAGGCTGGCAACGCAGTCATGTCCCCGGGCTGAACACTTGACCGGGCGATCCAGTACGCCGCGGCTTCTCGGCTCGAGCACTGCTGTCTCTCGAATACTGGGTCGCCCGGTCGAGCCGGGCGACGACAGCGGCGTAGGCGGGCGGCCTCACGCCGCCTTGTCCTGCTGCTGCGCGTCGTAGCGGCGCTGGGCGGCGAGCACCTCCTTCAAATTCCGCTCCGCCCAGTCGCGCAAGGGATCGACGGCGGCGGCGAGCGTCTTGCCGAGCGGGGTGATCGAATACTCCACCGTCACCGGGACGGTCGCAATGGCGCGGCGCCTGACCAGGCCGTCGCGCTCCAGGCTTTTCAGGACCTGCGACAGCATCTTCTGCGAAATGCCTTCAATGGCCCGTCGCAACTGATTGAAACGCAAGGGTTCGTCGCGCAGCAGCAACAGGATCAGCACGGCCCATTTGTCGCCGACACGATCGAGGATCTGGCGGGTCGGGCACTCCGCCGAATAGGCATTCGCTTTCATGGCACTTGAACTCCGCGGGGACTTGAAGGGGTTACTTCGGCGTGACCAGGTGATCTTAAAGTGCGTTCTTAACACCAGCATTCCATGCGCTATCTAGTCACTGTTGGTTACCAACCTCAAGCCAAACCTAGAGCTTCGAAACAGGAGACAGACAACATGAAGATCGCCGTCGCAGGCGCCTCCGGGCGCGCCGGGTCCTGCATCACCGCCGAGCTTGCCCGCCGCGGCCACCAGGTGACCGGGATCGCCCGGAACCCGGACAAGATCGCCAAGCTCGCCAATGTCACGGCGGTCGCCGGCGATGCCAACGACCGCGCAGCGCTCGCGAAGCTGTGGGCCGGGCATGATGCGGCCGTCAGTTCCATCCATTTCCTCGTCTCCGACGTCGAGACCCTGATCGGGGCGGCGAAGGATTCCGGCGTACCCCGCTATCTGGTCGTCGGCGGTGCCGGCTCGCTGGAGGTGGCCCCCGGCGTGCGGCTGGTGACGACGCCGAACTTCCCGGCGCAGTACAAGGCCGAGGCCGAGAAGGGCGCGGCCTTCCTGGACCGGCTTACCCAGGAAAAGGAGCTGAACTGGACCTTCCTGTCGCCCTCGGCGCTGATCGATTTCGGGAACCGGACGGAGAAGTTCCGTCTGGGAACGGACCAGCTGCTGGTCGATTCGAACGGCAAGAGCTGGATCTCGTTCGAGGACTTTGCGGTGGCGATGGCCGATGAGATCGAGCGTCCGGCCCATATCAGGAAGCGCTTTACCGTCGGCTATTAACCGCGGAACGCAATTCCGGACGGCCGCCCGATAGATTTGTCTGTGCAAGGGCTTGGCCAAAGGGTAGGGCTTGCCACGCAAATATTGTCTGTCACAGGACGCCGCTATATAAGGCGCCGCGCGATAGGAACTTACCCCTCGCACGGCGCCGCAAGAGCGCGGTGTCTTCAGGTGAAAGATGGGCTGGCCTTGGAAAAGCTGAAAAACTACAGACCTTCCGAAAAAGAGCCTTTTATGAATGAGCGGCAGCGCGACTATTTTCGCGCCAAGCTCCTGGCCTGGAAAGACGAGATCCTTCGGGAATCGAAGCTGACGTTGCAAGCCTTGCAGGAAGAGAACGTCAATCATCCCGATCTCGCCGACCGTGCCTCGTCCGAAACTGATCGTGCCATCGAACTGCGTGCCCGCGACCGCCAGCGCAAGCTGATCTCCAAGATCGACGCCGCGCTGCAGCGAATCGAGGACAACACCTACGGCTATTGCGAGGAGACCGGCGAGCCGATCTCGCTGAAGCGGCTGGAGGCCCGCCCGATCGCAACGCTGTCGGTGGAAGCGCAGGAGCGCCACGAGAAGCGCGAAAAGGTCTATCGGGACGAGTAGGGCGTCGGTTGTTGCGTCTCGCCGCGGCTCTTGAGAGGTCCGTGACGAGACGGCCGCGCAGTTGCGCGGCCAGATACGTGTGTTGCGCGCTCTCCGGGCGCGTGCGCCTTTTTGCCTTGAAAACAATTCCTTTGCGCTCAGATTTGAATCTCTAAGTTCCGCTTGACCGCCTGCTTGGCCGGGACCTGCCGGGCCGCCTTGCGCTGTGGCTTGATCTGAGGGGTTTTCCGCATGGACAGGATTTTGCAGGCCGCCCAGGCGATCGCCACCGCGCGGCGGACCAAGGAGCGGCTCGCGGCGCTGCCGCCGGAGCTTGCGCTTCGGGATGAAGCGGAGGGCTACGAGGTGCAGCGGGCGGTGCGTGACCTCCTGCTGCCGCAGCTGGGCAGCCTGGTCGGCTACAAGATCGGCTGCACCTCCAATGTGATGCAGCAATATCTCAACATTCCACATCCGTGCAGCGGCTCGGTGTTCGAGCGCGGCGTGCACCAGAGCGGGGTGAAACTGCCGGCCTCCGATTTCGTCAATGTCGGCGTCGAATGCGAGATCGGGGTGAAGCTGGCGCGGGATCTCGCCCCCGGCGAGGGGCCGTTCACGGCCGAATGGGTGGCGGAGGCGATCGAGGCCTATGTGCCGGCGATCGAGATCGTCGACGACCGCTACGTGCAATGGGAGACGCTGGGCGCGCCGACGCTGGTGGCGGACGATTTCTTCGCCGCGGCCTGTGTGCTCGGCACGGCGGTGCCGCGCCGCGAGGCGCCCGACGTGCGCGAGGTCGCCGGCCGCGCTTTGATCAACGGTGCCGAGGTCGGAACCGGCACCGGCGCCGACGTGCTCGGCCATCCCCACAACGCCCTCGCCTGGCTCGCCAATCATCTGGCCTCGGAAGGCAAGGGCCTGCACAAGGGCCAGCTGGTGCTGACGGGAAGCCTGGTGAAGACGGTGTGGCTCAAGCCGGGCGACAAGGTGGTGATGGAACTGGCGGGGCTCGGGACGGTGGAGGCGGAGTTTACGTGAGGCCCGCCGTGGTCCGCGGATGTGAGGAGGGCCACCTTTCTCCTTCCGTCGCCCCGGCGAAGGCCGGGGCCCATAACCCCAGGGCGGAGTTCTTACGAAAGTCGTTGACCGTCGGGGCCTATTGAGAGATTCCGCGGTATGGGCCTCGGCCTGCGCCCGGGGCGACGTCGAGTGTGCCCCCCAATCTCCGCATCTCCGCATTCAACGTCCACCCACGAGGACGCACCCCCTCATTCCCGCGGCACAATAGCGCCCGGGTCATGCCAATAGGCGGCGTCCCCCGAAAGCATCGAGGGCGCAGGGAAGACCGGGTGCCCGCCAGGCACCGCGGCTCCCGCGCAAAAAAGGGTTGCGCGAGCGCGCGGCAGCAACAGGTGTCGGCGGCATCACGCCAGCCTTCCCTGCGCAGTGGTTTTACGGTGTCCTCCGTGCTCTTCCCGGTGAACCAGCTCTTGCCACCGTCGCCCGCGCCAGACCTTTGGAGTCTTGCGCGAGCTTGACGCGTGCATGGGCGCGCCAGAACCACACGGCTTCTTCCGTACGCGGAAAATGCCGGTCGTCTTCGGCCCTTCCGCGTCCACCGCATTCCACCCCGCGTCCGTGACGATCGCGATACGCCCCTCGATTCGGGAATGGAACAAAACATGAACATAAGGTACTATTCGGAATGAGTCAAAAGACTGGATCGAGGCGGGAGGGTACTGATCGGCCGCAATTTGCCACTTTGACAAAGTGGAACCCGTTAAGCCACATTTCTCGGCATGCGCGTTCGGCGGCTGCTTGCAAAGCCAAAAGTTGTGGTGAAGGCTGGGGATTGGAAAACCGGGAAGATGACCCGGAATGCCTTTCCGCTGCATCGATCCCGGTCGCTTGTGCTTGGAGTCCATTGGACATGGCGAGTAGATGTCCTGAATATGAAAGAGGACCGGACTGGGCGTGAATTGCGGTTGCTAACTGCGTTTGAACCATCAAAGCAAAATTTCCTCGCTTGGCTATCCTACAAGCGAGGCGACTCGTACGTTGTGTTAGGACGGCTTGAGTTTCATGGGACTGAGCCTGGAATCCATGCTCATGCGGCGTGCGATGCTGAGGCTGACGAAATTACTCCCGGTATCGTGAAGCCGCTAGGAACGCGGCGCGCTCCTAGATATGGGCAGCGGCACCGCCGAGACGGCTACGAGATGACTGAGAACACTGCCTTGAGCACAGCCTTCAGATTCTTCAATGTGCGCGGGGCGGAAGGCGAAATGTTATGAACAAGGAAGAGCTTTGCAAGGCTTTTTGCAACGATCTCCGCGTCCGAACCGTTCCTGCCGGTTTGGCGATCACTACCGCTTTTTCCGCGGCGGACGGTGACCGCATTGGCTTTTATATTACGCAGCAGGGCAAAGACAAATTCCGCATTGAAGATGATGGCGTGACGCTTCCATATCTAGAGGGGAGTGGAGTGGACTTTCGCTCCGGCACGCGTGCGGAAGCTCTCGCCGAATTGTTGCGGGAATACGGCGTCGCAATAGATGAAGCTGCGCAGGAGTTCTATATCGGCGGCATAGCTGAAAAGGACGTGCCGGCCGCATCGTTGAAATTTGCCGCGTTTTCGTTGCGCGTTCGCGACTTCATGCTGATGACGGAATTTCGTGTTGCCACGACATTTCGTGAGGACGCTGCAAAGCTTCTCAAAGAGGCCGTTGCCGACAAAGCGACTTTTGAGGAAAACGCGACAATCGCGCCGCGCTTGTCGGATTTCACGGCCGACTTTGTACTACGAGCGCCGTCCCGGCCGCCTGTAGCCGTGTATCTTGGTATTTCAGATAACCGCATCCTTGAAGCTCTTTTCATGCTGATGCGCGCTCGATATGAGGTTACAGAACCTGTCTCTATTGTTGCGCTGCTCGAAAAAAAGCGAGCGCTAAGCAGCAAGGTTCTGCAACAAGCCATGAATCGGTTAGACGCGGTAACAGAGTTCCGAGGGGACGAAATTGCTGCGGTCGAGCGCATTGCTCGTACAGCCATCGGCGACTCATACGTTCGCCACTGAACCGCACAAAGCGTGGCCACTTCGTGCATTTTTTCGTTAATGCCACAAAAACCCAAACGGCCTCCGGCAGGGGAGCTACCGGAGGCCGTGGAGTACATCGCTGGCCCGCGCCTAGGTTCGCTGGGCGTCGCGATGTGGGAGCTCGTTGAAGGAGAGGGTGGTGGGAGCTTGTTGCCTCGTCCTTCGTGAAATTTTGATCTCGCCCGGGGCTTACCCCTCTCCCTGACCCTCCCCCGCATCCGCCTTCGCTGAAGCTTCGGCGGACAAGAGGGGGAGGGGAAACTGCTGGCTCGCTTCACGTCGTTGCCGCGGTCGTCCGTTGCGATTCGGCTCGAAGCTCACGCTTCATCCGCCACCGCTCACATCTCCGCTAGAACGGCAGCAGCACGTCCATGACCTGTTGTCCGTATCTTGGCTGCTGGAAGTCGGAGATCTGGCCTCTGCCGCCGTAGGCGATGCGGGCCTGGGCGATCTTGGAGGAGTCGATGGTGTTGTCGCTCTGGATGTCCTCAGGGCGCACGATGCCGGCGACGATCAGTTCGCGCATCTCGTAATTGACCCTGACCTCCTGCTTGCCCTCGACCACGAGGTTGCCGTTCGGCAGCACCTGGGTGACCACCGCCGCGATGTTGGTCTGCAAGGTTTCCTGGCGCTGGATCGAGCCCTTGCCGTCATATTGCGAGGTCGAGTCCGTGGTCAGGATGCGGCCCGGCAGGATCTTGTTCGCCTGCGAGATCGTCTGCGAGCCGATGAAATCGGTGATGCCGGAATCTTCCTTGCTGGTGCGGTCGCGCTGGGTCTCGTTGGCGAAGTTCGCGGAGTCGGTGATGTTCACCGTCACCGTCAGCAGGTCGCCGATCTGGTGCGCGCGCTGGTCCTTGAAGAAGGAGCGCGAGCCGTTGCGCCACAGCGAGTTCGGATTGTACGACACCGTCTCGGGCTTGGGCATCGGCATCGACACCGGCTTGTAGCCGGGCTGGGTGGTCGGATTCTCGATCGCGTTCAGCTTCGGCGTCTCGCCGATCTGCGACAGGCGGTCGACCGCCGAGCAACCGGTCACGGCCGAGAAGATCGAGAGCAGCGCAACCGTGCGCAACAGGCGCGCGCGGTTCGACCTCAGGCGAGGTTCGGCAGGCGATGAAGCGACGGCGTGGTGACCTGACTGCGACATGAACTTTACTCTGGCTTGACGGGGGCTTGCGGATTGGCGGTGCCGTCGGCGACGGACACGGGTGCGGAGACGATCGAGGACTGGTCCTTGGACGAGATCGCCGAGGTGTCGGAGACGTAGACCGGCGTGGGCGTTGCGACCTGGACGGTGACCTGGCCGCGGCCGGTGACGATGCCGGTGATGGTGCGCTTGGACTGCGCGTTGACCACGCTCACCACGTCGCCCTCGGTGCCGGAGTCCAGCGCCTTGCCGCGGGTGGTTAGATAAAGGCCCGCTGTCTGGTAGATGATGCTCACCGTCTGGTCGCGCTGCACGAGGTCGGGCCGCACCAGGTCGGCGACGCGCAAGGGACGGCCGGCGCGCATGCCGTGGCGCATCTGCATGCCGACCGCCTGGTCGCGCACCGCAGCGTCCGTGCCGACCTCGGCGCGTGGCCGCCGCTCGACCACGATGTCGGAGGCCTTCAACACCTCGGTGCGCTCGACGTCGCGGGTCAGCACCGCGGCCATCACCGTCTCGATCGCGGTGCCGGCGTAGCGGAGCTGCGTCGGAATGCCGCTGTCGTTGGCGATCTCCAGGGCGACGTCGAAGCGGCCCGAGCGCGGGTCGACGTGGACCGCGATCGGCTCCATCTCACCGGTGTTGCTGGCTTCCAGATGCAGGTCCTGCAGGTCGCGGTCGAAGCTGAGCGTAAGGCTGTCGGCATCGCCAAGTCCGTTGCGATGCTCCAGCGCCTTGGCGACCGCGGCCTGGATGTCCCTGGCCGCGATGTTGCGTGCGAGCCGCGTCACCGTGACGTTCTTGATGTCCTTGGTGTTCACCCCGATCACCTGGTGGGCGCGGAGCGCCGACAGCACCTGGGCGGTCGGGATCGAGCCGGTGGTGCCGAGATCGGGTGCGCGGTAGACCGCGATCTTCGCCGCCTCTCCGGCATTGTCGATGAGGTCGCCGATCCGCACCACGTCGGAGGCGACGGTGACGGTCGCATGCAGCACCGGCGTCTGGATGGCATCGTCGAGCGGATCGGCGTGCGCTGCCGCAAGGCTGCCGAACAGCGCGCTTGCCAACAGGAAGGCGCTAAGTTTCATGTCGATCTCCCCTTACCTGAACAGCGCCGAAGTCGATTGCATCATCTGGTCGGCCGCGCTCACCACCTTGGCGTTCATCTCATAGGCGCGTTGCGCGGCGATCAGGTCGCTCATCTCGGAGACCACGTCGACATTGGCCTGCTCGAGGCTGCCTTGCGTGATCGTGCCGTAGCCTTCGTTGCCGGCGAGACCATCCTGCGGCGCGCCGGAGGAGGGGGTGTCGGTGAACTGGTTGTTGCCGACCGGCTGCAGCCCGGCCTTGTTGATGAAGCGGGTCAGCGCGAGCTGGCCGATGACCTGCGAGTTGGTCGAGCCGGGCAGCGTCACCGAGACCTGGCCCTGGGTGTTGATGGTGATGCCGCTGGCATTGTTCGGGACGGTGATGGTCGGCTGCACCGGATTGCCTTGCGCGGTGACGATGCGGCCCTGGTTGTCCATCTGGAAGGTGCCGTCGCGGGTGTACTGGAAGGTGCCGTCGGGCATCTGGATCTTGAAGAAGCCTTCCCCCGTGATGGCGACGTCGAGGTCGTTGCCGGTCTGCGACAGCGTGCCTTGCGTCATCGAGCGCGGCGTGCCGACGGTCTTGACGCCGCCGCCGAGATCGATGCCGACCGGCAGGATGGTGCCCTGGTCGGAGGACTGCGCGCCGACGCGGCGGATGTGCTGGTAGATCAGGTCCTGGAACGCCGCCGTCTGCTTCTTGAAGCCGGTGGTGCGCAGGTTGGCGATGTTGTTGGAGATCACCTGGACGTTCAGCTCCTGTGCTGCCATCCCGGTCGCTGCGGTATGAAGTGCTTGCATGTTAGGTGTCCTGCAAAAAGCGCGTTAGGTCGGGATTTCGGCGAGCTGGTTGATGGCGTTCTTGTGCAGGTCGCTCTGCTGCTGCAAAATGTTGGCGATCTGGGAGTAGGTCCGCGAGACCTCGATCATGCGGCCCATCTCGGCGACCGCGTTGACGTTGGACTTCTCGATATAGCCCTGCTTGACGGTGGCCTTCAGGTCCGGCTGCGCGGTGGCGCCGTTGGAGGCCGCGTAGAGATTGCCGCCCTGCTTCAGCAGCGACTGCGCATCGGTGAAGCTGACCAGCCTCAGCTTGCCGCGAACGGTGTCGATGCGCGCGTTGGCCTCGACCACGGTGACGGTGCCGTCGGGGGAAATGTTGATGTCGTGATCGGTCGGCTGGAAGATGATCGGACCGGAATTGCCGAGCACGGGATCGCCGCCCTCGGTGACCAGCTGGCCCTGGCTGTTGAGCTGCAGATTGCCGTCGCGGGTATAGCGTTCGCCGCCACTGGTCTGCACCGCCAGAAAGGCGTTGCCGTCGATGGCGACATCGAGCGGATTTGAGGTCTGCTGCAGCGCGCCTTCGCTGAAGTCGCGATAGGTGCCGCGGTCCTGCACATAGGAGACCCGGCGATCCTTGCCGACGAAATTGTCCTCATGCGCGCCCGAGGTCAGAAATTCCTCGAACAGCGACTGGTCGGCCTTGTAGCCGGTGGTGTTGACGTTCGCGATGTTGTTGGCGATGACCTCGAGCTGGCGCTCGAGCGTCGTCTGCCGCGAAAGTCCGATGAGAAGCGCGTTCTCCATCGGTGGTTCTCCCCTTCATGACCGATCCCGAAACTGACGCGGCTCTCCCAAGCCATGGTCTGTCCGGACCCTCGAAGCCTCCCCGCAGTTCTCCCAAACCGCGGCGGGCTCGCCAGTCATTCAGCGAAAGCCGTGCCAACTCGAAAAGCTGTGATTCTTGAACGGCTTGGATGTTTAGCCGAGTGTAAATCACGCGGCAGAAAGGTCTTGTTGACCATGTTTGCCCGGCAAGTTTTTCCTAGCCAGGGGCCAAAAGAAAGGAACCGTTAACCATTCTTACCTAGCGTCAACACCAGTGAAGAGCGCGCGCACTTTGCGCTGGGGGCATTGGTACTGCGTCATTGAAAGCCTGCCTGGCTCAGAGATCGGGCTCGTCCTCGATTTTCAGCGGATTGAAGCGGCCATGGCAGAGAACGAACAGGCGGAAGGCGGCACGACGGACGCCCCGCGCAACAACAAGTTCAAACTCATTGTCCTCGTGGTCGGCGTGCTCGCTGTGCTGGGCGGCAGTGCCGCGGCCTATTTCTTCTTCTTCGGCCATCATGGCGGCGAGGAGAAGCATGCGGAGGCGGCGCCGAAGCCGCCGGTGTTCGTCGACGTGCCGGACATGCTGGTCAACCTGTCGGGCCAGCCAGGTGAGCGCGTCCAGTATCTGCGTGTGAAGGTCGTGCTCGAGGTGAAGGAGGAGAAGCAGGCCGAGGCGATCAAGCCCTCGATGCCGCGCGTCACCGACATCTTCCAGACCTATATCCGCGAGCTGCGTGCTTCCGACCTGTCCGGCTCGGCCGGGCTGTTCCGGCTGAAAGAAGAGTTGACGCGGCGCGTCAACATGGCGACGGCACCGACCCCGGTGTCCGCCGTCCTGTTCAAGGAAATCGTGGTTCAATAGCGAGCATCGGATCATACGACAATGGCGGGCAACGATCCGGGACTCGATCAAGATGCAATTGCGGCGCAATGGGAAGCCTCGCTCGATTCCGAGGATCCCGCCGCCGCAGCCGAAGCCGCAAGTGCCAACGAACTCACGGAGTCGATGGCGCTGCAATGGGCGGCGATGGTGGAGGACGGCAGCCGCGATTTCGGCGGCGGCAAGAATGGCGGCGAGCGCGTCCTCAGCCAGGAGGAGATCGACAACCTGCTCGGCTTCACCGCCGGGGAGGTCAATCTCGACGACCATTCCGGCATCCGCGCCATCATCGATTCGGCGATGGTGTCCTACGAGCGTCTGCCGATGCTCGAAATCGTCTTCGACCGCCTGGTGCGATTGATGACGACGTCCTTGCGCAATTTCACTTCCGACAACGTCGAAGTCTCGCTCGACCGCATCACCTCGGTGCGGTTCGGCGATTACATGAACTCTATACCCTTGCCCGCGGTGCTGTGCGTCTTCAAGGCCGAGGAGTGGGAGAATTTCGGGCTGGCCACCGTCGACTCCAGCCTGATCTATTCCATCATCGACGTGCTCCTGGGTGGCCGGCGCGGCAACACCGTGTTGCGCGTCGAGGGCCGGCCCTACACCACGATCGAGACCAACCTCGTCAAGCGCTTGATCGAGGTGGTGATGGCCGATGCCGAGCAGGCGTTCCGGCCACTGTCGCCGGTGACCTTTTCGATCGACCGCCTGGAGACCAACCCGCGCTTTGCCGCGATCAGCCGTCCTGCGAATGCCGCCATCCTGGTGCGGCTGCGCATCGACATGGAGGACCGCGGCGGCAATGTCGAATTGCTGTTGCCCTACGCGACCATCGAGCCGATCCGGCCGGTGCTGTTGCAGATGTTCATGGGCGAGAAATTCGGCCGCGATCCGATCTGGGAGGGGCATTTCGCCACCGAGATCGCCCATGCCGAGATCGCCGTCGATGCGGTGCTCTATGAAGCCTTCATTCCGTTGAAGCAGCTGATGACGCTCAAGGTCGGCGACACGCTGCCGCTCGACATGCGCGCGGATGCAACCGTCGCGGTCCGCTGCGGCGACGTCATGCTCACCGAGGGGCGGATGGGGCGGGTCGGCGACCGCGTCGCCATCCGTGTCACGCGCCCCTTGCGCAAACCTTCGACCACACTCGCAATGTTCGAAAAGGCCGACGAGGCTGGCAAGTTGATGGAGGCCCAATGAACCCCGTTCTCGGATTTATGATCGAAAGCCTGGTGGCGGTACTGCTCGTGCTCACCATCGGCTACTGCATGCTGCTCAACAAGCGGCTGCAGCGGCTGAAGGCGGACGAGCATTCGCTCAAAGCCGTGATCGGCGAGCTCGTCACCGCAACCGAGATCGCCGAGCGCGCCATCGGCGGGCTCAAGCACACGGTGCGTGACGTCAACGAGCATCTCGGCGCCCAGCTCAGTGCGGCGCACGACATGTCCGATCTCTTGAAGAAACAGCTCGGCGAGGCCGATCATGTGGTGCGGCGGCTCTCCAAGATCGCGAACGCCGCGCGCTCGCCGATGGACGAGCCGGTGGCCGCCGCGCCGGTGACGCCGCAGCCTGCCGCCGCGCCGGCACAGGTCGCGCCGGCAAAACTCTCCAGTGCCAAGGCGGTCGCCGCCGCGGCTCAGGCCTTCAGTGAACGTCGAAGGGCTGGCGGCCTTGCGGCATGAAATCCTACCGTAACATTCGCGTCATTCCGGTCGTTGTGGTCGCCGTCGCTTCGCTTGCGGTTCTCAAGGTCGCGGGGCTCCTGATCGACGGCGGTTATGTGTTCGACTATCAGTCGCAAGGTCCCAAGCCCGCCTCGTGGGCGCAGCAAAATCTCAATTTCCCCGGCGCGCCAACCGCCGCGCCCAAGGCGGACTCGGATATCACGGGCTCCGTCGAGAAGCCGAAAGAGGAGAAGAAGGCCGAGGACCCCAAGGCCGGTGAGGCCAAGTCCGGCGAACCCAAGCCTGCCGCGCCCGAGACCAGGCCGCAGGGCATCGTCTACCATCCCGAGGATGCGCAGCCGAGCGTGTCGCCGTCAGAGCGCGCCATCCTTGAGCGCCTGCAGGAGCGCCGGCAGGAGCTCGATGCGCGTGCGCGCGAGATCGACATTCGCGAGAACCTGCTGAAGGCGGCGGAGAAGCGCATCGAATCCAAGGTCGAGGAGATGAAGGCGACGGAGTCGCGCATCTCCGCGGCCAACGAGCAGAAGGTCGAAGCCGACAATGCGCGCTTCAAAGGCATCGTCACCATGTATGAGAGCATGAAGCCGAAGGATGCCGCCAAGGTGTTCGACCGCCTGGAGATGCCGGTCCTGATCGAGATCGCATCGCAGATCGCACCGCGCAAGATGTCGGACATTCTCGGCCTGATGCAGCCCGAAAATGCCGAGCGGCTGACGGTCGAGCTGGCCCGCCGCGCCAGCGGCGACACCAGGACCGCCGCCAGCACCGAGCTGCCCAAGATCGAGGGCAAGGTGCTGCCGCAAAAGACCAACTGAGGCGGGGGCGTTCGGGGCGCGGCTCCGCCCGTCACCTCGGACCCGTGCTTGGCGGTGAGTTTCAGGCTCCTGTATGCGGCCGATGCACCAGCGGCGCGCCCTTGATCCAGAGCCGAAGCGCTTCCCAATGAATTGCTGCGACGACCTTGAGGGTGAGGAGGGGCATTGTCAGGAAGGCGCCCAGCAGCAGGCGGGAGGTGAGCGGCCGCCGGCATCCGCTAAAGCCGGCCGCGAGCACGGGGCCGGTCTCATTGGTTTGCAGAATCCTCACCTTCACCGTCTCGGCTGGCGGCGCGAGACGGAAGTGATAGCGCGTGTCCATCCCGATGAAGGGCGACACGTAGAATTGCTTGGTCTGGCTCTGCCGGACGACGTCGCCGCGGCCATCGCCGTCCCTGCGGCCGTGATCGACCTGCAGGACGTAGGGGTGAATCTCGCCGAACGTGTTGCGCACCTCGTAGATAAGCAGCGCGAGCTCGCCGGAGGCGCCGTAGCAGAAGTAGATCGACAGCGGATTGAAGACGTAGCCGAGCAGTCGCGGATAGCATAACAGCTGAATGCGACCGTTCGGAAACGCGATGCCGCGCGCAGCGGCGAGGCGTCTTGCATAGTCGCTCAAGGACGCGCCATTGCGCTCGCCGTGATCAGCCTCGTGGAAGCTGAACAGCGCGGCGCGGTTGACTGCGAACAAGCGCGATTGCCGGTCCGCCTCAGCAAGCCGGTCGAGGTCGATCAAGAGGCTCATGACGCGATAGCTGAAGCGATGCCGGACGGGTCGCAACCGCGCATGCATGACCTTGCCGAAATAGAGCACCGCGGCGGGGGGAGGCGGTTTCGCTTCTGTGGTTTGGACCATGGTGCTACTCGGCCGCCTCGGCGAGAGGGGTTTCGGATTGCCGCCAGGGCACGACGGCGCCGAGCGCTTCGGCAACCGCGATCCCCGAACGCAAGCCGTCTTCGTGAAATCCATAACCGGTCCAGGCGCCGCAGAACCAAGTGCGGCGGCGTCCCTGGATTTCGGACAGCCGCTTTTGCGCGGCGAACGCCGCCGCATTGTATTGTGGATGCGCAAAGGCGTATTTGCCGAAGGTCAAATGCGCCGCCGGCTCGAATGGCGGATTGAGGCTCACGAACAGCGGCTTGCTGTCCGCAATTCCCTGCAGCCGGTTCATCCAGTAGGTCACGGCGACGTCGTTCTCTGCGGGCCGCTGCCGCTGCCAGCGGAGGAAATTCCAGGATGCCCAGGCATCCCGGCGTTTGGGCATGAGACGGCAGTCTCGGTGCAGATAGGCGGTGTTGGGGGCATAGCCGATCGCGCCCAGGATCCCCCGCTCACCCACATCGGCGTCCGACAGCAATGCCAGCGCCTGATCGCTGTGCGCGGCGATGACGACGGCGTCAAATGTGTCGCGCCGCCCTTGGCTGTCCAGGATGGTCACGCCGCCTGGCTTGCGCTCGACCGCGACTGCCGCGCATCCCAGCCGGATGCGGCCTCTGAACTCCGCCGTGAGCTTCTCGACATAGCGCCGGCTGCCCCCTCTGACGGTGCGCCAGCGCGGACGATCGAGATGGAGCAGGCGATGATTGTCGAAAAAGGCGACGAAATTCTCCGCGGGAAAACCGAAGATCTCCTCCGGCGGCGACGACCAGATCGCGGCCCCCATCGGCGCCAGATAATCCCGGAGCAGGCGCGGTGCGAATGCGTTTTGGCGGAAATAATCCCCGAGCGTCAGTCCGGCGAGGCGACCGGCCCGCAAGTCTGCCACGCTTTGCCGGTTGAAGCGCAATATCTCCGCGAGCATGCGCAGATAGGAGGGCGAGAAGAGATGGCGGCGCTGCGCGAACAGTCCGCGCGCGGTCTGGTAGGCGCTGCCGCCCCCGCCGCGCCACTCGAAGCGGCCGGCGTCGGCCGACACCGAAAAGCTCATGCAGGTCTCGATGGTGTCGACGTCCAGATGGCTCAACAGCGCCGTCAATTCCGGATAGTTCGGCTCGTTGAAGACGATGAATCCGATATCGACGTCGATCTCCTCGCCGTCATAATCGATTTGCACCGTGTGACTGTGGCCGCCCGGGCGCAACTCGCGCTCGTAGACGGTGATGGGGTAGCGTTGCGACAGCAGCCATGCAGCGGCGTTACCGGCAATTCCCGTTCCAATGACCGCCAAGCGCATCCTGTCTTGCCCCCTGTTGCGTATCTCGAGCTACGGCCGAGAGGATCATCGGTTTCGATTTGACCCAACGCCGGCCTCCCTTCTTGCACCACAGCTGCCACTGATCCGGTCAGGCAGCCGTGACGTTCTTTTAAACGGCGGGAGGCCAGCTCCGGATCACCCGCAAGCTACCGGTATCTTGCCTCACCTTGAGAAGGCCGCGGTGCAGGTCCTTCACTCCTTGAAGGGCCGATGCGTGGAGGTCGCGAGCAGGTGCTCATGCATATTGTTGTTCTGGCCGTGATCGGACTGTCGCTGTCGCTTCTGATGTTGCTGGCCTGGATGGTCCAGCAGCGCACGGGCAACTCCGGCTGGGTTGATACGATCTGGACCTATTCGGTTGGTCTCGTCGGTGCCATTGCCGCGCTGTGGCCGCTCGAGGGCGGCTCGCCCACCCGCCAGGCGCTGACCGCGGCGCTGGTCATGCTGTGGTCGGCAAGGCTCGGCACCCATATCGCTTTGCGTGCGCTGGGCGGCGGCGATGATCCGCGTTATGCGAGCTATGCCCGGGAATGGGGCGCGGCGGCGCCGCGGCGGATGTTTGGCTTTCTGCAGGCGCAGGCGCTGGCGGCCGTGCCCTTGGTGTTTGCGGTTTTCCTGGCCGCCCATGCCCCGCAAGCGATGTTGCGAGTCCAGGACGACATCGGGGCCGTGATTGCGCTCGCGGCAATCGCGCTCGAAGCGGTCGCCGACGAGCAGCTGCTGGCCTTCAAGGCCGACCCGGCGCATGCTGGCCTCGTCTGCGATGTCGGGCTGTGGCGCTGGTCGCGGCATCCGAACTACTTCTTCGAATGGCTTGGCTGGTTCGCCTATCCAGTCATCGCGCTGTCCCCAGGCTATCCATGGGGCTGGGCCAGCCTCGCAGCGCCAGTCCTGATGTATTGGCTCCTGGTGCATGTGAGCGGAATCCCTCCGCTTGAGGCGCAGATGCTGCGCTCCCGCGGCGAGCGCTACCGTGCCTACCAGGCGAGGACCAGTCCCTTCTTCCCGCTTCCGCCGCAAGGGAAGTCCTGAGATGTCGGATCGCGTGATCCAGTCGCGTTCGCGTCTCGTTTAACTTGGCTCACCCCGCCCGTGGGGGCGGTGAAGCAGCGGACTGGAGCCGGGCGAATGAACGTTGTCCTCACTTACCTGTCGGTGGCAGCCACTTTCGTGGCCGTCGACATGATCTGGCTCAGGAACATGGTCGAAAGGCTGTACCGGCCTGTGCTGGGCGAAATGTTGCGGCCTGCGCCGAACCTGAGCGCTGCGGCTTTTTTCTACCTGCTCTATCCCATTGGCCTGGTCGGATTCGCCGTGCTGCCCGCGCATGCCGAAGGCAGTGCGCTGCGGGCCTTCCTGTCGGGCGCGATGTTCGGCTTCTTCACCTATGCAACATACGATCTCACCAATCAGGCAACGCTGCGGAACTGGTCGACGGCGTTGACCCTTGTGGATATCTGCTGGGGATCGTTGCTGGCCGCCCTGAGCGCCTGGGTCGGCTACATGGTGGCGCAGCGCATGGGGTCGGCGCCGTGGTGAATTCAGCCATGGCTGTACTGGAGCGTGTCACGGCTTTCCGTCGCGGCACTTGGTTTCGTTTTGCGGCATTCATCCTGCTCGTGCCCGGCATCGGGCTTGTCATCGGCGTCCTCAATGTCCCTGGACAATGGTATGCCGGGCTTAACAAGCCGCCCTTCAATCCGCCAGACTGGGTATTTGCGCCAGTATGGACGATATTGTTCCTGATGATTGCCGTGGCCAGCTTCCGCACCTTCGAGAGCAAACCGCGCGGCGCCGCCATGAGGCTGTGGTGGGTTCAGATGGCGCTGAACTTCGCCTGGTCCCCCATCTTCTTCTCGCTCCACCGCATCGAACTTGCGTTTGTGGTCATCGTCGCCTTGTCCGGCGCGATCCTCGCCTTCGTATGGGTTCAGTCGCGGAGCGATCGTGTGAGTGCAGCTCTGTTCATTCCCTACGCTGCCTGGGTTGGCTTCGCGACTCTGTTGAACGGAGCACTTTTTCTGCTGAATTGAGGGACCTGTGGCCGCGTTGCGGTATTGTTGCGGGACCGGCTAACATTCAGGCGGCGCGCCTCTGCCCTCGAGCGCCTCGAGCTCACGACGTGCCTGCGCAATCCTGGCGGAAAGCTCGTCGAACGCGGTTTGCATGCCGCGCTTTGTCTCCTCGTCCAGCAGAAGATAGCCAATATCCGCCAATCGATCGCTCAACCTTTCCGTCGTGTCCAGCAACTTGCCAATGTCTGCTCCAGGCTCCGCCCGCGTCAGCAGGCCTTCGATCTCGCGCGCAAGCTGCTCAAGCCCCGCTGTAAGCCTGCGATCGCGCCCTCGTTCCGGGAAATTGATGATCTCCGCACTCATGCCATGCTGTCCTGCCAAACGGACTAGACCGTCGTCGTTGCTGTGGAGTGCGCGGCGGCCAGACAATCCTTGCGGACAGCCTGCGGCCCGGCACCGGGTCCCTCATGCTCCCTCTGCCTCGTAGCGGAGAACGTCTGACGATCTGCGTCGGATCACCCGGGGCAGAGCGGCATGAGACCTCGTGGTCAAGGATCTAGAGCCGGATGAAGGGGCTGATGAGCCGGCCGAAAAAGCCATTCATGCGAAGGTCACCGGTCATTGCGACCAGGCAGAGGCAGGGGCCCTCATCGCCCACAACGGGACGATGGTCCATATTGTCATCGCCATAGTCGAAATCGCCGGGCCCATAGCGGCCGCCCTGGTGGCTGAAGCTGCCCTTGAGCACGCATGTCAGCTCCGTGCCGGTATGAGTGTGCTCCAGCATGCGTGTGCCGGGCGCGGATTGCAGCAGGAACGCGCGCGCCTTGCCGGCACCCGGGAGCTCGATCGGCTGCATGCTCACGCCCGGCGCGACGCGCCTACGCTTGCCGATCCGGCAGCGGCGCAGCACCTCGGGGAGATCAGGATGTTCGGCGATCACGCGCGGCGGCACCGGCCGAACCGCCTCGGCAGGACCCTCATGGATACGCGCCATCACGGCATCGAACGCGTCGGCCGCCATCGGCGCGGGCGCGGCGTCTTCGAGCGCGGCACCGGCCAGCTGCTCCATCGCCTGCACGAAACGGCCGCAGCGCTCGCAGCCCGCGACATGCACCGCGACCACGAGACGCTCGGCTTCCTCGAGCGTGCCGGTCGCAAAGCTCGCCAGCAGGTCCTCTGGCGGATGGTGGTTTATGGTCATCGCTGTTCGTCCAACAGGTCTCTCAGGCGGTTCATCGCCAGCCTGATCCGCGACTTCACCGTGCCAAGCGGTATCGCGAGCACGTCTGCGATCTCCGAATGCGGTCGCTCCTCAATGAACGACAGCCGGATTACTCTGGATTGCTCCGCCGACAATTGTTCGATCGCCGCCTTGACGCGCGAGGCGTCCTCCGCGCGCGAGATCATGACATCAGCCGAGTCAGCCGGATCGGCTGCGTCCACCGGCTCCGAGGTCTGGCGCGATCGTCCGCTGCGTGCCGCCCGCCGCACGGAGTCGATCCGCAGGTTGCGTGCGATGGTGAATATCCATGCCGCCACGCCCGTGGTCATGGGATCGAACTGGCCGGCCTTGCGCCAGACCGTGATCAGCGTCTCCTGGGCAATCTCCTCGGCCTCGTCGGCACTGCATCCGGCCTTGAGCATGAATCCCTTGACGCGCGGCGCGAAGTGCTCGAACAGGCTCTTGAACGCCTCGCGATCGCCCTGGGAGGCGACGCGCCCGATCAGATCAGCCCACTCCACTTTCGCTTTCGGCCTCTTGTCCACCATCATCGCGCGCCGTGCCTGGCCCGTGCGAGGAAATCCGATGCTCGTCCGGATCGGCGCTCTGGCAACTCGGATAGCAGTGGTCATGGAGCCTCGGCAAGCAGCGACTGCCACCTAAACGACCCCTCCGGCCGCCCGGATCACCGGCGGCCTCCAATTTTGCGATAGTTGGGGGGCTGGAACCGGGCTCAGTCCGGGCGCTGCTCGTTCACCATCGCCAGGAACTCGTGCCGACGGGCGCCGTCGCTCCGAAAGCAGCCCAGCATCCGCATGGTGGTGAGGTCCACGCCGTGCTTCCTGATGCCGCGGCCGCTGATGCATTGGTGTGAAGCCTTGATCAGTACCGCCACGCCGAGCGGCTTAAGCGCGCGATCAATGGCGCCGGCAATCTCGGCCGTGAGCCGTTCCTGAATCTGCAGCCGGTTGGAATAGGCCTCGACCACCCGTGCGAGCTTGGAGATGCCGACGACCCGGTCGCGCGGGACATAGCCGACCCAGGCATGGCCCCTGATCGGCGCCATGTGATGCTCGCAATGGCTCTGAAACGGAATTTTCCGGAGCAGGACCATCTCGTCGTAGCCGGCCGTTTCCTCGAATGTCCTCTTCAGGAATTCCTCCGGCTGCTGCTGGTAACCGGAGAAGTAGCTCCTATAGGCCCGCGCGACCCGGGCAGGGGTTTCGGCCAAACCCTCTCGCGCAGGATCCTCGCCGATCCAGATCAGGATGGTCCGCAGAGCTTTCTCGACGTCCTCCTGGCTGACCGTCGTGAGCTCACATGTGAGCGGCAGATTCTTCGCAACCTGGTGCACCTTTGATCCTCCGAAAGACTTGGAACGACGCATCGAGCGCTCCGGATCACTGGCTCGCTTGGCTGCCCCGCATGCCGATCCAGCATCACCTCCCTGTCGTTTCTTCAACGATGCGAGGGCGAGGGCTTGCAATGCTCTACATTTCGATGACGGGATTTCGACCCAAGGGCATTGCACAATTGCCGCGCTTCTGGTGGCGAACGATCCGATCACTGAGGCAGGTGCGGCGCGCGCCCGGTCATGTCGCGGTGACCGCCAGGATAGTCGATGGCGTCTATCACACGATGACCGCGTGGTCGGACCAGGCGAGCATGCGGCGCTTCGTTGCCAGCGGAGCCCACCTCGCGGCCATGAGAGACTTTCGCAAGCTGGGCAGCGGACGGACCTACGGCTGCAGCTGCGAGGAGCTGCCAGACTGGGACACCGTGTACCGGCTTTGGCAGCTGCACGGCCGGGACGTCTAGCCAACCGGCAATCTGCCCGGCGGTAACCCAGCGTTAACCATTTGGCGGCGAAATCCAAATCGCGCAACACCGTTAACAACCGCTTAATCGGCGACTTCTAGACTGGGACACCGGCCGGGCGAAGGCGTATCCGCTTTTTGCTGAAGCGGGTCATTGAACTTGAGAGACGGGCAGGTACGGGCAAGTCATGGCGCGAACGGCTACCGACACATTCTGGTCGCTCGTCCGCGCGCGTGCGCGGAGCCTTCGTCGCGACCTCGCGACATCTTTGTTCAAGCCGCTGCTCCTGGCCTGCGCCGGCCTGCTGCTCGTGGCATTGCCTGCGTCCGCCCAACCCGATCCGATCAAGGGCGACGCGACGTTCTCGGCGGCCGGCGGCTATGCCCGGCTGGTCTTCAAATTCACCGAGGATGTCGGCAGCGAGGTGACCACCGCGGGCTCGATCGTGGTGATCCGCTTCGAGCGCCCGGTCGATGTCGCCGTCGAGCAGCTGGTCGATGCCGTGCCCGATTATGTCTCCATGGTCCGGCGCGATCCCGATGGCATGGCGATCCGGATGTCGCTTGCGCGCAAGGTCACCCTCAACACCATGACGGCGGGCGAGCGGGTGTTCGTGGATTTCCTGCCCGACACTTGGGCGGGCCCGCCGCCGAGCCTGCCGCTGGACGTGGTGCGCGAGCTCGCCGAGCGGGCGCGGCTAGCTGAAAAGGCGCTGCGCCAGCAGCACGCAGAGGCCATGGCCAAGAAGCGTCCGCCGATCCGCGTGCGCGCGCTGGTGCAGCCGACCTTCGTCCGCTTCGTGTTTGAAATGCCTGATGGCGTCGGCGCGTCCTCGGTGTTGAACGACCAGAAGCTGACGCTGTTCTTCACCACGCTGCTCAATTTCGACCTCGCCGACGCCAAGGTCGCGGCGCCCCCGAACGTCGCCTCCATCAACCAGAAGGTGGAGAACGACACCACGCAGGTCGAGATCACGCTGATCGGCGATGTCGACGTGCATTCGTTCCGCGAGGACAAGAACTACATCATCGACGTGTCTTTCCAGCAGCCGGACAAGCCGAAGGCGCAATCGCAGCTGTCGCCGTCCAGCCTGCGTACGCCGCCGGAGCTGCAGGCGCCTGCGGCCGCGCTACCTGCCGGCGAGGCCAGGCCGCGTGCCAGCGAGGCCCAGCCTGCGAAGCCGGAGCCCGCTGCGGCCGCCGCAAAGATCGAGAGCAAGAGCGAAGTCGCCGCGGCAAAGCCCGAGGCGGCGAGCGGGCCGGCGCCGCATACGATGGAAGCCAAATCCGAGCCGGTTGCGAAGCCGCAAGCCGCTGCGGAGACTATGCCCAAACAATCGCCGGCAGCGGAGGTCGCCAAGGCACCGGCACCAGCCGCATCGCCGGCCGTTGCGGTGGCCGGCAAGCCGGCTGAGCAAGCGCTGCCCAAGGACGCGCCGCCGGCAAGTACGGACGCCGCAAAGCCCGCCGCCATGGTCGCGAAGACTGCGCCCGAGCCCTCGACCATGCCACCGCCCCAGCCCGCGGCAGCGGTTGCAAGGAAACCGGCTGACGCGCCGGCGCAAGACAATGCGGACAATGGACCGCCCGCCAAGGTCGAGGCGATCAGGGACTCCGAAGGCTTGCGCATTACCTTCACCTTCGCCAAGGCGACGCCGGCCGCGTCGTTCCGGCGCGGCGATACGGTCTGGCTGGTGTTCGATTCCAAACAGCCCGTTGACCTCGAGTCGATCCGAGCCAAGGGCGGCGCCATTGTCGGCGAGGTCAGCCGCATGCTGACCGACAAGGGCCAGGCGATCCGCATCCGCGTCAACCGCCCGCAGCTGCATACACTTGCGAGCGACGAATTCGCCGCCGGCAGCCGCTGGACGCTGACCTTCGCCGACAAGACGCTGGCGACGGCGCAGCCCTTGATGGTGGTGCGCAACATCACCGATCCCGCGCATGCCAACATCGCCGTGTCTTTTGCTGGCGGCGGCGAGCTGCACCACGTCACCGATCCCGATGCCGGCGACACCCTGTTGGTGGTGACGGGTCTGACCCCAATTCGCGGGCTGATCAAGCGCCAGGACTTTGTCGATTTCACCTTGCTCGACACCGCACATGGCGTCGTGGTCCGTCCCAATTCGGACAGCGTCGCCGTCGAAGTGGGACAGGACAAGGTGATCGTCGGCAAGCCCGGGGGGCTCACGATCTCCTCGGTCGACGCCTCAGCCGAGCGCGCGCCGACCGCGGTGCGGCCGGTGTTCGACATCGACGATTGGCACAAGAACCAGGCCGGCGATTTCATCGAGCGGCGGGATGCGCTGATCAATGCCGCCGGCGCCGCCGATCCCGAGAACCGCGGGCAGGCGCGACTCGAGTTGGCGCGCTTCTACATGGCGCGCGGCCTCTATGCGGAAGCCGCCGGCGAGGCGGCCTATGCGCTCGCCGATCCGACGCCCAAGATGGACGAATCCGTCATCCTGATGGTCCATGCCATCGGCTCCATCCTGATCGGCCAGCCCGGGCGTGGCCTGAAGGACCTCGCAAGCCCTGCGATCGGCAACAACTACGATTCCCAATTGTGGAAGGGGCTGGCTTATGCGCGGCAGGGCAAATGGGCCGATGCGCGCGAGAAGCTGAAGAACGTCGAGTTCGCGATCGCCTCGCTTCCCGTCGAGCTGCAGCGCCTCGTCACCATGGATGCGCTGCGCGCCTGTCTCGAGGTGCGCGACTTCGCGGGCGCTGCCAAGCGGCGCAGCGAGCTGGAGGTGGTCGGCGTCACCGACGAGATGAAGCCGATGGTGTCGGTGCTCTACGGATGGCTGGCCGAGGCGCTGGGCCAGGAGAAGGACGCGCTGGACGATTACCGCTTCGCGATCGACTCGGCGAACCGCGAGGCCGCGGCCGAAGGCACGCTGCGCCAGGTCGCGCTCTTGCAGAAGCGCAATGAGATCAACCCGCCGGAGGTGCTCAAGGAGCTGGAGACGCTGGCCATCACCTGGCGCGGCGATTCCACCGAGGTGCGCACGCTGGTGATGCTCGCCAGGATCTACAGCGACAACGCCCGCTACAGCGACTCGCTCGCGGCGGCACGGATGGCGACCCGGCTGGAGCCGAACTCCGAGCCCTCGCGCCAGGCGCAGGATGCGGCGCAGGCGCTGTTCTCCGACATCTTCCTCACCGCCAAGGGCGACGAGATGCCGCCGATCGATGCGCTGGGGCTGTTCTACGAATTCCGCGAGCTGACGCCGATCGGCCGCCGCGGCGACGAGATGATCCGCCGTCTCGCCGACCGCCTGGTTGCGGTCGATCTGCTCGACCAGGCCGCGGAGCTGCTGCAATACCAGGTCGACAAGCGGCTCGAGGGCGCCGCGCGCGCGCAGGTCGCGGCCAAGCTTGCGATGGTGTACCTGACCAACCGCAAGCCGGAAAAGGCGATCATGGCGCTGAACTCGACCCGCATCGCCGATCTCAACGGCGAATTGCGGGCGCAGCGGCTGCTGTTGGAAGCCCGCGCCCAGAGCGACATCGGCCGTCACGATCTGGCGCTGGATATCATCTCCAATATCGGCGGCCGCGAGACGATCCGCCTGCGCTCAGACATCTATTGGGCGGCGCGGCGCTGGCGCGAGGCCTCCGAGCAGATCGAGCTCTATTACGGCGACCGCTACAAGGATTTCAAGCCGCTCAACCCGGCGGAGAAGGCCGACATCATCCGCGCCGTGGTCGGCTATGCGCTGGCCGAGGACGCGATCGGGCTCGCGCGCTTCCGCGAAAAATATCTGCCGCTGATGAGCGGCGAGCCGGACAAGATCGCGTTCGACACCGCGAGCAAGCCGACCGCCGCAAACAGCGCCGAGTTCACCGAGATCGCCAGGATGGCGGCGAGCGTCGACACGCTCGACGGCTTCCTGCGCGACATGAAGGCCCGCTTCCCCGACGCCACCGCCTGGACACCGCCCGGTCAGAAGGATTCGCCCACCACCGGCTCGCTGCCGAAGATCGAGGGCGTCAAGCGGGTCAGCGCGAACTAGCTTAGCGCGCACACGGTGTCAGTGCGCTGACGGCGCAAAACTCAGCATCAGACGCAGCGGCACAGCCGCGTCTGAAACGTATCTTGACTGCCACAGCGGCGCGCCAGTTTGCGGATCGGGTCGTTTCAGATTTGACCGGCTGACGAAAGGTACTCTAGTGTGGCTCGCGGCGGAGAGACGGACGTTTGTGGCCGCTTCCTGCCGGGGGGAGCCGATCAATGGATGATCAAATTGCTGCGGCGCCGCCGATCCGGGCCGCGTGCCGGTGGACACGTTCGTTCTTGAAATTGCGAAATCTGAGCGGCCTGCTAGCGGCCTCTCTGCTCCTTGGCGGCGCTCCCGCCAACAGCCAAACATCCTCGACGGCAACTTCGCGGCCGGTAGCGACGCAAAGGAGCAAGCGTCCGCCTGGCGCCTCGGCACAGATGTACGGGGGCGACGCCAAGGCAGGCGCGACGACTGTCGCGCAGGCCCTCGATGCCGTGCCGATCGAGCGCAGGAGAGAGATCATTGCGCGCGTGGTCGAACAGCATAACTACTTCAGGACCGTGCTGGACGGCACCGCCCCGAAGCTGACGAATGCCAAATTTGCCGGGCCGTTCGTGACCGGAGGCAGCTTCTTTCCTCGGAGGATCATGTATTGTGCGCAGGCAGAGGTGCCAATGCCGCTGAGCCCGACCAGGACTGCTGCCATCTGGTTTCCCCGCAACGAAGATGGGTCCGAACGCATCTTGATGAAAGTCAATACGTCTCCCCCGCCATACGAATGCATGTTGGCCAAATACGGACCTTTCCCCGAGCTTGTGCGGGTGCGCGAGGAGCGCCGACGCGCCATGGGGAAGCCAAATTAGAGCCGGTTGGCAGTCACGACACCAAAGGCAGCGGTTGGGATTGCTTGCGGCAGATTGCGATGGACCAAAGTAACTCGATCCAGGACCGCAAATGTCGAGACCGACCCAACGTATTCTGGTCTATTTGATATTCTCTGTTAGTTCGACCGTAGTGGGGGCTATCGTCTTTCAATCGAATTTTTGGGGAGACGTGAAGTGTACCGACGGGCAGGTGCTAACGACAATTTATAATGCCAGCAGGATCTCGGAGATAAGAAATCCGCGCGAGATCGGGTATTCGGTAGCCGACGCAAAGCGCACCTGCGCCGCTGATGCCATGGTTGGCAACATCAAAAAGAAGCTGACCTTCGTCATCGATACCTCGCGTCGTGGACAGAAAAAGGAGACTGAGGCGCCGTTCAATGCCCACGGCGAATACAACAAATTCTCGGTCTCGTACCAATTGCGCGATTAGGCCTTTACAAAGCAACCAATCGAGCCGGAATCATTATGAGCAGTAGCCGGGTCCGCTGCTACTGCATGCCGGCCTCGCTGTCTCATCTTCACGGGATTTTGCGCGGAGTGACGACAAAGGGAGAACCTTTATGACGGCTTATGTGATCTTCGACGTCGAGATCTCCGACCCGGCGCGATATCAGGAGTTCATGTCACGCGTGAAGCCTGCCCTTGAGGCAGCCGGAGCCAGGTATCTGGCGCGAGGCGGGCCTCACAAGGTTCATGAAGGAGATTGGCAGCCTCGGAGGATTGTCCTGCTGGAATTTCCCTCGGTCGCGGATTGGGAGGCCTTTTACAATGGGGCAACCTACCAGGGTCTGAAAGCCATTAGAGACGCCTGCAGTTCGGCGCGACTGGTTGCCGTTGAGGGCGTTGCATGAACGGAGCGCTCCCCGCCGCGACCGCCTGGGTACCGCCCGGTCACGAAGGACGCGGCCGCGAGCGGGTCGCTGCCGCGAGGGCGCGAAGCCGGCGGGAACGAATTGGGCGTGTGTCGATGACACAGACGTCGGCTGTTCGGGGCTGAGCGGGAATCTTCCGCCGACCAGAGCAGCCGACCGGTTGGCTGATCTGACTCAGCACAAGCGGCACGCGCCCCAGGACAGGCAGCAGCCGGCGCAGCCCGCGCAAGCCACGCAGCCAGCGCAGAGAACGAACCAGGCGCCGAGCCCGCAGCCGCATCCGCCACCGCAACCTCGGCAGCCGTGACATCCGCCGCAACCGCGGCAGCCAACGAATCCGCCGCCGCAGCCATGGCCGCCGCCACAACCGTGGCAACCGCCGCAACCGTGGCAGCCGCCACAGCCGCATCCGCGGGCCAGCTGTATGGCGCTGCCGACGTTTTCCCTGTCGAAGAGATGGAAGGTGGCGAGACTCACGTCCGCCATCTCCTCCTCACCAAGGATGAAGCGCTGATTGGGTGAGGTCGTGTCGGACTGCGGGATATCGGCCGTCGGCGTGGTGGATGCCGATGCGCCGCCGATCAGCGAGAGACCCAGTCCGGCAGCGCCCAACACTTTCGCAGCGGCTGCCTTGCTGGTGCGTTTCTGTTTCGAAGCTTGCTTGACCCGTCGCATGGTCGCATCCTCCGTAAGTTTTCTTATGAAAGCGCCCGGCAAGAGTGCGCCCGGCCAATCCGGCGCGCAAGCCTTAGCTGTACGGCAAGTGCGAAGACAGACGATCGAGTTCCCATTCATGTTTATGAACGAGATCGGCGCACACCCGCTCTGGTTGAGCAAAATTCCGGCCATCTGCGCATATAGGCCGGCAAGGCCGCTGATCCACGGGGCCCGGTTTGTGGGTACACCTCCGCGCGCGCCTCTCGACAGCGGCGCGTCGACGCGGCAATTTGCCAGAATCGAGCCGGAGGATGCCGCCACCATGACCAAGCCCGCCAAGACCGAAGCCGAACTCGTCGCCATGGCCGTGGCGGAATTGAAGGTCCACGCCGATGTTTCCGAGGGGATCAGGATCAGCGTCATCAAGAGCGACGACAGCTGGGAATTCCGCGCCTCGGCCGACGCCGCGACAGTGGCAAAGCCCGGCTATCCCGAAGCGGTCGCGATGCTGGTGCAGATCGGCGATCACCTCGGCAAACAGTATGATTTGAAGGGGTAGACGCGCCAGTCGTCGCGTCGAAATTCCACTAGGTCGCGCGAACCGTCCTAAGCTATCATCTTTCGTGAGAGTGCCTCCATCGATCGACAACGCCGGTCAACGGCCGCCAACGGGAGGATGATCATGACGACCGCTCGCGAAAGTGAAGAGCTCACGCGCATCGGTCCCGGCACCATGATGGGTGCGCTGATGCGCTGCTACTGGATGCCGGCGCTGATGTCGTCGGAGCTTGCGGCGGACGGCCCGCCGGTGCGGCTGATGCTGCTTGGCGAGAAGCTGATCGCGTTCCGCGATAGCTTTGGCCAAGTCGGCGTAATGGATCATCGCTGCCCGCACCGCTGCGCTTCGCTGTTTCTCGGGCGCAACGAGGAGGGCGGGCTGCGCTGCATCTATCATGGCTGGAAGTTCGACGTCGAAGGCCGATGCGTGGACATGCCGAGCGTGCCGCCGCCGGATTTCAAGCAGAAGGTCAAGGCGAAAGCCTATCGCGTGGTCGAGCGCGCCGGCGTGGTCTGGGTCTATATGGGGACTGCCGCGGAGGCGCCGCCGCTGCCGGGGTTCGAGATCCTCGACATGCCCGAGGACGAGATCCGCGTCAGCTTCATCCAGCGCGAGTGCAACTATCTGCAGGCGCTGGAGGGCGAGATCGACACCTCGCATTTCGGCTTCCTGCATGCCGGCCATGTCGAGCCCGACCAACTCGCCGATGATGAGCCGTTGCGCTACACGGTGACGGATCGCGCGCCCCGCTATCATCTGCGCGAGGCGCCCTGGGGCACGCAATATGCAGGGTACCGGCCGGCGAGCGGCGGCGGCACCTATTGGCGCTTTGCCAACTTCCTGTTTCCGTTCTGGACCCAGGCGCCGAATGGCGAGTTCAACAGCCATATGCATGCGCGCGCCTGGGTGCCGCTCGACGATTTCCACACGATGTATGTGTTTTTCTTCTGGAAGCACGCAGTCTCGGCGATGTCGCTGCCGCAGCCGGCCTACAAGGACGGCACGCCGATCGGGGGCACCAGCCGCGGCAATCGCCTGTTGCCGAATTCATCGGATTGGCTCGGCCGCTTCCGGATGGAGGCGAACGCGGGCAACGACTGGAAGATCGATCGCGCGGCGCAGGCGGACGGCACCATCTATAGCGGCATCGACGGCATTCATCTGCAGGACCAGGCGATCACCGAGAGCATGGGCGGAATCGTCGACCACGAATGGGAGCATCTCGCGCCCTCCGACCAGATGATCACGCGCACCCGCCGCCGCCTCCTGCTCGCCGCGCGCGGCTTGCGCGACAACGGCGCGATGCCGCCGGGCGCGGAGGATGGCACGCTCTACCGCGGCGCGCGCAGCGGCTATTTTGTAAGCGATGACGAAAGCGATTGGCAGCAGGTCTATGCCAACAGGCTGGCGGAAGCCGTGCATGCGCCGACCGCGATGCGGGCGGCGGAGTGAGGGCACACGTTCGTCATTGCGAGGAGCGTAGCGACGACCGCGTCCGCCGAAGCGCTTGCGCGTAGGCGGAAGCAATCCAGAGTGGTGGGCGTGGCCTTGGATTGCTTCGCTCCGCTCGCAATGACGCGTCTGCGGCTATGGATTCACTCACAAAGCCGATTGGAGCGGCCCCATCACCCACCCCCATAACTCTGCACCAAACTCCCCGCCACCAGTGACCAGCCATCGACCAGCACGAAGAAGATCAGCTTGAACGGCAAGGAGATCGTGGCCGGCGGCAGCATCATCATGCCCATCGACATCAAGACCGAGGCGACCACGAGGTCGATGATCAGGAAGGGCAGGAACAACAGGAAGCCGATCTCGAAGGCGCGCCGGAGTTCGGAGATCATGAAGGCCGGCACCAGGACGCGCAGCGACATGTCGGCGGGCGTCGCCGGCGGCGGCTCGCCGGAAAGATCCATGAACAGCCGCAGATCCTTCTCGCGCACATTCTTCTGCATGAAGCCGCGCAACGGCACGGAGGCGCGCTGCAGCGCCTCTTCGACCGGGATCTCGTTGTTGATGAGGGGACGGATGCCGTCGTCATAGGATTTCTGCAGCACCGGCCCCATCACGAAGGCGGTGAGAAACACCGCCAGCGCGATAATGACGGTGTTGGGCGGCGCGGTGGCCGTGCCCATCGCAGTCCGCAGCAGCGACAGCACGACGACGATGCGCGTGAACGACGTCATCATGATCAGGATCGACGGCGCGATCGACAGCACCGTCAACAGCGCAATCAGCTGGACTGCGCGTTCGGTGACCCCGCCATTGCCGGGCCCCAGATTGATGCTGATGTCCTGGGCGAACGCAGCCGTGGCCAGCGAACCGGCGGCGATCAGGACAGCAATGAATAAAACTCTACGCGGAAGGTTGGCCGGTCTCACGAAGACGATGACTTCGGGCGGCCCAGCAATGATGCCATCTCGTCCTCGAGATTCTCAAAGCTGCTCTTGGGCGAGGCGGCAGGGGGAGGCGGAGGTGCCGCCGGCGGCTCGGGGCGTGGCGCGGCGGCGCGATCGCGGACCTGCGGCTCGGGTGCCACCGGTGGGGCGGCGTCGGCAGGCGCGGCACCCGCCGGACGGCGCAGGGCTGCTTCCAGCCGCTGCGCCATTTCGGCGAGATTCTGGTCCGCGCTCTGGGCGGGCGTCGGAGGCGGCGCCGCGGGTGGAGGAAGGGGCGGCGAGGGAGACACTGTGCGCTCGGTGGAACGCAGGGGTGCCTTCGGCGCGTCCGAAGCCGGCCGCGCCACTCGCGGCATCAATGGCTCGCCGCGACCGGGCATGCGCGGAAGCACGGGCTCGGACCGCGGTTCGGTGCGGGGTTCCATCCTTGGTTCCGACCGCAGATCGGGGCGTGGCTCTGGCCTTGGTTCGGGACGCCCGCCAAGCGGCTCGGGCGGAAAGCCGGTGAGCGGCTCGCTGCGGCGTTCGACGGGTTGGGGAACCGGCCGTCGCAATTCATCGGCGAATGAGGGACGGACGGGGCGCGGCGGCGGCTCCGGCATCAGCGGCGGCTCGTGCGCATCGGCCCGCGCCGCCTCGGCCTCGTTCCAGGCCGTATCGGGCAGCGGCGTGATACGCGGCGGTTCGGGAACTGATACGCCGGACGGCACGGCGGCACGCTGCGGCAGCTGTTCGCGGGCGGGGCTTGCGCGGACGATGTTGGATTCGACCACGATGTCGGTTGGGCCGCCGATCATCAAAAGGTGTTCGATATTGTCGCGGCGGACCAGCACCAGGCGCCGCCTGCCGTCGACGGCGGCGGCATCGATCACGGCAAGGCGCGGCATCCGCCCACGATTCGTGCTCGCGCCCAGCCGATTGCCAGCGAATCGACGCACCAGCCACGCGGCGACGCCAATCAGCGCCAGCACGGCCAGAAATGCGAAGATAAACGGTACCAACATGCTCAATCCCCGGCAAATCGTGCCTTTATCAAGCCCTTCGAACGCGGTGCTCTGACCGAAGCAGCGAACGACGCCTGAGATGAACCCTTAACCCCTTACGGCAAAAGCTGCCGCCCCGCATCCTTAATAACCCATGAATCGGTCGAACCAAAACGACTTCTTGGGATGCCCGAACCCGCGTGTGGACGCGCTTAATCCAGCCCACAGGTCGAAATTCGGCGCGGCTGCCCGAAAGCAGCCGCTGCGATGCGGCAATCCGCTGGACTACGGATAGTGTTTTTAACCAGCTGTTAACCATACACGCGGCAAATTCTTCCTACCCTTCGGAACCCCCGAAAGGCGGAATTGGAGCCGCGTGAATGTCAATCAGCGATCTTCCGGCCCTGTCGGTGTTGCGCACCAAGATGCAGTGGCACCAGGAGCGGCAGAGCATCCTGTCGGAGAACGTCGCCAATTCGGACACGCCGAATTTCAGGCCGCGCGACCTGGTGGCGCCCAAGTTCGACCAGAGCGGCGATGTCACGGGCGCCATGGGGGCCCTGCCGATGCTGCGCACCAGCGCCGCCCATATCGCCCCAAGGGACGGGGCGGGGGACAGCTTCGACCAGAACAAGAAGGCCGGCTTCGAGACGCGGCCCGCCGGCAATGCGGTGAACCTGGAGGACGAGATGCTCAAGGTCTCCGCCAACCAGATGGACTACGCGGCGGTGACGCAGCTCTATTCGAAAAGCCTGCAGCTCATCAAGACCGCGATCGGCAAGAGTTGACGGCAAGAGTTGACGGCAAGAGTTGACGGCAACAGTTGCGGGCCAGAACGGCCCGCTGACAAAAGGAACGGCGCACAATGGCCAATGACGTAAGCGACTTCGCCCGCTCAATGGGGATTGCGACCTCGGGCCTGCGGGCCCAGGCCGGCCGCATGCGGGTGATCTCGGAAAACATCGCCAACGCCGATTCCACTGCATCCACTGCCGGCGGCGATCCCTATCGCCGCAAGGTGCCCACGTTTGCCTCCACGCTCGACCGTTCCCTCGATGCCAAGGTGGTGAGTCTCGGCCAGATCAAGCCGGACCAGTCAGATTTTCGCGTCAAGTACGAGCCCAGTAACCCGGCGGCGGACGCCTCCGGGAACGTCAAGTACCCCAACGTCAATCCGTTGGTTGAAATGACCGACCTGCGCGACGCGCAGCGGTCATATGAAGCGAACCTGAACGTCATTACCGCCACACGCCGGATGATCCAGCGCACGCTGGACATCCTCAAGGCATAAGAAGAAGGACACGTAACATGGCGTCACCCACTGTAGCTGCGAATGCCTACGCCAATCTCGCCCGCGTTCTCGAATCCGGCGGATCCAGCAAGGGCAATGCCAACCTCGCGCGTATCATGGAAACCGGCGGCCTCACTGGAGCCGCGGATGGAGCCGGTCCCTCCTTCAGCGCCGTGCTGAAGGATGCGATCGGCGGCGTGCTCGACGCCGGGCGCAAGTCGGATGCCAAGACGGTCGCCATGGCGAACGGCAAGGCGAATGTGATGGATGTGGTCACCGCCGTGGCCGAAACCGACGTCGCGGTGTCGACGCTGGTCTCGGTGCGCGACAAGGTGATCCAAGCCTACGAAGACATCATGAAGATGACGATCTGATTCGTCATCGGCGCGTCCTGGCAGGCCAGGTTTCGCTCGTCATTGCGAGCGAAGCGAAGCAATCCAGGGCCGCGCGTGGGGCTCTGGATTGCTTCGTCGCTCCGCTCCCCGCAATGAGGGAGCGTGTGGAAATAGCGTAACAAGAGGAACACAATGACCGGTGCTGAAACCCTCGACGTGGCGCGAGATGCGATCTGGACCATCGTGGTGGTGTCATCGCCGATGATGGTGGTGGGGCTCGTGGTCGGCGTGGTGGTGTCGCTGTTCCAGGCACTGACCCAGATCCAGGAGCAGACGCTGATCTTCGTGCCGAAGATCATCTCCATCTTCATCACGCTGCTGCTCGCGCTGCCGTTCATGGCGGACGCGCTGCACAGCCAGATGATGCGAATATCGTCGCGAATCATCGGCGGCTGAGGCAGAAATGCGTGCGTCATGCGCATCGACATTTCCTGGCTGCCGCAGCTTGCCGCAGCCTTCATGCTGGTCTTCGCCCGCGTCGGCGCCATGGTGATGCTGTTGCCGGCGCTCGGCGAGCAGAACATCCCGGTGCGCATCAAGCTTGGCGCGGCCGTGCTCCTGACCTTGATCATCCTGCCGCTGCACCAGCACGACTTCCACATCGACATGCAGTCGATGTCCTCGCTGATCGTGCTGATGGTGCAGGAGATCCTGATCGGCATCGTGCTTGGCGCCACCGCGCGAGTCACGATGGCCGCACTGCAGGTTGCGGGCAGCATCATCGCCCAGCAGATGGGGCTCGGCTTTGTCACCTCGGTCGATCCGACGCAAGGCGAGCAGGGGCTTCTGGTCGGCAACTTCCTGACCATGCTCGGCGTGACGTTGCTATTCGCAACCGACAGTCATCATCTGCTCATCGCGGCGCTCAACGACAGCTACAAGATCTTTGCGCCGGGCGAAGCGATTGCGACCGGCGATATCGCGTCGCTGGCGACGCAAGCCTTTGCTGCGGCCTTCAAGCTCGGCCTGCAGCTTGCCGCGCCGTTTCTGGTGTTCGGCCTCGTCTTCAACATCGGGCTTGGCGTTTTGGCGCGGCTGATGCCGCAGATGCAGGTCTATTTCGTCGGCGTGCCACTGTCTATTCTCGCGGGCTTCTTGATCTTCGCCCTGGTGCTAACGGCGATGATGGGGACGTTCATCGCCTATTTCGACGGCGTGATCCACCAGATGCTGTCGCTGAAGTGAGGGGCGTCTAGCCGGAGCAGTGATGGCCGAAGAGAGCGATACATCCGACAAGACAGAAGACCCGACGCAGAAACGGCTGGAGCAGGCGGTCGAAAACGGCGACGTCGTCAAGAGCCAGGAGCTCAACACCTGGTTTGTGATCGCCGCAGCGACGCTTGCGATGTCGACCTTCTCGGGCTCGATCGGCAGCAAGATCATGGAGCCGTTGCGCAACCTGCTGGCCAAGTCGGCGACGATTCCCGTCGACGGCCCGGCGCTGGTCGCGCTGGCCAAGAGTCTTGGATATGTGCTGATCGGCGCACTCGGCATGCCGCTCGCGCTGATTGCCTTCGCCGCCATCGGCGGCAACATGATCCAGCATCGTCTGGTGTTCTCCGGCGAGCCGCTCAAGCCGAAACTCTCGAAGATCTCGCCGGCCTCCGGCTTCAAGCGCCTGTTCGGCAAGCAGGCCGCGGCCAATTTCGCCAAGGGCCTGTTCAAGCTGATCGCGCTCGGCACCGTCATGGTCATGATCCTGTGGCCGGAACGGATGCGGCTGGAATCGATCGTGCATATCGATCCCCTCGTGCTGCTCGATCTGGTGCGCTCGATCGCGCTGCATCTGATGGGGGCGGTGGTGGCGATGCTCGCCATCGTCGCGGTCGCCGACTATTTGTTCCAGTACCGGCAATGGTACGAGCGGCAAAAGATGTCGCTGCAGGAGATCAAGGAGGAGCACAAGCAGTCCGAGGGCGATCCCCATGTGAAGGGCCGCATCCGTCAGCTGCGCGTCGCGCGGATGAAAAAGCGCATGATGGCGGCGGTCCCCAAGGCCTCCGTGATCATCACCAACCCGACCCACTATTCGGTGGCGCTGCAATACAACCGCGGCATGTCGGCGCCGATCTGCGTCGCCAAGGGCGTCGATCATCTCGCCCTCAAGATCCGGGAGATCGCCAAGAAACACGACATCCCGATCGTCGAGAACGTGCCGCTGGCGCGCGCGCTCTATGCCACCGTCGAGGTCGATGCGGAGATACCGGTCGAGCACTATCAAGCGGTCGCCGAGATCATCGGTTACGTCATGGGGCTGCGGCGGACCTTGAGCGGCCGGCGCCAATGACCCGGAACATACCGGGGAAGTGCGGGAAAAGGGGGCAAAAACCACCCTTTGCGGGTTGACGGGCTTGCGTTTGTCCTGCCGATTCAGGCACTTGGAGAATCAGGCGCGAGAGGTGCGCCTGCAAATCCCGTTGGGCCGCATCGTCTGTCATGACCGCTGATTTTGAAAAGGGTGCGCCGGGCGAGGCCGTCAAGCTGCACGAGCCGCCGCGGCGAAGCGGCAGCATCCTCCTGGTGCTGCTGGTCGCCGGCATGCTGGTGGCGGTCGCGGTCGCGCTGATGACCATCGGCCGCACCCAGGCGCAGCCCTATATTCTGGGGCTGCTGGCACTGCTCGCCATGGTCGGGCTGTTCAACCTGTTCGCGTTTGCCGCCGGCATCATCCGCTTTGCCGATCGCTCCGCCGACGACCCCGTGCTGAGCCGGATCGCCGATCACGCCTTCGATGGGCTCGCGGTGACGGACGCGCGCGGGCATGTGGTCTATTTCAACGCCGCCTATCTGACGCTGACCGGCGCGACCGGCGCGCAGGACGTCCGCCCCGTCGAGCGCGTCTTCATCGGCAATCCCGACGTCTCGGAAGCCGTGTTCCGCCTGCTCAAGGCGGCGCGCGAAGGCAAGCGGCAGCAGGAGGAAGTGCGCATCGCAGGGACCGACGGCGGTCACGGTCGCTGGCTGCGCATGCGGGTGCGCCCGCTCGGCGCCGGCAAGCATGAAAGATACGCCGTGTGGTCGGTCGCGGACATCACCCGCGATCGCGAGCGCCAGGAGGACGTATTCAAGGAGCTGCAGCATGCGATCGAATATCTCGACCATGCACCATGCGGCTTCTTCTCGGTCAACGCCACCGGCGAGCTCGCTTATGTCAATGCAACGCTCGCGAACTGGCTGGACTATGACCTCGCCGAGATCGGATCGGGCGGCCTCAAGCTCACCGACATCGTCTCCGGCGACGGCGCCTCGCTTCTGACCTCGATCGTTGCTGTCCCCGGCGAGGTCAAGACCGAGGTGTTCGACATCGACCTGAAGATGCGCACCGGCAAGACCATGCCGGTGCGGCTCTATCACAAGCTCGCCTTCGGCGCCGACGGCGTCGCCGGCCCATCGCGCACGCTCGTGATCAGCCGCGCCCGCGACGAGCGCGCCGATCCCGAACGTGCCGCCGAGGTGCGCTTCATGCGCTTCTTCGACCACACGCCGATGGCAATTGCCACGGTGGATCGCGGCGGCCATGTGGTGCGGCTGAATGCGCGCTTTGCAAAACTGGCGCAGGGCCTCGCGCTCGACGGCCTGGTCGGCAAGCCGATCTTCCGCGCCGTCAATGCCCGCGACCACAATGTGCTGATCGCCGCGATCAACCGGGCGGCCGAGGGACAAGGCGATATCGCGCCCGTGGAGGTGATGCTGGAGGGCGCAAAGGAGCGCTGGGGCCAGTTCTTCGTCACCGCCGTGGAAGAGGGCGAGCGCGAGACCGAGGCGGCCATCGTCTACATGCTCGAGACCACCGAGCGGCGCGCGCTGGAGAACCAGATCAACCAGTCGCAGAAGATGGACATGGTCGGCCAGCTCGCCGGCGGTATCGCCCACGACTTCAACAACGTGCTCTCCGCCATCATGATGGCGAATGATTTCCTGCTCAACGCGCACAAGCCGACCGATCCGTCGTTCCAGGACATCATGCAGATCAAGCAGAATGCGACGCGTGCGGCCACGCTCGTCCGCCAGCTGCTTGCCTTCTCGCGCCGGCAGACGCTGCGGCCGCAGGTGCTCGACCTCGGCGACGCGCTCTCCGACCTCACCATGCTGCTCCGCCGGCTGATCGGCGAGAAGGTGAAGCTCGACCTCGTGCACGGCCGCGATCTCTGGCCGGTGAAGGTCGACGTCTCGCAATTCGAGCAGGTGATCGTCAATCTCGCGGTCAATGCGCGCGACGCCATGCCTGACGGCGGCAAGCTCTCCGTGCGGACCTGCAATGTGACGGCGGCGGAAAGCGCCCAGCTCGCCTTCAAGGGCATGCCATCAGCCGAATATGTGCGGATCGATGTCGGCGATACCGGCACCGGCATTCCCGCCGACATCCGCGACAAGATCTTCGAGCCGTTCTTCTCGACCAAGGAGGTAGGCAAGGGCACGGGGCTCGGGCTCTCCACCGTCTATGGCATCGTCAAGCAGACCGGCGGTTTCATCTATGTGGATTCGGAGGAGGGCAAGGGAACGACGTTCTCGATCTTCCTGCCGCGCCATCAGGTGGAGAAAGAGCTGCAGGCCGAGCCGCAGGCGGAAGCGGCCGGCGCCAACGGCGCGGCGCGGGAGCCGGCTGCCGAGCCCGCCAAGCCGCGGACCGACCTCACCGGACAGGGCATCATCCTCCTGGTCGAGGATGAGGAGGGCCTGCGCTCGCTCAATGCGCGTGGCCTGCGTTCGCGCGGCTACAGCGTGATCGAGGCCTCGAATGGCGTCGAGGCGATGGAGGTCTTTGAAGAAAACAATGACAACGTCGATCTCGTGGTGTCCGACGTAGTGATGCCGGAAATGGACGGGCCCACGCTGCTCAAGGCGATGCGCGAGCGCAATCCGGAGGTGAAGATCATCTTCGTCTCGGGATATGCGGAGGATGCGTTCGAAAAGAGCCTGCCCGAGAACCAGCAATTCGCGTTCCTGCCAAAGCCATTCACGCTGAGCCAGCTGGTCGCCGCGGTGAAGGAGACGATGGCGGTGCAGTAGGGCGCCGAGCAAAGTCTCTCCGTCGTCCTGGCGCAGGCCGGGAGCCATAACCACAGGCGGTTGTTTGGCCAAGGACAACGACCCTTCTGCCCCTTCCAGAGATTCCGCGGTATGGATCCCGGCCTTCGCCGGGACGACGAAGCAGCGGGGAATCACGGAACAACGGTAAAGTCGGTGCATCCCCGCGACGCCGCGCCGCAGTCATTAACCCCGGAACCCGCTTCACTTTTGGGCAAGTCCGCCCATCTTAGGTGCGTTGCCCCCTTCAGGGGCTTGGGAAACAACATGAATTTCTCGACAACCATGCGTAGGGCCGTCCAGGTCATCGCCGTGACGCTGGCGCTGGCGATCCCGACATTGTCGGCGATCACGCCGGCCGACGCCCGCATCGGCGGCGGTTTTTCGTCGGGATCGCGCGGCTCGCGCTCATTCTCCATGCCGCCGAGCACGTCAACCGCGCCCGGCACGGCCTCGCCGTTCAACCGCAGCTTTGCGCAGCCCTCGAGCCCGTCCTACGGACCCGGCATGGGCGGCGGTTTCTTCAACCGGCCCGGCGGCGGCCTGCTGCGCGGTCTCGCCGCGGGCTTCATCGGTGCTGGCCTGTTCGGCCTCTTGTTCGGCGGCGGCCTGTTCTCGGGTCTCGGCGGCTTCTCCTCGATCCTCGGCCTGCTGTTGCAGATCGCGCTGATCGTGTTCGTCGTGCGCTGGGCGATGTCGTGGTGGCAGCGCCGCAACCTGGCCGAGCCGGCCTATGCCGGCGGAGGGCCCACGACGGCGCCGAACTTCCGCACCGGGATGGGCGGCTTCGGCTTTGGCGCCGCCAGCACACCGCTGCAGATCCAGCCCGCCGATTACCAGGCCTTCGAACGGCTGCTCAGCGAGACCCAGGCCGCGTGGTCGGATGAGGATATGGCGCGGCTGAGCCGGCTCGCGACGCCGGAAATGGTTGCCTTCTTCGAGCGCGACATGGCCGACAACCGCGCCCGCAACCAGATCAACAAGGTCTCCGGTACCAAGCTCTTGCAGGGCGACCTGTCCGAAGCCTGGCGCGAGGGTGACACCGATTATGCAAGCGTGGCGATGCGTTTCTCCATGGTTGACCGCATGCTCGACCGCGCCTCCGGCAGGCTGGTCGGCGGCAGCGAGCAGCCGCAGGAGGCGGTCGAGGTCTGGACCTTCGTCCGCCCGCGCGGCGGCGACTGGATGCTCTCGGCGATCCAGCAGACCAACTGATCGTTTGAACCAGCTCGAAAGGGGCGCTGCGGTTGATGCCGCGGCGCCTTTCGCTTTTTTGCGGGTCTGGTCTGCGCGCGCCCGTGCTATTCATCCGCATGGAAGCCGATCCCCGTCATGCGCGTGATCGGATGTTTGCCGTGCGGAAGGACATTGCATGCGCTACGAGCTCTTTTACTGGGCTGAAATTCAGGGCCGCGGCGAATATGTCCGCCTCGCGCTCGAAGATGCCGGTGCCGACTATGTCGACGTCGCGCGCAAGCCAAATGGCATGAGCGCGATGATGAAGCTGATGGAGCAAAAGCGCGGCACGCCACCCTTCGCCCCGCCGTTCCTGAAGGCGGGCAAGGTCGTGATCGGCCAGACCGCCAACATCCTGCTCTATCTCGGCGCGCGCCATGGCCTCGCGCCGAAGACCGAGGCAGGCAAGCTCTGGGTCCATCAACTGCAGCTGACTATCGCGGATTTCGTGCTGGAAATTCACGACACCCATCACCCGCTCGGACCGACCCTCTATTACGAGGATCAGCGCGCCCCGGCGAAGAAGCGCAGTGAGGAGTTCTGGAAGGAGCGGGTGCCGAAATATCTCGGCTATTTCGAGGATCTCGTGAAAGCCAATGGTGCGGCTTACATCACCGGGCGCAGACTGACCTATGTCGACCTCTCGCTGTTCCAGATCGTCGAGGGCCTGCGCTATGCATTCCCGAAGCGGATGCAGGCTTTCGAGGAGGATATCCCGCGCCTCGTCGCCTTGCGCGACCGCGTCGCGGAGCGGCCCAACATCAAGGCCTATCTCGCAAGCGAGCGCCGCATCCCGTTCAACGAAAGCGGCATCTTCCGGCGCTACAAGGAGCTGGATGGCTAGTGAGTGGCGTCATTCCGGGGCGCGGCGACAGCCGCGAACCCGGAATCTCGCGCCGCAAGCTGTGCAGCTTTTCGCGCCACAAGCTCGAGATTCCGGGTTCGCCCGCTATTTGCGGGCGCCCCGGAATGACGGTGCAATCATCACCTATTCCTCCCATCCACCGGCATCATCGCGAGCTTTGACAGCTCGATACCGTCGATGCAGCTGACATTGAGCGCCACCACGTCGGTGCCGTCGGGCCTCTTGCCACGCGCGAACACGTCGACGCCGCAATCGGCGCAGAGCTGGTGCTTGATGACGCGGTGGTTGAACAGATATTCTTTCAGCACCTCTGCGCCGGCGCGGAGCTGAAAGCTTGTCGGGGCCAGGAATGTGAAATGCAGGCCCTTCTTGGTGCAGATCGAGCAGTTGCACGCCGTGACCATGGACAGGTCGGTGGTGCATTCGAACCGCACCTGGCCGCAATGGCAGCCGCCAGTGAACGTCCTCATGTCGGGCATGGCCTGGCTCCCTGAGCGCGGAGCATGGTCGGCCGTCTTTCCGGCAAGTTTGCGGCGTGGGCCCGCCGCGAGGCGCACGAGGAGGTTGCTTACGCCAATTGGTCGACGCGGACGCCCTGGCCGGGCGGCAGCGGCGGCGGCGGAGGCGGCGTATAGGCGTTCGCGCTGCTGTTGCTGTTGGCCGTGTTGCTGTTGGACGAGGTCGAGGTGTCCTTCACCGGCTGGCTGACGGGGACCGAGGACGTCACGCTTGAAATATCCATCACATCATTCCTGGCAGAATTCCTGTTGTTGTCTGGATGTTGCTGCCGCACAGCCGAAGGGCGGATGAATCCGATCGTTAAAATGCGATCGATCTGGCGCGAGCTGCACGTGAATGGTGAACAGGAACCTCAGGGCGCCGTATAAGACCGCATACAGGCCGACCGATTCGAGCGCCCGCGGCCTATAAGAAGGGCTCAAAGGAGGGGTGAATCGTGTCCCTCGTCACCCACCGCTTTCAAGCGATGGTCTCGGCCTGCGCCATTCATGTCGAGGCCGGAAGCGGCGCGGCGTCGATTGCGCTCGCCGCCGAGACCGAGGTCAGGCGGATCGAGGCACGCTACTCGCGCTATCGCGAGGAGAGCGAGCTGATGCGGATCAATGCGGTCGCAGCGCGGGGCGGCAGCATCGATGTCGATGCGGAGACCGCGGGGCTCGTTGCCTATGCGCAAGCCTGTTTCCGCAGCAGCGAGGGCGCGTTCGACATCACCGCGGGATTGCTGCGCCAAGCTTGGGATTTCTCGATTCCGCGCCTGCCGGATCAGCGCGACATCGATCGACTGCTGCCGCGCATCGGGCTCGACAAGGTCGCGCTGTCAGACGGGCAGCTGTCGTTTGCGATTGCCGGCATGGAGCTCGATTTCGGTGGCCTCGGAAAAGAATATGCCGCCGATCGCGCGGCCGAGACCTGCCTCGATCTCGGTGCTGTCAGCGGCTTTGTCGATCTTGGCGGCGACATCCGCGTGATCGGGCCGCAGCCTGGCGGCAGGCCGTGGCGGATCGGTGTCCGACATCCGCGCGATCCCGATGTGCTGGTGGCGGAGGTCGCGCTTGCCGAAGGGGCGCTCGCCACCAGCGGCGACTACGAGCGCTTCATCATGGTCGACGGCAGGCGTTATTGCCACATCCTCGATCCGCGCACGGGATGGCCGGCGCAGGGACTCGCATCAGTCACTGTGATCGCGGATCGCTGTCTGGTCGCCGGAAGCCTGTCCACCTCGGCGATGTTGCGAGGAAGCACCGGGCCGGGCTGGCTGCGCAGGCTCGGCGTTCGTCACATCGTCGTTGATGAGCAGGGGCAGTGCAGCTCGACCGAGCCGCTCGCCGTCACGCGTGCAGATTGACCAGGCTGCCCGGCGTGGTCGAGGATGCTGATGAGGGATCGATCTGGTTCAGCGCGGAGAGGCTCGCGGTCAGCGAATCCTGTGCGCCCGTCTGGCTGCTGCTGTCGGCACGCAGCGAGACCATCAGCTTCGACATGCCCGAGACGAAATCCTGGCGGGAAACGCTGCCCGTGCCGTTCGGATCGAGCGCCGAGAAGATCGTGTTCGCCCCCTGGTTCTGAAACACCGCTGGCGGGTTTTTGGTCTGGAAGGCCTGATCGAATTGCGCTTGCGTGATGCTGCCGCTGCCGGAGGTGTCGATCGAGCTGAACAGGTCCGACATCTTCTGCTGCGGCGGACCCGCGGTACTCGCGCCTGATACGGCATGCAGTCCGGAAGACGCGCTTATGCCGGTAACGTCCATCGATTTTGCCCCCTCAAATGGCAGGCCTCATTGCCCGGGCAACCATCGGTGGAAGGAGTGAAGATTCAGTTTACCATGTCTATCGCCAGGGAATCCGCCGGCCGCTGGGGTGCGAGCGCCTATTGGTCGAGGCCGCGGCGGACCACGATAGCCGCGTCGGTCTTGTTGCGAGTGCATTGCAGATCCAGCCGCTTGTAGCGCATCGTGACCTTGTCGCCGTGCAGAAGCCCCATGCGCTTGAGGCAGCGCGCGGTGCCGGTCGCGGCGTCGTCCTTTGGCAAGGTGAAGATCACGGCCGTGGCCGAAGCGACAAGGTCGAAGAAGGCGGGGCGGATCTTGCGATCGGTCTTGGCATAGAGCTCGCTCGCATAGTCGCTGCCGCGGCAGCCCAGCGACAATTCGCTCGCCGCCGGATGGGTCAGGTAGATGATATTGGCCGCCTTGAAGTTGACCTTGAGCCCGTCGATCGCGCGCGCAAGCTCGGCTGCGTTGTCATCGCAGTGATCGGCACGGGCAGGGGCGGAGGCAGAAGCTGCCGCTGTCGCGAGAACAGCGGCAAGCAGGATCGAGCGGCGAAACGGTCGTCGGAATGTCATAATGAAAACCTCGGGAGAAGCCGCTATTGAACCGTGAAGGGGCGATTTGCGCAAGAGCGCGTTGAAACCACACGCGGTCAAGCCAATGCCGCGCGCCGCGCAACATCAGTCACAATGGCGAAGATCTCGTCAGGTGCGGCGCTGATCACGTCGTGGCCGCAATCGAGCGTGTGTACGGTCCAGGCGGGGTCGTTGCGCAGGCGCTGGTATTGTTCGGTAAAGGGGGTGGCGTCCCATCCCGTCGCATAGACGAATACACGCGGAACCTGTGGCGCCGCCCTGGTTTGCCGCATCGCCTGCAGGAACGAGCCGATTGGATGTGGCCGGCAGCGTGGATCGCGCCCCTCCGGCGGCAGCACGGTCAGGCCGTCATGCCGGCTGCGTTGGATGGCAATGCTGCGGAAATGGTCGCCGGCGAGGTCCCACCAGGACTGACCGTCTTCGGCCACGAAGGCGTCAAGATAGACGAGGGCCGCAATCCGCTCCGGCGCGCGGTCTGCAACCCCGGTCGCGACCATGCCACCATAGCTGTGGGCGCACAGGATCACTTCGGAAAGGTCCTCGACGGAGAGCAGCTCGAGCACATCATCGATATGGGTGTCGAGATTGACGGCTTTGGCGGCGCGGTCCGGCAGATCACCGAGGCCGCTGAGCGTCACGGCATGGGCCTCGTGTCCGGCGCGCCTCAGCCGCGCGACGAAATCGGCGAACGTCCAGCCGCCGCGCCAACCACCTGGAATGAGGACGAAAGTAGCCATAGCGATATTTCCCGATCTCTGTGCCGGAAGCTGTGTTGCACCCGGCCGAGATGGTAGTCTATCAGGCCTGTCAAGCGCCTTTGCGCGACCAGCAAAGCTTGTCGTCCCGTGATTTGCACTGTCGTGAGCCGATCTTTCTCAGGCGGTGCATGTGTGCTATGTTTGTGGGATGAGCAAAGAGCAGGTGAAGGCCGTTCTGGATCGCGTGCTGACCTGGCCGGACGAGCGGCAGGAGGATGCGGCAAAGGTGCTGATGCTGATGGAGGCCCAGGACGAGAGCATCTATCAGCTGACCGATGAGCAGGTGGCCGAGGTTCGGCGGCGGCAGTCCGACCCGAACGCGCGGCGCTTGTCGCTGGACGAATTCAACGAGCGGATGCGTCGTCTGCTTGGCGAATGAAAGTCGTCATCCACGAGGCAGCCGCCGCCGATCTTGAGAGCATTTTCGAGTGGGTATCGAAGGATAGCCCCCGGGCGGCAGCTGAACTGGTCCATCGCATTCGTGCGCGTATCAATCGGCTTGCCGTGGCCGGTCTTCCTCACATCGGCAGGCCCGGTTTGATCGAGGGGACACGAGAACTCGTTGAAGGGCGCTATATCGTCGTCTACATGGTCGACGAACCAGCCGATTTGATCACTGTGCTCGCCGTCGTCCATGGGGCGCGGGACCGCAAGGCCGATACTCCGAAGCGGGATTCCTGACCCGACGTCTCACACCTTCCTTTTCCGGCAAAAGTGCTTAGAACGGCTCCATCTGCCGGGCGCCTGAAACGGCCGCTTCCAGCCCCTTCAACCCACGAGCCACCCCATGAACGCTCCCACCGCCTTTCCCGACCAGAGCAAGCCCGTTCCGCCCTACAAGCACACGCCGCTGTTTCCGCTGGGGCCGGATACCACGCCCTACAAGAAGGTCTCGACCGAGGGGGTGCGGGTCGAGAAGGTGCTTGGGAAAGACATGCTGGTGGTGTCAGCCGAGGCACTGCGGGCGCTGTCGGAGGCGGCCTTTGGCGAGATCAACCATTACCTGCGGCCCGGGCATCTGAAGCAGCTGCGCAGCATCCTCGACGATGCCGAGGCGAGCCCGAATGACAAGTTCGTGGCGCTGGATTTTCTGAAGAACGCCAACATCGCCGCCGGCGGCATCCTGCCGATGTGCCAGGATACCGGCACCGCGATCATCATGGGCAAGAAGGGCTGCAACGTCATCACCGACGGCGAGGACGAAGCCGCGCTCTCCCAAGGCGCCCGCGATGCCTATCTGCGCCGCAATCTGCGCTATTCGCAGGTCGCGCCGCTCTCGATGTATGAGGAGAAGAACACCGCCAACAACATGCCGGCGCAGTGCGAGATCTACGCCGAGGGTGGCTCTCCAGAAGTAGACTCGGCCTACAAGTTCATGTTCATGGCCAAGGGCGGCGGCAGCGCCAACAAGAGCTTCCTGTTCCAGGCGACACCGTCGGTGCTGACCAAGGATCGCCTGCTGGCGTTCCTGAAGGAGAAGATCCTGACGCTCGGCACCGCGGCGTGCCCGCCCTATCACCTCGCCATCGTGATCGGCGGCACCTCGGCCGAGCTCTGCATGAAGACGGTGAAGCTTGCCTCCGCGCGCTATCTCGATGCGCTGCCGACCCACGGCTCGGCCGACGGCAACGCGTTCCGCGATCTCGAGATGGAGCAGGAAATTCACAAGATGACGCAGTCGCTCGGCGTCGGCGCGCAATTCGGCGGCAAGTATTTCTGCCATGACGTGCGCGTCATCCGCATGCCGCGCCACGGCGCCTCGCTGCCGATCGGGCTAGGCGTGTCCTGCTCGGCCGACCGCCAGGTGCTCGGCAAGATCACCAAGGATGGCGTCTATCTCGAGGAGCTCGAGCACAATCCCGCGCAATATCTGCCGGCGGTCGAGCAGTCGCTCGGCGGCGAGGTGGTCAAGATCGACCTCGGCAAGCCAATGAAGGAGATCCTGGCGACTCTGTCGCAATATCCGGTGAAGACGCGGCTGTCGCTGACCGGCACCATGATCGTCGCGCGCGACTCCGCACACGCCAAGCTGCGCGAGCGGCTGGAGAGAGGCGAGCCGCTGCCGGACTATTTCAAGAACCACCCGATCTATTACGCCGGTCCCGCCAAGACGCCCGAGGGCTACGCTTCCGGCGCGTTCGGCCCGACCACCGCGGGCCGCATGGATTCCTTCGTCGACCAGTTCCAGGCGGCCGGCGGCTCGATGGTGATGCTGGCCAAGGGCAACCGCGCAGGCGTGGTGCGGGATGCCTGCAAGAAATATGGCGGCTTCTATCTCGGCTCGATCGGCGGTGCCGCGGCGAACCTCGCCGAGCACTGCATCAAGAAGGTCGAGGTGGTCGAATATCCCGAACTCGGCATGGAAGCGATCTGGCGCATCGAGGTGGTGGATTTCCCGGCCTTCATCATCATCGACGACAAGGGCAACGACTTCTTCAAGGAGCTGAACCTCGGCTAGCGCGCCCTGGCATGTTGGAAGGTCGTTGAATCGGAGGACGGGATGGTCGAGTGGTTCGACGACCTGAAGGTCGGCATGCGCTTTTCTAGCGAGACGACGACGGTGTCCAGGGAGGACATCCTGCGCTTTGCCGCCGAGTTCGATCCGCAGCCGTTTCACCTCGACGAGGTCGCGGCGGAGAACACCATCCTGGGCGGGCTCGCCGCCTCGGGCTGGCACACCGCCGCGATTGCCATGCGCCTTGCGATCACGGCCCGGCCGTTTGGGCCGCATCCCTTGTTCGGCGCCGGCGTCGACGAATTGCGCTGGATGAAGCCGGTCCGTCCCGGCGATCGCCTGCATTTGGAAGGGGAGGTCGTCGAACTGGTGCCGTCGCGAACGAAGCCGCAAGGCATCGCCCGCATCAGATGGACCGCCTACAACCAGAACGGCGAGGCGGTCTATACCTTCAACCCGATCGCGATCGTGCCCACACGTCCGGCGTGAAGCGGTGCTTTACGCGCGCTTGCCGGAAAACGGGAAGCTGCCCATCGGGCCGATGCCCATTTCGCCTGAGATGTCGTCGCCGGAGACCTTTCCGGTGAACTCGAGCGTCAGCGGCATCGGGTTGGTGATGGAGACCTTCCAGGCGACGTCGTCGCCGTTCACGGTGCCGTCGAAAATCTCGGCCGTGTTGCCCTCGGCGCCTTGCATGCCCGTGAGCGTTCCGCCGGCGCTTTTCAGGCTTAGCGTCGCATTGCGCTCGCCCATCGGCGTGGTCATGGTGAGAGTCCAGTTTCCGTCGACGGCCATTACAGTCTCCTCAAAGTCTCAAATGATCGCCGCTGGCCCGACCAGGGCCCAGGCGGCTTACGCGTTTGCCGCCTTGCCTATAGCCGATCTTGCTCGGCGGCCCAAATCGTTCTGATGCAGTTTCTTTTCAGGTACCGGCGGCGGCACGGGCTGCACGGATGCGGCTGGTGACGATCAGGCGGAAGAGGACATATTGGATGGCGAAGGCTCCGACCTTGGCCGCGACCAGCACGACCGAGACATAGATCGTCCACAGCTTGATGTCGCCGGTCATCGCGACCGCGATGGTGCCGAGCCCGAGCACGAACATCAGTCCAGCCCAGGCAAAGCCTGCCGCAGTGACATATTCGGGGATGGTCTCGGCGACCAGGGGCGGCATGTAGCGCAGCATCCAGCCACGCTTGAGCATGATGAGCCCGATGGCAAAATGCGCGATTGAGGGCTTGGCCAGCACGAAGCGGGGATCATTGGTCAGGATGGTCGCGCAGCCCAGCACGATGACGAGCCCAAGGCTCGCATAGGTCATGAAGCCAAGCACCTTGCCGGTCAGGCGCGCGTAAGCAACCTGTGCGATCGCGCCTGCAACCGCAATTGCCGTCGCCAGGATGATATTGCCGGTCGCGAGATAAACCAGCAGGAAGACGATGGTGGAGAGGAAATCGGTCACAAGCCGCAACAGCACGTCCTTCATCGTCGCTCCCCGAAACAGGCTTTCTAAATTTACGGATTTCAATTCGCGCCGGGCAGCGCGGCGGCCGGTGCGCCGTGTTTCCGCTCGCGATATTGCGGGTACCATCTTGTAAAATAAAGCGCGCTGTTGCGGGCCGCAAAGGCAATCAACAGGCTGGTCCAGAGCGGCAGGCCCGGCACATAGAGCAACGCGAGGTTCGACAGCATCATCAGCAGCGAGGCAGTCGCCCAGGCGCCGGTGATCATGTAATTGGCGCGCAGGAAGCCGGGTATCGCGGCGGTCTCGGCCGGTACGGCTTCCAGCGCGTATTGCAGGGTAAAGGGAAAGCGGAGCAGCATCGAGCCGACCGAGACGATGAAGATGCCGGTGTCGACCGCGAGCCTGACCTTGGAGGCGGCGAGCGAGGGCTCGACAAGGGCGAGATAGAGGCCGATGGCGGCGAACACGAGCGCGCCTCCCGCGCCGAAGATCTTCAGCGACCGTCCGCGGATTGCATCCAGCGCGATCACGGCCAGCGCGATCAAGGAAGCCGCAAACACGCTCACCACGGGCGGGGCCACGAGCATCAGAAAGGTGAAGGCGCCGTAGGGCGCGAGAATCAGGAAAATGGTCATGGCCAGCCTCGGAAGGCTAATCTTTACGTTGGCAAAATTTCTAGGGTGCGGATGTGACAGCGTCAAGTTAAATCTTGACACTGTCAAAATAACGTGAGGCGCGGGTGAAGGGTTCGGTTTTCAAATGGTTACGGAAAATCCGGCCACTTGCTCGGTCGTCATCCCCGGGACAAGCCTGGCTCGTCCCGCGGATCCACATCGTTCGGCACGCGCGGCGCGACGTGGATGGCCGGGACATGTGCCCAGCCATGACTGAGAAGCGGGGGGCCTGGCGTCACATCGTCCCGACCCAGTTGCCGTGAAAGCCGTCCGGCACGCGGTGGCCGAGATGCACCAGCGCAAGCGGGCCTGCCGCGACATCTCCGGCATTGAACACCGCGAGGTCGCTGACATTGTCGCGGGCGCGCCAGACCACGGCGAGGATAAAGCCGTCGCCTTCCGCCGCCTTGTCCTCGCGGGCGACGAAAACCGACTCGGAGATGGTATCGCCAGCGGGAAGCAAATAGCGGCCGCGGCGCCTGCCTTCGCCGTCGACATGGACGATGCCTGACAGCGCAAGCCCGTCGGCGGCAACATCCGGATTGGCGCAGGCGTACCAGCCGTGATCGCTCTTCAGGCCGGCGCGGCGGTCGTCGACGCGCGGGAATTCGCCGGTCATGTCGTCGAGATAGGTCTGCGTGAAGCGATCGGTGTTGCCGGCGAGATCAAACGTCCAGCGGCATAGCCGGGCACGCGATTTTGTGCGGTCCGTTGGGGTGCCGTCGGGATGCGGGAACAGCGGCGCCTCCTCGAACTGCATCACGTCGGCGACGATGCGGCTGCCGTCCTCCCAAGCGTTCATGACATGGAAGACGTAGCAGGCCTCGCCGCGGAACCAGGTGATGTCGTTGGCCGTGCCATTGCGTTTCATCACGCCGACATAGGCGCCCTTGTCGGGCTCCCAGGCGTAAGCCGGCTTGCCGCTCATGGCGCGCGCGAGATCGCCGGTGATCGGCAGCACCGGAAACAGCAGATGATTCTCGGTGACGATGAAGTCGTGCACCATGCTCGCATAGGGTGCCTCGAAGCGGTCGAAGCGTTTCACCTGGCCGTCAGCGCCGATCGCGCCGTAGGAGAGGGTGGGCGTGAACGGACCGGAGGCGTTGTAGCCGAAGAACACCATCTCGCCGGTCAACGGATCGATCTTGGGATGGGCGGTGAAGGGACCCGCAACGCGGCCGTCGTAATTGCAATAGCCGCGGGTCGCGAGTGTCCCGGGCTCGATCTCGGTCGGCAAATGGCCTTCCTCCAGCGCGAGCAGGCGGCCGCCATGGAACAGGACGTTGGTGTTGGCAACGCCGCCATCGGTCACGTCAGCGGGTGCATCGGCAAGCTTGCGGCCGAAGCCGCCGAACAGCGCGCGACCGGCGTCGTGCTCGGCCAGCCATTTCGGGGTGCGGACCCAGCGATTGCGATAGGAGGCGCGGCCGTTGTCCAGGTGAAAGGCGTGCAGCATGCCGTCGCCCACGAACCAGTGCGCGCCCGGCGCATCGAATTGCGGGTTGGGGCCGTTGCGGTAGAGCGTGCCATTGAGTTCGTGCGGCAATTCGCCTGATATTTTCAGGTTCGGTGCATCGGCTTCGAACGGAATCGGCGCGATATTGGATCGCGGCGGTCGGCTCGTCATGTCCTGCTTCATTGGGGCGGCCTCCTGTTTATCTTTACAACGTAAAGATTGTGGTGGATGCGGTCAAGCGAAATCTTTACGGTGTAAAAATCGTGTCGTATAAGGTGATTGTCATGAGAAAGCCCGAGCAAGCCCCAGCCAAGACACACCCCCGCCCCCGCAAAGCGGCCGGCCGCACCGCCTCGTCCCGCGCAGGGCGCGGGCGCCGGACATCGCGCGCGGAGACCGCTCCCTATCACCACGGTGCGTTGCGCGACGCGCTGCTCGAAGCGGCCGAGCGCGTGCTCGAGCGCGACGGGCTGCCGGGCCTGACATTGCGGGCCGTGGCGCGCGAGGCCGGCGTGTCGCATGCCGCGCCCACCCATCATTTCGGCGATCTCACGGGGCTCGTGAGCGAACTCGCCGCGATCGGCTTTCGCCAGTTCAACGCCGCGATGGCGGCGGCCTGCGGCGGCGGCGAACTGTCGATCAACGAGCGGGCGATGGCGCGGGCCAAGGCCTATGTGGCCTATGCCCAGGCGCATCCCGGGATGTACGGCCTGATGTTCCGCACAGAGCGGCTGGATTATTCGCGGCCGTCATTGCACGAGGCGGCGGAAGCCTCGTTTGCGGGGCTGGCCGGCGCGATCGCCGCCAAGCGCCAGGAGAAAATCTCCGGGGATGCGCTGACGCTGGACCAGGCGGCTGCGATCGCCCGCGCCTGGTCGCTGGTGCATGGCTTCACCATGCTGCTCCTTGACGGGCGCCTGGGCGACATCGTCGACCGTCTGCCCGAGGGCTGCAGCACCGAGCAGTTGCTCGATGCGATGCTCAAGACGACGGTGATGAAGGATTAGGGGTCCGCCATGGGCATCAGGCGGCGGAGCTCGCAAGCGATCCTGTTCCGCTTCTTTACGTAAGCAATCTGGGGAAGGTTCACGGCGAGGCTTGAGAAAGCCTGACTTTTCGTCTGAATCGTTCTAGAACAGCCCGCATCTGTCGCCCTTGTGCGCGTGTGCCAAACCATTCTCATGCCTGCGATTCCGAACAAACCCTACCGCATCGGCCGTTCCCGTACCGGGCTTGGCCTCTTCGCCACCAAACCAATCAAGAAGGGCACCCGGATCATCCGCTATTTCGGGCCGCTTCTGGATTCGAAGAAGGAGGACGAGGACGCGATCGAGAACAAATATTTGTTCGAGCTGACCAACCGCTGGACCATCGACGGCTCGATCCGCGAAAACGTCGCCCGCTACATCAATCATGCCTGCAGGCCGAATGCGGAATCCGATGTCAAACCGCGCAAGCGCAAGGTCTATATCCGCGCCATCAAGAACATCGAGCCGGGCGAAGAGATCAACTACGACTACGGCACCGACTACTTCAAAGCCTATCTCAAGCCGATCGGCTGCAAATGCGATTCCTGCGAGAAGAAGCGCAGGAAGAAGCGCGCCGAGGCCCGCGCCGAGCGCGCGCGGCTGAAGGCCAAAGAAGAGAAAAAGCAGGAGAGGAAGTCGCAGCGCAAGGCCGAGAAACTCGCGAAGGAGAAGGCCAAGCAAAAGGCAAAGGCGAGCGGTAAGGCGGGCGGCAAGGCAAAAAAGGCGAACGGCAAGGCCAGGCGTCTCAATGGCCACCGCGTCGTGGCTTGAACTTCTCTCCCGTCGACCGAATCGACAGACACTGTTTCCGATTATCCGCAAGCCTTGATGCGGATCAAACCGCCACTCATGCGCCCGGGCTAATCTTTTAATATTGCGAGACTGATTCGATTGCGACGGAGCCCCCATGGGCAGTCAATATCTATGGAAGCCGCTTCGGACGCTGCGACAGGCATGTCGCAGCAGCTCAATCCAGGCGCGGAATTGCCTGTTCTGCGAACTGGCCGATCGGTGCGCGCGGGACGGCGCGGGCACTGCCGCCGCTGCCGAACCTTTGGTGCAGGAGGTGATGCACGATGGGTTTGTGCAGAGCCGGATCAGTTCGCTCGGCTCGCCAAAACCAGAGCTGTCCAGGTAGCGCCCCCTTCATCCCGCCGTGCTTCGCCGCGGCGCTCCGGTATAGGCGCAGTCCGCGAGCGTCGTCTTTTCGAGTTCGCGCATGAAAGCTTCGCGCGCCGCGGCCAGCCTGGTCTTCAGGCGGCAGCGCGGTGTCAGCGCACAGCCGCCGCCGTCCTCGCGAAAACACTCGACCAATGCGCTTGTGCCCTCCAGCGCCCGCACGACCTCGCCCAGCGTAATCGAGGCCGCCGGCCGCGCCAGGCTGAAGCCGCCGCCGGCACCGCGCTGGGTCAAGATAAAGCCGTTGTCGGCGAGATCGCGCACCACCTTGGCAAGGTGATTGCGCGAGATGCCGAACTCCGCCGCGATCTCATTGGTGGAGAGCGTCCGTGCCGGCTCGCCCGCCAGCCGCATCAACGCGCGCAGGGCAAAATCGGTGAACGTCGTCAGGCGCATGGCTTGCCCTCGAAATGCCATCCCGTCGAATTGGGGCTTTGCAAAGCCGTCTTACTCCCCTAAATAGGCATATGAAATACCTATTTAGAGAAAAGTGTTCAGAGGACAGCCATGACCGGAGCGGAACGGCGGGAACAGATCACCGCGGATATCGTGGCGAAGACCGGCATCACCGAGGCCATGATCGAGCGCCTGGTTCACCGCTTCTATGCAAAGGTCCGCAGCGACGAGATGCTGGGTCCGATCTTCGAGGCGCGGATTACCAATTGGGAACCGCATCTGACGCAAATGTGTGCCTTCTGGTCGTCGGTCGCGCTGATGAGCGGCCGCTATCACGGCGCGCCCATGCCCAAGCACCTGCCGCTGCCGGTCGATGCCAGCCATTTCGACCGCTGGCTGGCGCTGTTCGAAGCGACAGCGCGCGAGGTCTGTCCGCCCGCCGCGCAAGCGCATTTCATTGAACGCGCCAGGCGCATCGCGGCGAGCCTCGAACTCGGGGTTGCCGGTGCCAACGGCGTCCTGCTCGGCGTCGGCGAGAGGTTCCATCGCAAGGAGACGGCAGCGTGTCCATGAAATTCCCCAGATACGTCGTGACCGGCGAGACCTCGGCCAATCCCTATTCCGGCAGCAGCCTGGTGCCGATGCTCATCGCAGGACTGGTGCTGACCTTGCTGGGCATGATCGCCGCCGTGCTCCTGAGCTAGGCGTCTCAGACCAGGATCGCGCTTTCGCTCCGGCGCAAGCCCAGATATTGCAACTCCGCCAGCACCGCGGTCGCAACCGCCTGCGCCATGACGACCATCTCGCCGAACAGGTTGGGATGAACTGCACCGGAGAACAGCAGCGCGATGCTTGCCACCGTCCATGCCGCATTGCCCGATATGACGAGCACGATCCATGCGCGTGCCATCGCCGCACGCGAGGCGAGCCAGCCGACCAGGGCGGCGTAAAACACCAGGAACAGGCCGGTCTCGCGCAGGAGCTGCTCGGGCAGCTCGGTGAGCCCAGCCAAGGCCGCGGCATCGATGACGAGAGCCAGCGCGCTGACACCGCTGAAGACGCAATCGGCGATCAGGGCGCGGCGCAGGAATGAGGATATTCGGATCATGGCAGGTCTCCTTTGCTGTGAGGGTGTGATCAACGGGGGAGTCGGCACAGTGCGAGAAGCCGGCGATCGGCCTCCTGCACGCTGGCATAGACGAAGGCGGCCGTGGCGTGCACGAGCGGCGCAGGCATTTGCAGCGAACGGGCAACGAGCCTGATCGCAAGCTCGATCAGCCATTGGGCGAGGCCGGGCAGGGTTGAGGAATTGTACGAACGCGGGCGCATGATCATCTCCATTGCCGGCCAAGATGATCCATTCGCCGGCGCTATTCGATTACGTCGGAGGTAATGGAAGGGGCGCAGGCCGCATGCTAGGTTTTGCGGCATGATGAATGTCCATGCCTCGAATGCCCGCAGCGAACGCAGCCGTCCGGTCCATGTCGGCGAGCACCTGCGCGAATGGCGGCAGCGCCGCCATCTGAGCCAGCTTGATCTTGCCGTCGATGCCGAGATTTCGGCGCGGCACTTGAGCTTCGTCGAAACCGGGCGCGCTGCTCCGTCACGCGAGATGGTCTTGCGGCTTGCCGAGCGGCTCGACGTGCCGCTTCGCGAGCGTAACGTGCTGCTCGTCGCCGCCGGCTTCGCGCCGGCCTTTCCGCAACGCTCGCTGGATGATCCGATGCTCAAATCCGCGCGCCAGGCGATCGACCTCGTGCTGAAGGCGCATGAACCGAACCCGGCGCTGGCCTATGACCGTCACTGGAATCTCGTCACCGCCAACCGCATGGTGGCGCCGCTGCTCGAGGGCATCCCGGAGCGCCTGCTCGGGCAGCCCTTCAACATCCTGAGGCTCGCCTTCCACCCGGAGGCGCTGGCGCCGCGCACGGTCAATCTTGCCGAATGGTGCGGGCATCTCCTGGAGCGGCTGCACCGCCAATGCGAGGCGACCGCCGATCCGGAACTGATCAAGCTCTACAACGACCTCAAGGCCTTTCCCATCCCGGCGCGCGCCGCACCGCTGCCGCCGGACAACAATGTCGCGATTCCCCTGAAACTCAGGCATAACGGCGAGGTACTGAGCTTCATCTCGACCACCATGGTGTTCGGTACGCCTGTCGACGTGACGCTGTCGGAGCTAGCGCTGGAGACGTTCTTTCCGGCGGATGATTTGACGGCCGCGCGGATGCGGCAAATGGCGGCGAAGCTCGGATAGAAGCGCTTGTCTCGGTCCTCAAGAGGCTTATCTTGACTGGATCGCCTGCAAACCCGGGATCGGCCCATGAGCACGTCGACGAGCACGCTGAAGCCATTGACCATCGACATCGTCTCCGACGTGGTGTGCCCGTGGTGCTATATCGGCAAGCGCCGTATCGAGAATGCGCTGAAGCTGGTGCCGGATGTGCCGGTCGAGGTGAATTTCCGCCCGTTCTTCCTCAATCCCTGGGTGCCGCGCGAGGGCATCAGCCGCGAGGACTATCTCACCACCAAGTTCGGCTCGGTGGAGGCCTATCACGGCATCGCGCAGCGCGTGGTAATCGCCGCGGGCGAGGAGGGGCTGATCTATCGCCCGGAGAATGTGAAGCGCCAGCCCAACACGATCGACTGCCATCGCCTGATCCATTGGGCTGAGGCAATCGGCAAGGCGCCCGAGATGAAGCAGCGCCTGATGGAGTTGTATTTCCGCGACGGCGGCGATCTCACCGATACGGAGGTGCTGGTCAAGGCTGCGGCCGAGATCGGCCTCGATGCCGACGACGTGCGCAGGCGTCTTGCGACGAATGAAGACGTCGAGCTGATCTCAGCGCTGGCGCAAGACGCCGCCAACAAGGGCATCCAGGGCGTGCCGACCTATGTGTTCGCGCAGAAATATGCGGTCTCCGGTGCGCAGGACCCGGCGATGCTCGCGCGCGCCATCCGCCAGGTCTCGGAAGAGGTCAACGCGCAAGCGGCGGAATAGCTGGCGGACGGTCTATTTTCGTCCGCGCGCGAGACGAACCGCCCGACGCGCCAGCTCCCGCAGCGTCTGCCGCGCCACCAGCGCGGCATGAATCGCCACTACCACCGGATCGTTCCGCCGCAGCGGAATCAGCACGTCGCCGATGGCAAAACGGCCGCGCCAGATCGGGTTGATCATGGGGTGGTCGGGGCTTGCGGTGGAGTCGGCGCTTGTGATGTGCGGATCGGCGCAAAGATGGCGGGTCAGTTCCAGCGTCAGCTGCACCCCGGGCGAAAACTTCGCAAAGCGCTCATCGATGCCAAGCTTGAAGAAGAACGCGCGCCTGTCATGGCGCAGCACGATGCCGGCCGCGACCGGCGTCTCGCCCGCGCGCAACGTGACGATCTCGCACTGGCCTTGCGCGGCGAGCGCGACCGTGGCGCGGCGGATGAAGGCGGCATCGCCCGTGGTCTGCATCAGCGCCGTGCCGCGCTGGCCCTTCCAGCCGCTGGCTTCCAGCTTGAGGAAAATCTCGGTTGCTGCGGCGACCTCCTGCGAGGTGCGGGCAACCGTAAAGGAGACTGCGCCGTGCTCCGCCATCCGGTGCCGCTGCCGGCGCAAGTCCTTGAGCTTCTTGCCGCCGAGCGCATCACCCAGCAGCGCGTCCGCATCGGCTGTGGCGTCGAGTGCGGCGCGGCGATGCGATTGCAACACGCGCGGACGCAGGCCATTGCGTGACGCGACGTCGTTGAGCACCCGCATGGTCTCGCCCTCGAGCGAGATCTCGCGCAGGATCAAAGCATGAGCGCCGGCGCCGCGCGCGGACTGCAAAAGGGCGGCCGCCGCTTCCTCGGCGTGCTCGCCATCGAGCAGCGGCGTGCAGAGCGTGCCGTAAGGATGGGCAGAGGCGAGAGCGGGCAAGGGGATCTTGAAGGCGCGCCACAGCGAGACCGCCGGCATCAGGCCAATCAGCCGATGCGGCGAAGCGTTGTCCCACGATGCAAGCGCGGATGCGCCCATGCGCCCCGGAGCGGTGGCATTCACCGCGAGCATCCAGTCGGCGAGATAGTAACCGTTCGGCTCGATCGCGCGCGCGCTCAGAGCCTGCCATTGCGCCGAATCGAGCGCATCGAGCGGCACAAGGGACGAGGCCATGTCCGAGCGAGCGCGCGCAGCCGTGGCATCGGCAAGCGATGCGCGACGGACCATCGCTAGATCGGTCATCTCGGCCACGTCCGTTTCCGTCTTTTTGTGTCGTCCCCAATTGGCGGACGGCAACCTAGCGGAACGGGTGCAAGATTCGGTTGGCGGGCGCCTTCAATTTGACCGGTAATGTTAACGGCCTGTTGAGCATTCGAGGGCCATCGGCAAATGACCCGGCATGGTCCCCTCGTCGTGATGCGCAAGAACGGTCTGGGTCAAGGGGGGCCTTGCGCTGGCTCAATGCGGCCCGCGGACCGGAAATCGTAGATTGGCTTAGTTGGGGAGTGGACGCATCCAGCGACGCTGGAGGCGTCAGGACAATGGAGCTTTTGATGACCAATGTGGGCAATGTGGATCGCGCAATCCGGATCGTGGTCGGCGCGTTGCTGCTGATCATGTTCTTCGTACCGCAGCTTGGCGGAATCTTCGCCGGTCTCGGCGCGTTGAAATACGTCGTCCCGGTCTTGGGCGCCGTGCTGCTGGCAACTGGCGTCATCCGGGTTTGCCCCGCCTATTCGGTGTTCGGGATCAAGACCTGAACTGCTCCGCCGAAGCTGGCGACGGCCACCGTAGGCGGCCGTCCTGTTTGGCAGGCCAGCTCACGAAAACGCGTTGCCGCTACGCAGGCCGAGCTTCTTGAACACGATGGCGGCCGGGCAGAAGCCGGTGAACGCGGCCTGAATCATGTTCAGCCCGGCAAAGGCCGTCAGCAGGTACCAATACGGGTTGACCCAGTAGCCGAGCGCCAGTCCCAAGAGGACGACGAATCCGGCGAAGGTCAGAACGGCTTTATCAACATTCATCATATGCTCCTGTGGTGATCGATTGAACCTCACGACCGGGCCAGCCCGTCGCGTGTCCATGCAACAATGCTTCTCGCGTCCATCGTCCCCGCTTTTCGCGAAATCTCCTTGCCGCCGCGCATCAGCAGCAAGGTCGGGATGCTCGTGATCGCAAAGCGGGATGAGATCTCCGGCGCGTCGTCGGCATTGAGCTTCAGCAGCCGTACATTCGGCTCGAGCTCGGTCGCTGCGCGTTCGTACATCGGCGCCATCGCGCGGCAGGGACCACACCACGGCGCCCACACATCAACCAGCACAGGGATATCACTGTGCGCCACGTGGCGGGCAAAGCCCTGTTCGTTGACCTCGATCGGGTGGCCATCGAACAGCGGCTTGTGACAGGCGCCACAGCGACCAGCCGTTGCCGGTCGGTTGGCCGGCACGCGGTTGATCTGGCCGCAATGACCACAGACGATCTGTCGGCCTGCACTCATGTTCCGGTCCTGAGCTCCTTGATCTTGGCGATGTTCAGCCTGTCGAGCACGAAGCGCTCATAGAACGGCTCGCTCTCGCCGCGCCGCATCTTGCGCAGGAAGTATTTCTCGAAGGCGACCTTGGCGTAATGCACCCATTCGCCCTTCGCCGACCAGTTGACATTGCGCGGCGGAATCTGCGGCTGGGCCAGGAACGCGACGCCGGAATCGCCGAAATCGGCCAGGCAGATGGCGTTCCAGGTCGGCTCCGCCGCGGGCAGCCGACCGCGGAGCAGGGCGCCGATGTTGAGCGCCGTCGCGGTCACCATGGATTCGATCATGAACCCGGTCTTCGGCACGCCGACCGGGACAGGTGTCGCGCCAACCGGCGCGATCGCCACGCAGACGCCGACGGCGAACACGTTCGGGAAGGCCGGGTTGCGCTGGTGCTTGTCGACAATGACGAAGCCGCGCGGATTGGTGAGCTTGTCGATGCCGCGCACGGCGCCGACGCCGCGGAAGGCGGGCAGCATCATCGAATAGGCGAAAGGAAGTTCATGTGCCTTGCGATTCGCGCCGTCCTTGGCAAACTCCTCCACCGTCATCTTGCCGGGCTCGACCTTGTCGATGCGCGCATTGGTGATCCATTTGATGTGCTTCTCGCGCATCTCGCTCTCGAGCAGGCCCTTGGTGTCGCCGACGCCGTCGAGGCCGAGATGACCGATATAGGGCTCGGAGGTCACGAACGTCATGGGGACGCGATCGCGCAGCTTGCGGCGGCGCAGCTCGGTCTCGAGGATGAACAGGAACTCGTAGGCGGGCCCGAAGCAGGAGGCGCCCTGGACGGCGCCGATCACGACAGGGCCGGGATTGGCGGCAAGCTTTTCGAATGCTTCCTTGGCGCGCGAGGCGTGATCGACATGGCAGATCGACTGGGTGTGGCCCTGCGGCCCGAGGCCCGGAATCTCGTCGAACGCAAGCTCGGGGCCGGTCGCGACCACGAGGTAGTCGTAACTGATCGAGCTGCCGTCACCGAGTTCGATGCGGTTCTCCGCGGGGTGCACGCGTTGCGCACCCTGGGTCAGCAGGTTGATACCCTTGCGCTTCATGATGTCGACGAGATCCACCTCGATCTCGCTCTGCTTGCGCCAGCCGACCGCGACCCAGGGGTTCGAGGGAACGAAATGGTAGATCGCGCCCTGCGAAACGACGGTAAGACGATCGTCTTTGCGCAGTTGCGGCAGCAATTCGTAAGCCATCAGCGTGCCGCTGAGGCCGGCTCCGATAACAACAACTTCAGCCATGGATTCCTCCGTTGAGCGTCCGCCTGCCGGTTTTGGCCCGGTCTTTGGCTTCTTCGACTTGACTATATATTCGAATTATCGTATATACGCAACTATGAAAATAGAGACCGACGTTATGGAGCAGGCGGCCGATCAGGCCAGCGATCTCTTGAAGGCGCTGTCCAACCGCCACCGGCTCCTGATCATCTGCCAGCTGATTGATGGCGAGCGATCGGTCGGCGAGCTTGCCGCGTTCCTGTCCTTAAGGGACTCGACCGTGTCGCAGCATCTTGCGCTGCTGCGAAAAGACGGCCTGGTCGCTGCGCGGCGCGACGGCCAGACGATCTACTATTCCATCGCCAGCGATCCTGCGCGCGAAGTGCTCAAGACCCTCTACCAAGTCTATTGCGCGCCGCAGAAAGCCGGCAAGCGCAAGTAAATTATGGCCGCACGACAAGCGGCGCGTTGAGCAGGATCAATGTCGCCCAAGATCGTTGCGCTGAGATGCCACGGCGCGAGCAGCGCCGCTTCAAAGAGAGTGTGCCTGATGATGCGGGGATCAAGACATTTCGGCGTTGCGGCGGCGTTGCTGCTGTTTACGGCGGCAGTCCATGCGGAAACGCTTGATGTCGTCGAGCGCACGGTCGCTGACGAGAAGGCGGTGTTCGCCACCGTCGAAAGCATCAGCGTCGTGCCGGCGCGCAGCCGCATCGGCGGCACAATCGCCCAGCTCAATGTCAGGGAGGGCGACGCGGTGGCGCGCGGCCAGGCGATCGCGGTCGTTGGCGACGAGAAGCTCGTGCTTCAGATGAAGTCGCTGGATGCGCAGATCCAGGCGCTGCAGGCGCAGGCCGACCAGGCGCAGATCGATTTCGACCGGACCGAGGGGCTGGTCGAGCGCGGCACGCTGCCGCGTGTCAACTTGGACCAGGCGCGCACGGCGCTGAACGTCGCGCAGAACAATCTGCGATCGAAGACCGCGGAGCGCGCCGTGGTGCAGCAGCAGCAGACCGAAGGCCAGGTGCTGGCGCCCCAGGATGGGCGCGTCCTGAAACGGCTGGTAGCGATCGGCTCGGTGGTGTTGCCCGGCGACGGCGTCGTGACGATCGCGCAGCAGGATTTCAAGCTGCGCTTGAGGATTCCGGAAGAGCATGCGCGCGTCCTGAAGGCCGGCGACCGGATCCGCCTGGGCGGCGGCGAGTTCGGAGATGAATCCGCAAGATGGGGCGTCATCGACCTTGTCTATCCGCAGATCGAAGAGGGGCGCGTCGTCGCCGACGCCAAGGTCGAGGGCATCAGCGAATATTTCGTCGGCGATCGCCTGCGGGTTTGGATTTCCGGCGACCAGCGCAAAGCCATGGTGATTCCGGCCGACTATGTCACCACGCGATTTGGCATCGATTATGTGCAACTCCGCCAGGCGGACGGCACCATCAGCGTGCCGGTACAACGCGGGCGCGTTCGTCCGACGCCCGAACTTCCCAATGGCCTTGAAATCCTGTCCGGCATTCGCGCCGGCGACGTGCTGGTGAAGCCGTGAATCTGGGTCTCTCCGGGCGTCTCACCAAGGCGACGATTGGTTCGCCTTTGACGCCGCTGTTCCTGCTGGCCTCGCTGATCGTCGGGCTGATCGCACTGGCCGCGATCCCGCGCGAAGAGGAGCCGCAGATCAGTGTGCCCATGGTCGACATCCTCGTCACGACCGACGGCCTGCGCGCGCCTGATGGCGTCGAACTCGTCACCAAGCCGCTGGAAGCGATCGTCAAGGGTATCAACGGCGTCGAGCACGTCTACAGCCAGACGGAGGACGACCGGGTCATGGTGACCGCGCGCTTCCTCGTCGGAACGAAATTCGACGATGCGATTCTTCGGGTTCACGAGAAGATCCGCGCCAATCTCGACCGCATTCCGGTCGGAATCCCGATGCCGCTGATCGTCGGCCGCGGCATCAATGACGTCGCGGTGAAAGTGCTCACCCTCTCGCCGAAGCCGGAAGCCGCGGAGCGCTGGACTGACAAGGATCTCTACGAGCTCGCCGAAAAGCTGCGATCCGAGCTTGTGAAGGTGGACAATATCGGGCTGACCTATATCTCGGGCGGAAGCGCGCAACAGATCAGGGTCGAACCGAACCCGGAGAAGCTGTCGCTCTACGGGGTGACGCTGCAGGATCTGGTCGCCAAGGTGAAGGACGCCAACCGCTCCTTCCTTGCCGGGACCGTGCGCGATGCCGGCATCGTTCGCAACGTGGCCGGCGGTCAGACCCTGACCGGGATACCCGATATCGGGCTGCTCCTGATTTCGACCAGGGACGGGCGGCCGGTCTATGTCAAGGACGTGGCCTCGGTCGTCGTGGCGCCGAATACCGCCGAGCACCGCGTCTGGAACGATGCCCGTGACGCGCAGGGCAATTGGAAGCGCGTGCCGGCGGTGAGCGTTGCCATGGCCAAGCGGGCGGGCGCCAATGCGGTCGTGGTCTCCGAGGATATCTCGAAGCGGCTTGACGAATTGAAGTCGCACCTCATTCCCGACGATATCCAGGTGACGGTCACCCGCGACTATGGCGAGACCGCCAACGAGAAGGCCAATGAGCTGCTGTTTCATCTCGGCCTTGCGACCATCTCGATCGTGGTGCTGATCGCTGTTGCGATCGGCTGGCGCGAGGCCGTGGTGACGCTGATCGTGATCCCGACCACGATCCTGCTCACGCTGTTTGCCGCCAACCTGATGGGCTACACCATCAACCGTGTCAGCTTGTTCGCGCTGATCTTCTCGATCGGTATCCTTGTCGATGACGCCATCGTCGTGGTCGAGAACATCGCGCGCCATTGGGGCATGGCAGACGGAAGGCCGCGGCTGCAGGCCACGGTCGAGGCTGTCGCCGAGGTCGGCAATCCCACCATCGTTGCGACGTTGACCGTGGTTGCCGCGTTGCTGCCGATGCTGTTCGTGTCGGGCTTGATGGGGCCTTACATGGCACCGATCCCCGCCAATGCGTCGGCTGCCATGCTGTTCTCGTTCTTTGTCGCGATGGTCGCGGCACCCTGGCTGATGCTGCGCCTGGCGCCGAAGGACGCAAAAGCGGCTCAAGCTCACGGCCACGATCGTGATGGCATTCTCGGTCGCGTCTACCTGCTGGTCGCAAGGCGCGTCGTCGCCAGCAAGCGTTCCGCCTGGATCTTCCTGCTGTCGGTCGGTGTCGCGACGCTGTTGTCAATGATGTTGTTCGCGACCAAGTCGGTCACGGTCAAGCTGCTGCCATTCGACAACAAGTCCGAGATCGCCGTCATGGTCGATCTGCCCGAAGGCGCAAGCGTCGAAGATACCGAGCGCACCTTGTTTGCGGGCGCCGAGATCGCGCGCCAGCTGCCCGAAGTCACCTCGGTGCAGGCCTATGCCGGAACGCCGGCGCCGTTCAATTTCAACGGCCTTGTCAGGCACTACTACCTGCGCGAACGACCCGAGCTCGGTGAGCTGCAGGTCAATCTGACTGCGCGCGGCGACCGCAAGAGGGCCAGCCACGAGATCGCGCTGGAGCTGCGCCAGCGCCTGAGGGCCGTCGGCGCCCCGCAGGGTACCAGCATCAAGGTGGTCGAGGTGCCGCCGGGACCACCGGTTCTGGCGACGCTACTCGCCGAGATCTACGGTCCCGACGCGGCGACCCGGCGGGCGGTCGCGCACGAGGTCAAGAAAATCTTCTCGAACGTGCCCTTCATTGTCGACGTCGACGATTCGATCGGCGAACCGCGGCCGCGGTTAAGGCTGTCGATCGACCAGGACAAGCTCGAGTTCTTCGGTGTCGAGCAGCGCGACGTGTACGACACGATACAGACGCTGTTCGGCGGAGCCTCGATCGGCTACTCGCATCGCGGCGAGGACCGCAACCCGATCGAGATCGCGATCAAGCTGCCGAAGCGGGACCTGGTCTGGGACGAGGCGCTGGCGTCTACGCCCGTGCCCGCCAACACGGTGCCGGGCAGCAAGACGGTCGTTGAACTGGGCGAGGTGGTCAAGGCCACCGTGGAACAGGGCAGCCCGTTGATCTTTCGTCGCGACGGCCGCTTTGCCGACATGGTCATGGCCGAGCTCGCCGGGCGTTTCGAAGCGCCGCTCTACGGGATGCTCGAGGTGGACGATCGCATCAATGCGCATGACTGGGGCTTGTTGCCAAAGCCCGCGATCAGCCTGCACGGCCAGCCGGCCGACGAGTCGCATCCCACATTGCTATGGGATGGCGAATGGGAAATCACCTGGGTCACGTTCCGCGACATGGGAGCCGCGTTCGGCGCCGCCATTCTCGGCATCTATGTGCTGGTCGTCGCGCAATTCCGCAGCTTCCGCCTGCCGCTCGTGATCCTGACGCCGATCCCGCTGACGCTGATCGGCATCCTGATCGGTCACTGGCTTCTCGGGGCGGCGTTCACCGCCACGTCGATGATCGGCTTCATTGCGCTCGCCGGCATCATCGTCCGCAACTCGATCCTCTTGGTCGACTTCATCCGCCATAGCGACGGCGAGGGCAAGACATTGCGCGAGATCGTGCTGCAGGCGGGTGCGGTGCGCTTCAAGCCGATCCTGTTGACCGCGCTCGCCGCCATGATCGGTGCTGCGACCATCCTTCTTGATCCAATCTTCCAGGGGCTTGCGATCTCGCTGCTGTTCGGGCTCGCGTCATCGACGCTGCTCACCGTGCTCGTCATCCCCGCCATCTACATCGCGCTGCGCGAGCCTTCGCGCCACTCACAATCTGGCACAAAACCGGCATAGAAAGGTCCTGTCATGGACAAGAACTACGCAGAGATCTGCAAGGCGATCTCCGGCAATCTGAGGAAACTGCGCAAGGATATTCCCGATACCATGCAGGCGTTCTCGGCGCTGGCGCAGGCGGCGACCCGCGACGGCGCGCTGGACAAGAAGACCAAGGAGCTGATGGCGCTGGCGCTCGGCGTTGCCGCTCATTGCGACGGCTGCATCGGCTTCCACACCGAGGCGCTGGTCCGGCTCGGCGCCACGCGCGAAGAGGTGGAGGAGACGCTCGGCATGGCCGTCTATATGGGCGGCGGACCCTCGCTGATGTATGCAGCGGACGCCATCGCAGCATTCGAGGAATTCCAGGAAAAGGCCAGTGTCGCGGCCTGAGCCGCGGCGAGAGACTGGGAGATCAGATCGGCTCGTAAATTTCGGTCAGGCAGTTGTCGTCCGCCTCGACGCGCCTGCGGTCGACGATGTCGCCCTCGCTGATGAAGATGCGATAGGTCTGGGTGCCGATCGGCTGGCCGTTGGCGGAATTCACCTCGGCCTTGACGCAGGCGGTCCATCCCGGGCCGCGTGGATCGTGCAACGGCCGCGACACCCGCACATCGTGCGGGTAGGAGCTCGAGACGAACACGAAGTCGATCTTGTCGTGCACAAGCTGTCTGACGTTCGGCACCGGCTCGGGCGGGGGCGGGTCGGCAGCCTTGATGCGCATGAACGACGGCACCGGGGCGTGGCTGTCGGCAAAGCCGCAAGCCGACACGGCCAGTGCAATGCCGCCGACCAGACACAAGCGAAGCAACTGAGGCCACCCCATAGGTCTTGTCCTATGACGGAAAAAGATGGCGCTGCAACTTCGTGCGACTGCCTTTCATGATCAACTATTGCTGAACAACTTGAGGTATTTTCTTGCGGAATGTTGCTCGACTTCGCCCAACCGCATCTCCCGAAGGCGGGCAAACTGCAGTTATTAATTAATGGAAAGGCCCCTTGCGGATGCTTTGCCGCCATTCTGTTGCGGGATAACCTTGGTCGAGACACATCTTGGCCCGGAGACGGCAGGGGGAGGACGATAGCGATGCGCTCTTTTGCGATGGCGGCAGCAGTCGTTTCAATTGCAATGCTGATGCTTTCCCCGGTGCAGGCGCAAATGGGTGGAGGCGGCGGCAGGCATCGTCAAGGCGGCAACGATGCGAAATCTGATCAGAAGAAGCCGCAGGTGGACGAAAAGGCCTACAAGGCTGCGCTGGATCGAATTCCCGAGCCCAAGGAAAAATACGATCCCTGGGGCGTGGCGCGCCCTGGTGCTCCGGACAGCAAAAAGGCGAAGTGAGGGGGCGTAACAGCAAGGCCGGTGCCTGCGATCATGCTATCATGTCTCGTGGCCGACGGTTCGTCACGCCCGCACAGCCATTCGTCCCAGCGCGGCTGGACAGACGGATTTGCCGGTGAGATTGCACGAATGAGCAAAATGACGGGGGCTCGCGCGGCGAGTCTTTAGGTATGTTCGACCCAGATCGCGTCTTCACGGCTGCACGGCGCCGCTGCCATCTTTTGAATGTCAAACGCGTCGCATTACTGAGCCTGTTGCTCGCTTGCATCGTGGTACGACCGTTGCGCGCCTGGGAGTATTGGGGCGGCGATGCCGGCGGAACGCGCTTTTCAAGCCTTGCACAGATCACGCCTGCGAATGTGAACAACCTGGTGCGGGCCTGGGAGTTTCACACCGGCGACCTCGCGACGCGCCCCGAAGCCGCCATGGCGCGCAGCAAGTTCGAGTCGACACCGCTGTTTGTCGAGAACAGCCTGATCTTCTGCACGCCGTTCAACGAGGTGATCGCGCTCGATCCCGGGACAGGCTTGCAAAAATGGCGGTTCGATCCAAAAATCTCGACGGCACAGCGGCCGGCCAACCGCTTCAATTGCCGGGGCGTCGCCTATTGGGTCGATCCGCAGGCGATGTCCGGTGCAGTCTGCCGAAGCCGCATCTTCACCGCCACCAGTGACGTGCGCATCATCGCGCTCGATGCCAGGACCGGCGAGCCTTGCGACGGCTTCGGCGACCATGGCGAGGTGAAGGTCGATGTCGGCATCAAGCTCTTGTGGCCCGGCGAGTTTCAGTTCACCTCGGCGCCGGTGGTCAGCCGCGGGGTGATCGTCGTGGGCTCATCGATTGCGGATAACGTTCGTGTCGACGCGCCGCTCGGCACGGTGCGGGCGTTCGATGCGCGCACCGGTCGGCCGCGCTGGACCTGGGATCCGCTCGAGCATGGCGGCATCGAGGCGGGACATGCCAATGTCTGGGCACCGCTCTCGGCGGACGAGGAGCGCGGCCTGGTGTTTCTGCCGACCGGCTCGCCGAGCCCGGATTTCTGGGGCGGCAAGCGGCCCGGCAACGACGAACATGCCAATTCGGTGGTGGCGCTCAGGAGTGAGACCGGCGAGCTCGCCTGGGCATTCCAGGCTGTGCATCACGACGTCTGGGATTACGACATGCCGGCGCAGCCGACACTGGCGCGCATCGACACCGGAGAGGGCATGCGCGACGTCGTGATCCAGCCGACCAAGCAGGGGTTTGTCTTTGTGCTCGACCGCGATACCGGTCAGCCGGTCTGGCCGGTCGAGGAGCGCGCCGCGCCGCAAGGTGGCGCCGAGGGCGAGGTGCTGTCGCCGACCCAGCCGTTTCCGACCCATGTGCCGGCGTTGATGCCGCAGCGCTTCTCGGCCGATGACATCCTGGATTTTCCGCCCGGCATCGGCAGCCGGTCCTGCAAGGCTGCGCTTGCGCCCTTGCGCAATGACGGGCTTTATACGCCGCCCTCGACGCAAGGCACGCTGGAATTTCCGATGACCGGCGGCGGGGTCAATTGGGGCGGCGTGGCCTTCGATCCCGTCAACCAGATCCTCTATGCCAACACGACCAACGCCGTCCACATCATCAAGCTGATGCCGCGCACGGAAGCCGATGGGTTCAAGCCGTCGCCAGGAAGCGATTTCGGTCGGCAGTTGGGTGCGCCCTTTGCGATGACACGGGTGGTGGCGATGTCGCAACTCGGGCTGCTCTGCCACAAGCCGCCCTGGGGTGCGCTGGTCGCGGCTGATCTGAAGGCCGGCAAGATTCTCTGGCGCTCGAGCGTCGGTACGACGGAGGATCGCGCGCCGCTTGGGCTGGCGTTCAAATGGGGGACGCCGCTTGTGAACGGCGTTGCGGTCACAGCCGGCGGCCTCGTGTTCACCGGTGCCATGGATGCCTACCTGCGCGCCTTCGATGCGAAATCGGGCGAGGAGCTGTGGCAGGGCCGGCTGCCGGTCCCGGGCGTCGCCAATCCCATGACCTATCTCTGGAAGGGCGAGCAATATGTCGCAATCGCGGCCGGTGGGCATTCGGAAGCGGGGACCACGATCGGCGATGCGGTGGTGGCGTTTCGTCTGGCGCGCGCGGGCGAAGCGCCCTCGCTCTGGTCACGCACCATCGACCGCCCGGGCGGCCGCTTCCTCGGCGGCGCGACCGCCGCATTGCTTGTTCTGGTGCTGCTCGCGACCGCGCTGTGGCGCTGGCGGCGGCGCGCGCGGCCAGTTCAATCGAACGCGATGCCGACCTGCGTGTCGTGGGTCCAGACCGGATGGCCGCGCCGCTTGAAGTGATCGGCGTCGATCAGAAGCGTGAGCTGCTCGGGCAGCGCGACGGGGGATGTCACATCGACGCGCGCGCCGCCCGGCGAGAGGTTGCGCACCGTGCACTCGATGCTGCCGCCGGAGTTGAACGCCAGCCTGCCGCCCTTGAACACGCGGTGCCTGGCATGGGCTCGTCTTTCGACAAAATTTTCGCTCATGGCTCGTGGCCCTTGATTGGCTTGCCATTTCCTCAAGGCCGCCAGCCTAGTTTGAACGAATTGCAGACGACTAAAGATTGACCGGTCCGGGAGGGGGCATCGCGTAACGATGGATTCACCATGACCACCGGCTCGGTATGGGCCGGCATCGTTCCGGCGAGCGCTGTTCGCTCACAGCATCGCAAAGGCGCTCGAAACCATCGCCACCGGCTTGTTGTCGGTCGCGCTCACAAGCGTCACGCGGCCGAAGCTCATGGTGCGGCCAAGCCGGACCACGCGCGCGTCCGCCAGCACGTCGGAGGAGGCGACCGCGCGCATGAAGTGCGTGGTCTGGTCGACCGTCGTCATCGGCCGGTAGCCGCGGCTCGCGGCCAGGATTGCGATCACCATGGCCGTGTCGGCGAGCGCCATCAACGCCTGGCCGCAGACCACGCCGCCATGCCGGCACAGCCGCTCGGAGAAGGCCATGCGCAAGACAGCGCCCGGCTGCCAGTCCGCGGCGGCGGCGGGCGGCTCGTGCTCGAGCGCCTCGACGGAAAGCCCGAGATCCTGCACCCAGGGCGCAAATACCTCGCTCAGCACCCGCCGCGCCTCGTCGATGCCGAATGCGTTTGTTTCCTGTTGTTGCTGCATGAACGAGGCTCCTCCCAATGCGGCACGTTTCATGACGTGACTTTAAGATTTGGCGCGGCGAAGGGAACCCCGCCCGGCTTGAAAATGCCGGAGTCGGGCCATTATCCTGCTTGCGGGACACATGTCCCGGGAGTGGTCGGACCAAAGCCCAAAAGGCGAAGGGCTGGACGGCGATGCTTGGCTGCCCCGCCGGGACAATGTTATAGGGCAAGCAAAGCAGGGGAGCTCTCGATGAAATTTGCTCGTATTGCCGCCGCCGGGCTCGCGTTGCTCGCTATGCCGACCAGCATCGTGCTGGTGCGTCCGGCTCATGCGCAGATGCCCAACATCAATCTCATGCCGGAGGTCAAGTCCAAGACACCGGAAGAGAAGGAGCAGGAAGCGGCGCAGGACAAGGCCTACAAGGATTCGCTGCGGAAGATTCCCGACGCGAAGGCCTCGACCGATCCATGGGGCGGCGTGCGCACCGATCCTCCCAAGAGCACGACGACCACCCCGAGCTCCAAGTCGACATCCGCAGCCAAGAAGACCAAGACCGGCAGCGCCAACTGACGGCGTTCCAGACTCCAACTCCGTCGGTCGGGCGCCTATATTGGGGCGGTACCGAGTTCGGAGTTGCCGCAATGGCGTCCTCGCCGCGCGATCTTGCCAGTCGGATGGCCGGACGGCGCAAGCCGGACGACGGCTTTGTGCGCGAGACCTTCACGCTGCCGCGCGAGAAGGCGAGGGTGACGGCGCGCAACTTCCTCTCTCGCTATCCCAAGGCAGGGTATATGAGCGCGGTGGAAAGCTGGCGCGAGCTGCCAGGTGGCGAGATCGAATTCACCATGCGTCGGCTGCGCAGCGCCGACTGATGACTTGACAGCCCGCTACGGAAGCGCGTTCCGATCGCGGGACCGACGGCCGCGCAAGGCGATCGTGAACCGGCCGAAGGGCTGGAGGTCAGAGCATGATCCGAAGACGTGTGCAGCGTTTTCCGAAAAGATCGCGCTCAGTCAAAGCGCGATGACGATTCAACCCAATCACATTGCGCTTTAGTCGAGGGTCTCGGCCACGATGCGGATGCGGAAGACCGGCTGCTTCTGCTCGTCGAGCATTTCCATGTGCCATTCGGAATTTTCCCGAAGCTTCTTGGAAATCCCACCGGCAATGTCGGCGCAGACATTAGTCAATTCCTTCCACGCCTCGGCCCGATCGGCGCATTCGCTGCCGATCTCGGAGGCGCCGGAATAGCGGCCGTTGCGGATACGAAAGAAATAGAGCGCCATGACAAGGAACCGACGCGTAAGCACCGAGATGTAATATTGCCTACCTGACCCTGGTCATGGTGGCCCAAACGACAGGCGGTGCAAATTCCGGGAGACTACGGTTTCAAAGCCTGCGAGGTAATCCGATCCTCTTGCGCGATGCTTGAAGCGCGCGACTGCTTTGCGTTTTCACTCGCTCTCGGTGATTCGGATCAGTCCGTCGCCGGTGACCACGGGACCTTGGTCGTTCACGATGACGTAGCCGAGCGCCACCAGCCGGCTGAGATGGCTATCGGGAATGCTGGCCTCCGGTCCACCCACCGCGACCTCGAGCAGGGAGGCGAATTCTTCTGGCGTCAGCAGCTTTGGCGTATGGACGGTCATTCACACAATTCTTGCACACAAGTCTTGGTTCGGGCGACGGCGCGATGATGATCGTTCGCGGTGGCAGCATGCGCTGCCAATGCCGAAAGGTCGAGAGCCCGCCTAAGGCCTGCTATTGAAGGAGACGGCAGGCTTGCGCAAGCCGAACTGGCCGCGCGCTTCATGGGCCAATAACCAAGCTGGCGATCGTTTTGTCAGCCCCCGAAATCCGTGGGCGCGACCATTTTCTTCAGTTCGCGGTCAATGCGCGACTGCACACGGCGCACCGCCAGCAGGTCGATCTTGGTTTCGGTCTTGCCGGTCTTGATTTCGTCACCGATCCTGAACTGCCACTTCCAGACCCCGGGGACCGTGGTCATGGTGAGGCTGTATTCTACGCCCCTGTAGTTCATGGCAAATCTCCGCCGCGATTTGACCAATCCTAACATAAATCAATATTTCCAGTAACTCCTGAGGCGGCCGAATATTCCGTCATCCCCTTGAAACTAATTCGCTTTTGCAAGAAGTGCGAGGGGTAAAGGGGGAGGGATTCGGAGCCGGCGATGCACAGCAGGTTGCTGCACGTTCTAATCGAATAATCTTTCCGGTGCAACGGTGAGGCGATAGACGATTTGCGTGGAGCCATCGGACACTTCCAGCACACAATCGCATAGCGGGCAGCGGAACTCGCCAGCGTGTCCCGTGCGCGAATTCAGCTCGATCCGGCGGATGCCGGCCTTGCATTCGGGGCAGATGATGTCGCCTTTTCGCATGCGGTGATTATGCGGGGCCTCGTTAACCGTTCCAAGACAATGACGCGCGCTCGCGCCGTGTTGAGGCCAACTGCGCGGACGGAGCGCGCCGTTGCGAGAGGGGTGCGTTCGCAAACGGAACTTCGTTCTCGGTGGGAGAACTACGGAGCAAGAATTGCGAGAAAGCGGTGGAAAAGACAACCGGCTCACGCAACCCCGCGGCCGGAATTGCGTTGGTAGCGCCGACAGGGCAATGCGCAACGGCCAATTGGCAGCACCACCTCAATGGTGCTCGCCGGCCAATCGAGCCACAGATGAAGCTGACCGATCTATTTTCGCGCGCAAGAAGGCGGCCGCACCGTGCCGACGAGATCCAGACGGCGGCCCGACTTGCCGCCGACTTCGACAGCCGTGCTCGCAGCGACGTGACCGATCGCTCCAGCATGGCCGAGTTGGTACGACTGCTCAAGGAAGCCGAGGACGCGCAGGCGATAAGCGGTCGGCAACCGCTCTGAAGCGGGCGGCCTTTATCATTCGGATTCGGAAATACGGAAATCAGAGCCGCGGGACTTGCTATCCCGTGTCGTCCTCGACGTCAGGAGGATAGGGGCTGGGATCGGGCCGCGACAAGGCCCCTTCATCCGCTTGCGACTTGAGCTTGGCCGCGCGCTCGACCAGCGCCGCAGCGAGCTTCGCATCCGAGGTTGAGTTCGCGAATCTGAGCAGCGCAGCTGCCTGACGCGTGAGATACCGTCTTCCGAGCACGGGCGAAGGGTTCCCCAAAACAGGCGAAACAGGATCGAGACGTAAGATCGGTGCAGTGCACCCCAGTGCGCCCCCATGACATCACGCGGGAACCGGGATTCCGTTCCGGAGAAACCCGTTCACAAATCAGCCAGGTTGAAACAATTCCCGATCGGGCTTGTTCAAGGCGCCGAGAGCAGCGCAATGGCGAGCACCGTCAGCCATGCGACAATCACCAGGGAAGCAACGGCGCCCGCCGCGATCCTTGCCTTGTCCTTCAATGTGGTCGGACGATCCATGTCGGGACGATGTCAGCCGTTCGCAGCTTCCAGGCTAGCAGCCGCTGGAGCTCAAGCGGATCAAAATCGGGCGAGGAAACGTGAGGCCAAGCGCCAGCGGCTGCGTCCGGAACGCCGAAAAATTAAGGCGGCCCGGCGCACCTCTTGCCGGGTTTAAAGGTGCGCCGGAGCCGACCTTGCTGCACCAGTGCTTCCGTGGTGCGGGCAGGAAGTTACGAAGCAAGAGCCGTGCCTGTTTCAGTCGATACCAGGTTCGGGCTCGAAACGGGGGCTGACATCGTTCCAGGAGCTCTGCTGGGGGGCGTTGGCGCGCTTCTGCTCGCTGCCGCGATCGTGTTTGCCGCTGGTCACGCCGGGCGCCTGACGCCGAAGGGAGGCACAGCCAGATCAAATCGTGGGCAGACGGTGGAGCTGCGTGCGGTCCCAATTCGGACATCAGCATGGATAAAGTGCGGTGCCCATGAGACCTGTCAAGCCGATCGAGCCGATTCGTCCCGTCCGCGGCATCAGGGGCATCACGCTGCGCCGCGTCCCCTCCTTCAAGCAATTGCGCATGTGGCTTGTGTTCGCGCGGCAGAAGGCCAAGGACGGACCCAAGCGGCCGCAGGCCGGTGCACAATCCCTCGTTGCGCCGCCGGAGGTGCCCCTCGATCGGGAGAGCGAGTCGGACAACGGCGCAGCCGATCACTTGTATATCGACAAGCTTGCCTAGCGTGCGCGCGTGGCCTCGTGCGTCACGCGATGGCGCCAGCGCAAGGCCTGAAGCCGGAAACGGGTCGTCCCAGACGGCCCAGCTAATCGAATGCCAATCCAATTCGCGCCTCGTCGCGCCAGACGATGTGACAGGCCCTGTGCAGGCCGTCGCTGGCAATTCCGAGCGTGAAATGGTCCGGAAACCAGAGCGGGGTCCTGACCTCGATCGCAGCCCCCGAGGCCGAGAGATTGCGCACCGTGCATGGGATAGAGTGGCCGGAGAACTCGATTGTTCCAGCCTTGAAAACCCGGGAGCGCCGGGCCCGGCGCTTCTGATCGCTATCTGCAGGTTCCATCGTACCAGTCATACGACGAGTTCGTTCCCGTTTCGTGAACGGGCGCGCCGGGAGAGGCCGGAGAGGTTGTGTCAGGATGGGCTAGGCGGGACCGAGCACGCCAGAAGCGAGGTGTTGGGATCGATAGCCTAGCTCAGCTTTCTCGGCAGCAGCCCCAAGACCATCCACTGAAGAGGAAAAAGCGCAAACAGCAGGGCGCCCCAGACGAACCAGGCTCGTTTGGAGCGTCCCCTCGTTACCGCGTATCCGGCCGTGACCTGTCCGCACCAAGCCATCAAGGCGAGAACGACCACAACAAAACTGATCGAGGCGATCATGGCGTCTCCGCATCGCTGCTGTCATCGAACATATCGGATCGGGCGTGCGGCGGCGCCAGGGGCGGTGGTGCTGTCCTAATTAGGCGGACAGTACCGGGGCGGTGAAAAGAACATATTGCGAACAGGGAACAAATGGTGTACGTTGTTTTCAACTACCGGTCGCCCTCAATCGTTTGTCGCCCACGCGAATCCCCTTCATAAGGAGTTAATAGGATGTCCGTCCCCGCCCTGCGTATCGTTGAAGGTTCCTCCATGGATAAGTCCAAAGCGCTGTCCGCCGCGCTGTCCCAGATCGAGCGCCAGTTCGGCAAGGGCTCGGTGATGAAGCTCGGCAAGAACGACCGCTCGATGGATGTCGAGACGATCTCGTCGGGCTCGCTGGGGCTCGACATTGCGCTGGGCGTCGGCGGCCTGCCGAAGGGGCGGATTGTGGAGATCTATGGGCCGGAATCCTCGGGCAAGACGACGTTGGCGCTGCACACGGTGGCGGAAGCGCAGAAGAAGGGCGGCATCTGCGCGTTCATCGATGCCGAGCATGCGCTCGATCCGGTCTATGCGCGCAAGCTCGGGGTCAATATCGACGAGCTCCTGATCTCGCAGCCCGACACCGGCGAGCAGGCGCTGGAGATTTGCGACACCCTGGTGCGCTCGGGCGCGGTCGATGTGCTGGTGGTCGATTCGGTGGCTGCGCTGGTGCCGCGGGCCGAGCTCGAGGGCGAGATGGGCGAATCGCTGCCCGGCCTGCAGGCGCGGCTGATGAGTCAGGCCCTGCGCAAGCTCACCGCCTCCATCAACAAGTCCAACACCATGGTGATCTTCATCAACCAGATCCGCATGAAGATCGGCGTGATGTACGGCTCGCCCGAGACCACCACCGGCGGCAATGCCTTGAAGTTCTATGCTTCCGTCCGTCTCGACATCCGCCGCATCGGCTCGATCAAGGAGCGCGACGAGGTGGTCGGCAACTCCACACGCGTGAAGGTGGTGAAGAACAAGCTGGCGCCGCCGTTCAAGCAGGTCGAGTTCGACATCATGTATGGCGAGGGCGTCTCCAAGATGGGCGAGATCCTCGACCTCGGCGTCAAGGCCGGTGTTGTCGAGAAATCCGGCGCCTGGTTCTCCTATGACAGCCAGCGCCTCGGCCAGGGCCGCGAGAACGCAAAGGCGTTCCTGAAGGCCAACCCCGACATCACCGCCAAGATCGAGAGCACGATCCGGCAGAACTCCGGCCTGATCGCCGAACAGATTCTCGCAGGCTCCCCCGAACGCGACGCCGAGGGCGAGGAGCCAACCGAAGAGTAAAGCGGAACACCTTCGCACCACCCGCCGCTGAGATGCGAAGGTTGCGTCATGCCCGGCCGCCCCCCGTGCCGGGCATGTACGTTTTGGGGAGCAGTCCGTTGCGCGTTGCAGTTGGAAAACGCCGCGTATGACCCGCCTGATCCTGACCACAAGCGACTCTGGCGCTGGAAATCTCAAGGTCTCCAGTCTTGACGACATCGTGCTTCCGATTGAGCCCGAACTTGTCTGGGGGCCGCTTCCGACGGACGCTCAGGTTGCGAAGATGCTGGGCGCGCGTTCGGGGCCCCGGAGCCGCGAGCCGTCCACCTGGCTCGACGCGATCAGACCCTCCCGTCGCGAGGCGATCGAGGCGAAAGGGATTGGGCTGATCGAGTTCTGTGCCGAATGCGACTCAGTCGAGTTATGGGTCGATCCTCATCCAAACGCGCAGTTGATCCTGATTTGGTTGCTAAGTTGCTTTGCCGGACATGAGGCCGCATCACGGCTCAGCCTGGTCCAGGCCCAGGTGAGGATTGCCGAGAAATCACCGGAGGTGATTTCTGCGTGGGTGCCGCCGCCCGTCCCCATCTCGAACGAGCATTTGGATATCGCCAACATCGCCTGGGCAGCCTATCGGACGCCGACACCGCAAGCCTGGTTCGACCTGTTGGCGAGGGACCTGAGCCGATTGCCCAAGCTCCGGCCGGCCGTGTTGGCTTTGCTCGAAGAACTTCCCGGGTGTGACAGCGGATTGGGAGCGACGGAACGGCGGCTCCTGGAATTGATCGATGACGGCTGCGTGCATCCGTTTGACGTCTTTCTAGGCCACAAGCACCTCAACCAAAGGCGGGTGTTCGAATATTGGGCTGTTGGAGAGCTGTTGGACGGACTGGCGCATTGTCCAGCGCCGGCGGTGGCCGGCCTCGAGGAGGGGCCATATGCATGAGGATCGTGCGCGTCTTGAGCGCTACAAGCAAAGCCGGCTATCGCTCACGCCGTTGGGCGAGGCGATCCTGGCGGGCCGGGACGATTTCAGCCGGCACAATCCGATCCAGCGCTGGTGGGGCGGCACCGAACTCAGAAATGACCGGCTGTGGCGCTGGGATCCGGCGAGAGGCGCGTTGATCGCGCCTTGACGGGAAATGCGCGGGCCGCCAGGGGCACCGTCATTCCGGGGCGATGCGAAGCATCGAACCCGGAATCTCGAGCGGCAGGGGAAATGTCTCGCGCCACAATCGCGAGATTCCGGGTTCGCGCTGCGCGCGCCCCGGAATGACGCTGGACTAGCGGCTCCTACTCCGCCGCCTCCGCATAGTCGCTCACCGGCGGGCACGAGCACACCAGGTTGCGGTCGCCATAGACGTTGTCGACGCGTCCCACAGGGGACCAGTATTTGTCCATGCGTGAGACACCGGCGGGGAAGCAGCCCTCGGTGCGCGGATAAGCGCGCTTCCAATCGTCGTCGGCGATGTCGTGCACGGTGTGCGGGGCGTGGCGGAGCGGCGAGGCCTCGATCTTGAAGCGGCCGCCTTCCACGTCCGCGATCTCGCGCCGGATCGCGATCATGGCGTCACAGAAGCGATCCAGCTCGGCTTTCGATTCCGACTCGGTCGGTTCGATCATCAAGGTGCCCGGCACCGGGAAGCTCATGGTCGGGGCGTGGAAGCCATAGTCGATCAGGCGCTTTGCGATGTCGTCGACGGTGACGCCGCTGGTCGCCTTCAGCGGCCTTGGGTCGATGATGCACTCATGCGCGACGCGTCCCCTCGCATTCCGGTACAGCACCGGGAAATGCGAATTCAAGCGCGCTGCGACGTAATTGGCGTTGAGGATTGCAACCTCGGTCGCCCGCGTAAGCCCTTCGCCGCCCATCAAAAGAATATAGATGTAGGAGATGGTCAGGATCGACGCCGAGCCGAATGGTGCGGCCGAGACCGGCCCGACCGGGTGAGGCAGGGCGCCATCGGTCGCGGGGTGGCCCGGAAGGAAAGGCTTGAGATGCGCCCTGACTCCGATCGGGCCCATGCCGGGACCGCCGCCGCCATGTGGAATGCAAAAGGTCTTGTGCAGGTTGAGATGGCTGACATCGGCGCCGTAATCGCCCGGGCGCGACAGACCGACCTGCGCATTCATGTTGGCACCATCAAGGTAAACCTGGCCACCATGGCCATGCACGATGTCGCAGATCTCCTTGATATGCTCCTCGAACACGCCGTGGGTCGAGGGATAGGTGATCATGATGGCCGCGAGGGTCTTGCCATGTGCGTCCGCCTTCTTGCGGAGATCCTCCACATCGACATCGCCGCGCGCGTCGCAGGCGACCACCACGACATCCATGCCCGCCATCGCGGCTGATGCCGGATTGGTGCCATGCGCGGAGGAGGGGATCAGGCACACCTTGCGATGCGCCTCGCCGCGCGCGGCATGATAGCCGCGGATCGCAAGCAGCCCGGCATATTCGCCCTGCGCGCCCGAATTCGGCTGCAGCGAGATCGCGTCATAGCCGGTGATGTCGCACAGCCATTTTTCCAGACGCGCGAACAGCGCGTGATAGCCGCGCGCCTGGTCGGCCGGGGCGAACGGATGCAGGGTGGCGAATTCCGGCCAGGTCAGCGGCACCATTTCGGCGGTCGCATTCAGCTTCATGGTGCAGGAGCCCAGCGGAATCATCGCACGGTCGAGCGCGAGGTCGCGATCCGAGAGCTTGCGCATGTAGCGCAGCATCTCGGTCTCCGAGCGATGGGCGTGGAACACCGGGTGGGTCAGGAACGCCGTGGTCCGCTTCAGCGCAAGCGGCAACGTCTCGCGCGCGCTGGCCTCGACCTCGACGTAAGCAAGCTTGCCGCCAAAGGCACGCCACACCGCTTCGATCACCTCTGGTGTCGTGGATTCATCCAGCGCCACGCGCAGCGTGGTGTCGCCGATGCCGAGATTGATCTTTTCTGCAACCGCGCGAGCCACGATCTCGTTGCGCCGGGCGCCGACCTCGACCGTCACAGTGTCGAAGAAGGCCTCGCTCTTCAGCGCAAAGCCGAGCTTGCGCAAGCCGGCTGCCAGCACCGCCGCGCGGCGGTGCACATTGCGTGCGATCGCGGTCAGCCCTTCGGGCCCGTGATAGACCGCGTACATCGCGGCGATCACGGCCAGCAGCACCTGCGCGGTGCAGATGTTGGAGGTCGCCTTCTCGCGGCGGATGTGCTGTTCGCGGGTCTGCAGCGCCAGGCGATAGGCGGGCGCGCCACGCGAGTCCACTGAAAGCCCGACGATGCGGCCGGGCAGCGAGCGCTTCAAGCCATCGCGCACCGCCATATAGGCCGCATGCGGGCCGCCATAGCCCATCGGCACGCCAAAGCGCTGCGCCGAGCCGATCGCGATGTCGGCCCCGAGCTCGCCGGGCGAGGCGATGACCGAGAGTGCGAGCAGGTCGGCCGAGACGATCGCGAGCGCGCCTTTTCCGCGCAGCGCCGCGATCGCAGGGCGCGGATCGCGCAGCGCGCCCGAGCTTGCCGGATATTGCAGCAGCCCGCCGAACACCTCAGCGCCGTCGAGATCGACGGCGGGATCGCCGACGACAAGCCGCCAGCCCAAAGGCTCGGCGCGGGTGCGCAGCACGCTAAGCGTCTGCGGGTGCACCTCGTGATCGACAAAGAAAGCCTTCGTCTTCACCTGCGAGACGCGCTCGGCGAGCGCCATCGCTTCGGCCGCGGCGGTTGCCTCATCGAGCAGCGAGGCGTTGGCGACATCGAGGCCGGTGAGATCACAGATCATGGTCTGGAAGTTGAACAGGGCTTCCAGCCGGCCCTGGCTGATCTCGGGCTGATAGGGCGTGTAGGCCGTGTACCAGGCCGGGTTCTCCAGGATGTTGCGCTGGATCACCGCGGGCAGGATGGTGCCGGAATAGCCTTGGCCGATCAGCGAGGTAAAGGGCTGGTTCTGCGCTGCGAGCTCGCGCATATGCGCGAGCGCCTCGGTCTCGCTCAACGCCGTGCCGAGATCGAGCGGCGCCTTCTGCCGGATCGAGGTGGGCAGCGTCTCCCCCATCAGCGCCGACAGGCTGGAGGCGCCGACCGTCTCCAGCATCGCGTTGATATCGCGCGGCGAGGGGCCGATGTGGCGACGGGCGAAATCGATGGCGGCATCGCTCGCTGGTTTGAAGGGCGCGTTCATGTCAGCCTCGCTGTTCAATGCCGTCTCAGGCCGTGTGCGCCTGGTAGGCGGCTTCATCCATCAGCCCGCCGAGCTCGCTTCTGTCGGCGATCTTCATCTTGAAGAACCAGGCCTTGCCGGCAGCGTCGGAATTGACAAGCGCGGGCTCGGCCACGAGCTCCTCGTTGACCTCGAGCACCTCGCCCGAGATCGGCGCATAGACGTCGGAGGCGGCCTTGACCGATTCGACCACCGCTGCGGCTTCGGCCTTCTTCAGGTTGCGGCCGACCTTGGGCAGCTCGACAAACACGACATCACCGAGCTGCGACTGGGCATAATCGGTGATCCCGATGGTTGCGATATCGCCCTCGATGCGGAGCCATTCGTGATCGGAGGTGAAGAGGGTGGTCATGGGTGGTCCTTCAGCGCTTGTAGGTGTTGGGAACGAAGGGAGTGGCGGCAACGCGCAGGGGCAGGCGCTGCCCGCGCACCTCCGCAAACAGCCGGGTGTCGTTCGTTGCGAGGGGAGTGGGCACATAGCCCATGGCCACCGGCGCATTGAGGCTGGGCCCGAACCCACCTGAGGTGACCCTGCCGATTGGTTCGGATGACGCCGGATCCGCAAACAGCGGCGCGCCCTCGCGCACGGGCGCCCGGCCTTCGGGCCTGAGGCCCACGCGGCGACGCGAGGCGCCGCTTGCGAGCTGGCTCAGAATGATCTCCGCGCCGAGATAGCCGCCAGCGCGCGCGCCGCCCGAGCGGCGGCTCTTCTGCATCGACCATTCCAGCGCGGCTTCCACCGGCGTGGTCGTAATGTTGATGTCATGGCCGTAAAGACAGAGCCCGGCCTCGAGCCGGAGGCTGTCGCGGGCGCCGAGCCCGATCGGCAGCACGTCCGCATCTGATAGCAGTGCCGTTGCAAGCTGCTCGGCCTGGTCGGCCGGCACGGAAATCTCGAAGCCGTCCTCACCCGTGTAACCCGAGCGCGACAGGAAGCAGTCGAATCCGGCGACCTTGCGGGGACCTGCATCCATGAACCGCATTCCCGCCGCCTCTGCACAGAATTTCGCCAGCACGGTCTCGGCCCGCGGGCCTTGCAGCGCGAGCAGCGCGCGATCGGGAAGCGAATCGATCCGGCAGGAATCGGAGAGATGCGCGCGCAAATGCGCCTCGTCCGCCTCCTTGCATGCGGCGTTCACCACCACGAACAGATGGTCGCCGAAATTCGCAACCATGAGGTCGTCGAGAATGCCACCTTGCGCATTGGTGAACTGGGCGTAACGCTGCCGCCCGGCACCAAGCGCCACGATGTCCTGCGGCACCAGCCGCTCCAGCGCGCCAGCCGCGTCTTCGACCTTGCCGGACGTCGCCTGCAGCGTGAGCTGGCCCATATGGGAGACGTCGAACAGCCCGCACCTTTGGCGGGTATGCAGGTGCTCCTTTAGCACGCCCGCCGGATATTGCACCGGCATGTCATAGCCCGCGAAAGGGACCATCCTGGCGCCGAGCGACAGATGCAGGGCGTGGAGCGGCGTGCGTTTGAGGGGGATCTGGTCGGTCGCAAGCATCAGGGGTCCTCGGCGGTTCCCGAGGGCCATTCCTCAGGCAACCATTCGAAGCCCCATCTGTCGCTGTGCCTGAGAGTATTATCCCGTCGGCGGGCACCCACCGGCCTTATGCCGGCTGCGCCTCTTTCCAGATGCTGTCAAAGCCACACGGTCCTTTTGCCTGAGAGTTTCCGGGGCGGTTGCTCCTTCGGCGCCGGCATCTAAGCCGGTCTCTCCCGACATGGCTGTCTTGAACAAGATAGGAAGAAACACAACCTGTACCAGACTGTCAACGCGGCGCAGCATCTTTCAACCGCCGTTTGCGAGCGGCCTTTACGCTCCCGCGGCAAGCCCATGATCTGTCTGCACAGTTTCTGGACAGCGCGGGCGCCCTTGTCTAAAAGCGTTCCGCCACAAAACCGTATATTTGCGGTCGTCCGGGCCACCCTTCGATTGGATGAATATGAGCAGCGTCAACGACATCAGGTCGACCTTCCTGAACTTCTTTGCCAAGAACGGCCACGAGATCGTGCCGTCGTCGCCGCTCGTGCCGCGCAACGACCCGACCTTGATGTTCACCAATGCCGGCATGGTGCAGTTCAAGAACGTCTTCACCGGCGTCGAGAAGCGGCCGTATCAGCGCGCCACCACCTCCCAGAAGTGCGTCCGCGCCGGGGGCAAGCACAACGACCTGGACAATGTCGGCTACACCGCCCGCCATCTGACCTTCTTCGAGATGCTCGGCAATTTCTCGTTCGGCGACTACTTCAAGGAGCGTGCGATCGAGCTTGCCTGGACGCTGATCACCAGGGATTTCGGACTCAAGAAGGACAAGCTGCTCGTCACCGTCTATCACACCGACGACGACGCGGCGGTGCTCTGGAAGAAGATCGCGGGCTTCACCGACGATCGCATCATCCGCATCCCCACCTCGGACAATTTCTGGGCGATGGGTGACACCGGGCCGTGCGGGCCCTGTTCGGAAATCTTCATCGATCGCGGCGAGCACATCTGGGGCGGCCCTCCCGGCAGCCCGGAAGAGGACGGCGACCGCTTCCTTGAATTCTGGAATCTCGTCTTCATGCAATACGAGCAGGTGACGCCGGAGCAGCGCGTCGACCTGCCGCGCCCCTCGATCGACACCGGCATGGGGCTCGAGCGCATGGCCTCGGTCCTGCAGGGCGTCGAAAGCGTGTTCGAGACGGATATGTTCCGACAGTTGATCGAGGCGACGGCGTCCGCGCTCGGGCACGGTCCGGGCAAAGACAATATCGCCTCGTACCGGGTCATCGCCGATCATTTGCGCGCGTCGTCATTCCTGATTTCGGACGGTGTGCTGCCCTCGAACGAAGGCCGCGGCTATGTGCTGCGCCGGATCATGCGCCGCGCGATGCGCCACGCGCAGCTGCTCGGCGCCAAGGAGCCGTTGATGCACCGCCTGGTCTGGGCGCTGGTGCGCGAGATGGGTCAGGCCTTTCCGGAACTGGTGCGTGCCGAAAGACTGATCGAGGAGACGCTGCGCCTGGAAGAGACGCGCTTCCGCAAGACGTTGACGCGTGGCCTTTCCATCCTCGATGAGAAGAGCGCGTCCTTGAAGAAGGGCGACATGTTCGACGGCGATACCGCCTTCACGCTCTACGACACCTACGGCTTTCCGCTTGACCTGACGCAGGACGCACTGAAGTCACGCGGCATCAGCGTCGATCAGGCCTCATTTCAAGATGCCATGGAGCGCCAGCGCCAGAAGGCCCGCGCGTCGTGGGTCGGTTCGGGGGAGGCGGCGACCGAGACCATCTGGTTCCCCTTGCGCGAAAAGCTCGGGGCGACCGAGTTTCTGGGCTACGAGACCGAGAGCGCGGAAGGTGCGGTCGCGGCTTTGATCAAGGACGGCCAGGAGGTCGAAAGCCTGAAGGCCGGCGAGAGCGGCGCGATCGTGCTGAACCAGACGCCGTTCTATGGGGAATCCGGCGGCCAGGTCGGCGACCTCGGGTTGTTAACGGGCGAGGGCGGCATCAAGTTCCGCGTCACCGACACGCAGAAAAAGGCCGGCGATCTGTTCGTGCATCTTGGCACGTTGGAACACGGCACGCTGAAGGTCGGGACTGCGCTACAGCTCGAGGTGGATCACACGCGCCGCAGCGCGATCCGCCGCAATCATTCGGCGACCCATCTGTTGCACGAGGCGCTGCGGCAGGTGCTCGGCGATCATATCGCGCAGCGCGGTTCGCTGGTCGCGCCCGACCGGCTGCGCTTCGACTTCGTGCATCCGAAGCCAATCACGCCGGAAGAGCTCGCCCGTGTCGAGGACATCGCCAACGAGGTGGTGCTGGAGAACGACGAGGTGACGACACGCCTGATGGGCGTGGACGACGCCCGCGAGGCCGGCGCCCGGGCGCTGTTCGGCGAAAAATATGGCGACGAGGTCCGCGTGGTCTCCATGGGCAAGGGCGCGCGCGAGCACGGCCAGAATGCGCTCGGCTGGTCGGTCGAGCTCTGCGGCGGGACGCATGTCAAGCGCACCGGCGACATCGGCCTGATCTCGGTCACCAGCGAAAGCGCGGTCGCGTCCGGCGTTCGCCGCATCGAGGCGTTGACCGGCCAGCTTGCGCGCAAGCATGCCAATGGGGTCATGGGGCTCGCGAAGGCCGCGGCGGCCGAGCTGCGCACCACGGTCGATGACGTGCCGGCCCGCATCACCGCGCTGGTCGACGAGCGCAAGAAGCTCGAGCGCGAGGTGTCCGATTTGCGCAAGAAGCTTGCCATGGGGGGCGGTGCTTCGGGCAATGGCGCGGCGACAGGTCTGCGCGAGGTCGGGAATGTAAAACTGATGGCGCGTGCGGTCGAGGGTATCGAGATGAAGGATCTCAAGAGCCTCGCCGATGACGGCAAGAAGCAGCTCGGCTCCGGCGTGGTCGCCATTGTCGGCGTCACCGGCGACGGCAAGGCCGGTGTCGTGGTCGGCGTCACGCCGGATCTGACGACACGCTACAATGCGGTCGATCTGGTGCGGGTGGCCTCGGAGGCGCTCGGCGGCAAGGGCGGCGGCGGCCGGCCGGACATGGCACAAGCCGGCGGCCCGGATGGCGCGAAGGCGAGTGCCGCGCTGGACGCGATCGAAAAGGCGATGGCCTCGGCCTAGACCTCCCGGCCGCAATCACCCATCTGACACCGTCATCCTGAGGTGCTCGCGGAACGCGAGCCTCGAAGGATGAACGGGGCCCGGCTCTCGCAGCGGGGCCGTCGCCCTTCGAGGCCCGCTGGCGCGGGCACCTCAGGGTGACGGTGAGAGAGTGGAGCGCGCAGCAAGACGAGCGCCGCCCGCTCGTGCAGCTAATCCTTCACCACACGAACCGCGCCACGCGCAGCGCTGGTGGTCAGCGCGGCATAGGCTTTCAGCGCCGTCGACACCTTGCGGGCGCGCTTGGCGGGCTTCCAGGCGTTGTCGCCCTTGGCCTGCATCGCCTCGCGACGGCGCTTCAGCTCGGCTTCATCTACTGCGAGATTGATCGAGCGGGCGGGGATGTCGATCTCGATGGTGTCGCCGTCCTGGACCAGGCCGATCAGGCCGCCTTCGGCCGCTTCCGGCGAGACGTGGCCGATCGAGAGGCCCGAAGAGCCGCCGGAGAAGCGGCCATCGGTGACCAGCGCGCAGGCTTTGCCGAGGCCCTTCGATTTCAGATAGCTCGTCGGATAGAGCATCTCCTGCATGCCCGGGCCGCCGCGCGGTCCCTCGTAGATGATCACGACGACGTCGCCGGGCTTGATCTTGTTGCCGAGGATCGCGTCCACCGCGGCGTCCTGGCTTTCCAGCACGCGTGCGGGACCCGAGAATTTCAGGATGCTGCTATCGACGCCGGCGGTCTTCACGATGCAGCCGTCGACGGCGAGGTTGCCGTAGAGCACGGCAAGGCCGCCGTCCTTCGAATAGGCGTGCGCGGCGTCGCGGATGCAGCCATTCGCGCGATCGAGGTCGAGCTCTTCGAACCGGCGGTTCTGGCTGAAGGCGGTCTGCGTCGGAACGCCGCCCGGCGCGGCCAGGTAGAAATTGCGCACGCTCTCGCTCTTGGTGCGGGTGATATCCCAGCGCTCCAGTGCTGCCGCGACCGAGTTGGAATGCACGCTTGGAAGTTCCGAATGGATGAGGCCGGCGCGGTCGAGCTCGCCCATGATGGCGAGGACGCCGCCGGCGCGGTGCACGTCTTCCAGGTGCACGTCGGCGACCGCGGGCGCGACCTTGCAGAGCACCGGCACCTTGCGCGAGAGCCGGTCGATATCCTTCATCGTGAACGGGATCTCGCCCTCATGCGCGGCGGCCAAGAGGTGCAGCACGGTGTTGGTCGAGCCGCCCATGGCGATGTCGAGGCTCATGGCGTTCTCGAACGCCTTGAAGTTCGCGATGTTGCGCGGCAGCACGCTCTCGTCGTTCTGCTCGTAATAGCGCCGTGCGAGATCAACGATCAGGTGGCCGGCTTCGACGAACAGGCCCTTGCGGTCGGCGTGGGTCGCCAGCACCGAGCCGTTGCCGGGCAGCGACAGGCCGAGCGCCTCGGTCAGGCAGTTCATGGAATTGGCCGTGAACATGCCGGAGCAGGAGCCGCAGGTCGGGCAGGCCGAGCGCTCCATGATCTCGACCTCGCTGTCGGAGACCTTGTCGTCGGCCGCCGCCACCATGGCATCGATCAGGTCGACCGACCTGGTCTTGCCCTTGATGTTGACCTTGCCGGATTCCATCGGCCCTCCGGAGACGAACACCGTCGGAATGTTGAGCCGCAGCGCCGCCATCAGCATGCCCGGGGTGATCTTGTCGCAGTTGGAGATGCACACCAGTGCGTCGGCGCAGTGCGCGTTGACCATGTATTCGACGCTGTCGGCAATCAGTTCGCGCGAGGGCAGGCTGTAGAGCATGCCGTCATGGCCCATGGCGATGCCGTCATCGACCGCGATGGTGTTGAATTCTTTTGCGACGCCCCCCGCATTCTCGATTTCGCGCGCCACAAGCTGGCCGAGATCCTTCAGATGCACGTGACCCGGCACGAACTGGGTGAAGGAGTTGGCGACCGCGATGATCGGCTTGCCGAAATCCTCGTTCTTCATGCCGGTGGCGCGCCACAGGCCGCGGGCGCCGGCCATGTTGCGGCCGTGGGTGGTGGTCCGGGAACGATAGGCGGGCATGGCTTCCTCCGGAAGTTCGTAGGGCCGGCTCTTAAGGCGGGCCGGCTCTGCATCAAACATGGTCAGGCGTGGCTTACAGCGAAGCCGTGCGGGATTCGACCCGCAATTACGCGATCCAGCGATGCCGGCGCAAGTTCTTGAGGTATGAAACGACCGCTGCCGGTGGCCTCAGCCCTTGCGCAGGAAGACGTAGTCCGCAGTATAGGGCACGGCGCGCGTTTCGGCTGCCTTGTCGCAAGCGCCGCTCAACTGGCCGCCGACCGTGTTGATCCGCTGCACCGTGGTGACGTCGGCCAGCCTCCCGCCGTTGCCGCGATGGCTGGTGACATCGAGCTTGAGCCAGGCGACGTCGTTGGCAGTCTTGCCGGGCGCGTTTGCCGCGGCCTTGCCGACCACGGCACTGCCGTCATTGAGCTCCCAGGTCGGGCCGGCATAGTGCTTGCCGACGATCTTGCCGTCCGCCATCAGCGTCGCCTTGGGCTCGCGGAAGGCCCATGCGAGCTTGCCGTCCGCGGCAGGCTTGCATTCATAGACCTGCTCGCCTTCGGCATGGGCCGTTAGCACAGGCGTTGTGCCGGGCGCGGCCAGCGCGTCGGGAATGGGATCGGCCGCGAAAGCGGGGCCGGCGAGGAGCGGCAGAAGGAGGAATGTCGTGGTGATCAGCCGCATGGTCGGTGCCCTTAGTTGATTGGCGTCATTCCGGGGCTCGCGAAGCGAGAACCCGGAATCTCGAGATTCCGGGTTCGCCTCTTCGAGGCGCCCCGGAATGACGGAGTGTGTGGTGCGAACGACGACAGGCGTCGTTACGCCATCGCCTTTTCGAGATTGCCCGCGACCTTGTCCAGGAAGCCGGTGGTCGACAGCCACCGCTGGTCGGCACCGACGAGCAGGGCGAGGTCCTTGGTCATGTAGCCGTCCTCGACGGTCGCGACACAGACCTTCTCCAGCGTGTCCGCGAACTTCGCGAGCTCCGGATTGTTGTCGAGCTTGGCGCGGTGGGCGAGGCCTCGCGTCCAGGCGAAGATCGAGGCGATGGAGTTGGTCGAGGTCTCCTTGCCCTTCTGGTGCTCGCGGTAGTGGCGGGTCACCGTGCCGTGGGCGGCTTCCGCTTCCACCGTCTTGCCGTCGGGCGTGAGCAGCACCGAGGTCATCAGGCCGAGTGAGCCGTAGCCCTGCGCGACCGTATCGGACTGCACGTCGCCGTCGTAGTTCTTGCAGGCCCAGACATAGCCGCCGGACCATTTCAGCGCGGAAGCGACCATGTCGTCGATCAGGCGGTGCTCGTAGGTCAGCCCCTTGGCGTCGAACTCCTTCTTGAATTCGGCGTCGAAGATCTCCTGGAAGATGTCCTTGAAGCGGCCGTCATAGACCTTGAGGATGGTGTTCTTGGTCGACAGGTACACCGGATAGCCGCGCATCAGGCCGTAGTTGAACGAGGCGCGGGCGAAGTCGACGATGGAATCGTCGAGATTGTACATCTCCATCGCGACGCCGGCGCCCGGTGCCTTGAACACTTCCCGCTCGATCACCGTACCGTCCTCGCCGACGAATTTCAGCGACAGCACGCCCTTGCCGGGGAACTTGATGTCGGTGGCGCGGTACTGGTCGCCATAGGCGTGGCGGCCGATGATGATCGGCTTGGTCCAGCCCGGCACGAGGCGCGGCACGTTCTTGCAGATGATCGGCTCCCGGAAGATCACGCCGCCAAGGATGTTGCGGATGGTGCCGTTCGGCGACTTCCACATCTCCTTCAGGTTGAACTCCTTCACCCGGGCCTCGTCGGGGGTGATGGTGGCGCATTTGACGCCGACGCCGACCTTCTTGATGGCATTGGCGGCATCGATGGTGACCTGGTCGTTGGTCTGGTCGCGGTATTCGATCCCGAGGTCGAAATACTGCAGATCGATGTCAAGGAACGGGTGGATCAGCTTGTCCTTGATGTACTTCCAGATGATCCGGGTCATCTCGTCGCCATCGAGCTCGACGACGGGGTTGGTCACCTTGATTTTTGCCATGATAGATGAGGCCTTTCGGGATCGATGCGCCAGAACAGCGGCTTTTAGGGAATTTTCCGCGGGCGTCATAGCACTGCCAAAGGGCGTGCGGAAGGTGAGGGGTTATGCAGTTTCCGCTCATCTTTTGGCTGAGCGGGTCCATCTTTGCGCCGCAGCTAGCGGCTGAGCCGCCCCGGGGGTTGACGAAGGCTCGTCTGTCGATTCAAAAGGCGAATCTAACCTTATATTCTGCTTGAGAAATTCCCCTTTGGCAGGCAATCGGGGGGATCCCGGGGCAACTTGAATTCGCGTATTCAAGGCCCGATTCAATGCCTTGAAATCCGACCAGAAAGCGAAACGAGCGCCGTGAGCGGCACCGACAAGACCAAGACCGGCTTTGACATCGAAGGCCCCGTGATCATCCTGGTCGAGCCGCAGCTTGGCGAGAACATCGGCATGGCCGCGCGTGCCATGGGCAATTTCGCGCTCTCACGGCTGCGCCTGGTCAATCCGCGCGACGGCTGGCCCAACGTCGCGGCTCAGCGCGCTGCGGCCGGGGCCGACCACATCATCGACCATGTCGAGCTGTTCGACAGCGTGGAGGCGGCCGTCGCCGATCTCGACCTGCTGCTTGCGACCACCGCCCGCGCCCATGACCAGGCCAAGCCCGTGCTGGGACCGGAGGCGGCGGCAAGGGAGATCGTCTCCCACGTCAATGGCGGCGGTAGAGCCGGCATTATGTTCGGGCGCGAGCGCTGGGGGCTGATGAATGACGAGGTGGCGCGCGCCAACCGCATCGTCACCTTCCCCGTCAATCCAGGCTTTGCATCTCTCAACCTCGCGCAAGCCGTGCTGCTGATGGGCTATGAGTGGTTCAAGCTGTCGACCGCGAATGCACTCCCCTTTCTGAAACCAGAGCGCTCGCCGCCGGCCTCGCAGCATCAGATCGATGCCTTCTTCGAGAATCTGGTGCGCGAGCTCGACAAGGTCGAATTCTTGCGACCGCCCGAGAAGCGCGACACCATGTTGGTGAACCTGCGCAACATCTTCACCCGGATGGAGCCGACCAAGCAGGACATGCACACCCTGCACGGCGTGGTGATGGCGATCGCGGAAGGGCGGAAAGGTCCGGCCAAGGGCGGTGTGCTCGACGGCGAGCAGGCAACGCGCCTGCGCGCGCTGCTTGCCGAGCACGGCCGCGGAATGCCGGTGCATGAGAGCGGCACGGTGCGCGGGCTGGCGCGCCTGCTCCGCCGCAACCCGACCGATGCCGAGCGGATGCTTTGGCAGGCCCTGACCCGCGACCGCCGTTTCGCCGGCAATTTCAAACGCCAGACCCCGATCGGCAAGCACATCCCGGATTTCGTCTCATTCGTGCACCGGCTCGCGATCGAACTGGTCAACGAAGGCGAGACGGAGGCGATCGCGCAGGACCGCGCGGCGCGGCGGGCGTGGCTGGAAGCGCGCGATTATCGCGTGATCGAGATGAAGGTCGGCGACGTCGAGCGGGATTTGGAGAGCGAGCTTGCGCGGCTCGAGCGGGTCCTCGGGGACATCAAATAGCCGCGCTGCGGAGAGGTGATCGGCGGCGTCGGCGTCTCGGGCGCGCCCGGTGGCGAAAAGGATGAGGTCTGCGCCAATGCCGGGCTCGCGAAGATCGCGGATGCGCTGAAGCTAGCTCGTCGTCGGGTGGGCAAAGGCGCGCAAGCGCAGTGCCCACCGACTTCGTTGGTTGGTTGGATCGGTGGGCGCGCTTCGCTTTGCCCACCCTACAGAATCAGACCGCAACCAATTCCGCTGCCGCATTCGCACGGCGCTTCCTCTTCGCGGGCTCGAACAGCGATCCGGCGGCCAGCGCCGCGGTGTCTGCCACGTCCGGGTTGCGCGAGACCATGGCGGCGACGATGGCGCCGTCGATCAAAAGGGCCAGTTGATGCGCCAGCATCGCGGGCTCGGCTGCGCCCATCTCGCTGGCGAGCTTTTCGATATGGGCCAGCACCACCTTCTTGTGGCGCATCGCGATGGTGCGGAACTGCTTCTGGTCCTTGTCATGCTCGCCGACGGCGTTGATGAAGGGGCAGCCGTAGAAGCGCTCCTCGCCGAACCAGCTCTTCAGTGCCGGGAATATCCGCGTCAGCTTGGTCTGCGCATCGCCGCCGCCGGCCTCGATCGCGCCGATGAACCATTCGCGCCACTGCTTGCCCTCGCTCTCCAGCACCGCATGCACGAGGTTGGTCTTGGAGCCGAACAATTTGTAGAGCGTGGTCTTCGCAGTGCCCGCTTCATCGATGATGGCATCGATCCCGGTGGCGTTGATGCCGTTCTTGCAGAACAGATGCGTCGCCGCGGAAAGCAGTCTGCCGCGCGCCGATTCATCGTCGCCAGCCGCGCCATGCGCGGAGGCTGGCTTTTTCCTGGCGAGTGATTTGCCCGTCTTGCCCATGGGCTGCAGTTAATCCAACCAAACGGAAATCATCAAGCCCGCAGTCCTTCTGCGCCCAAAATAATCGCTTGCGAAGCGGCAATTGCATTCGCTTTGAGCAAACGGCGCTGACCAATCCCGCAGCAGGCGAGGCTAACCACCGGCAACGCTTCGTCTTTTGTTTTGCTAGGTTTCTGGCACGCTTCGTGCAGGAAACAGACCGTTCGGTATCCTACCCTCTAGGGAGAAAACCTGATGACCGCGGTCGTCCAGAAAACTGCACTCACCGGCTGCCTCGCGCCAATCGACAAAAACGGGCTCGAGCAGCTGATCGCCACCGGCAAGGCCAATCCCAAGGTCATCAAGACCTTGAAATGCAAAACCGTCGCCGAAGGGAAATTCCGTCACGCCAACTACATCCGCAACCTGCCGCCCTATATTGTGGACGAGCCGCCGGGCTTGCTCGGCGACGACACCGCGCCCAATCCGTCCGAAGCCTCGCTTGCCGCACTCGGCTCCTGCCTTGCGGTGGGCCTGCATGCCAATGCCGTGCATCGCGGCTGGACTGTCAACAAGCTCGAGCTCGAGCTCGAGGGCGACCTCAACATCACTGCGGTCTGGGGCACCGGCGATGTCAGCGACAAGCCGGTCGGCTTCACCGATGTTCGCGTCAAGGTCGACATGGAATGCGAGGGCGTTCCCGAGGCCGAGGTCGCCGCGCTGATCCAGCACGTGAAGAAGTGGTCGCCGGTCGCCAACACCTTCACCCGGCCGGTCAATCTCGAAGTCGGCGTCTGACAGCAAACGCAAGCGATCACGCGGAGGGTCCCGTCTCATGGGTGCATTGGGTTCATTGGCTGCATCGGCTCTTGCCGTTGATGAAGATGGCGGTGCCTCCGCGACCTCGCTGGCAGACGCGGTGGCGTCGATCGCGCGCAAGGAGCTGGCTCCTCTGGCCGGCGCGATCGATGAGGGAACGGTCTATCCGGATGAATTGCTTCGCCGTCTCGGCGAAGTCGGCGCCTGGCGCAGCCATGTGCCGCAGGATGGTCCCGCTGATCTCCGCTGCGCGATCGAGGCGATGGTCGCGATCGGCGAGGTCTGCGGCGCCACCGCCTTCATGGCGTGGTGCCAGAACACGCTGGTCTGGTACGTCGCCAATTCAACCAACATGAAGCTGGCAAAACGCTTCGGCGACAGTTTTTCGAGCGGCAGGCTGCTCGGCGGCACCGGGCTGTCGAACCCGATGAAAAGCTTCTTCGGGATCGAGAAGCTGAAGCTGAAAGGGCGAAAGGTCGACGGCGGCTATGTCGTGCGCGGGGCGTTGCCCTGGGTCTCCAATCTCGGCGAAGGACATTTCTTCGGCACCATCTTCGAGCGCGAAGATGTGCCTGATGAGACCGTGATGTTCCTTGCGGATTGCTCGGACCCCGCAATCACGCTGCAGCCCTGCAAGCCGTTCCTGGCGATGGACGGCACTGGCACCTATGGCGTGCAATTCCGTGACGCGTTCGTGCCCGACGATCTCATTCTCGCCGAAGAGGCCGCGCCCTACGTCAAGAAGATCCGCGCGGGATTCATCCTGCTGCAGGCGGGCATGGCGCTCGGCCTGATCAGGGACTGCATCAACATCATGGACGAGGTCGGCTCGCCACTCGGCCATATCAACCGCTATTTGCCGCAGCAGCCGGTGCAATTCAACGAGCTGTATTCCGAGCTCGAGCGCGAGACCATGACGCTGGCGCGCGATCCGCTCAATCCGGATGAGACCTATTGGCGCCGCGTGCTCGCGCTGCGCCTGCGCGCGGGCGACGCCTCGGTCGCCGCGGCGCACGCCGCGATGCTTCACTGTGGAGCGCGCGGCTACCTCAAGAGCCATCGCGCCCAGCGCCGCCTGCGCGAGGCCTATTTCGTCGCCATCGTCACACCCGCCACCAAGCAGCTTCGCAAGATGCTCGCCGACGCGTGACGACATTTTCGCTTTCCACCCCGCTGAAACCACCAACTAGGAGAGGCTGCCATGACCGACGTGTTGATTTCTGCCAGCGAACTCGCCGATCTCTTGAAGACGGAGCCGTGTGTCATCATCGACACCCGCAATCCCGACGCCTACGGTGCGGGGCACTTGCCTGGCGCCGTCAATGTGCACGAAATCTTCACTTTCCTCGCGACCTCGACGCCGGAGGGCATGAGCGAACTGAAGACCAAATTCGCCGATGCGTTCGGCGCCGCGGGCCTGTCGGGCAAGGAGACCGCGGTGATCTACGAGCAGTCGATGAACTCCGGCTTCGGCCAATCCTGCCGTGGCTATTATCTGCTGACCATGCTCGGCTATCCCAAAGTGAAGGTGCTGCATGGTGGCTACGACGCCTGGGTCGCAGCGGGGCTTCCGACCACCAAGGACGTGCCGTCGCCGGCGAAGGCGGGCTTCTCCATCGTGCCGGAGGCAGGCGACATCCTGATCGACGCCAAGACCATGCTGGCAGCGGTTGGCAAGCCCGGCATCGCTATCCTCGACGTCCGCGATGTCGACGAGTGGATCGGCGAGAGTTCGTCGCCTTACGGCAAGGATTTCTGTCCACGCAAGGGCCGTATCCCCGGCGCTGTGTGGCTGGAATGGTACCGCATGATGAAGCCGACCGCTGAAGGGCCGCGCTTCAAGTCCAAGGACGAGATCCTCGCGGAATGTGCGACCGTCGGCATCGGGCAGAACACGCCGGTCTATCTCTACTGCTTCAAGGGCGCGCGGGCCTCGAACACCTTCCTGGCGCTGAAGAATGCCGGCGTGAAGGACGTGCGGATGTATTTCGGCTCCTGGAACGAATGGTCGCGCGATCCCGCGTTGCCGATCGAGGAGGGGTTGCCGGCCGCTGCCGCACCGATGGTGCAGGCCGCCTGAGAGAGCAGCCGAGGCCCGGTGTCGCTTCGAACGCGGCCGGGCCGAGGCTATCGCGTGGCGTTCCGGGGTCTCTGAAGCGCGCAAGAGGACATCGAGAGGGCATGCAGGCGATCTATCCTGGAAACCGCCGTCCGGGCGCGCATATCGCGGTGACCGGCGTCAGCCATCGCTATCGACGCAATGCAGGCGTCGCCCTGAGCGGCGTCAGCTTCGAGGTGCAGCCCTGCGAGTCGGTGGCACTGGTCGGTCGCTCCGGCTGCGGCAAGTCGACCTTGCTGCACATCGTGGCCGGGCTCACGATGCCGACCATGGGCGAGGTGCGCATCGACGGCGCGCGTGTCCAGGGTCCGTCGCCGCACTGGATCGTGATGTTCCAGCAGCCGCACCTCTATCCCTGGATGACGGTGGAGCAGAATGTCGGTCTCGGCATGAAATTCGCCGGGCGCCCGCGGCAGGAGATTCGGGATCGCGTGCGCGACCTGCTCGGTCTCGTGGAGCTGCAGGGCTACTCGGGGCGAAACGTTCAGGACCTCTCGGGGGGCCAGCAGCAGCGGGTGGCGCTCGCCCGCTCGCTTGCGGTGCAGCCGGAAGTCCTGCTGCTCGACGAGCCGTTCTCGGCCCTCGACGCGGTGACACGACGGGCGTTGCAGCGCGACGTGCGCCGCATCGCCGTCGAGTACGGCATCACCCTCGTCATCGTGACCCACGATATTCCGGAGGCAGTCACGATGGCCGATCGCGCCCTGGTGATGGCGGCAGATCCCGGGCGGATCGTCGAGAGCGTTCCGATCCAGGTGGACCGTCAGGATCGGGAGCGCCGCGTGATCGAGAGCCAGCTCGCGCAGGCGAAGCTGCAGGCGGCGTTCGAGCGTGCGGCCGGGGGATCGGATGATGCGCCGACCCGATCCGGACAGGACCCGCTCAAAGTCGTTGCCGGACATCGCTAATGCGCCACCCTTGGAGATGAACCATGTGCCTTAGTTGCGGACTCGACATCGTCCACGCCGGGGATAGCAGTCGGAAGCCGCTGGTCAGCCGCCGGCAGACGCTCGACATGCTCGCGGCCGGCGGCCTCGCCGCGCTCGGAACATGGCTCGGCGGCTTTGGCTCCGCCGCTCATGCAGCCGACGACGAGGTGGTGCGGATCGGCTACCTGCCGATCACCGATGCCACGGCGCTGCTGGTCGCGCACGGCAAGGGCTTCTTCGCCGACGAGGGACTGATTGCGGAGCGGCCCACGCTGATCCGCGGCTGGTCGCCGCTGGTCGAGGCGTTCGCCGCCGGGAAGTTCAACCTCGTGCATCTGCTGAAGCCGATTCCGGTGTGGATGCGCTACAACAACAATTTCCCGGTGAAGATCATGGCCTGGGCGCACACCAACGGCTCCGGCGTCGTTGTCGGCAAGGACGCCGGCATCAAGTCGTTTGCCGATCTCGGCGGCAAGCAGGTCGCGGTGCCGTTCTGGTATTCGATGCACAACATCGTGCTGCAATATGCGCTGCGCAAATCGGGGATCACTCCGGTGATCCGGGCCCAGGGCGAGGCGCTGGCGGCGAACGAATGCAACCTTCAGGTCATGGCCCCGCCGGACATGCCGGCCGGGCTCGCCGCCCGCAAGATCGACGGTTACATCGTGGCCGAGCCGTTCAATGCGCTCGGCGAGATCAAGGCAGGCGGACGCATGCTGCGCTTTACCGGGGACATCTGGAAGAACCACCCTTGCTGCGTGCTGTGCATGCACGAGGACGTTGTGACCAAGAAGGCCGAGTGGACCCAGAAGGTGATGAACGCGCTGGTGCAGGCCGAGATCTACGCCTCCGCGCACAAGTCCGAGGTCGCGAAGCTGTTGTCGAAGGACGGAGAGGGCTATCTGCCGCTGCCAGCCGAAGTGATCGAGCGCGCCATGACCTACTACGACGAGGCCTTCTACGGCGAGAGCGGCGCCATCCATCACCCGGACTGGCATGTCGGCCGCATCGACTTCCAGCCCTGGCCGTATCCGTCGGCGACCAAGATGATCGTCGGCGCGATGAACGACACGGTGGTCGGAGGCGACACCACCTTCCTGAAGAAGCTGGATCCGGAATTCGTCGCAAAGGATCTCGTGAACTACGATTTCGTCCGCAATGCCATGACCAAATATCCGCAATGGCGGCAGGACCCGAGCGTGAACCCGAGCGATCCGTTCAACCGCTCCGAGGTATTGGCGCTGTGAGCGTGGAGCTGTCACTCGACATCGAGGAGGCCGCGGCCGCGACAGATGTCCGGGACGGCGCCTCGCGCCGGCTTGCCGGCGCCGCCCGGACGCTCGGCTTCGCCGCGATCGGCACCGGCATCCTGCTGGCCGCCTGGTGGATCGGAGGCTGGATCGTCGCGCACAACCCGGCGACGGTGAATTTCGCCGGCTTCGCGCCGGTGCCCACATTCGAGCGGCTCTGGCGCATGCTGGCGAGCGGCGAAGCCGTGCGGATGACGTGGCCGAGCCTGTCGCGCATCGGCGGCGGGCTCGCCTGCGCGATCGTCTTCGGCGTGCCGTTCGGCATCCTGGTCGGACGCTACCGTGCGGTCCGCGAGGCGAGCTCGGTGCCGTTTCAGTTCCTGCGCATGATCTCGCCGCTGGCCTGGATGCCGATTGCCGTGCTGGCATTCCCGACCTGGGATCGGGCGATCGTCTTCCTGATCGCGGTGGCCGCGGTGTGGCCGGTGCTGTTCTCGACCGCGCACGGCTTCCGCCGGATCGATCCGTCCTGGTTCAAAGTCGCCCGCAATCTGGGGGCGCGACCGTGGCACATGCTGTTCACGATCATCATGCCGGCGATCGCCCAGGACGTGCTGACCGGGATTCGCTTGGCGGTCGGCGTCGCTTGGATCGTGCTGGTCCCCGCCGAATTCCTCGGCGTGACCTCCGGTCTCGGCTACGCCATCAACGACGCCCGCGATACGCTGGAATACGACCGGCTCGCCGCCACGGTGGTGATCATCGGTTTCATCGGCTTCACGCTCGACTTGATCTGCGGACAGGCGATCCGGCGGACGAGCTGGATACGTGAGGAATAGCAGCAAGATCCGATTCCCGGCCCTGCCAGGGCCGGCACCGACCAGGAAAGGAGACGACACAATGAAACGATCCGACCTCACCGAAAAGCTGCTCGACATCAAGCGCGAGAAGGGCTGGAGCTGGAAATACATCTGCGAGAAGATCGGCGGCTATTCCGAGGTCCTCATCGTGGGTGCGATCCTGGGCCAGATGAAGCTGACCAAGCCGCAAGCGGCCAATGCCGGCGAATTGTTCGGGCTTTCGAAGTCGGAAACCGCGATGCTGAACGAGACGCCAATGCGCGGGGAAGGCCTCTCGATGCCGCCGACCGATCCCCTGATCTACCGCTTCTACGAGCTCGTGATGATCAACGGTCCGGCCTGGAAGGCCTTGATCGAGGAAGAGTTCGGCGATGGCATCATGTCTGCGATCGATTTCGACATGGTGATGGAGCGGCAACCGAACCCCAAGGGCGACCGCGTCAAGCTCACGATGTCCGGCAAATTCCTGCCGTACAAATATTACGGCGCCAGCGGCAATGTGCCGGAATACGGCTTCAAGGAGGGGTAGTACTCGTCATTGCGAGGAGCGAAGCGACGAAGATTTCATGGGGAGTGGATAGCGACCAGTTCTGAAGCCAGACTGAGGTTGCTCAAACCACTCACCTGGAGACGAACGATGTTGCTCGATCATGCTACCGACAGACCGACCGC